>Ga0316197_10000023_pt1 | contig 200140 bp, 175 predicted proteins | sample OudBiesiAoxic_MG_FD_204939 | JGI IMG/M metagenome (GOLD analysis project Ga0316197, IMG submission 204939) | Coastal sediment microbial communities from Oude Bieten Haven, Netherlands - site A oxic | ecosystem: Environmental > Aquatic > Marine > Coastal > Sediment | place: Netherlands...
TTGCTGTTCGAATGTGTTCATGACAATACTCCTAGGTTAGCGCTCCAAATGGAGCGCCTCTAGAAAGTATTTAGGATGGGAGAGTAAAGATGGTTTTTATCTCTTCTGCCGCGCAGCGGCTTCGTTCAACAAGCTAATAAACAAGGACAAAAAACAGTTTGCTGTTTTCGTTCCTCAACATTTTAGCAAACAATTTTTTGCCTGTTATTAGGGCGTTAGGCATTTAAGGAAGTTTCGTGGATTCAGGTAAGAATAAATTTTTAATCATTGGCTCAATTGGAAGTGCAATTGCTGCTCTAGCTCATTTAGGTTGTATTATTTTCGGTGGTGACTGGTATCGTTTTTTTGGTGCTGGTGAGCAAATGGCTCGAATGGCTGAAGACGGACATTGGTATCCTACAGTTGTTACATCAATCATCGTTTTGATTTTATCTATTTGGTCACTATATGGTTTATCTGGCTCTAAAGTTATTTTTAGACTTCCTCTTCTTAAACTTGGCTTAATTGTTATTTCGCTAATCTACCTAATACGTGGAGTAGCTTTTGTTGCAATCATGCCAATGTTTCCTGAAAACAGTTTAACTTTTTGGCTTGTAAGTTCTGGTATTTGTTTAACGATAGGTATCTTATATTCAGTTGGTACTTTTCAGAGTTGGGCAAAACTAAGTGTAAAAAATGCCTAACGAATAAGGATAGGCCGCGCGCAGCCGCGTCCTTATCCCAAGTGTTGAACAAGCCCGAGCTTGCTAGAAGTGATACCTTTATATAGTAAATATCGACGCAAGAACTTACGCCGCTGTCGGTGGGTTTAGTTTTATGTCACTTTTTATAAGATGCAACAACCCATTGGCATCGACAGCCAATTAATTAACTTTCTATATCAACGCCTTAATTACCTCCTTTTTGTCCATCAGCTTCTGTATCTTAAGTCTTAAACTCATGACCTTTACCGCTTAAACAGCGGCGTTAGGCAGTGTTGCTTAATGGTGTTTTTAAGCTTGTCGGTCGTGCATGCTTATTCTCATGTACTCCCATAAATTTCATTGGCTGTTGGCAGCAGGGACAAGGCCGTATTGCAGCGGTGCGCTTTGTATCCTCTACTATAGGAAATACAACACCAGCGACAGCGAGCATAAGTTGTACTGTAACCCTCCCCTAAAATAGTCTCAAGCTAATCAAGATACAAACTACAAGAACTGATGATGCCCGTGTCTATCATACAGCTATAAATTTAAGTTATCACATCAATAATAAATCATAATTTCAAATTATGCATAGGGCGCCATATCATTACCACATCGAAACGAGTTACAAATTAGTCATCTGAATTTGGGGTAAGTTATGAAAATGAATCATGTGGGCATTATGGTAGGCAATATGGATAAAGCTGTTGAGTTTTATACTAATGCTCTTGGCCTTAAAGTCGTGATGGGCAATACCAAAGTTGAAGAAGAACGCGAAACCGCAATAGGTAGAATGTGTGTTGCAGTTTTTGGCGAAGGTTTTAAAGGTTTTAACATTGCACATCTGGTAACTACTGATGGTATTGGTGTTGAATTGTTTGAAATGAAAGAGCGCCAAGAGCGTCACGAAGTTGATTTCTCTCGAATCGGTATTTTCCATTTTTGTCTTCAAACTGATGACTTCCATGGTGTAATCGAACGTACTGAAAAATTCGGCGGAAAAGTACGGATGGATATAATGCGTTACCACCCAGAAGATGATAACAAGCAAGCAAAAATGGTTTACCTGGAAGACCCGTTCGGCAACCTATTTGAGCTTTACTCGCATACTTATGAAGAAACATACTCTTCTGAATATGAGTAATAGGTTTAAAAGATACTGATAAAGGGTTGGCCAAGTGCCAGCCCTTTTTCATGCTTACTTTTCTGCATTCAATCAGCTCTTTTTGCGAAAGTGAAAGTGCCCAGAAATGAGTATGCTTGGCTATAAAGTTTTAGTCAGCTACTACACCGTGGCCAAATAAGTTGATCACTAGATACACCCTTTTATCATTGCGTGAGTCGCACGGTGAGGAGGGCGGTTTTGTGTATGAGACCTCACTCAGCAGAGGCGTAAGGGCTAAACAAATAAAGACTGGACGAAGCACGTCATCCCAACAGTCTCGAAAAACACCGCTATTTAGCTAGTAACAATGGGTCTTCGTTGTTCCCTTGTTTCGTTGTTTTTCCAACATAGGTTATGTATCTTATTGATAATCAATGTGAGACTCTAATTTTTAGCCCTTACTTTTGGTATGAACCAATTAATGGCCATGAAGGGGAAATCAATGACAGCACCGTCAAGCAGTGAGCAAGTCATTCGCAGGCTGTACCAAATCACGAATGATCATAAGAGGGGATTCGAGCATCAGGTTCTTGAATTGCTTAAGATGGGTCTCGAACGTTTTGGGTTAGATATAGGTATTTTTTCGAAAATTGAACAAAATAACTATATTATCAGATACTGCGTAACGCCAGCTGATGTATCTATGCAGCCTGGTGACCGATTTGATTTGAGCGCGACTTATTGCTCTATTACTTGTTCTGCCCAAGCACCGGTTGCACTAGAACATGTAGGTAAGGATACCGAGTTTGCTGTTCATCCTGCCTATAAAGCGTTTGGGCTCGAATCTTATATCGGTATTCCCATCCACCTTAAAGGTGAACTGTATGGCACGCTAAACTTCTCTAGTCCGACTCCCTTTCCTCGAAAATTTCGGGATATTGATGTTGATGTCTTGCAACTTATGGCTTCGTGGATAGAGGTCGAATTAATTCGTAGAGAACAGGAAGATCAGCTTATAGCGCTGAACCTGGAACTGAAACACCTGGCAAATTACGACAGCCTAACGGATATCCCGAACCGTCGTGGAATGTATAGTCATCTGAAAAAAAGCTTGAACCAGCTAAGCCGCACTGGCGGTGAGTGTACGCTCGCCATCATTGATATCGACCATTTTAAAAAGTTGAATGATACATATGGACATCAAAAAGGTGATGAGGCGCTGGTCTCTATAACACAGAAGATTACTGGGTCATTACGCGACTATGAATTCGTTGCACGACTTGGCGGTGATGAATTTCTTCTCTGGTTGCCGGATACAAATCAGCAAGGAGGCGCAGTTGTTTTTCAACGGATCATGCAGGGTATTTCAACTGTATCAATAACCCCAGCTCCTATCACCGTATCCATAGGTGCGTGTCATTTTCGCTTCAGTAACAAAAAGCCTGGAGATTTAATTAAGCTAATTGATGAGCTTGTTGCTAAGGCTGACAATGCACTATTTGAGGCTAAGGATCAGGGGCGTAACGGTTTCATTAACTCTGAGAGGTAGGTGATTTTTTTCTTCTGGGTAAACCTGATACTGGTATCAATAATCAATCCCCTATATTCGAAGGTTTTGAGGACTTGTAAATCCAAATCGAAAAAACAACTGTCTCGAAGCCAGAGTCAGGTGTAAACACGGCTGTGACCGCCCGTATCATGGTCGTTCTATGGCACCATGTCATTCCGGCATTTGTAAATCTATTCGCATCAGATGTCACGTCTGAGGCGATGGAAAGGTTTTCCGTAAATAGGGAGGGGCTGAGTCATATGAGTGTTTGCACCATTCGATCACGACATAGCAATGAATGTCTTCGTCACTATTAGCTTTTTAGTTAGAAAAATACTTCCTTTAAATTTATATGTACTAGCAGTACAAATACATTCCTCGTGACCAAATATCTCCAACGTTATTCCTACCAGTGCTCCGACTCGTACCACAGCCTAATTAACTTGTCGGTCGTTCAAGTGCTTTGAATTTCAAAAAGCCGATGCAGTGCATCACTGTTGCTAGCATAGGCAGCGGTGAACTGATTCTCTCCCACAGTTGTCGGTGAGTGCCTGAAGCTTCATCGTCCCAAAGATGATGAGTATGAACGAGCTATAAAACCTTATAAAACAGTATGATCAATATCACAAAATGAATTTATTTGATTATTTAAAATTGTGACTTGTATATCAAATATCAAGGATAGAAAAATGAAACTGGAATGTAAATTGATAGCAATTATGGTTGGTGCTGCACTCCTCGGTGGCTGTAACAACTCTTCAGATTCAGACAAAGACCTTACCCCTCCTATAACCCCCAGTATTACATCTAACAGCCACGCTTTTGTTGCATTGCTTCCTAACGGAAACATTGAGGCGTGGGGAGACCCTGCATATGGAGGTGATCCTACATGTGACGAGCCCTTTTGTAATCCTGCTGAAACAGCACTCACAGGGATCATTGATATAACCGCGACATCAAAAGCATTTGCTGCGGTAAAACAGGATGGTTCAGTCATTGCGTGGGGGAACTCGCCGTATGGCGCCGATTTAAGTGAAGTCGAAAGTCAGCTGCACAATGTCACTAGTATTAGCGCAACCTTCGCTTATAACGGTGGTGCATTTGCTGCACTGAAACAAGATGGTAGTGTTATCGTTTGGGGAGATGACAATTGGGGCGGTAACGCTTCAGGAAAAAATCTTACGAATATTAAAGCTATTACATCCAGTAGTAGCGATGCTGGTGGAGCATTTGCTGCAATTAAAAATGATGGTTCTGTCGTGACCTGGGGCAATATTACCTATGGTGGAGATTCAGGCTCTGTAGCCGCAGATCTTGTAGAGATTGAGAGTATTACGTCCACTCATGGGGCATTTGCTGCCCTCAAAAAGGATGGTACTGTCGTTACTTGGGGAGATGAGAGTTATGGTGGTGATTCTAGCCGTGTCCATGGAGACTTAATCAATATCGTTAAAATTACGGCGAATTCTCAAGCTTTCGCCGCACAGAGCCAAGATGGGTCTATTGTCGCCTGGGGGAGTGAAGGTTTTGGCGGTAATCCGAATTGTACAAGTATGTTTTGCACCGCGGCTTCATCCCCGCTTGTTGATATTAACGCCATAACAAGCAATGGTAATTCTTATGGAGGAGCTTTTGCTGCGATTAAAAAGGATGGTACTGTGATCGCTTGGGGGAATGAGCTTAACGGTGGTGACGCCAGTAGCATACAGGGTGAATTAACTCATGTTGTCTCAATAGCCGCAACCAATACCGCCTTCGCTGCAGTAAAAGAAGATGGGTCAGTGGTGGCTTGGGGGGATTCTTCTAATGGAGGCGATCCAACCTGCAAAAATGCTGATGGTATAAATGATTGTTCTCCAGCTTCTGGTGAACTTAGCGGTATTGCCAGCATAGTCGGAAATGTGGAGGCCTTTGCGGCAATAAAGCAGGACGGTTCAGTGGTAAGCTGGGGGGCGGCTGATGGTGGTGGCAATCCTGACTGTTCAAATAGTCAAGAATCAGATCAGTGCGTACAACCTTCCTCAACCTTAAGCGAGATTATCGGTATTACTCCTAGTTTGGGGCTTAGAGGCGCATTTGCCGCGATAAAAAAAGATAATACTATTCTTGCTTGGGGAAATGAAGATAGTGCTGGGAAGCGATAAAGTAAGAAATGGCATGGAACTAGTTAAGTCCGCTTGAACTTTTTCATCCTGAGAACCTTCTTAGAACTTACGCTATAAGCAAGGTTCTAGTTAAAGTAATGATAACAAGTACAGCCCAAATCGAAGAAACAACTTTTTCGAAGCCTGAGTAAAGTGTAAACACGGCTGTGACCGCCCGTATCATGGTCGTTCTATGGCACTTAGCAAGCAAACTAAGTACCAAACCAGCCTAATGAACCCGACCTAAAAAAACTTGAAACTTGTTATCGGACAAGTAAACCACCTTTTGCCTAAGAATGACTTTGACTCTAATGCGACTGTTACTGTCTAAAGAATCATCCCACCGATGACAAACCCCAATGCCACAGAGGTCGATATGGTGACGAGTCCCGGTATAAGGAATGGATGGTTAAATACCATCTTTCCGATCCGTGTCGAGCCGGTATCATCCATCTGCACCGCGGCTAACAGTGTCGGATAGGTTGGCAATACAAATAGGGCGCTCACGGCGGCAAATGAGGCGATAGCCGTGAGGGGGGCGACGCCAATGGCTAAGGCCGCCGGTATCAATGCGGTTGTCGTTGCCGCCTGAGAGTAGAGCAGCATAGAGGCAAAAAATAGGGTGACGGCAAGCATCCAGGGGTACTGATTAAGCACATCTGCCGAGAGTGCTTTAATATCGTCAATGTGGCTGGACACGAAGGTGTCTCCTAGCCAAGCGACACCTAACACACAGATACAGGCGCTCATACCCGACTTGAAAGTTGCAGCATTGGCAATCTCAGAGGCATCGATTTTGGTGAAGGTAACAATCGCGGTGGCCGCCGAAAGCATAAACACCATGATTGCTTCATTGCGTCCTAAGGATGGGTTGGGAATAAGATTGACCGTGTCTGAGATTATGGTGGCATAAACAATGACGCAGACGATGGCCGTGATAAAGATATAAGTGGCGGGTTTGGCTGTCGGCAGGATCGCTCTTTGTGTTTTCCCCTGCAGTTTAACTAATCCCTTTTCCAGACGCGCCTGATATACCGGATCATCTTTTAATTCACAGCCTAAGAAGTTTGAGACGAAAGCCCCGGCCATGCATGCGATAAAGGTGGTGGGGATACAGATAGCCAGCAGAGTCAGATAACTTATGCCAATGGGCTCTAAAATTCCTGAAAAGAATACCACAGCGGCCGATATCGGGGAGGCGGTAATGGCGATTTGTGAGGCAACGACCGAGATCCCAAGGGGTCTAGAGGGCCTTATCCCTTGTTCTTTAGCCACTTCGGCGATAACCGGCAGTGTTGAAAATGCCGTATGACCTGTGCCTGCCATCAGAGTCATAAAGTAGGTCACGACCGGGGCGTAGAAGGTGATATGTTTGGGGTTCTTGCGCAGAAACGTCTCTGAGAGATCAACCAGCCAATCCAGGCCCCCCGCTACCTGCATGGCGGCGATAGCTGCAATTACTGACATTATGATAAGAATCACATCTACCGGAATGTGACCCGTGTCGACGCCCAGAAATAACGAGAGAACCAGAACGCCGGCGCCGCCAGCCAGACCAATACCTATTCCGCCAATTCGGGCACCCAGATAGATAAACGCGAGGACAACGAACAATTCAACAAAAACCATAAAAAACCTAATTTGAAGCGGAGGGGAAACACATTCCTGACTGACAGGAGGTGAAAGTTCAGGCGAAGCTTATTAGGAGACTTGGTGCCGCTTTTACCTGCAAGGCGTGAGCTTACTCTTCTTATTGCTTATGTAGGGATCTTTAATTAACTATTTGTTGAAGGTGTGAGTCTGCTCACGTGAGGGTTGACTACGGCCGGGGGAAACGCACACTTATGCCAAACTCAGATAAAGTACTGCTGTGGAGGGGCTGAGGTCTGCTCGTCAAGGGGCATGAATCAAAAAGCCCGCAGTGCGGGCTCTTGTACCAATAGGTATTATCACTCGTTCATGATGAAGATGATCGGCGTTATTTTTTTACCCATTTACCACTCGAATTTTTGATGTACTGACCTTTTTTGGTCGCTTTCATCGCTTTTTCGGCGGCCAGTTTTGCTACATCAACCACTGATATCCCATTTTTCTTGGCTATCTTCTGATAATGGGTTTTGCGCTTAGCGTTGACCAGCTTAGCAACAGAGTTGGCTTCCGGGTTGTTCTTCACTATGCCCAGATAACCATTAGGCTGTTCACCAACGAGACCCTGAGACTTAGCGTCTTGAAGGGATATAGCAAATGCATTAAGGCTCAGCAGCAGACCTGCGGCGAGCACCAGTAATTTAGTTTTCATTCTGTACTCCTTAATTAACCGAACCGATTAAAATAACTCATCGTTGGTGAGTAATTCATCCAGATCTTTATCAACTTTTATCTTGATCTCATGTTCAATCTTGACGTTGAGGTTGATCACTATAGGTTTATCCGGTGGCTCAATTTTGACCGTGGGTGTACAGCCGGTCAGAGCCAGGAGTGCAATCATTGCGCTTACGGACGTGCGTAATACAGGCAATCTTTTCACTGGGAGTTCCTTTTATCCTAATCGGCCCAGACAGGTGACAGCCGACGTTTCATTTAAGTCTATTATATTGATCGAAAGATGACACTAAACTGAACGTTTTTTTTGAACATTAAATATTGGCCGCTATTATCGCACTAACGGCGTAGATTCAATAGCTTGATTCTATGTGTTGAGACTAAAAATTGATTCAAAAAAGGGGCTAGTTCATCGATTGTTCAATCTGAGTCTGCAGTTTATCACCCACTTGCAGGCTCTTTAACAGTTGCAGCATGTTCTCCTCCTGAGAGTAGTTCAAGTGAATAGGGCGTTCAATTCCTTTTCCTCTGCCTTTTACATTGACCTTAAGCAGGGCATCGCCGGAGGGCTGCATATCGAAGGTGCTGGACAACTCTGTATATTGAAGATGTTCCATGGTCGAGAATGCAAAGTCGAGATAGGGCTGAGACAACCTCATCTGCTCGACGGCTGGATTGCCGCTTATTGAGATAAGCCCACCAGGTGCTCGCGCCGCTAATCGTCCTCCCGAGACAGAGAATTTGCCATCAACAAGATCGACCGGCAGTACGCCATCGAAAATACCGTCGGCATAGATACCCACCTGTGGTTGAATGGCGATAAGCTCGGCTAAACTCAGGCCTTGCAACACCAGGTAACCATGAGATCTGTCATGTAACTTGAGATTGAACTCTGGCAGCAAGACCTGTCCACCTAAGAGATCGCCTGTGGCATTAAGGTGAATTTCGGCTGAACTTAAGTTGGCTGCCACACTATTACTGAGCTGGGTATCGGGACGTATTGGCCCACCGTCTGATGGTGCCTCGAGTGGCGTGTCATCAAGGGAGAGGGAGATATCCCCGTCGGCCTTGAGGTTAGTGATTAACACTCCGGGATTAAATGCCGCCGCAGTGAGACCCATTTCCGGACAGGTGAAGCTGCGCCTGTTTGTCCCCTGACCATCTTGCAGTAGGCTGAAATTGCAATGGGCAGACATGTCGACACCTTCGAAGGGAAGGTCGCTAATACTGCCGTTTAACGATGATAAATCAGGCGAAAAATCAACATTAAATAGGGTGTTGTTACTTTCTTCAAATAACTGATAATTTGCCTTTAGCTGAGTCTGTCCGTCCATATAAATATTGGATGGTAAGGCGTAGCTATTTTGAACCAGAAAGAGGAGTGTGCTCAGCTCGGTATCCAGACCCAGTTTTCCTTGTAGCATTGCCTGCGCCTTTGCACCGGGGGTTAAGCTGTGTTCACTCTCAAACTCCAGACCATCGATTGACCAATGCTCCAGGGTATCGAGCCGGTAGTCATCCCACTTGAGCGCCTGCGTCAGCGTTGCCTGATAGAGGTGCAACAACTTCTGCTTTCTTTTACGCTTATTTTTAATATAGGTGTGATTGATTTCCAAACCATCGATTTCATAATTCAGGTTATTTGCGAGTTGTGATGTTTTCAAAAATCGTTCGAAGTCTGACTCATGGCCTGTCTTTGCGGTGAGAGTCGGCTCTGCGCCAATGGACTCAGACAGATAAGTCAGCTCAACCGACGCCAAGCTTGGTTTTTCCAATTGAATACCAAAATGAGGCAGGGAGAGAAAATAGTGATCCTTTGAGCTTGTGGGAAAAGGTGTGTGGCTCAATTCTGTTTGTGTTTGCTCCAGTGATAGTCTGGGGAGCGATATCTGTAACTCCTTGCTGCTTGTTTTAAGCGGATCTTCATGTTGGCGGATTTCGATCGCTAATCGTGTTCTGCCTTGGCTGTTAAACAGAACATGTTCGGTAGTGATCAGGCTGTCGCTACTCTTATTTTCGCTACTATCGTATTCGCTGCTGGTGTCAGTATCGTTTTGCTTTAGATCGGCAAAACGGATAGATGAAGACTCCAGCGTGAAGGGGGCTGCGATAAACTCAAATTCAGCGACAGGCTGGGCATTATTACTGCTATTGCCACTATTACTGTCACTGACTCGATGGTTTTGATGGCTAGCTGTAGCCAGATCTAGCCTGAGGTGACTCGGTTCTGATGAGTTAAAGGTCAGTGTTTCAGCATCAAATTCGACAGTCTTAGACTTAGAAGAGGGGCGGAGGTGACGGTACGAGATAGGACCCAGGTGCATCGTCAGCTTAGGCAGTGCAATTTCGAACTGCCCCGTTTCGTCGTAACTCAGTGAAAGATCATCCTGGAGTCGCAGCCACGCCATTTGATTATTGAATGAGAACTCGGAATCTGTTTGGCTCGATGATGACGTTTGCGACTTCTTTACACTTAACTGGTGGGTATTAACTTTTGCATCTTTATTAACGGTAAGTTCAATAGTAAAAGGCGATGTCGCCTCATGACTAACCACTTTATTATTCGCCGCTACGGCGAACGCGCCTTCTAATACCAGTGAAGAGGCCCCCAGCGTAATATCTGCTATCGGCTTATCTGAAATGGAGAGCGATTCAACTAAGAGCTCATTTATCGACAAGGCTTGTCGATGCTCGGCACTGAACTGCCATTTTCCGCTCATACTAAACCGCTCTCTGTTTTGATCGGGCAGAGAGACTGATGCGTCATTTAGCGAGACGGTGGCGTTTAATTTTGATTGAGCGATACTGAGCTGAAGCTGAGCCCAGTTGATTGTTTTGTCTTGCAGTGAATAGATGAGTGGTTGCTTCAGGCTTAGCCTTATCTCTGGGGATGACGCTTTGCTCAACGCTTGAATTAACTGCTTAGTCTGCTGTTTAACCGTGTCATCCTGGATAAGGTTGAGCAATACCTCTTGATGAGCCGGATTTGGGGCGAGACTCAAGGTGAAAGGAAGCAGGTTGAGTGAGAGATCGGCAAGATGGCCATTAAGCTCAAACTCAAGGTTTTTGTTAGTACTTACTTTTGCCGTTTCAGCATCTTCAGCTTCATTTTCAGTTATATGGCTCGAGTGTGGTTCGAGCGTCAGCGACTCAAAGTTATCCAGAATGAGCTGGGCGTCGGTGAGCGTATGGTGTGAGGTTAGTTGAGCCGTTTTCAGGTTTAGATCGACAGTCGAATTCAGGCTGCCGCTAAGTTTTATGTTCGCATCTTCTATCTGCTGCTTTAAGTTGAGCAGAGGGCTAAGCGCACTATCATTGAGTTCTTGAGCCGATAAGCGGCTGAGAAGTGTGGTTAACTCATCGAATACCAAGCTGGCAGATATCTTCCAGCGTTGCTCGCTTAAATTAGCCTCTAGGTTGAATAATCTGTTGCCTTGGTGGCTTAAACTGGTATTGAGCTGCCCCGTATCATCGAGTTGCAACTGATCCATGACAAGGTTCAATTGCACCGGGTCTATGCCGGCCAGAGACACTGAGGTTTCACCGATATCTATCTCGGGTAGCTGGTTAAGATCCAGCGCCAGTGTTGGCCCTTGCTCATCGAGGTTTTTGCCCTCATCGGTGAGTACGGCCGGATTGAGCACCACATCAACTTGGCCCAGCGCTATTTTATCTATCTGGCTTAGGGATACCTGACTTGTAAAGAGTTGAAGCGGCGAAAACCCCTTGTTTAAGTTAATTTCCAAATTGACAATAGCGACACGAGTGCCGTGCACCATTAAAGTTAACCGGGGAAAATGCCAAACGTTAAATGATTCAGGCTTGATGCTGAGCTCAGTTATCTGGGTGTCATATTCAACGAGATACTGGTTTGCCAGAGTGGTGGTCAGCCGCTCATAGCTGGTCGCCAAAACGACGCAGAGAGTCAGTAACAGGAGAGAGAAAGCCAATATGAGTCGCTTTGCACGAGATAATTGCCGCAGCATCGATAGCGTGTTTCGGTATTGATTGTAATTATGTTTGAGTTTAGCACGGTATAAATTCAAATAATTGATATTTAGGTCTATTCGGTGGGCCAAACTTGCGAAGTATTAAGTGAGTATTTTAAATCGGCAGAAATAAAAAAGCCCTTTTCAGTTAATGAAGTAGGCCTTTTTAGTTTATGTTTGGTGGATTTCGGGAGCTAAGTCTGGCTTATGCTTTCCAGCCAACTTTTGTCGTTAACGTGTGGGACTCATTAGGTAGAAGGGTGACCTTGTCTTCCAATACGTTAGCCGCTTCGAGACAGACCATGGTGAGGTAATCATCAGAGTTGAATCGTGACAGGCGTTGTGATTTATCTATCCAAGGATTCCAGAGCACTGCTGACTGGCTGTTTACACGGCTGACTTGGATAATACCATCGGGCGTGTGAAGTAACTGACTCTGACTGAGCTGAGTGTAAACCCGGTCGGTCTCTTTTTCGAATGTGACCTTATCACCTTGCTGTTGATAAGGGCCTTCACCGAACTCTATGTACTGTGAGCCTTCAAAGCCGCTGGCGGTCAACTGGTGAATATCATTAATCGGCAAGTAGGTATGCAATGCCTGGGTCAGACTGATAGGCTGGTCACCCAGGTTAGTATTGATCAGGGAGATCGTTAGTGTTTCTGCCAAGGTAAACATCACCTCAACTTGGGTGTCGTGTGGCCAATATTGCTTATTCTCTTCAGTTATCGCCAGCGCGAATTTAAGCTCTACCGCTTCAGATTGCATCTGTACCGATTCGAGTGTCCATAAACTGGTGCGGGCAAAGCCATGTTGCGGCCAGTCCGGGTTGTCAGTCATACCAAACCAGGGCCAACAAATTGGGATCCCGCCTCTTAACCCACTGCCCGGTTGATAATCGTCGGCACTTGAGACCCAAAGAAGTGATTTCTCTCCTTTAGGTTGAAAGAGATCAATTTGAGCGCCTTGCATAAAAATTCTCGCCTTGCACAGTGGCGTATCGATATCCACATATTCTAATCCGCTGGCGTGTTTTTTTGTCGTTACAGAACCCATCGACTTCTTCCTCACTTGCTAATGTCATACTAATTAAGCGTTAGCTTACAGCGTTTTAAACCCTTTCATAAGGGGGAGTTATCTTCATTTTACGGTTACGCTGTTCGAGATCAAAAACAAACCTAGGATTATCGAATAAATATTGCGTAATAAGTAGACGCCCCTTGTAAAAAAAATAATTTAAACGCATGATTGAAACCAGTGTATGAAAGGTCAGAATATTTTTGTCTTAACATAAGAATAAAAGGAACAGGGAATGCCGACATATCAAGCACCACTTCGTGACTACCAGTTTGTATTAAATGAACTTCTTAATATCTATGAGCGCAGTGAACTTCAAGGTTTCGACGAAATAGATGCCGAGCTCGCGGATGCCATTTTGCAAGGTGTTGCCGACTTCTCAACCGAAATTATGCTACCGCTTAACAGCAGCGGTGATGTTGAAGGCTGCAAACTGGTCGATGGTAATGTCATTGCGCCCAAAGGATTTAAAGAAGCATATCAGCAATATGTTGATAATGGCTGGGGCACTTTGACCTGCGATCCTGAATATGGTGGTCAAGGGTTACCCGAGGCCATAGGTGTGTTTGCGACCGAGATGAAAACCGCGACCAACATGGCCTTTGCTATGTACCCCGGACTCACCCATGGTGCCTATGCGGCAATTCATGCACATGGCAGTGATGCACTTAAACAGAAATACTTAGAGAAGCTGGTGACTGGTGAGTGGACCGGTACCATGAACTTGACCGAGTCTCATGCCGGAACCGATTTAGCCCTGTTACGCACCAAAGCGGTTGAGGCTGGAGAGGGGCAATATGCTATTTCCGGTGAGAAGATATTTATCTCATCGGGCGATCATGATCTGGCCGAGAACATCGCTCATCTGGTGCTGGCGCGATTACCCGATGCACCCGCTGGTGTGAAGGGGATCTCTTTGTTCGTCGTGCCTAAGTTTTTAATCAATGAAGATGGCAGCCTCGGTGATGCCAATACTCTGTGTGCCACCGGACTCGAGCACAAGATGGGGATCCATGGTAACTCAACCTGCGTGATGAACTTCGATGGAGCGCTTGGTGAGTTGGTGGGTGAGCCTCATCAAGGCCTGAGAGCCATGTTTACCATGATGAATCAGGCGAGACTCGGTGTCGGTGTTCAAGGACTGGGCGTGTCAGAAATTGCCTACCAAAATGCACTCGCCTATGCCAAGGATAGAATTCAGGGTAGGGGACTCAGTGGCGTTAAAGCGCCGGAGATGGTGGCGGATCCTATCTTAGTTCATGGTGATGTAAGACGCATGTTGATGTCGCAAAAAGCCTTTAATGAGGGGGCGAGGGCGATGATAGGTCAACAGGCGCTATGGCTCGATGAAGCCGAGCGCCACAGCGACCCGGAAAAAGCGAAAATGGCCAATAAGCTCGCGGCGCTATTTACCCCAATCGTCAAAGGCTTTGTAACCGACAGAGGCTTTAATGCCTGTGTCGATGCTCAGCAGGTGTTCGGTGGTCATGGTTATATTCACGAGTGGGGCATGGAGCAATTTGTACGCGATATTCGTATCTCTATGCTCTATGAAGGGACTAACGGTGTTCAGGCGCTGGATCTCGTCGGTCGCAAGATACTATCAGACAAGGCGGCAACCCTGATGAGTTGGTCAGCGCTAGTGAAGCAGCTTATCGAAGAGAATATGGGCAATGACGCAATGAAGCCCTGTCTTGCCGGTTTGATGGATGCGTCGAAGGATCTGGAAAAAGCCACGCAATATATCGCCATGAATGCGCCGAAGAATCCTGATGTTATCGGTGCTGCATCTATGCCCTATATGCAGATCCTGGGGATCACTGCATTAGCCTGGATGTGGACCCGTACGGCGTCGACGGCATTAGCGGCGCTTGAGACAGATACCAATGACAGAGCGTTTTATCAGGGCAAACTGAAAACCGCTCAGTTCTATATGGGTTATTGGGCGGTACAGACCCGTAGTCTGCGCAAGCAGATAGAGTCTAGCAGTGAGCAGCTGACCGAATTCGATGAGGCTGACTTTTAGTGCGATAGGTACTGACTTTTGGCTGTAGCAAGATCGGTAATGTGGTTGATATGAACCGTGATTGCCCTCAAATAAGAGTCCATCATTAAAAAGGCCTACAGTATTAATACTGCAGGCCTTTTTTGTGCTAGTTATCTATTTTTTCTAAATGCTATCGTTACCAATTATGACTCTAACGCTTGAATTTTTACAGTAACAGACGGTGCGGTGACAGGCTGAACATTCTCGGATCGTTCTGAAGCGGCTTTTGCTGTTTCGGCAACGGGTTTGGCATCATTGAGCATGTACCTTGCGAGCCAAGCCGTAAGCGGAATGGTCAGTACGATGCCAACACTGCCGGCCAATGCATGGATGATACTCAAAGCGATAACTGGGGTATTGATAAATTGAGTCAGCGGCATATCCAGCCCCCAGACCATCATAATCGTGGTTAATGAGCTGCCGGCAAACGCCAATATCAGGGTGTTGGTCATGGTACCCATGATATCACGACCGATATTCATACTCGCCCTCATCAACTGCTTCGGGCTTAGTTTAGGATCGGTAATTTTAAGTTCGTTATAGGCCGATGCAATTGAGATGGCGACATCCATCACTGCGCCAAGCGCCGAGACCATAATGGCGACAAACATCAGCCAGCGGATCTGGATCGGTTGAGTGGCCAGGTAGATAACGTCTTCGCCTTTATCTAAGTAGATGCCCGAAAGGTGTGCAAACTCACCAAATACCTGCGCCATGATGCCAGCGGCGATAACGCCAAGCAGGGTCCCGCCCATGGCACAGAAGCTCTTCTGGTTATAACCGGAAACCAGAATAAAGTTGACGACAATCTTTAATCCCATAAGGAAAATGGTGACAATTACCGGATTCCAACCTGCAAAAATAGCCGGGATCAAGACGCCAATGATGAGCGCCGCGGTAAAGTAGAGCGAGATAACCGAATTCAGTCCCTCCTTCTTACCGAAAGAGAGCAGCAACAAGAGGAAGGCAAAACACATCCAGTAGATGGCCGTCGAGCGCTTGTGGTTATAGGCCCAATACACAGTGCCGTTGGGTGTATCTCTGATCATCATGATGAAGATATCCCCTTTACCGACCAATACATTATGTTGTCGGCTCAAAGGGTTTTGTACTTCGACTATTTTTCCCGTCTCCTCTCCCTCTAATATCTCGGCGGTGAATACCTGCTTGCCGGTTAATATGGAGGGGACTCTGGCATCGGGAGCCAGATTATTTGAGATGACATCGACGACACGCGCCTCAACAAACTCTTGCTGCAGCGGCGTCTTAGGCTTCAAGCTGTCGCTAAAACCGGGAGAAAAATAGAAAATCAACGTCGAAATCAGTGCGATAAACAGGGTAAATCGATAGTCTTTTAACATAGGTTGTTTGTAACTAAAGTTGTAAAAATAATCATATTTAGGCAGTTTGACATATAAGTAGAGAGCGATAATGCCAGACTAACCAAAGCAAAAAAAAGGCCTGTTACCAGGCCTTTATTGGTAGCGATTTACTCAGTTACACAACCTGCATAATCTTTAGTCGGGTTGACAAAGTATGAGGTCACGTCATTAACATTTACCGCGTCCAAAATCCCTGGATATTTAGGGTTATCCGGGTCAATCTTGACACAGATCTCTTTGCTTACCAGTCTATTCCACAGTGCCTGACCTGCGCCATTGTCTGTGCGTAGTAAGGTGATAGCACCATTATCCTGATACTGTTTAATTTCCCAGTTAGGATTAGTGAAATCACTGGCATTAACGCCTTGGTTAGCAGCGACATATTCAGTCAGCATGTCACGGATAGCGTAAACCGGCTCGTTGACCGAATCATAATAAACATCATCACCGGTTGCCCAGCCAAACTTCTTGATGTTTGATCCCCAACGATAGCTGTTTAAGGCGACCTTGTAGGTTGCTGTAGCATCGAATGGCTTACCATCTATTTCGATGATCTCGATACGGCTACCTTCATTTGTTACCGTATAGTTTTCATCCATGGCAAACGAATCGCCAGCCAGGTCGACAACGAAGTCAATCTTACCGTCGAACTGATCGTACATGTAAGCTTTAGCACCTTTCTTAAAGGATACGGTAATGTCACCGTCTTTATAGGTATTAAAGTAAGTGTAAGACCACTCCATGTAACGCTTGAGGTTTGCGCCGGTCATGTTGATACCGATAAGGGTATTGTCATACTTGTAGAGATTAGTCGAATCTTTCTTAGCGTACTCTTGGCCATCAATCAGGTTAGAGCTGTCAGAGAATAGAGATGCTGCAGAGACTACGGCTTCAGATTTTTCAAGCTGGATCTGGTTGATGAAGTCCATCAACGCTGTATCCATGACTTTAGCGGTATGAATTGTAGAATAAAGACGGCCGGTTTCGTGGTCATAGTCTTCATGTACAGCTTCATCGGCGCCGGTACCTGGGGTGAAGTCACCACCAACCAGACCAAGCACTAGCTGAGCATCGGCCTTAGAAATATCATGAACATACTGGAACTGCGAACTTGTTGTCTGACTTTCTTCGATGTTCTTAGAGGTGACATTGCTTAATGTCGTATCGACCATCTCCCACTTGCCGTCGGCGTCTTTCTTAAGCTTGATATCAGCTTTAGCCAGCGCCCAACCCCATTTACCTGGTTCGATGATCTTAACGCTTTGAGCACGGTTAGATTCATCATAGGTACCTGAAAGTGCCTTATCTTCGGCAGTATCACCACCTTCGACGGAGATATCGGTCGAAGTGATATCTTCACCTTCAGCCGCTTTTTGTATGCTTTCGATATAGGTTGCGTGTTCGTGTCCGGCTAGAATCACGTCAAACTTGTCGGCCATCTCTGCTGCTATCTTGTGAACACCGGCGCCGCCTTCCGAGCTACGTCCGATATGGAAAGCACCAACGATGACATCTGGATTGAATTTTTCAATCAACTCATCAACCGCCGCACGGGTAGAGGCTAACTCTTCATCAAACTTAAGACCCGCAAAGTGTCCTGGGGCAGATGCTTCCCAGTTAGGTACGTTAGACGGTGTCACACCAACGATAGCAACCTTAGCGCCATCGACTTCAAAGATTTGGAAGGCACGAATGTAGTTCGCGCTGTTTTCTTCCCACTTGATGTTATTCGATACAACGGCACCGTTGAAATGGTTCAGGTTACGGTCGATAAAGCTGCGTTCGAAGTTAAATTCATGATTTCCAGGAACCCAAAGGTCGAAACCAAGTGAGTTTAAGGTAGAAACGACAGGGTGAGTAGGGTCATCGTTGAAGAGTTGAGCCGAGTTGCCTTGAACTGTATCACCGATATCGATCAAGATCATATTTGGATTATTTGCTTTTTCTGTTTCAAGCAAAGTTGAGATACGGGTTAAACCTGCATCTGAATCTACGGCATCGAGCGCATAATCATAGCCAAAGATACGGCCGTGTAGATCCGATGTTGCACCGATAGTAATGGTAACTTCGTCGACTTCGTTTTGACTCTTTACCACGATATCCGGTGTATTTGTCAGTGTTTTACCTTGTGTGACGATAGGTGCATAACCACTGTCTGTATTAATTATTGTTTCATCATCCGAGCACCCGGCTAAAGCAGCGAGTACGGCTAAACACAGTACACTGCGATTAGTTTTTTTCATTATCAACCCCGTATTATTTTTAATTGTGCATTAATTGCACATATATTGACTAAGGCGAATTGTGACTAGCGCTAATATTGTGATTAAAAGTTATCCCAATATTTTTAAAACTTCAGTAAAGCATTGTTAATCAGATTATTTGATCTCCACAAATGTGGAGTGTTTAAATAAATTTGCACAAAACTTTTCTGGAATTTTAATAATACGCCTCAGCGTTTCGGTTAATTACCAAATGATTAATTAGCTACTTTCTAATAACTTTTAATTAACCGAACTGGATTATATCGGCTTGAGTATTAATGATAGTGATCGGTTTCACACATAAAGCGTTACAAAGAGATACATCTGTGTTGTAAAAATACACAACTGAGTGTTCGGTAACCTGTTTTGACTACTGATAGGGGGGGATTAGGTATTGAACTGATGATATTAGAAATGTTTTATACTAATTGTAATTGCTTGAACATTTTGGGGTATTTACTTTTTTATCTTGCACTGTTCTGATTTATAAACAATGAATAAATTCATTTTCAACTCATAATATATTTCAGACAGTCTGATTATCGCTCAAAAATATTTTTTAATTATATTTTTGTGAGGTGCAGTAACCGATTATTGGCTGGCATGGGAAGGTCTGCTGTTAATGTAAGGTCATGGTTGACTGCTAATGCCTGTATCCATTCAATATCTCGAATTGCACTGCGATGATCTCTCTCTTTTAACCATATATCGAAACTGGCATTACTTTCACAGCTGTATTCGCCTCCGTAATTAAATGGACCATAGATACAGAGTTGTCCCCTTGTCACTAAATGCTCCCCTATGCCGTTGAAGAAGGCTTCAACCGCCTCTTTCGACATGATATGCAAGGTATTGGCGGTAAAGATAGCATCTACAGCGTTTGATTTAGCCAGTGGCCAAGCCTTTGTAACATCCAATGCCAATGGGGCTTTTAGATTAGGGAGACGTGTCTGGGCTAAACGCCTCTCTATCCCTTCGAGATAGGCCTCTTGATCGCTGGTTTGCCAGGTAAGATGAGGCAAATGTTTGGCAAAATAAACCGCATGCTGTGCGCTGCCGGTGCCGATTTCTAATACATGGGTTGATTGAGAAAAAACAGTCTTAATGACGTCCAGTATCGGGGCTTTATTGTTTTCACACGATTGAGAGAAGGGTAATTGGCTCATAGTGACAATTTACTCAGATTATTTGAGGGATAAAAAAGCACGGCTGTTGCCGTGCTTTTAACTGTTCTATCAATAGCAGAGTCGATAGCTATACAAGAAAGCTTACTTAGCGAGTAGGCCACGGCTACGAAGCAGAGGGTCGATACCCGCTTCTTTACCACGGAACTGCTTGTAAAGCTTCATTGGATCTTCGCTGCCGCCTTGTGATAATACGTTGTTTCTGAACGCATCGGCGGTGGCTCTGTCGAAAATACCGTTTTCTTTGAAGGCTTCGAAAGCATCTGCACCCAGAATATCAGACCATAAGTAGCTGTAGTAACCTGCAGAGTAGCCACCAGAGAAGATGTGTGCAAAATATGTGCTGCGGTAACGCGGCGCAATCTCGCCAATCAAGCCCATCTTATTCAGTGACTCAGCTTCGAATGCTGCGGCATCTTTTGGCGTGAAGTCGGTGACTGTGTGCCAATCGAGATCGAGTTTAGTTGCGGCCATATATTCAACGGTAGCAAAACCTTGGTTGAATTTACTGGCTGCCTGGATTTTCTTAACCAGTTCTTGTGGGATCACTTCACCTGTTTTGTAGTGTTTAGCAAATTGTGCCAACACTTCAGGTTGTGTCATCCAGTTTTCCATCACTTGAGATGGGAACTCAACATAGTCACGTGGTACAGAAGTACCCGCTTGTGAGCGATATTTAACATCGGAAAGCATACCGTGAAGTGCATGACCAAATTCATGGAATAGGGTGCTGGCTTCATCGAATGTTAACAGTGCTGGCTCATCACCGACCGGACGAGGGTAGTTCAACACGTTAACAATGATAGGCTTAGAATCTACACCATTCATGTTGTATTGCTGACGGTAGGAGTTCATCCATGCTCCGCCACGCTTAGAGTCACGTACATAGTAATCGCCCATGAAGATGGCCATTAGTGAGCCATCTTTGTCGAATACTTCCCATGTACGTACTTCATCGTTGTACTTCGGCAGATCGGTACGCTCTTTCACTGTTATACCGAAGAGACGGTTAGCTGTGTAAAATACGCCCTTAAGTGTATTTTCCAGTGAGAAGTAAGGGCGAGTCTGCTGTTCGTTAAAGCTGTACTTAGCAACACGGATCTTGTCTGAATAGTAAGCCCAGTCCCAAGCCGCCAATTTGAAGTTACCGCCTTCAGAGTCGATAAGCTCCTGCATTACTGCGACTTCTGCTTTCGCTTGTCCCAGTGCTGCTGGCCAAACCTTGTTTAAGAGTTCATATACATTTTCAGGTGTTTGGGCTGTTCGCTCTTCGAGCACTAGATGCGCATGGGTTTTGTAACCCATCAATTGTGCACGCTGCGCGCGAAGTGCAGCCATTTTTGCTAGTAGCTTTTTATTATCATTAGCGTTGTCGTTATTGCCGCGTTCGATGTAACCGTTATAGATTTTCTCACGCAACTCACGATTATCGGCATAGGTTAAAAACGGTGTGATAGAAGGGCGAGATGTGGTGAATACCCACTTCCCTTCATGGCCACGCTTGGACGCAGTCTGCGCCGCATTGCTGATCACATCGGCTGGCAGGCCTGCAAGGTCGGCTTTATTGTCGATGACCAATTCAAATGCATTGGTTTCTGCCAGCAAGTTATCACCAAATTCAAGGCTCAACTTGCCAATCTCTTCGTTCAATGCTCTAAGTTTGGTTTTATCGGCTTCGCTTAGGTTCGCTCCACCTCGAGTGAATGACTTGTAGGTGTCTTCCAAAAGCTTAGATTCAGCCACATCGAGGTTTAAGCTATCACGTTGTTCGTATACTGCTTTCACTTTTTGAAATAGCTGATCGTTCAATAAGACGTCATCACCCGCAGCCGAGAGTAGCGGTGAAATCTCTTTTGAGAGCTTCTGCAAGTCATCATTGGTATCTGCGCCGGTCAAGTTATAGAAAACGCTGGCGACTTTCGATGTCAGCTCACCAGAAAACTCCATCGCTTCGATGGTGTTAGCGAAGGTAGGCGCATCCGGGTTATCAATAATGGCTTGAATTTCAGCTTTGTGTTGGGCAATACCGGCTTTAAAGGCGGGTAGATAATGCTCTGTCTTGATCTTATCGAAATCAGGAATACCCATATAGGTATCGTATGGCTTAAAGAAAGGATTCGTTGCGTTATTTTCAATAATCTGTTGTGCAACTACATTCGGTGCCACATTAGCTTCCTTGGTCGCAGTCGTAGAAGAGCTACATGCGCCAAGAGCAAAAGTCAGTGCGATAGCTGACACGAGTGGTTTGAGGGTTAATCCCTTCATATTTTTATCCCCGGTTGGTTATTTGTATTTTGCTTGTGTTAATAGGTTAATCACTACGTCGGTGATCATAATCAAAAAAAAGACAGGATTTTACATTAGATGAAAAGTCTTAATCTGACGTTAAGTTGTTTTAAGTATCATGGTTGAAGGTGTTAACGCTATCAATTTATTGTTTTGTTTGTAACAAATGTTTCCAAAAGGCCGTTTTTATACATCAAATGGCTATTTTTGTGGCAAACTAGCTCAGATACTTGAAAACAATAACAAATGGAAATGTATGAAAAAGCTAGCTGTTGCCCTGCCTCTTGTCCTCACATCAATACTGCCTATCTATGCGCAGGCTTTGACCTCAAAAGCGGAGTCCACTGCTGACTATGCTGTAAAAACTTACGAAGCGGGAATGTTAGATTCATTAACAAGGTTGGTGAGTTACAAGACGGTTAGCGCTGAAGGTTATACTCCGGATACTCATCCTGAATTCATCGGTTTTAAGCATGAACTGAGTCAATTGAGTCAGAAGCTTGGTTTAGACTACTCTGATCATGGATATGTGTTATTAATTGGTCTGGGTAACAGCAAAAAGAAGCTAGGTGTCATCACCCATGGGGATGTGCAACCTGCTAACTCTCAACTGTGGCAAAGCAACCCTTTTGTTCTCGATATGACATCACAACCTGGCAAGTTAATTGGTCGGGGAACTGAAGATGATAAAGGTGCCATCGTCACTGCTATGTACGCGATGAAGTCGATTAAGGATAAGGGACTCAAATTAGATAGACGGATAGAGTTGATGGTGTATCTCGCCGAGGAGACCGATTGGGATCCGCTCAGAGCATTTTTGAAAAATTATACGCCAGCCGATATCAATATCACCATCGATGCCGAGTATCCCGTGGTGACGGCCGAGAAAGGGTGGAGCAAGATTAACTTTGTGATCCCGAGTCAAGCGATTGCTTCTCCGGGTGATAAACGTGCCCGGCTAACCTCATTCTCCGGTGGCGTCTTTTCGAGCCAGGTGCCACAGCAAGCCTTTGCTGAGATATCAGGGGTGAGCAGTGAGTTACAAACGGCCCTAAAAACTCAAGGGGCGAAACAGCAAGGCATGCAATTCCGCTTCGAGTCCGATGGCGATGTGCTCACTATCATTGCGGAGGGCAAGGCGGCACATTCATCTGCACCCGAGGATGGCGTCAATGCGGTGACTCACCTGGCGGAGTTACTCTCGATTTATGACTGGCCGAGATCTCAGGCGGCACTGACCATGAGTTTTATCCATGAGATGGTTGGTCTGGGAATTTATGCCGAGCAGTTTGGTGAGATAGGGTATAAAGATGAATTTATGGGGGCGATGACCTTGGCCCCAACAGTGATCAAACAGACTACAGATGGCACCGAAGTTGTGATGAATCTGCGTAGACCCACAGGGAAGAGCCCTGAGTTACTCGATAGGCAAACACTCAAAGCGCTCAATGACTGGCAAGATAAACATGAAATAACGCTCATTGATATCGATACATATTGGGGAACCCCTATGGTGATGGATGATGCGCCTCATCTGGATACCTTGCTTAATGTGTTCTCACACTTTACCGGTGTGAAAGGTCCTAAACCTGTTGCCATAGGCGGCTCAACCAACAGTAAGCTCTTTCCAAATGCGTTGAGCTTTGGCCCAACTATGCCTGGTGTCGAATATACGGGGCATACAGAAGATGAATTTATGACCCATGAGCAGTTTATGCTTAACTTAAAGATGTATACGGCTGCGTTTATTGAGTTAGCGGCCGAGCAGTAACCGTTTCTGTTTATTAACTGGATAAATCGATACTTTAATCTTTTCACATGTCGGCCAGTCTTAGCTTTAATTGAGTGGTAAGGCTGGTTTTTAGATGTGTACATCATCTGTGCAATATGCGCAAAAAACAGACCGACTATCATGCATTTAAATTAAACCTTATGCTCTGGTACGTGAGTGTTAATTAGTTTGTTTTTCTACACCTAAATTGACAAAAATCAATTATTTACTATGTGACATTTGTAACAATGCTGTTCATTCCTTCATCAGCTAATAAGAATTATAACTATGCGCAATAATCAGCCTGTGACGCAAAAGGAAAAGACCCTCACCGATAACTGTATCTTACTCTCAACGACCGATCTCGATGGCAACATTAAATATGCCAACGAAGGGTTCACCAGTGTCAGTGGGTACAGTTTTGATGAATTACACCGCCAGCCTCACAATCTTGTGCGACATCCTGATATGCCTGAAGCGGCATTCAAGTCGATGTGGGATAGAATAAAACAGGGCAAGCCTTGGATTGGGGTGGTGAAAAATCGCGCCAAGAGTGGTGACCATTACTGGGTCAATGCCTATGTGGCCCCCGTTTATGAAGATGGAAAAATTCACGAGTACCAGTCTGTCAGAAGGAAGGCGACCGCCGACCAAATAAATAGTGCGACACGTATTTACGCCGACTTAGAAGCAGGCAAGAAGCCTAAGGCACTTAGCAAAGGTCTGCTGGGGTTTAGTGCCAAGTTATTTGCCTGCCTGCTGCTTACTGTGCTGTTAACCGCGGTCCTTGCCAGTTACTCGCCCCTTGTGGCCTTTATTGCAGCCGCTATATTCGGCGCTATTGGTTTAAAGCTAATTCTTGCGCCTTTCAATACCCTGCTTGAGAAAGCAGTGAATATCATTGATGACCCACTCGCTACCGGGGTGTATGCGGGCAGACAGGATGAGTTAGGTAAGATAAGTTTTGCCTTGCAGTTCCTCATTACCGAGACCGGTGGGGTGGTAGGGCGTATGGCTGATTCGGCTGGCTCAATCGAGGGGCTCAGTAGCAGTTTGAACGATACGATATCCAATACCCGCGAGCGCGCCGACAGCCAGAGTCAACAGACCAGTCAAGCCGCGACTGCCATGGAGGAGATGAGCGCCAGCTTTGCCGAAGTGAGCAGTAATATCCACAGTGCAGCCGAAGAGATGACGACCAGTTATCGTTCGGCTGAGGAGGGTCATGAGCGGATGGAGATGGTGATTGAAGCCATCAATCAATTAAACGATGAAGTCGGCAACTTCTCTACCGTTGTGGCTTCTATCGAGCAAGATAGTCAGGACATCAATAACGTACTCGAGGTCATTCGTGGCATTGCCGAACAAACTAACTTACTTGCCTTGAACGCCGCTATCGAGGCTGCTCGAGCCGGGGAGTCGGGGCGTGGATTTGCCGTTGTGGCAGATGAAGTCCGTCAACTCTCGAGTCGTACAAGCGAGTCGACCTCTCATATCGAAACCATAGTGAGTAAATTCCGCGAAAGTACGATAAAAGCCACTCAAACCATGGAGTCCGGCCAGCGCAAGGCAGAGCAGTCCGTCGGACTCGCACAGCAGGTTGATGAGTCTTTTGAAGGGTTACGCTCATCGATTGGTAAGATGAATGTGATGAGTGATGAAAATGCGTCTGCCATGTCACAACAGACCACCGTTGCGAACGATATTAGCCACTCTATTCAGGTGATCAACGAGTTGTCTCTGGAAAGCCTTGAGCAGACACAAGATGCGACGGAGCGTGGTCAGCAAGTGTCGAGATTGTCGGCTAAGACTCACAATTTATCTAAACAGTTTTGGCGCCAAAGCGTGCAGAGAAACTATTAAGACGAGTCTGTCTGTTGGTGAGAATAAAATGGGGAAGCATAGTGCTTCCCCATTTTTTCATTTTTTATGGTTATAGATCAGGTTAATGCCCCGCGGTTTCGCTGCCGGCACGTCTGGGATCCGATGCGCCAAAAATACCTTGTTCGGTGACCATAATCGATTGGGTCGAGCCTATGGCATTGTTGACTTTTACCTTGTGTCCTTTAGCTTCCAGGAGTTCTATGGTATCTCTGTTGAGGCTCTGTTCGACTCTGAGGAGATCGGGTAGCCATTGATGGTGAACCCGCGGAGCTGCGGTTGCCTCGGCAATATTCAGATCATGATCGATAACATTCATGATGACCTGCATCGTGGTGGTGATTATCCGTGAGCCTCCGGGGCTACCCGTCACGATAAATGGCTTGCCATCTTTCATCACTATGGTCGGGCTCATGGAGCTCAGTGGACGTTTACCTCCTTCGACCGCGTTTGCTTCACCGCCAACCAGCCCATAACCATTTGGGGTACCGGGTTTAGCGGAGAAGTCATCCATCTCATTATTAAGCAGAATACCAGTGCCTTTTGCGACAAGGCCGGAGCCATAACTGAAATTCAGGGTATAAGTGTTTGAAACGGCATTGCCCCATTGGTCGACAACGGAGTAATGGGTGGTTTGATCACTTTCATAGGGCACTAAATTGCCAGGTTTAATATCACTGCTGGGTGTGGCCTTATTGATGTTGATCTGACTGGCTAGATGCTTAGCGTAATCTTTGCTGATAAGCGCCTGAACCGGTACGTTATAAAAATCAGGGTCTCCGAGATATTCACTGCGATCCGCATAGGCGCGTTTCATCGACTCTGTCATCAGATGGAGAGTGGCCGCGGTATTGTGTCCCAGTTTATCGATGGGATACGGCTCTAACATGTTGAGCATTTCGATGATGTGTATGCCACCCGATGAAGGAGGAGGCATAGAGACCACCTGATAGCCCCGGTAATCACCTTGTACCGGTTTACGCTCAACAACCCGATAGTTTTTCAGGTCTTCGAGTGTCATAACTCCGCCGGCATCTTGTATTGTTGAGACTATCTTCTGCGCTGTCTCGCCTTGATAAAAGCCCTTGCTGCCATGTGTGGCGATAAGTGTGAGGGAGTGAGCTAACTCAGGCTGTTTGAGTGTCTCCCTGACTTTATAATCACTGCCATCGGCTTTATAAAATATCTTTGCAGAGCTTGGCCATTGGGCGATGCGCTTCTTCAGGCCCGTTAGCGAGGTTGAGAGATCCGGGGTGACTTCAATACCCTCTTTGGCCATGTTAATCGCGGCTGCCGTGACCTGTTTCATCGTCATGGTGCCATACTTTTGCAAAGCCAGTTCCATTCCCATGACAGTTCCCGGTACACCGACGGCCAAACCATGCTCACGGCTTAAGCGTGAGTCGGGATCGCCTTTTTCATCGAGGAAAATATCTCTGTGAGCCTTAGTGGGCGCCTTCTCCCGATAGTCGATGGCGATAGTTTTATTAGGCTCAGCAAGATGTACCATCATAAAGCCGCCGCCACCGAGATTACCGGCTCTGGGCAGAGTCACCGCAAGGCTAAATCCCACGGCAACGGCCGCATCAACGGCGTTTCCTCCCTGTTTTAATATCTCTACTCCCGCGCGCGTAGCCAAGGCTTCCTGACTGGAGACCATGCCATGTTCGGCCCAAATAGGTTGTACTGTGGCCATATGGCTATATATTGAAGGTTCAGCCGCTTGTATCGATGGCACATGCAGTGCTGCCGACAGACTGAATAAAGGGACGGCGATAGACATGGCAACAAATAGGGTCTTTAACGGGCGCATGAGTGTTCTCTGTTAGTTTTTTTAATTAGTTATCAGTGCAATGTGACGTGAAATAATAAAAAAAGCAAGTTGGCAAATGAGGAGAGGTTGTTTGGTAAACCAGGAGTTTCGAATCGAGTTCGTTGAAGATATCGCATCGATCCCCGCTATAGAGTGGAACCGATTGATGTCTGAAAAGAGGAAGGCTTGCTGCCCATTTAATCGCCATGAATATCTGTTGGCACTGGAAAGCAGTGGCGCCGTGAGTCCGAAAACAGGTTGGACGCCTATGCATCTAACGGTATTTATGGGTGAACATCGTATTGCCGTTATGCCACTTTACAGCAAGATGCACTCCTATGGAGAATATGTGTTCGACTGGGCCTGGGCCGAGGCATATGAGCGAAATCAGGTGCAATATTATCCTAAGCTATTGAGTGCCATTCCCTTTACCCCTGTGACTGGAAGGCGTCTCGGGATCTGTGAGACATTAAACTCTGCTCAAATTGAAGGTGTCTGGTCGAGTATTGTCAATGCTCTAAATCAACTACTCGAGAAAGAAGGCTTCTCCGGTTGGCACTGTTTATTCCTTCCCAAACAGCAGTTCACTGATTTCGCTAAGCGACAGGCATTGATGCGCACCGGCACTCAGTTTCACTGGTTCAATAAAAACTACACCTCTTTTGAAGACTACTTATCTGGGATGAGCGCGAGAAAACGTAAAAATATTCGCAAGGAGCGTCAAAAGGTTCGACAACATGGTCTGAAACTCAGGTTTATCGATGCTTGTGATATTACAGAGTCTCAGTGGCGTAGCTTTTATCTCTGCTATCAAGTGACTTACGCGAAACGATCGGGTCATTATGGGTATCTTAATCTGAATTTTTTCAAGAAACTTGGCCAAACCATGGCCGATTGCGTCAAGTTGCTGATTGTTGAAGATACTAATCATGAAGAGGGGGCAACGCAGGTCATGCTGGCATCAGCCCTTTTTTTTAATAGTGGTACTCATCTTTATGGGCGATATTGGGGAGCACTTCAAGAATATGACGCTTTACATTATGAAGCCTGTTATTACTCAGGCATAGAGTATTGTATTGAGCAGGGATTAGCGGTCTTTGACGCCGGGGCACAGGGGGAGCATAAGCTAGCGAGAGGATTTGAGCCTGTGACCACTTATTCTAATCATGAGATCGCTCACCCAGCTTTTCGTGAAGCCATCGAGGCATTTACTCATCAAGAAACGGAGCAGAATAAGCGATACATGATAGAGTCGCTCAAGTCGTCACCGTTTAAAGATAAGGCTGACTGATTGAGGCTTGCTCTGAATTAATCTGCACACCTTATGTCTGCTTTATTGTATCTTGTGTCTTGCTTAGAAAAGCTAACCCAGCGCCAACCAGAAACCCACGCCTACCATGAGAGAACCTGCAATACGGTTCATCCATTTGATGTTATCGCCTCTGGTCAGAAACACTTTCAGGCTCTTTCCGCCGGTAGCATAAGCCGTCATGCTGACAAATTCGGTAAACATGATCACACTCAACAGGGCGATGAACTGAGGGGCGAGAGCCTTATCGACATTAATGAAGGGAGGCAGGAGGGATATCATGAAGGCCCATCCTTTAGGGTTGGCGATGGCGGTGATGAAGCCTTGAGAAATCAGTGCGCCGTTACTGATACTGTTTGTTTGGCTATCGAGCTTAGCCATCTTACCTTTAGCACGCCACATTTGTACGCCTATGTAGGCAAGGTAGAGTCCACCGACCCACTTTAAGATGTCAAATAATTGCGGATAGTGGAGCATGATGCTGGCGACGCCCATAACGGCAGCGACGGCCACGAGCGCTACGCCAACTAACTCGCCTATCATCATCCAAAAGGTGCGTTTGATGCCGATACTCATACCCAAAGTCATGGCAAGTGTCATACACATTCCCGGCGTAATCGATACGAAGAAGAAGGTCGGGATAAAAACGGCGAGTAGGGTGAGATCTGGCATCTGTATTATGGTGTCATAGGTTTGATTTGGTTGGACAGTGTAGATAATTATTCGCTGCGTGAAAACAAAAAACCAGCCAAGATGGCTGGTTTTACTTTTACTTAACCTGATTTAAGCTTATTGGACAGCTAAAGCACACCGCGGCGCTGTTGATCGCGCTCAATAGACTGAAACAGTGCGGTAAAGTTTCCCTCTCCGAATCCCAGATTATTCTTACGCTGAATGATCTCGATGAAGATAGGCCCGAACAGGTTTTTAGTGAAGATCTGTAACAGGTAACCCTCTTCGTCGCCGTCGACTAAGATCTGATGGTGCTTAATTTTTTCTCTGTCTTCTGTCACCTGTGGCAGTTTTTCGAAGATGGTGTCGTAATACTCAGGGATAATATCTAAAGTTTTAATCGATGAACCTTCCATCGCATCTAGTGACGCGACAATATCACGACTTCGAAATGCCAGGTGCTGAACACCTGGTCCATCGTATTCTCTGAGGTACTCATCGATCTGATTCTTGTCACTGCCTTTGCCTTCATTAATCGGAATACAAAAGCTGCCATCGGGTGAGCGAAGTGCATAAGACACTAAGGCTGTTTGTGCACCTTTAATATCGAAGTAACGCACTTCGGTGAAGCCAAAAATGTCTTTGTAGAAATTGGCCCAATGCTCCATCGTTCCTTTGTATACATTGTTAGTCAGGTGATCGACTTCGATAAAGCCTTTCTCCTGAGTGATCACAGGTTCCTCAAGATCGACGAAATCTTTCTGATAGATATTATTTTCATTGCCGAAGATATCGATAAAGTAGATCAGGCTGTCGCCTATACCATAAATAGCAGGATAAGGATGGTCTTTGATGTCATCTGCTGCGGGTTTAGCGCCGCGTGCTACGGCACCTTCGAAAGCAAATAGAGCATCTTCTACACGCCAGCCCATCGAACAGATCGCGGGGCCGTGAGTTTTAGCAAAATCGGCTGAAAATCCACGAGCCTGGTTGTTTAACAAAAAATTTATATCGTTCTGCTTATAGTAACTAATATCTTTAGTTTTACTTTTCTTGAGTTTAGAAAAACCGAAATCAATAAATACTTGATGCATGAAATCATGATCTGGGGTGGAAAATTCTGTAAATTCTATGCCCAATAAACCCAGTGGGTTTTGTTCGCTTGCCATTGTCTTGTCCTCGTTTAATTTGTTCCTACTCGCAGCCACTCTTCGATGACTTGCGGGTGACGCTAACGTGTAATTGACTTAGCCGGTTATCACCCCAGGAGGCGGTAGTGGTTTCATGCATCTCAACAGATGCCAAAATGTCAGTTTTACAAATTAATTATTGTTGTTAACTGCAGCGGATGAATTTGGCAGTTTTGGATAATTTGTGACTTACTTATCAATTTAGTTGCTCAGACCAGCAAAAAAAAGAATAATAATTACGGCAACTCAATCATAATTTTAGATTGTATCTTTTGGTTTACATAGGTGAGGTGGATATGCGGGTCGATGTGGATGCATTTAAACTGCTTGAAGTATTGGTCGAAGAGGGGAGCTTCTCTAAGGCTGCAGAGCGATTACACAAGGCTCAGTCAGCGGTGAGTTATCAGGTGAAAAAGCTGGAGCAGCACTTAGGTGTAAACCTATTTTGTCGCGATCAATACCGGGCAGAATTAACACCTGAAGGTAAAGTCATCCTTGCCGAGGGGCAAAAGTTGCTGCAAAACCTTGCAAATATTGAACATTTGGCAAGCCGGTTTAGTGAGGGGTGGGAACCTAAGCTTGAATTGGTTGTTGACGGCTCTCTTCCTATGGAGCCGATAATGAAAGCCCTGAAGCGTATGGCATCTCAAAAGATCCCAACAAAGATCCAGCTAAATATGGAATTTTTAGGTGGTGTTCAGTCCAGATTTGAACGAGACAATGCCGATCTTATGTTAGTGAAAGACTATCGGACCGGACCTAATTATCGTCCTCAGCCTCTTCCGGATATTAAGAGCCTGTTAGTGGTTAGCAGCGATCATCCACTGGCGAATGAGAAAAGCGTGTCACTGTTCGATCTGCAACGCTATGTCGAGTTGACGATTGAGGACTCATCGCCTGAGAGCAATTATCGAGATGATCTTCAGTTTGGTGGCGATAAAGTGTTCTATCTTTCAGGCTTTATCATGAAAAAAAATGCGTTGGAGATGGGATTGGGATTTGGTTGGATGCCGGATTTTCTTATTCATGAAGCGTTAAATCGTGGAGACTTGGTTGAGGTCGACTTTCAAGGTGGAAGTCGATACAGCTTTACACCCCAATTAGTGTCCACGATGGAACGTCCACTGGGGAAAGCGGGCCGGTTATTTACGGACTTAATTCTCGAAGAGTTTGCCAGTGCGAACTTATAAGTAATCAATATAGCAGAGGCCGTTCTGCATCAGTGGCCTTATGACTTACACCTCGTTTCGATATTGCATTTTTGCGTCGCAAAATGAAAATGACGAACAAATTTATACGAATCTAATTGGGTTTGAAATATTATTCAAACCCTCCAGCGTGCATTTTATCAGCTTAAAGTATTCTCATCGACTTAGCATTTTTGAGTGCTTGTCTATGATATCAATAGTTAAAAGGCTCGATTACTACTGTTAAGCCTGAGTACAGCATGCCGGTTATACACTCGATACATGTTCAAAACCCGGATGAGTGGTATGGCATATGCAACACATGTTTAAGCACTCAAGAGTGTTGTGAATATGTCGATAAAATATCATAACACTAGATAATCCGAGATTGTTGGAGGTGTTAAATGAACCCTATATTCTTGAAGCATACATCGGGTCTTTATGCTAAATACGTTAATGATTTAGCATGCGGAGAGAGGTCCATTTCAGTTTGTCGGATCCAGGAATTTACCGACGATCTTGCCAAAAGCTCAATGCTGTTGAGTGAGTTTCAGTGGGACGATTGGTATCATAATAGCCATTTAGTTGACAGGCCTGAGTATATTGCGGATGCGACGCTGCATGAGTGTAAGTTATTGCTGACGGCCATGACCAGATTAGAGCGATTCAGCCCGGGAGTGTTGGATAATATGCGTCGTCAGGGAGTACTACTCGCGATTATTGAGCGCTTCAATAGTTTCCCCTTCAAGCTAGTGGGTTGATATTTCCAGTTTGTTAATGCCAATCGGTATAGAACGCCAGCAATATGCTGGCGTTTTGCTTTGTGAAGGCAGGCATCTTCTGATGATGCTTTACGCTTTTATAAGGCTAGTTACCGAAAGGGACGGGCTTAGGTGTATTCGCATTCGATGGTGGTAGGATAGGTAACACTATCTGAGGTTGCTCTCCGGTCAGTGACTTAAGAAATGCAACCATCTCAAGGGTCTCTTTATCAGATAATTGCTGACCAAGCTGAATATCTGCCATTGTGTTGACCGCTTCCGCTAAAGTCCAAGTCGCTCCATCGTGAAAGTAGGGGTAGGTTAATTCGATATTGCGCAGTGTCGGTACTTTAAACACAAATTTATCGGCGTCATTACCGGTTACTGCGATACGACCCTCTGCCGGATTTTTAGTGTGGAACGGTTTCACGAGTCCCATCTTCATATACATGGTGCCACCCACTGCGGGGCCATTGTGGCAGCTTGTACAACCTTTATTTTTAAAGAGTTGATAACCTGCTTCTGCTTCGGCAGTAATCGCGTCTTGATCGCCTTGAAGATAGAGGTCGAAAGGACTGTTCGGCGTAACCAGTGTTTTTTCAAACTCGGCGATGGCATCGGTAATATTGTCAATGTTGACCGAATTTTTCCCATAAATGGCTTCAAATCTTGCCTGATAGGCTGGCATTGAATCTACGGTAGAGACCGCCAGTTCATGGGTGTATCCCATCTCTCCAGGGTTAGCGATGGGGCCGCCGGCTTGCTCTTTAAGATCTTTTGCGCGCCCGTCCCAAAATTGTGCCAGACCATATTCAGCATTCAGGACCGTAGGAGAGTTAATTGGACCCTCTTGCCAGTTGTGTCCGATAGAGGTTGGGAGTGCATCGACACCGCCAAGGGATAGGTTATGGCATGAGTTACAGGAGATAAAACCAGACTTTGACAGCCTTGGTTCGAAGAACAACATCTTACCTAACTCAACTTTCTCCGGTGCCGTGATCTTTGCTGGTTTTATAATTTCAATTGGCTCTTTTGCTACGGCTGGTGCTGCGCTCATTGCGGCCAGAATAGCAAGGCATAGGGGAGAGATTAGTTTCATTTGAGACCTCACATTAATACTTGTTTTTTATGTGGTTATTTAATGTGGATATCATATTAATCTGGAAGGAATTTAGATAACGCTTTGTTTCGATAGGGACTATCGTGGATTTGGATTGGGTTTTCGTGAAGGGTGTCTCGGTTCCTATTGTCATTCTCAGGCAGGCTAGCCGTTTGACCCCCTAAAGCTTGGTACTTTTGTGATCTCTGTATGGAATTGGCTGATTACAGATTAAGACTTCATTTTTCTTAATAGGATTCTTCTATCCAGCCAGGCGGCCGAAGCATGTAGTTGTCGCTGACTCTTACGCAGCCATACTTTCGCCCAAGGGTATTCCAAACTCAGGATGGCTAAACCAACAGGAAGCAGCAACCAAGCTGGACCAGGTAAAATTAACAGGGCTGCGCCCGCTAAGGTGAGTACACCTCCACATATCGTTATCATAGTTTTACGTAACATTGGCACTCCTGGCTTGGGCTTCTTGTTACTACTCTCTCATTATTGGGCGCGCTTAGACCAGTCAACAATTGTAACAAAGCTTAATCTGTCGGCCAGAGATTGCAGCTATACTGAGAACTAATACTCTTTGAAGAGGCGTTTGGTATCGGTGGGAATAGGGCGTTAAGCGGTGTGCGAAAATACATATTTTCTTTCGCTATTCTGTTTCAGTGTATGCTGTTTATCGGAAGTTTTGTAGTGCTAGAAGCAAAAGCCGACACACTTCACTTGACCTCGCTTCACTGGCCCCCCTACTCGGGCAGCACCTTAGAGGAGCAGGGAGCGACGATTGCAATTACTCGTGCGGCAATGAGAGCGGTTGGTCATGAACTCATTGTAGGCTTTTTCCCTTGGAGCAGAGCCATACGGCTAGTTAGTCGACCCGAGTCAAAATATATCGGATATCTTCCGGCCTATAACTACCCGACAGATGAATTTATCTTTTCAGACCCTTTAGGTGCCAGCCCGTTAGGTTTAGTGGAACAGCATCGACATCCCATCAGTTGGTCCAGTCTCGCAGATCTTAATCAGTACAGGCTTGGTGTAGTGAGAGATTACACAAACACGGCCGAGCTCGATGCCATGATAAAGCTAGGCAGTCAGAAGGTGGAGGTGGTCAATTCTGATGAACATAACGTCAAGAAGGTCGCTACCGGTCGCATCGATGCTGCGGTCATCGATCTACACGTTTTTGACTACCTGTTATCTAAAAAAGAGTTGAAATCACTGGCGGGGAAATTACAGATAAACAAGAAGCCCCTCGAAGACAAGCAGATGTTTATCGCGTTTAAAAATACGCCTGAAGGCCATTACTGGCGAGATATGTTTAATGTTGGCTTATCAAAAATTGATGCGGCATCGATTCTGGATGAGTATATGTCAGAGGTGAAAACAGGCAGAAAGTAAGCTTGCTGAGTAAACGTAAAACGCCGAATTAAAGAGAATTAATTCGGCGTTTTGTTAAGCCGTCGCTCTAAGCTTTGGTGACAACTGTCTGGCCGATAGGGGTTAAGCTTAAAAGCGCTAATTTCAGGTGCTGAATACCAAATGGGATCCCGATAATGGTAACGAAGCATGCCAACGCGTGAGTAATATGACCTATTGCAAGCCAGATCCCAAAAAGCAAAAACCAGACGATATTGCCAAGGGTACCAAACGCACCTGTACCTATATCCTCATGGCCTGTCAGGCTTCTCCTATTCATATGATCTTGCCCGAATGGCCAGAAGGTCATTTCACCGATGACAAAACAGGCTCGCCCAAATGGAATGCCGATAATACTGATATAACAGAGTAAACCTGCGAACCACCAGGCTAAGCCCATAACAAATCCACCGAGAACAAACCATGCAATGTTAAAGATTAAACGTAATACTGCCATTAAAAAACTCCTTATAAAGGCAAAAATTAAGCTGCGCTATCCAGTTAATAAGCTAAAAACATGCCAATTAACTATTACCTTGAAATATAAGTATTTTTGTTTTGCTTATGGTTTTTTGATAGTGAAAATTACCAACTTTTAGTGGTTTTGCTCGGCAGGCCACAGTGATAAACTTGTTAGTTCAATCTTTTAGGTTTCACAATCATGAAATTAAGTCATACCCCTGTAGATTCCATTGAGATGTTTGACAGAGAGATTTTTGTTAAACGAGACGATCTTCTGCATCCGGAGTTTTCCGGTAATAAGGCTCGCAAATTTGCCTATTTTCTCGAGCATGAGTTCCCGGATGTTCATAAGCTTATCGGCTATGGCTCTGCTCAGGCAAATTCACTCTACTCTATGTCCGCGCTCGCTAAGTTGAGAGGGTGGCAGTTGGACTTTTATGTCGATCATATTGCCTCGCATATAAAAACACAGAAAGAGGGTAACTATGCCAGAGCCTGCCAAAATGGCGCCAATATCATTAATCTCAGCGAGCAAAGCGATAAAGAAGGACGTGATACCTTAACCTATATTCAGGAGCAAGTTTTGCCGAATCAAGAGCATGCTGTGTTTGTTCCTGAGGGGGGAAGATGTGGCTATGCCGAATTTGGCGTGTTTAAACTTGCCGAGGAGATCTGTGACTGGGTTAAGCAACAAGATCTTTCATCTCTCATCGTGTTCCTTCCTTCGGGTACCGGTACAACGGCGTTATTTCTCAATAAATATTTTGTTGGGTCGGGGTTAGACATTCGCGTGCTAACTTGTGCCGCCGTAGGCGGTGACGGATACCTGAAGGATCAATTCGAAATGCTCAGTAGTGATACTGAAGATCATCCAGTGATCCTTGCTATGCCCAAGAAATTCCATTTTGGTAAATTGTACCGAGAGTGTTATGAGATGTGGAAACGGGTCTGCAATACCGGCATCGAATTTGAACTTCTCTATGATCCTTTAGGCTGGATGGCGCTAGAGCATTATCTGAATATGACGGCGGATAAAACGCCTGTCATGTATCTTCATCAGGGGGGGCTGTTAGGTAATGTCAGTATGTTGCCTCGTTATCAACGCAAGTATGATGATTAGGCATGACACATTCTAAATGGAAGTAGAAAGGTGCTTGAGGATTGGATAAAGCATGGAGGTTTTTACCGTTTGGTCAGGCTGGGTATCTGTGAAATTGATACAGCCTGGACCAAAGGTAGATGTTACTTTACTGCCTGATAGCTGACTTAATGGTGCCAGTCCTATCTGTTCCCATTCTCCGGTGGAAGTTTGGGTCATTCGATACCTGTGAGAGGTGGTGTATCGATGGCATAATTTTTTACGGTTTGTACTGCTTTTTTACTGTAAACAGACTTTTTTATCATTAATGAACGTCTGTCATCATCCATTACTTGTATCTTTACCGATTATTTATTGCTTGATAAAAGCCATTTCATAAACGACAACGCTTCGGTGCGTTTAGAAAAGGTTTGTCTGTTTTTTCCTTGGCTATCGGTGAAAGCGATAGAAGACTTATTTAAAGAGATAGAGTCTACCGGGAAGTTTACTGTGATCTCATGACCATTGATATTGTACGACATATGTCATATTCCTTTTTATATTGCTGCAAACCTTTGCAGCTTGTATTTAACTATAAAATATCCTTAGCATTTTTGCGAAAGACGAGTGTTATGTGTATTTCGAGACTACTCATCTTTAGCGGCTTAATCAAGCATTTATATTATCTGTAAATGTTAACGTTTGTAACAAGTGCAAAGTTAGATATGCTTAATTGAGTCAAATTAAATCATAAATTTATGACAGTAAAATGACCAGCTATTAGATGTTGAACCGGGTGTATTAATGTATTTTGTGAGGCAGTGACGAGAGGAGTCGGACTAACAAAAGAAAATTACAGGGGGATCTCAAAATCACTGACTATTATATCGACAACGCAGACCTTGTCAACCCGTATTTCTATTGAGTCGTGCGATTTAGCGGATGTAGGCCGATTAAATTACAAAAACTGTCACTTATGATTATAACTGTTAGAATTTATAAGTCTTTTGGTTGTTGCAGGTGGGTCTTATGGGTGTAAGGTTTTTTGTTTCTTTGCTGCTTATTCTCGTTTGCCACCTCTTCCCATCGGCCATCGCGGCCGCTAATCCAAGCCTGATGAACCTACAGGGCGAGCCTACAAGTCAAGTGGTTGAATCTGAGCTGTCAGTGCACCGCCTCTATGAGTATAAAGATGAGCTAAGAAGGGACACTCCAAGGGGAACACTCGAAGGGTTTAGTCTGGCAGCCTATGAACAGGACTTTGAGCTTGCAGCAAAATATCTTGATTTACGTTACTTGCCTGAGGGGATGACTGCCCGCAGTGGAGCCGAATATGCGTCAAAACTACAAGCCATTATCGATCGTAATGTTTGGGTCGATCTGGATCAGATAAATGATTCACCTCGTGGCTCAGATAACGATATGCTGCCCGCTTATAGAGATGCATTTGGACGTATCAAAGTTGACGGTGGTGAGATCTCACTTCTATTACAGAGAGTCCCATCTGAGCAGGGGTCTATCTGGAAGGTGTCCAATGCAACGGTGGCCAAAATCCCTCAACTTTATAGCCAATTAGGTTATGGACCCGTTGTCGAGTGGCTGATTGATAACCTACCCGAGGTTAGGCTATTTAAGATAAATCTTTGGGAGTGGGCACTCTTAGTCATCTATCTTTTAGCAGCTTTTATCATAGTGATCCCGTTTACCTGGCTAGTAAAACTGTTATTACTTCGAAGTCAATTGGGATTAAAAACTGAATTTGCCTATATCGTTGCCGGTCCTCTACGTTTCTTTTTAGCAGTAATACTTGATCGAGCCTGGATTGCCCATAGCAGTATCTCGGCGATGGCATTGGATATGATTGATACAGGATTTTTACTCTTTATCTCGGCCTGCTGGTTAGTGTGGAGTTCCCTTGGGATCCTTAAAACGGGGTTAAAGCAACGTTGGATAGCCAAAGATAATCAGCAAGGGGTCTCGCTTCTCAGGCCTTTGACTAATTTCACCCGGGTTACGTTTATTGCTATAGCCTGTTTAGTATGGTTGGAACATCTTGGATTTAATGCCAGTGCGATAATGGCGGGTATGGGCATTGGTGGTGTTGCCATCGCCTTGGCATCTAAGCAATCTATTGAGAATTTTATCGGTACAATTACCCTTTATTCGGCCGCGCCCATTAAAGTAGGGAATTTGTGCCGTTTTGGCGCGATAAACGGCACAGTGGAAGAGATAGGTTTGAGGTGTACCCAGATAAGAACATTGGACAGAACCTTAATTCATGTCCCCAATGCGAAGCTTGCTGAGATGGAGATAGAGAATATCTCCGAGCGTGAAAAAATCCGTTTCAAAGCTGATATTAGACTGGATTATGCCACCTCTTCGGAGCAGCTTAAAGGCATTATCTCCGATATAAAACAGATGCTGGAGCAACATGAACAGGTGGATGAAAGCCCCCTAAGGGTGACATTTCAAGGGTTTGGATTACATGGTTTGCAGGTGAATATTTTTGCTTATGTTGGCACTACCAGTTTTCCCAGCTACCAGCTTATCGCCGAGGAGTTGCATCTCGGCATTATGGACATTGTCGCTAAGCATGGCTCACAAATTATTCCGGTAGCACCGGCGATGTTAAAAAAGTAAAAACTATCAATCTATAACTTGTTAATTTACTTATTTGTTTTAATTAGATCTGTAACTCAGTTCTGTGGGTAAGATAAAGACTATAATTAACAAGTAATATTTTGGTTGCTAATCATTATCCCTTCATCTTGAGAGTTGTATTATGGCAAAAATTCTTGATTCAGTTGATCAACGTACACAACTCGTTGGTGAAAATAGGCTAGAGCTTTTATTGTTTCGAATAAATGCCACTCAACTTTTTGCAATTAACGTTTTTAAAGTCAAAGAGGTGGTTAAACTTCCTGCATTAAGCGCCGTGCCGGGCAGTCATCCCCATATCAGTGGTGTTGCCAATATTCGCGGCACCTCTATACCGGTTATTGATCTGCGTGCGGCTATTGGTTTTCAACCTATGTCGGACGAGCAAGAGTCAAACTTGATCATTACCGAGTACAACAGAAGTGTACAAGGCTTCAGAGTTGGAAAAGTTGAGCATATTGTTAATATGACGTGGGGGGATATCTTGCCTCCACCTAAGACCGCAGGAAGTAATAATTACTTAACAGCGATTACCCGCATCGAAACGGAAGGGCAAACTCAGCTAGTCTCAATCATAGATGTTGAAAAAGTACTGGCGGAGATCATTCATTACGATATTCGTCTCTCTGAAGGGGTGCTCGATGAATCTCTGGTTAGTGAGATGCAGGGTCGAAGAATATTGATTGCCGATGACTCATCTACCGCTCGCAGGCAGATTAAAGAGACCTTAGAGCCGCTTGGGATAGAGGTATTAGAAACCTCTGACGGCTTGCAGGCACTGAATGTCTTGAAAAAGTGGTGCGATGAGGGGAAATCCGTTGAGGATGAGATCTTAATGTTGATCACCGATGCCGAGATGCCCGAGATGGATGGCTATAAACTGACTCATGAGATCCGTAGTGATAAACGCATGAGCTCTCTGTTTGTTACCTTAAACACCTCGTTGAGTGGCAGTTTTAACAAAGCTATGGTTGAAAAAGTCGGTTGTGACCGGTTTATATCTAAATTCCAACCCGATCTGCTTGTGGATGTGGTGCAACAGAAATTAAGAGAACTTGTTTAAGCTGAACAGTACTAATTAAAGGCCAAAGATAATGGCCTTTTTAAAACCAGGTATCACTATGCAGAGGCTGGCCTTGCTCGAGTGCGATATCTTTCAGCACCTGCTGTTTGACCTTTTTATGGGAAACAATGTTAATCCGGCTTATACGGACGGCGTAGCCAAATCGACTCCTTCCCACCTGTGACAGTATGGCTTCAAAAAATAACTTATCTAAGCCTAAGTTGCTGCTGTAATGGCTCACCGCCTTCGAAAGAGAGGGATATTTGACGCCATCAAACTCAAAGCCCACCTCATAATTGCCGTTATCCAGCGTGATCCCATTAACGACCAGTGGCCAACCCGGTGCATTTATCCTCTCTTTGGCGATTAGATACATCATCCAAGCACTCTTCTTAAATCCTTCGAATACTTTACAGGAGAACTCAGAATCGATGAGTTCTTGCTCTGTCCAGTTGATACCGATAGCCAGATGTTTGGCGTAGATCCGCATAAGCTCATCTTTGACTGCGACCTGACAGTCCCAAATGGACGTGAGTTGATTCTGTTTTGCCAGTTTTAAACACTCTTTACAGGCTGGGATACTCAGGCTCTGATGTGGCGTGTTCGCCGTGGCGTGGTATTCAAAGGTACAGTTACAGGGCTCGGCACAAAACCAACAGGTATGGCGATAATCGAAGGGTATATCGATAAGGGGAGGCATGGATAATAAGCTCGGGAATGGGAGAGGAGTCAGGCCTCTTAACCTTAGTTTATCCGGTAAGGAGTGTTAAGGTTAAGAAGCATCTTTCGCTCAGTAAGGGCTACTCAGCTTGTTTTATTCTTCTTCGATATTAACCAAAGACTGGGCGAGTATAATTGGATCGACTTCTAAACACTCTTTTTCGGCTTGCCAATCGGTACCGATAAGTACGCCGTCATCGTTAAGATCTGACACCCAAAACTCCAGGAACTCAACAAGAGTGATAGAGACTGGCTGGTAGTCAGCCCACTCTTCACTGCAATGAACCTTTGCATGTGCTTCAGTTGACCATAACGGCATAACATCTGTGTCTTCGTATTCAGAAGAGTCACAAACAACCCAGCCTTCGCCTGTTTCATCCTGCAGTCCCCAGACGGCTTGGTGTTCTTTTACGTTTTCGATAAAGCTGGTCAGCAATGGATTTGTCTCAGTCATCTTTGATCTCTTAGGTATGAATATTTAACCAAATCATTATACGGCATGAGCGGTATTCTCCAAGAAAATCTTTAGATTTAACCTGGCTAATTTTTTCAGAATTGAATAATTGCAATTTAATCTCACTTAATAGGGGATAAATGCTTAATATCTGCTGTCTGTATCGTTATTATGGTTTGTACTAACCGCTACAGGCTTTAGCGGTTACTTTCTTTTTTATTTAGGCCGATATCCTTTTTATGCATTCCTGGAGTACTCATTTTGATTAAACATGTCCCGTTAGCCTCCCTGTTATTTTTTTCAAGCTTATCTGTAATGCCCGCGAGCGCCGGTGACTTTGCCTCTTGTGTCATTAAACTTAAAGAGACCGCGCAAGCACAAGGATTATCGAGAGACACCATAGACAACACCCTGGCGAAGGTAAAATATGTATCTCGAGTCATCGAATTAGACAAGAAACAGCCGGAGTTTAGCCAAACGTTCGATAATTATTTTAGCAAAAGGGTGACCGACTGGCGGGTTAAAGAGGGGAGAAGGTTGCTAAAAGAGAATCGAGAACTCCTCAATGACTTATCACAGAGATACGGGGTACCGCCTCAATATCTGATGGCGTTTTGGGGGCTGGAAACGAACTTCGGTTCATATAAAGGGAAAATGCCGGTACTCGACTCTTTAGCAACACTGGCTTGCGATCCCAGGCGTAGTCAATATTTCACCGGCGAATTGATGAAAGCTCTGAAGCTTAAAGAGGAATATCAGTTTGAGTCTTCACAGATGGTTGGTTCGTGGGCTGGCGCCATGGGCCACACACAATTTATGCCCAGTGCATATGCAAAATATGCCGTCGATGGAGATGGTGATGGTAAAGCCGACCTTTGGAACAGCACTACGGACGCGTTGACCTCTGCGGCAAACTTTTTAAATCAACTCGGCTGGCAACGCAACGAACGTTGGGGTCGTGAAGTTAAACTTCCCGATGATTTCAGTTATGAATACCTGGGTAAAGACAAGGCTCAAACTCTGACAGAGTGGGCAAAGCTTGGGGTGACTAAGAGTGATGAGACCGCGTTGTCTACACCGGATATGAGCGCTGCTCTGTACTTGCCGGCGGGACATACCGGTCCGGCATTTTTAGGCTATAAGAATTTTGATGTGATCATGCGATGGAATCGTTCTGTGTTTTACGCCATTGCGGTCGGGCATCTGGCAGACAGAATCAATGGTGGGGTTAGTTTGGCCGTTAAGCCACCCAAGCAGGACAATTTAAGTCGTGCGCGCGTCAAGTCGCTGCAGGCTAAATTAAATGAGAAAGGCTTCGACGTAGGAAAGCCTGACGGTGTGATGGGTAGAAACTCCAAAACAGGATTACGAGCATTTCAACTGAGTGTTGGCTTGGTAGCAGATGGTTTTCCAAATGAAGCCACCTTCAAGGCCTTAGGGGTTATTTAAGCCCGTTTGGATTAACTATTTTCCATAATTAAGGTGTGATCACTATGATTGCACCTTTGGGTATTATCAATTACATTACCTTTTAAAGAACTGTTAAGTAATTAAAATTTAAGAATATTAATACTTGTCGGTATCATAACTCATGTCGGAATATGGAAGCTTGCAAAGCCTATGAACTCAATGGATAACCTCTCTCACGCTCAAAAGCAGCGCCTTGCTTTTATCGACTTTAGTTTGCAGTATTTTGGTCAGGTATCCCGTCAGGATATGATTAAGAAATTTGCAACGGGCCTGGCCGCAGCGACGCGTGACTTTGCTAGCTATCGAGAGTTTGCGCCGGACAATATGACCTTGGTGCATCAGACGAAGAGTTACCATAGAAAATCTGAGTTTAAAGCCCTATTTCAACATGAACCCGAAGGCATTTTACATGGTTTAGCCAAAGGCTTTGGTGATGGGCTGTCTCAGCCTATTTCGCCCAGTGAAATATGTATCGATGCGATTCAGTTGATCCACCCCGATACTGAAATTATTGCAGCCTTGATGCGCGCGATTCAAAATAAGCGGGCCTTAAAAGTTAAGTATGTCTCGGTTTCCTCTGGTGAAAGAGAGCGTGAGATAGTGCCTCATGCTCTGGTCAATAATGGGCAGCGATGGCATGTCCGGGCATTCGACAGGACTCATCAGGTATTTACCGATTTCGTGGTGACCCGTATCAAAGCTATCTCAAATGCGAGTAGCGAACCTAAGTTCAATGAGACTCAGGTAAAAGACACTCAATGGGATAATATGATCACTTTGAATCTTGTCCCTCATCCAAGCCTGAATCATCCTGAAGCGATCGCACTGGATTACCAGATGCAGGATAATAAATTGGAAGTCGTGACAAGAGCGGCGTTAGCCGGTTATTTGTTAAGGCAGTGGAGCGTAGATTGCTCCGCAAAACACCAAATTAGTTCAGGGGTTTGCCAATTAGCGCTTTCGAATCTGGACGTGCTTAGTCAGGTTGAACACCTTACCATTATCCCCGGTGGCGGCCGGTAATTCACTTTAGGGCTAGAGAGAACAAATGAGTTTTGCTAAGCTGCGACACAAAACCGAGTCAGCAGACAGTTAAGGACATTTAATGAGCATTAAAAACGATATGGTTGTTCAGTTTAATTACACGTTACGTGATGAACAGGGTGAGGTGCTTGAGACAAATGAAGGTCTCGATCCTATCGCATATCTGCATGGCCATGACAACATGATGCCGGGTGTCGAAGATGCGATTAATGGTAAAGAAGCCGGTGAGAAGTTTTCGGTCACCTTGCCGGCGGCATTAACGTATGGTGAGCGTAATGAAGATTGTGAGCAGCGCGTATCGGTTAAGCACTTACAGGGGGCAAAAGTCTGGAAACCTGGGATGCGTGCGTTGATCAACACAGATCAGGGACAGCGTCAGGTGACCATCATCAAAGTGGGTAAGTTTATGGCCACAGTCGATATCAACCATCCGTTAGCCGGTCGTGAATTGACGTTTGACATTGAAATTGTCGATGCCCGTGATGCAACCGACGAAGAGAAGGCGCACGGTCATGCCCATGGTAAGGGTGGCCATCAGCACTAAGCTATTTGCGATGTGTGAAGATTAAACCAGCAATTTTTTGCTGGTTTTTTGTTTTTATGTAGATATTAAGGCTTGTAAATGGTTATTGAATTTTCACAAGGTAAAATTATTCTGACTCCTTTCGAAGTTCAGGTGAGGTTATCCACTTCAGGCACCACCATGTATGCCATGGTGGAAGATATTAAGTTCAATGACGATGCCTTGATTATCAATGCCGATGCTGGCGCTGTCAGGTGGAGTCTGAGGTTAGACACTCTTGCACAACTTAATGGGATCCGAGAAGAGTTGGGGATCGGCTAGCCCTGACCAACCAAGCCTCGTCCGTGAGGACTCAGGTAATCAATAAACGGGCCTTTAGGCACGATTCTGCTCGGATTAATATTAGCGTGGCTGAAATAATAGTGTTGTTTAATATGCTCAAAATTAACCGTCGCTTTGATGCCCTCAGCTTGATACAACTCTCTGAGATAAGCTGACATCGCCGGATATTGTTCGACAGTCTGTCTGTTTGCTTTAAAGTGGCCCACATAAACAGAGTCGAATCGGATCAGTGTGGTAAACAGGCGCCAATCGGCTTCGGTTATCGTCTCACCCGTTAAGTATCGCTGCTTCTGTAATATCTTCTCTACCTTGTCTAGCGCGTGAAACAGGCTATCAAAGGCTTCGTTATAAGCCTCCTGACTGGTGGCAAATCCGGCTCGGTAAACGCCATTATTAATCGAGGCGTAGACCCAGTCATTGACCGTATCTATATCTGCTCTTAGTGCCTCGGGGTAAAGGTCGACGGTGTTCCCGGTCAGGTGATTGAAGGCGGAATTGAATATTCGGATAATATCCGAAGATTCGTTGTTCACGATCGTTTTAGTTTTCTTGTCCCAGAGTACGGGGACAGTTACCCGGCCACTGTAATCAGGAGACGCTGCCTGATAGATTTGATACAGATAATCTTTACTGTTGAGCCTGTCGGTTTCAGCGCCTTTGATATGAGAAGCTGCATCGCTTTGATTCGGGCCGGAGAACTCCCAGCCGTTCTGTAACATATGGGGTTCTACCACAGAGACACTGATAATGGCTTGCAGAGATTTGAGCTCCCTGAATATCAAGGTTCGGTGCGCCCATGGGCAGGCAAGGGACACATAGAGATGATAGCGCTGCGCTTCGGCGATAAATTGAGGTCCATTTACAGACTCTTCTTCGGCGGTTATCCAGTGCCTGAACTGTGACTTTTCACGTACAAATTTACCGCCACTCTCCTTGGTTGGATACCACAGGTCTTTCCATACACCGTCTTGAAGTAATCCCATCATTTTGCCTGTCGTTTTATTGCTAATGCATAGAGTGTAGGCGGTGATATTCATCGCGAAAAGCGAAAAGACTCGATAATAATGAACGATTTTATTGAACGTTTGGGTCGTCGTCATCACTTTGGTATGATGTCGGTCACAAAAATGATGGCAAATTTAAAGGAAAAGAATGTCTACAACAGTATTAGAGCGCATTACAATAGAACCGAAATCAACTGCTACGGCGTGTGTTATCTGGTTGCATGGTTTGGGCGATTCCGGAGCGGGCTTTGCGCCTGTTGTTCCGGCCTTAGGTCTGCCCGATGATCACGGTATACGTTTTGTATTTCCCCACGCCCCGGAGCAGGCGGTAACCATTAATCAAGGTTATGTAATGCGAGCCTGGTATGACATCAAGAGTATGGACCTGCATAACAGGGCCGACATGCCGGGCGTACTCGAGTCTGAAGTTGCTGTTTGTGGGCTAATTCAGGAACAGATAGATGCCGGTATTCCTGCCGATAAAATCGTATTAGCTGGTTTTAGTCAAGGCGGAGTCATGAGCCTATTTAGCGGATTAAGGTTTCCTGAAACGTTAGCTGGGATCATGGCACTGTCTTGTTATCTGCCAACCGCAGAGCGGATGCCGTCTGATTTGAGCGAGGCAAATAAAGCTACCCCTATTTTGCAACATCACGGTGAGCAAGATGATGTTGTACCTGTATCGGCCGGCAAGATGGCTAACGAGATGTTAATCACTAATGGGTATGATGTTGAGTGGAAAACCTACACTATGCCTCACACTGTTCAGCCTCAACAGTTGATCGACATCGCAAAATGGCTGAAAAGTAGATTAGATTAAGTTAATGTTTAGTTAAGAAGATGCGATTTGAGCACTCTCTGATGTAACGAGCTGTTCACATAGGGGGACAATGGTTTGTCAATGGGGAAAATGCTAACGCATTGAAATAAAAAAACAAGCCTGGCGAGCGTTCAGACTTTTAAAAGTCAGTTCAGTATAATCTTAAACTCTCTGTTTTACCTGTTCTTATATATGAACAATGGTTTATACAATATGCTTTAAAAATAAACATTTAGCTCACGTTTATTCATAAAGTTGACACAATTTCGATATATTCTTTGCTATGATGCTTGTCAGCGAGATCATAGAATCCGTAATTGTAAAAAATGATGGTAACTAATAAAGATAATCTAGGGGTTGATAGTAATGACAAATAAGCTAATAAAAGGTTTAGTTGCAACTGCAGTACTAGTGGCATTAACTGGTTGTGGAAGTGACAACGATGATACTAAGCCGCTACCGGCAACCTGTGCAGAAGCAGGTGAAGCTTGTACAATTTTCACCGTACTTCATACCAACGATAACCATGGTCGTTTCTTTGAAAACAAATACGGCGAGTACGGAATGGCGGCGCGTAAGACACTGATCGACCAGATCCGTGCCGAAGTTGAGTCAAACGGTGGTGAGTCAATCTTACTTTCTGGTGGTGACATTAACACAGGTGTACCTGAGTCAGATTTGCAAGATGCACGTCCGGATTTCGTCGGTATGAACCTGATCGGTTATGATGCTATGGCTGTCGGTAACCACGAGTTCGATAACCCACTATCAACAGTTGATATGCAACGTGAACTGGCTAACTTCCCAATGTTAGCTGCTAACATCTATGACAAGGTGTCTGGCGCTCGTTACTTCGAACCGTACAAGGTGTTCGACGTTAACGGTCTACGTATCGCGGTTGTTGGCTTAACGACTGAAGATACAGCTAAAATCGGTAACCCTGAATTTATCAGTGGCCTTGAGTTTACCGATCCAAAAGAAGAACTTAAGAAAGTTATCAAAGACATCAAAGATGCCGATGCTGCTGACTTGATCTTCGCTACGACTCACATGGGTCACTATGCAGATGGTGCCAATGGTAGTAACGCGCCTGGTGATGTTGCTTTGGCTCGTGCTATGACTGAAGGTGATTTAGCTGCCGTTATCGGTGGTCACTCTCAGAACCCTGTCTGTATGGAAGGTGGAGCATACGATCCTGAGTTTACCCCTGGTGCTGAATGTAAGCCCGACGTTCAAAACGGTACTTACATCATGCAGGCTCACGAGTGGGGTAAGTATGTTGGTCAAGCTAACTTTGAATACTTCAATGATAAGCTGCACTTAGCAAGCTACAAGTTGATCCCTGTCAACTTGAAGGAGAAGAACGAAGAGGGCGAGCGTGTTCTTATCGGTGAAGAGATCAAACCTGATGGTTTAGTGTTAGAAATTCTTCAGCAGTATCAAGATAAGGGTCAGGAGCAGCTTGGTGAAGTAATCGCAACGACTGCCGAGTTACTCGATGGTGAGCGTGGAAACGTTCGTTACCAGCAGACTAACCTTGGTCACCTGCTTTCAACTGCACAGACAGCTAAAGTCAATGCTGATATCGGTGTGATGAATTCTGGTGGCGTTCGTGCGTCTATCGCTGAAGGTGATATCACTTATAAAGATGTACTGACAGTGCAGCCATTTGGCAACACTATCACTAAGAGCACAATGACTGGTGCTGAAATCACTGAGTACCTCAATGTTGTGGCTAACATGCAACGTGGTTCAGGTGCTTACGCGCAGCTAACTGGTGTTACTATGAACGTTGATTGTCAGGCTAAGACTGTCGATATCAGCGATATTAATGGTAAAGGCTATGATGCCGCTTCAACTTATACCTTCACCGTACCTAGCTTCAACGCTGCTGGTGGTGACGGTTACCCAGTACTAACACCTGTTATGACTGGTTATGTTGATGCAGAAGTACTTTACTCTTACCTTAAAGAGAAAGGTTCAATCGCTGCGGGTGAATTTACGCCTACTGGTGATGTTGTTTACGAAAACTCTCTAAGTCCACTTGGTTGTGAGCTTGCTGCTGAATAGAAATTAGCTAACGCTAGTTTCACTTAGCAAAATGAAAGGCAGCCTGCGGGCTGCTTTTTTTATGTCTGTGTTTATGCTTATCTGAAAATATTCTCAATATAAAAGTATTTTTGATTAATTTTTTATTTTCTCTTGAAAACAAAAAAACTGACTACATATATTGAATATGGGACGCTCAATGAGGTTCCGGGTTAATGAAAATCTTGATGCCTTCGGGGTCAAAGTGAATTAACCGATAAACGAAAGGTGCGACAGATTGCAGCTAATCCCGCAGTTGTTGGCCAACATAAATTAACTATATTGCTTTATAAAAAGGATATACACATGCGTAATTATGATCTTACTCCCCTATACCGTAGTGCCATTGGTTTCGATCGTTTAGCCCAGCTTGCAGAGCATGCGGCCTCGAACAAAGGCAACTCAGGGTATCCTCCATACAATATTGAACTGCTTAACGAAAATCGTTACCGCATCACCATGGCCGTTGCCGGCTTCACAATGGATGAGCTGGATATTACCAGCGAAGGCGATAAGCTGCTGGTAAAAGGTACTAAAGCCGAGCAAGAGAAAGAGCGTAAATACCTCTATCAAGGCATTGCCGAGCGTGGTTTCGAGCGTACATTCCAGTTGGCTGATTATGTGACCGTAATTGGTGCCAACCTCGAAAACGGCTTACTCAATATCGATCTTCAACGTGAGATCCCCGAGGCATTAAAGCCACGTAAAATCGAGATCGGCACCTCGAGACTGTTTGACTCTGAATAGATGGTATTAGTTTGCGGCCTGGACGCTGTGAGCTAGAAAGCAATTCAAATAGAAAGTGATTCAAACAAAAAGGGAGCCTGAGCTCCCTTTTTTAGTACTTGAATAGGCACTGAGTGCCTAAACGATTATCAGGCTCTCATCGCCTTCTCACCACGAGCAAGCCCGACAACACCGGAGCGTGATACTTCAACGACTTTGGTAACATCACCGACTGCGGTAATAAAGGCATCGAGTTTTTCACTGGTTCCTGTGAGCTGCACTGTGTAGAGATCGGCGGTAATATCGACGACCTGTCCACGGAAGATCTCCGCAGTGCGTTTAATCTCATCACGCATATTGCCTTTGGCCTTTACCTTAACCAGGGCTATCTCTCTCTCGATATGATCCGACTCGGTAATGTTTGAAACCTTGAGGGTATCGATAAGCTTATGTAGCTGCTTCTCTATCTGCTCGAGCGCCGCTTCATCGGCCACTAAAGAGATATTAAGACGAGATAACGTGATGTCATCTGTCGGTGCCACGGTTAACGTTTCGATGTTGTAGCCGCGCTGAGAAAAAAGCCCGACAACCCGTGAAAGTGCACCAGGTTGGTTTTCAAGTAATACAGATATAATACGACGCATTAGCTTTTCTCCGTTTTGCTCAGCCACATCTCGTTCATCGCTCCACCGCGGATCTGCATGGGGTAAACGTGTTCAGTCTCATCGACATTGATATCGACAAATACCAGCTTATCTTTCATCGCCAGTGCTTTCTCAAGGCCGGATTCGAGATCGGCAGGATCTGTGATGGTCATCCCTACATGGCCATATGCTTCGGCAATTTTGGCAAAGTCAGGCACCGAGTCCATATAGGAGTGAGAGTGACGTCCGGCGTAGATAATATCCTGCCACTGTTTAACCATGCCTAAGAAACGGTTATTGAGGTTGATGATCTTCACCGGCGTATCGTATTGCAGCGCCGTAGAAAGCTCCTGAATGTTCATCTGAATCGAACCATCTCCGGTTACACAGATAACGGTTTCATCGGGCTTGGCCATCTTGACGCCCATGGCGGCGGGAAGGCCAAATCCCATGGTACCCAGTCCACCGGAGTTAATCCAACGACGTGGTTTATCGAATGGGTAATAAAGCGCGGCAAACATCTGATGTTGTCCAACATCGGATGCTACGTAGGCATCACCCTTAGTCAGTTTATGAAGCGTTTCAATCACCTGTTGAGGTTTGATCTTTTCACTGGATTTGTCGTAATCCAAACTCTTACGGCTGCGCCACTGGCTGATCTCACTCCACCAAAAGTCGATAGCGGCTTCATCAGCAATCATGTCTGAGCTCGAGTTCAATTGTGCTAACATCTCATCGAGGATCTTTTCTGCCGAGCCAACGATGGGGATATCGACCCGAATGGTTTTCGAAATAGAGGATGGATCGATATCGATATGCAGTATGGTCGCGTTAGGGCAATATTTGTCAATATTGTTAGTGGTGCGGTCGTCAAAGCGAACACCAATGCCGAAGATAAGATCGGTATTGTGCATTGCCATGTTGGCTTCATAGCAGCCGTGCATACCAAGCATACCTAAGCTGTTTTTATGAGTGCCGGGAAAGGCGCCTAATCCCATTAAGGTGCTGACAACCGGAATATTTAACTTTTCAGACAGGGCTAAGATCTGTTTATCACACTCAGAGGTAATCGCACCACCACCAACATACAGAACCGGTTTCTTTGCTTTTAACAGCGCTTGAACCCCACGACGGATCTGCCCTTTATGCCCGGTTGTTGTTGGGTTGTATGAGCGCATACTGATGTCATCGGGATATTTATATTCATGCAATACGGCTGGATTCATGCAATCTTTCGGTACATCGATAACCACGGGACCGGGACGGCCACTGGCGGCGATAAAGAAGGCTTTTTTGATGATCTCGGGAATATCTCTGGGATCTGTGACCAGAAAACTGTGCTTAACGACGGGTCTTGAGATACCTATCATGTCGCACTCTTGGAATGCGTCATTCCCAATTAAGTTGCTCGGTACCTGACCCGAGACAATAACCAGTGGAATTGAGTCCATGTAGGCTGTGGCGATACCCGTGATCGTATTAGTGGCGCCGGGTCCAGAGGTGACCAGTACTACGCCGACTTCACCAGTCGAACGTGCATAGCCATCGGCCATATGCACGGCAGCTTGTTCATGACGGACGAGAATGTGTTCGATTTTTGATTTTTCGTGTAGGGCATCATAGATATCTAACACCGATCCGCCAGGATAGCCGAATATATGTTTTACGCCTTCGTCAATAAGAGATCGGACGATCATGCTGGCGCCTGATAGCTTTTCCATTTGTAAACCCTCATAAGTTACCGCTACGGTATGCAGTATCTCGCTACAGCGACGGTAATCGCTTGAATTAATGAGTTTGGATGGTGATCCTAAACTCTCGATATGTCGATTAACTTTAAGGTATGAAGTTAATGTTCACCCTGTAAGGTGCGACACCTGTTTCAAATGAACAGAATTTCATCATATAAAATTAAGCGCGCAATTCAAGCCTTTTATTTAAAAAAGCGTGATAAATGAGAAAAATTCACTGTTCATCATAGAGATTAATGGCTGAATGAAGTCTTATAAGCTGAAAAGTAAGAAATATTGAGAGCATAAATCTTATAATTTAAGTAGATGTGAACATCAGGGGGTGTGTGAAATCAAACATTACGCTCGGCAAAATGACTTGAGGGCTAGAGGTAAATATTTACTTTTGCCCTTTATCATAGGGAAAATGCGTAAAAACCCCATAATGACCAATTATACTTTATTGGCATTACTAGGCGTTGATCTCATCCAGTCCCTGTCTTTTACTATTCAGAGCCGGGAGCAACGCCCGGATGAGGTATTATACTAACCTGTATTAATTTGAGCTTTGAACACCTGTCGGTGCATAAAATTGACACACGCCCACTAATACCACAGCGCTCAGCATCAAGGCCGAGAAGGGGACGGCGGTACCCGTATAAAACAGGGCCAATAACGGCCCTGCCAGCGCACCGCAACCGAAACGCAGAGTGCCAATGACGGCCGTCGCCGTGCCGGTTTCCTGTTTAAACTTCATTAATACTATCGCGTCGGCATTAACTGACATCACCCCGAGAAATCCCATAAAGGGGATAAGAGTTACGACAGTAAAACTGAGGCTCAACCCAAACCAGTTCACCAGAAACAGGGCCGAACCGGCCAACATGGCCAACATGGTCGATACCCTGAGCATTCTCCGTGAGCCATAACGACCGACAATACGGCTGTTGACCACGTTGGCTAACATTAGCGCGCCGACATTGGTACTAAAAAGTATCGCGAACAGAGACTTATCAAGACCGAATACCTCCATATAGACGAAGGGGGAAGCGGTGAGATAGCAAAAAAAAGCAAATGAGGTTAACACCCCACTGGCAATATGCAGTTTTACTCCTGGCTTAGTAAATACAACCCCATAGGCACCGAAGAACGACTTCTGGCTGCGGCTCCCTGTATCGCTGTCACTGGGCATTTTTAACTTCCAAAGGACCAGAGATAGCAGGATGCAGGCATAGAAAGCTAAGATAAAAAAGATAAGGTGCCACTCACCAAATTCTAAAATCAAACTCCCAAGGCTGGGGGCTAATAGTGGGGCCAGCATCATGATCAGGCTGACATAGGACATACCTTTGGCCGTATTGTCCCCATAGACCTCTTTTATATACCCTGGCACAACCACGGTTGCGGCGGCGCCGATAAATGCCTGTGCGAATCGCAGCGTAAGAAACACCTCGATACTGGTAACAAAAGCTAAAGCCAAGCTGATAAGCATAAAGCCTGTCAAACCCATGATGACCAGTGGGCGTCTGCCTATTCGGTCGGCTAATGGCCCAAAACAGAGCATACCCAGTGAATAACCCGCCAAATAGAGGCTCAAAGATTGCTGTACCGTGGTGATGTCGGAGTGAAAACTCGCGGCTAAGGTCGACATAGCCGGCAAGTACATGTCGATAGCCAGCGGGGTTATGGCCACGATTGCCGATAACATAGGGATCAATAGGGCAAGGTTTAAGAGGGCTGAAGGTTTTGAAACGGGCTGCGGCTGAATTGGATCTGTTTGCACTGATACCTCTTAAGATAAGAATAAAAATGAATAACGATGTGTCATTGGATGACGATTTTTTACCGGAAACACTATCTAATACCGATTGGTATAAACAGGGCGGGAAGCTGCCATTTGTGAGAGCAAATATTGTACGGTTAATGATGAATATTAGCCATGGCTATTTATCCTTATAACCCGGTTTAAATGCTAAAATTTGTAACTAAACTTTTGCTTTCAAATCGCGCGACAATAAACAGACTTTTTGCCTCAGTTCCATCGTCCTTAGAGTAGGTTTCGTCTTATTTCGAGAAGCTTACACCCACTCCAGAGATGTTTCCTGGTCTACAACCCATTGCGTAAATTTATATAAAAAATTTCGTTAATCCCAATCGAAAACAGAGACCAATTTTTCGATATCCAATGACCGATTGGTCTCCATTACTTTTTCAAACGACAGTACTTTTGTTTTTCTCCTGGCCGAAAATAAATGATTTTTCACTCTCGAGCCAGGTGGGGTACTTGTTCATAATATGGCTAAAAGTTGTGCTTGTCAGGTGACCGCTCAGCCAACGCTGTACATTAGGGTAGGGGGCCGCGCTAAACCAGTCCTTGTTTACATGGGCAAATTGACGCACAAAGGGGAAAATTGCAAAGTCGGCGATACAGGGCATTGCTCCCAGCAGTTGTTCATGTTTAGCGAGTAAGTTTTCAAGTTGACCGATAAATTGCTCTCCCTGTTCCCGATAGTTCTCTTCGCGTTGCTCAGGATGTCGGTCGGCATATTTATACTTATCAAGCCAAGGTTTGAACTCGTTATCGTTGGTGTCAATCAACGCCTTAGCGAGCTCCTGTTTGCGCGGCTCATCTTTAAGTAAGAGGTTATCCGGATCGTTGCGCATCAGTGCCCAAACCATGATATCCAGGCTCTCATCGATAACCTGCCTATCTTTCAGAATCAAAACTGGGACTGTAGCTTTGGGGGAGGCGTCGAGCATGGGCTGAGGTTTATGTTTTAAGATGATTTCGCGTAAAGAAACCTGTGTTCCAGACAGATAGATGCCTAAGCGCGCTCGCATGGCATAGGGGCAACGTCTGAAAGAGTATAAGATTGGCAGTGTCATTTGAGGCTCATTTGTATTTATGGTTCTGCTGCCCATGGTGTGGCTTTTTCTGTGAAAAAACAAATCGCAGATTTGACGTCATAATACCCCTACTATTTGTCTCTGTTTACATGCGCGTGACTCAGGTATGATTCCCGGCCGTTTTGAGCGCTGGTTCACACTGTTGAGCTGGCTAATTTGCACTGGAGATTAAGCTCCAGCGAGCAGTTGAGGTTGATATGTCCCAGGTTGTTGTGTGCGCGCTTTATAAATTTGTGTCTCTCCCCCATTTTGAATCGATACAAAAGCCCCTATTAGCCGTGATGGAAGAGTCAGGTATTAAAGGGACCTTACTGCTGGCAAGTGAAGGGATTAATGGTACGGTTGCCGGAAGCCAAGCCGCCATCGACAGTTTATTGGTGTGGCTGAAACTGCAACCCGGGCTCGATAACATTGTGCATAAACTCTCTTTCGATGAACAGATGCCTTTCTATCGCACTAAGGTCAAACTAAAAAAAGAGATTGTCACTATGGGGGTCGAAGGTGTCGACCCTCTGAAAGTCGTTGGTACTTATGTTAAGCCACGAGACTGGAACAAATTAATCTCAGATCCCGATGTATTGCTGGTGGATACCCGTAATGAGTATGAGATCCAGATAGGTACGTTCAAGAATGCGGTAGACCCTAAAACCGATACCTTTCGCGAATTCCCTGCTTATGTAAAAGATAATTTAGATCCAGCCAAACATAAAAAAGTGGCGATGTTCTGTACCGGTGGTATTCGTTGTGAAAAGTCTACGGCCTACCTGAAAGAGCAAGGTTTTGAAGAGGTATATCATCTTGAGGGGGGCGTGCTTAAGTACCTCGAAGAGGTGAAGCAAGAAGAGAGTCTATGGGAAGGTGAGTGTTTCGTTTTCGATAATCGTGTTGCTGTTAATCATAAATTGGAAAAAGGTCAATATGATCAATGTAATGCTTGCCGCATGCCAATAACTGAAGCTGAAAAAGCAAGTGAAGCTTATGTTCAGGGCGTGAGTTGTCCCCACTGTATCGATTCTATCTCAGATAAACAGCGCCGTCGTTTTGAAGAGCGTGAGCGTCAGATGCTGCTGGCAGCCAAGCGAGGTGAGGCACATATCGGCAGCGACGTCGGACAGGTGATCTTATCAAGGCGCAGTGAGAAAGAAGAGCAGAAGCAAGCACAGAATAAAAAAGCGTAAGCAGAGTATCTCGTCTACACTCCTATGTAGCGTGAATAAGGTTATGCTGTATCGGGCGATAACTTTACGCTGTATTTAAAAAAGCCGTCATTGACGGCTTTTTTATTGGGTTCTCCCCGTCCTAAATAAGCTTGTTACTGCCTATTTAGTTCTGTTTATCTGAATTCTTTGAAGATTCATTTTTATCTTTGTTAAGCACGCCATTGAGCAAGTCCATCGGCAGCGGGAATAAGATGGTCGAATTTTTCTCACCGGCAATCTCAGTCAGAGTCTGTAAATATCTCAGTAAAATAGCATTGGGCTCCTGAGCGAGCTTTGTTGCTGCTTCGACCAGTTTTGCCGAGGCTTCCATCTCCCCGGATGCATGAATGACTTTTGCTCTACGGGTACGTTCGGCTTCGGCTTGACGTGCGATGGCTCTCACCATTGTTTCATTGAGATCCACATGTTTAATTTCAACATTTGAGACTTTAATGCCCCAACCATCGGTGCGGGAGTCGAGGATGCTCTGTATGTCGGTATTTAGCATGTCTCTATTGGCTAGCATCTCATCGAGTTCATGTTGCCCCAGTACTGAACGCAGCGTTGTTTGAGCCAGTTGTGAGGTGGCTTGCAGGAAATCTTCTACATTGATAATGGCTTTTTGAGCATCGATCACCCGAAAGTAGATCACCGCATTCACTTTGACCGATACATTGTCCCGGCTGATCACATCCTGTGTTGGTACGTCCATTACAACAGTACGCAGATCGACTCTGACCATCTGTTGAATAATGGGAATAACTATGATGAGGCCAGGGCCTTTAACCTTGTAAAAACGTCCGAGGAGGAAGATGACGCCACGTTCATATTCTCGCAAAATTCTAAATGCACTCAATAGCAGTGCGACGACCAGAAATATTATCGCAAGACTAAACACAGCGCCATTATGAAGGATGATGGGATCCATTGTCAGGCTCCTTGTTGTTAGAACAATGCTCAACACCCGGTGTTAGCTTGTCCTGAGTATTGTCACTTGTTGCTTTTAAAGTAAGGGTTAACTCTTTAATACTAATCACGGTGACCGCTTGTCCTTTGCACAGTGGAGTATCGGTCTTGGCTGCCCAGCGTTCACCACCAAACAACACATATCCCTGCTCATCAAAGTCATCGAGCACCACTGCCTCGGCGCCAATAATGGCCTCCTGGCCACTGACTATGTTGTTTTTACGTGATCGCCAGAGAAACCCTAAGACGAAGAGGAAAAACAGGACACTGACAGAAGTGACGGCGGCAATAACCGGAATAGATATTTGAAATTGAGTCTGTTTGGTATCGATAAGAAATATTGAGCCTGTGGTGAAGGCAATAATTCCGCCCACACCGAATATGCCAAAGCTCGGTATCATGGCTTCGGTGATTAGCAAGGCTATCCCCAATAGCAGTAAAGCCAGGCCTGCATAGTTGATGGGTAATAGTTGGAACGCATAAAGGGCGATGACCAAACAGATGGCACCAGTGACTCCTGCTACGCCAATTCCCGGGCTATAAAACTCGAGTAATATGCCATAGATGCCGAGGATCATCAGGATGTAAGCAATATTAGGGGTGGTGATGGTGGATATAAATTCGTTGCGCCAGTCGGGGGCAACGGGTTTTAGCATCGCCTGTGCCAGCTTCAGAGTTCGTGGCTGATCGTTAACCTTTACCTCCCATCCATCCAGGATGTTCAATAGATCCTGAGGGGAGTCGGCAATAAGAGTGATCACATTTTGTTCGAGTGCCTCTTTAGCCGTTAATGTCGCGGCTTCCTTAACGGCTAACTCTGCCCACTCTTCGTTACGCCCACGTAACTGGGCCAGGGAGCGTATATAAGCGATAGAATCATTGAGTACTTTCTTCTCCATCGCAGATTTGGTCGGTGCCTTGTCCTGATCTTTGTCGTCTTTGCCGGTGGGAGAGGCTGGGGCGCTAGGGCCGCCTATGCTGACCGGTGTTGCGGCGCCCAAAGTTGTTGCCGATGACATGGCCGCAATGTGACAGGCATAGAGTATAAATGTCCCTGCGCTGGCCGCTCGTGCGCCTGGAGGATGCACCAGGCAGGCGATAGGGACATCAGAATTGAGTATGACCTGGTTTATGTCACGTAAACTTGATACAAGGCCGCCTGGAGTGTCGATAACGATTATAAGTAGAGGAGCAGAGTCACGATTAGCTGTCTTGATTTCCGTTATCAGGTAATCACTTACCGCAGGGCCTATTGCCCCTTTAATACTTAACACCGGCACCTCTTGTGTGGTGTCAGAAACAGACGTTAACAGGACCGAACTTACCTGAGCCTGTGCAAGAGTCAGGAAAAAGATGGAGAGTAAAAATGTTATTAGCTTAAGTGATATGAAGCTTAAAGCCGATAACTTAGAGATAGATGCACTCATAAGGAAACTCTTCGATAGCATTATCTTTTAGTTTAGGCGATATACTACCACCTCGTATAAATATCTGCCGGTTGACTTAACCTTCGCAGTGGAGGCGGGATATATGAAGATATAATTCTCTGTGAGAGCGATGTTTGTCCAGCCTTAGCTATAATTAGCTTAGCAATATTTCATGTTCAAGTTATCAAGAATGGGAGGTTTTTATCATGGCCATAGCAATGACTCTTGAATCATTTCTTAGCGACAACAAGGTTAAATACTCCCTTGTTAAGCATCGCAAGACCTTGTCATCCCTCGACTCATCGGCATCGGCACATTTGCCGAGTTCTCAGGTGGTGAAAGCTGTGTTATTAGTCAATAACGATGGCGATTACCTGATGGCGGGGCTGGGTTCCGGTCGTAGGTTATCTGTATTAAAGGTCAGTGAGCAGATGGGGGAAGTTTACCACCTGGCTGATGAAACTGAGCTATCGAGTCAGTTTACCGATTGTGTTGAAGGCGCCATTCCCGGGCTTGCCGAGGCATATGGTATCAAAATGATGTTAGATAAGCGGTTATTCGATGAGGAAAAAGTCTATCTCGAAGCCGGGGATCACCGACACCTCATCGAGATCAATCATCAGCAATATACGCCATTATTATCCGGTACCCTGTTAGCCGATATCGGAGGTACACCCATAGGTGCGCCGGAATTTGGCGATCTTGAGCAGGCCTGATTTGAAACACGGGTATTTTAATACCCGTTTTACCATAATTGAGTCAGGATCTTAACCCTGAGTTTAACTTTTGTCATGAAATGGCCTTTCCCCCTTTTTACTCCCGTCATAGTGTGCTATTTTTCACGGCTTTTTTATTTGTTGCTTTTACCTTTGGGGCTAGTGGATGTTTGTTGGTTTTGATTATGGTAGTGCGAATTGCGCCATAGGTGTTATGGATGGAGAGGGGGTAAGGCTACTGCCTTTGTCGGTGGGATCAAACTATCTGACTTCTACTCTTTATGCGCTCGACAGAGAGCTTATCGCAGAAGCGGTATATCAGCAGATGCCGACTCATCTGAAAGCCGATTACGCCAAAGCCCGTTCGGCTCAACTGAGCCGTGCTCGTCATGCCAGACGAGAGCTAGATTTAGATAGCGATGAACAGGCAGTTTTCGTTGGTGAACAAGCCGTTAAGGCTTATTTGGATATGCCTGAGGACGGATTCTATGTCCGTTCGCCAAAATCATTCTTAGGGGCAACAGGGTTAAGAGTCGACCAAGTGGCCCTGTTTGAAGACATCGTCACCATGATGATGCAGCATATAAAGCAGATTGCCGAGTCGAAACAAGGCTTAGATAACCAACACGCCATCACCCATGCCGTTATCGGCAGACCCGTGAATTTTCAGGGGATAGGTGGTGAAGAGAGCAACAAGCAAGCCGAGTCGATTCTACGTCTGGCAGCAAAAAGAGCGGGTTTCGTCGATGTCGATTTTCTGTTTGAGCCTTTAGCAGCGGGAATGGACTTTGAGGCAAGTCTTGATGATGACAAAGTGGTTCTGGTCGTCGATGTCGGTGGCGGTACTACAGATTGTTCTGTGGTTAAGATGGGACCATCACATATTACCTCTACTGACAGAACGGATGACTTTCTCGGTCATAGCGGCCAGAGAGTCGGTGGTAATGACTTAGATATTGCATTGTCTATGAAGGCCTTCATGTCGCACTTAGGTTTAGGATGTCATATGGTCAACGGCCTGCCTGTACCGAGTAAACCTTTCTGGAATGCCGTGGCCGTTAACGACATCAGTGCTCAACGGGACTTTTCATCATTAAGCTCTCGCAAGATGATCGAAGAGTTGATTAAAGATGCAAAGAAACCTGAGTTGTTAGAAAGACTGCTTAAAGTGCAGCAAGATCAGTTGGGTTATCGAATCGTGCGCAGTGCCGAGCAGGCAAAAATTAGCCTGTCGGATAATGAGTCTGTAACAATGCAGCTCGATTACATCTGCACTAAACTCAGCGCCGATGTGAGTCAGGCACTGTTCGCCGAGGCCGTTGCGGCGCCGAGTGCAAAAATCGAAGCCTTGATGAAAGAAGCGCTAGCGACTGCCGGCGTGGAGCCTGATGTGATCTATGTGACCGGTGGTACGGCAAGAAGCCCGGCTATCTATAATAAGATCGCAGGATTATATCCCGCTATCCCTATCGTCGTAGGTGATCATTTTGGTAGTGTAACGGCAGGGCTAACGCGATGGGCGCAAAAAGTATTTAGTTAATAGATCTGCTGCGCATTTCTATTTATACCACTTCGCGGCAGTATCTTGTTATTGATGTGTTTAGCTATGGATAGGCGTTTCAGACAGCTGTTGTAGGTTTTGGCTGTCTGTTGATACGCAAAAAAAAGTTGTAATTCAGGACTGTTAAAAAAGTTAAGGAAGGGATGATGAAAGTATTGACGACACTCGGCAAAGTAACCGCTGCAGTCATTTTGCTGGGAGGCCTGAGTGCCTGTGGCGATGATGTTGGTAAAGTCAGTCTGGGGCTCTTTACCACTAAAGATGTGATTATCGACGCTAGACAAGATCCTAAAATAGCCGGTGTTACCTGCCATATCAGCCGTATCGAAGCCAACTTGAGTCTGGCCGATCCTTCTGACATGAGTATCTCCTGCAGACAGACGGGACCAATTACCGCGAAGGATATTGCCAATATCGATAAGAGCAAGAATGGTGAAATTGTCTTTAAACAGTCACTCAGCATCTTGTTTAAGACGTTAAAAGTGCGTCGTATTTATGATGCAGACAATCAAACGTTACTCTATCTCTCATATTCGACCAAAGAGACAAACGGTAGCCACAAACACGCACTGTCGACCGTGCCTCTCTATGGCACAAATGCGTGGATTCAATCTGGTGTGCCGATTGAAAAGGTAGGGGCGTTGTAAAGAGCCTCGAGTTTAACCTTTAATTCTTGTTTGTTTTACACAGTGAAATGATTAAATAAAAAAGGGCCGCATCACTGCGGCCCTTTTAAGTTTAACGATTACTCGCAGCGAATTACTTAACTCGCATACCTGGCTGTGCACCTTCGTGAGGCTCAAGTATCCACAGATCCTTGTTACCAGGGCCAGCAGCTAATACCATGCCTTCTGACATGCCGAAGCGCATCTTACGTGGGGCAAGGTTAGCCACCATCACGGTGAGCTTGCCTTCCAGATCTTCCGGCGCGTAGGCTGACTTAATGCCTGCAAAGACCTGCTTGGTTTCACCGCCTAAGTCTAACTGCAGCTTCAGTAGCTTGTTGGCTTCCGGTACATGCTCGGCCTTAGCGATGCGTGCGATACGCAGGTCGAGTTTGGCGAAGTCATCGAAGCTTATCTCATCTGAGATAGGGTCGCTTTCCAGCGGACTGCGAGTATCTACAACTGCATCAGTCGTTTCAGCCGTTTTCTTAGCTTTCTTCTCTGGTGCTGCTTCGGTGGTCGCCTGTAGGTTGTCTTTCGACGCTTCGATGATAGCTTCGATATTCTTCATATCGACGCGTTGCATCAAGGCTTTGAACTTAGCTATCTCATGATCGGCGAGATCGGCACCTAAATTGTCCCAGGTAAGCGGGAACTGAAGGAAGGCTTCGACATCGTCTGCAAGTTTTGGCAATACAGGCTTGAGATAAGTCACTAAGATGCGGAACAGGTTAAGTGCATTACTGCAGACCTGATGCGCCTCATCTTGCTTATCTTCATGCTTGATTAACTGCCATGGTGCAGCGTCGGCAACATAAGCGTTGGCTATATCGGCCAGTGCCATGATCTCACGCATCGCTTTACCGAATTCACGGTTCTCGTATAAGTCAGCAATGACCTCCTGTTTCGCCAGGAAGGTCTCTTCCAGACTAGTGTCGGCAATTTTAGCTAACTTGCCATCGAAACGCTTGCTGATAAAGCCAGCAGTACGTGAGGCCAGGTTAACTAACTTGCCAACCAGATCAGAGTTCACTCGCTGAGCAAAATCTTCCAGATTCAGGTCGAGATCGTCAATACGGCTGCTGAGCTTAGCGGCGTAGTAATAACGCAGGTATTCAGGATCTAAGTTATCAAGGTAAGTACGAGCCTTGATAAAGGTGCCTTTAGACTTCGACATCTTAGCGCCATTAACCGTCACATAACCGTGGGCATAGACACTGCTTGGTTTGCGGTAACCTGCGCCTTCGAGCATGGCTGGCCAAAACAGGCTGTGGAAGTTAACGATATCTTTACCGATGAAGTGATATACCTCGGCAGTAGAGTCCTTAGACCAGAAATCGTCGAAGTTGAGATCTTCACGTTTGTCACATAAGTTTTTGAATGAACCCATGTAGCCGATAGGGGCATCCAGCCACACATAAAAATATTTACCCGGTGCATCAGGGATCTCGAAACCAAAGTATGGCGCATCACGGCTGATGTCCCACTGTTGTAGACCCTGTTCGAACCATTCACCTAGCTTGTTTGCAATCTCATCTTGAATTGCGCCAGAGCGAGTCCACTCACTAAGCATGTTTTCAAAAGCTGGCAAGTCGAAGAAGAAGTGCTCAGATTCTTTCATCACAGGTGTCGCACCTGAAACTGCAGATTTTGGATCAATCAGATCCGTCGGGCTGTATGTCGCGCCACAGTTATCACAGTTATCACCGTATTGGTCTTCTGACTTACACTTAGGGCAAGTGCCTTTAACGAAGCGATCAGGCAGAAACATCGATTTTTCAGGATCGAATAGCTGAGAGATGGTCTTGGTTTTAATGTAACCCGCATCACGCAACTTAAGATATATGTCACTGGACAGCTCACGGTTTTCGACACTGTGAGTGCTGTGGAAATTGTCAAATTTAATATTGAAGTCAGCAAAATCTTGCTGATGCTCTTTATTGACTTGAGCAATCATCTCTTCCGGTTCGATACCCAGCTGCTGTGCCTTAAGCATGATAGGCGTACCATGGGCATCATCGGCACAGATATAGTGACATTCATGTCCACGAAGTTTTTGGAATCGTGACCAGATATCGGTTTGAATATATTCCAGCATATGGCCTAAATGGATCGGTCCATTGGCGTAGGGAAGTGCGCTGGTCACCAGAATTTTACGTTGTGAATTTGCCATCTTGTCTCAAAATCAGTAAGGAGCCCAAAAAGAATGGCATAGATACTAACCGATCCTCACAAGACTTTCATCAAAAGGTGAGTTAAGTGAGTTAAATCTACACGAATATTTAGGTCATTTTCTGGTACACTTGGTCAAATTTTTTATAGGGGGTAGAACTTTTGTCTTCAGCTTCTCAAAATTACAGTCTCAACGACGATCTTCTCGGGCCTGTCTTGGCCATTTTAGATGCATATCAAGATCCGTATTTAGCACAAGGTTTGGTCAGTGCTGGCTGCGTAAATAAGTTAGCGATGGAAGGTAAACGTCTGCAGTTGGGTCTTTGTTATCCATACCCTTGCATGACGCAGTACCGTGACACCGTTATGGCGATAACGAAAAAGCTTGCTGTGCTCGATGCTATCGATGAAGTGGAATGCGAAATCGACTTTCAGCCAGCATCAATTTCTGCCATCGGTGGTGTTGAGCCGATTGAGAATGTAAAGCAAGTGATTGCAGTTGCCTCTGGTAAAGGTGGTGTTGGCAAGTCAACGACCGCGGTCAACTTGGCATTAGCGTTAGCTGCCGAAGGCGCAAAAGTGGGCATCCTGGATGCTGATATCTATGGTCCTTCTATCCCGTTAATGTTGGGTGTGACTGATTTTAAGCCGGTCTCTCCAGATGGAAAAATGATGACGGCTGCGACAGCCCACGGCATTACGGCACAATCTATCGGTTTTATGCTGGGTGATGATGAAGCGGCTGTATGGCGTGGCCCTATGGCTGCCGGTGCATTAGCTCAGTTGTTGAATGAAACTCAATGGCCGGAGCTCGATTACATGGTTATCGATATGCCACCGGGGACGGGTGACATTCAACTGACTCTTTCTCAAAAAGTGCCGGTGACAGGTGCCGTAGTGGTGACAACGCCTCAGGATATCGCCCTTGCCGATGCTAAAAAAGGCATCAGCATGTTCCGCAAAGTGAACATCCCAGTGTTAGGCATTGTCGAGAATATGAGTTTTCACATGTGTAGCGAATGTGGTCATAAAGAGCATCCGTTTGGTAGTCACGGTGGCAGCAAGATGGCCGAGCGTTATCAGGTTCCTCTTTTGGGAGAGTTACCGCTTAAACTCAACATCCGTGAAGATGTCGATAACGGCACTCCTACGGTCGTAGCCGATCCTGACAGTGAAGTGGCAGCACTTTATCGTGAGATAGCGAGAAAAGTGGGCGCTCAGCTCGCACTAACCAAAGTACAATCTAGTGTTTCAATTAGTATTTCAGAAGACGAATAAGGTTTTATCAGCATGAATTCTCAGTGTGTCATTATCGGTATCGCGGGGGCGTCAGCCTCTGGAAAAAGTTTAATCGCAAAAACCATCTATGAAGAGTTGTGCCGTGACCTAGGCACCGACCAGATAGGTGTTATTGCCGAAGATGCTTATTACAGAGATCAGGGACACCTGTCGATGGAGCAGCGGGTACTGACCAATTATGATCACCCTAAAGCACTCGACCATGAGCTTTTATGCAGCCACTTAACGGCTTTGAAGTCTGGTGAAGCGGTAGAAATTCCAACGTATAGCTATAACGAGCATACGCGTATGGAAGAGACGATTAAGATGACGCCTAAGAAGGTGATCATCTTAGAAGGGATCTTGTTGCTCACCGATCCTGTGCTGAGAAATACAATGGATGCGAGTGTGTTTATGGATACGCCTCTGGATATCTGTTTTATGCGCCGCCTTTCTCGCGATGTTGCCGAGCGTGGTCGTACTATGGAGTCTGTAATGGCACAGTACACTGAGACTGTTCGCCCTATGTTCCTGCAATTTATCGAACCATCTAAGCAGTATGCGGATATTATTGTGCCGCGTGGTGGTAAGAACCGCATCGCTACCGATATTCTTAAGACTCGAATTCAGCATCTTTTAGCAAAATAATATTGATAAAGCGGTCCTAGATTCTGACACTATGTTTGTTCAGCTTTTTTATAGCAAAAAGCTGAGCAAACGTAGCTATCCAGTAGTGCTCGCGTAATGCGTTTAACTGATTTTGAGATTGAAGCATGTCTAGACGATGGCTCTGCGTAAGAATATGACCATAGGTGAGTTGAACTTTGAACGTTTGAATGCACCTGTTGCGCGTCCGTATAATAGGCGTAAGGATGCAAAGTACAAAGATCAGCACGAATAGCCGGATAAGCCAAGATAGTGTAAGTCGAAAGTGATGAGTTCGTGCGTTGGAAGGGAAGGCCTTGATGGCTAATGTTTGTGTCTATTGCAGGGATCTACAGCAATGACTGAAGTTTGGGTGAATGGAAAACAAGATTGTCTGGTTGATCCACTCGAACGTGGGTTAGCCTACGGTGATGGACTGTTTGCGACCATGCGTTTCAGCGAGGGTGAGGTCTTGTTTTTAAGGCCCCATTTGCTGAGGCTGACTCAAGGCGCAAAACGGTTAGGTTTTGACTGGTGCGCCAGTGATGCGCTTATTGCTCAGATTAAACATCTTGCGACGACCCATGGTGATGGCTGTATCAAGCTGTTACTCGGCAGGGGCGTCGGTGGGCGTGGCTATGCCGCTCCAGCTAACGCAACTATTACCGAAATCCTCTCGATTCATGCAATCCCCAGTCATTACTCACAATGGCAAAGTGCCGGCATATCGTTAAAAAGCAGCGATGTTAAACTGGCTCATCAACCTTTGCTAGCCGGCATAAAACATCTTAATCGTCTCGAGCAGGTATTAATTAAATCAAAAACCTTGCCCTCAGGTTTTGAAGACTGGTTGGTGATGGATCAAAAGTGTAATGTTATCGAGTCATCGATGGCAAACCTGTTTCTGGTAGATGGTAATAAAGTCATCACACCAAGCATTGCGTTGGCAGGGGTTGCCGGAGTGATGAGAGAACAGGTTATCTACGCACTCATAGAGCGAGGTTTCGATCTGCATATTAATGAAGTTAGCTATCAGCAACTGTCTCAATTTGAGCATGTTTTTTTGACTAACAGCCTGTTTGGCCTTGTCGATATCAACCGGGTCGATGACCTTACCTTTGAGCGGTCACCGTTTACAGATTCAATAAGACACTCTTTACAGCTTACCTTATGAAAAAAATTGTTATAGCGCTTGTCGCAACCTGCTTTACTCTGCTTACGCTCGCTGGTGGGGTTAGTGTTTGGGGGTACAAAAGTATTACCCTCTATAGTCAGTCACAACTCAACCTTATTCAGGCCGAAGATCTTGAACTCAAGCGGGGGACCTCATTTTCGCAGTTGGTGACGATGTTGGAGAAACGGGAATTAGTGACCGATGGCTGGAAGCTGAAGGTATTGGCTCGCCTTAAACCAGAACTTGCTAAGATTCGATCAGGATTCTACGTGATAGAGCCCGGTGAGACAGTCAACCAACTGCTTGAAAAGCTGGTTGAGGGAAAAGAGAAAGTCTTCAGTGTGACGCTTATCGAAGGACAGAGCATCAAGGAGTGGTTAGCGGTACTGAAAGCGCTGCCTCAAAGTCAGTTTGTTGATGATGTATTCAGGCGGGTTCTGCTTGAACAGGGAGATGAGTCAGGTCTGCCAGAAGGTAAGTTTTATCCCGACACTTATCATTATGTAGCCGGTGATGATATTCAGTTAATCGTGACTCAAAGCTACAGGAAGATGCAGCAGGAGTTAGCCAATGCCTGGGAACAACGAGCCGAAGACCTTCCGCTTAAGTCACCCTATGAGTTATTGATCATGGCATCGATAATTGAAAAAGAGACCGGCAAGGCCAGCGAACGTCCCTGGATATCGGCCGTATTTGCTAACCGGCTCAATAAGGGGATGCGTTTACAAACCGATCCCACTGTGATTTACGGCATGGGCGACAGATACCAAGGCAATATTACCCGCAAGGACTTAAGAGAGCTAACCCCCTTTAATACTTATCGAATTAATGGGTTAACGCCAACTCCAATTGCGGCGCCAAGTGGCGCATCACTGCTTGCAGCGGCGCAGCCGGCAGACGTGAATTACCTCTATTTTGTTTCCAGAAATGATGGCAGTCACGTATTTTCAAGAACATTAGTCGAGCACAATCGTGCCGTAAATAAGTATCAGAGAAATCGATGAATAACGAAAAAACCAGTAAATTTATTGTAATAGAGGGATTAGAAGGCGCAGGCAAGTCCAGTGCGATATCCCTTGTACGTGACTTTATCGAGAAGCACACTGATAAGGCTCCCGTGTGTACCCGTGAACCCGGCGGTACACCGTTGGCAGAGCGTATGAGAGATCTCGTTAAAATCGCCGATGAGAGTGATCCTCTCTGTGACGAGGCCGAATGCCTGCTTCTGTACGCGGCAAGAGCCCAATTAGTCGCCAACGTGATTAAACCAGCCCTGGCTCGTGGAGAATGGGTGCTTGGGGATAGGCATAACCTGTCGTCATTGGCCTATCAAGGGGGAGGACGGGGCTTGATGGAGTTAGTCGAAGTCGTGAGTCACGCCACGCTGGGAGAGTTTAAGCCTGATTTGACTATTTATCTGGATATCGATCCTGAGTTGGGTTTAAGTCGCGCAGCAAGTCGGGGTGAGTTAGATAGAATTGAGAAGCAAGAGTTGGCTTTTTTTGAACGTGCCCGTGGGACTTTTCTCTCATTTGCTTCGAAAGATGATTCCATCGCTGTTATCGATGCAGGCCAAACGATGGCAGAAGTGCATAAAGATATTCTTGCGTTATTACAGTCAATGGAGTGGTAATGGATCTGCCTTGGTTGACCCCGGTTATCAGTGATTTTAGTGAGCAACTAAAGTCTCAGCATATCGGTCATGCTTACCTTGTTGGGGTGCATAGCGGATATGGTGGTGAAATTCTCTCCTTAGCCCTGGCAAAGGCGGCCTTGTGCCAGACAGTGACATCAGTGGGAGCATGCGGGTTCTGTAAAGCGTGTCAGTTAGTCGAGGCTAATAATCATCCTGATTTTTATCACATTCTGGCCGACGGTAATCAAATTAAAGTCGATCAGGTGAGGGAGCTTTGCCGAAAGCTGACGGCGACGTCACAGCAAGGCGGTAGACGCGTTGCGGTTATCAGTAACTGTGAAAAATTAAATCAGGCCTCGGCGAATGCCCTGTTAAAAACACTCGAGGAGCCCGGTAGAGAGACATTATTACTCCTGCAGTCTGATACACCTTCACGCTTGATGGCAACCATCAGTAGTCGCTGTCAAAGGATCCATTTTCAGGCTCCAACACGTGAAGAGATTAAAACCTGGTTATCACTGGGAGCGGACGTTAAATCTGATGTAACCTGGTGTCTGCCAGTGATGGGCGGGCCTCTGGAGTTAGCTAAGGCACTGGAAGGTGAGCGGTATGCCGCCTTGCTTCAGCTTAGAAAAGACTGGTCTCAAAGTTTGTCCTCTGGTCACCTGTGTGCTAGTTTAATTACTATAAATGAAAAGCAAGTTTCTGATGCGCTTAAAGTTTTATACTTACTTTTAAGGCAGAAATTAGTTAAACAGACAGAGTTAGATGCATTGTTGAGAGTGAGAATAACAGAGTTCAGCGCGAAGGTGATGGCAACCTATCATCGTCTTTTACTTATGCCGAATGTAAATTATTTAGCTTTATTTCAATCATTTATCCTAGAATACAACGAGCTGAGTAAAAAGTGATCGGTTTATGATAGATCTAGTTGTTAATTTTGACACCCTACATCAGCTTTACCGTGCTTACATGCCATTTATCAAGCCGGCAGGTTTGTTCGTTGCGACCACAGAAAGCCATTTTCTGGGACAAGAGTTAACGATAGCGTATCAACTTCCTGGCTCAACGGTGAAGCATGAGTTTGAGGGGATAGTGGTTTGGATCAATCCATTAGGCGCCTCCGGTGGACGCCCGGCCGGGATTGGCGTGAAAATATTAACGGATCCCGATACCCATAAACACCATATTGAAAACCTGTTATCCAGAGAGCTCGCATCCGGCGATTTGACCTGCACCATGTAGGTCTGTATCCTTCCACCCTCTGTAATTACTCAGTAAAACCGGGCTAAATCTATCTCTGCTTCGATTTACTGATTAGATCTTTTTTGTACAAATTAACTGCTGGAAACTCCCGTGCTCATCGATTCTCATTGCCATCTTGACCGTTTAAAAGCGGCGCCCGATCATCAAACTCTTCAACATATCCTTAAAGAAGCTAAAACCAGGGGGGTTGATTATTTCCTCTGTGTTAATGTTCGTCAAAATGGCTTCGAGTCTATGCGCGATAAGATGGCTGAGTTTGATGAAGTCTTTCTTTCCGCAGGCGTTCACCCATTGGATGTTCAAGAGGGGTTAGATGCGCTTCAGTTACAGGAGTTTGTCAAAGAGCCCAAGGTGATCGCCATAGGTGAGACCGGCTTGGATTATTTTTATGCCAATGAAACGAAGGCTTTGCAGCAGACTTGCTTCGAGCAGCAGATCGAACTGGCAGTTCAAGTGAATAAGCCTTTGATCATTCATACCCGTGATGCGCGTGAAGATACTCTTAATTTTTTGAAAAATGGACACGGTGACAAGGTCGGTGGTGTGTTGCACTGCTTTACCGAAAATTGGGAGATGGCTAAGGCCGCCATCGATTTGGGCTTTTATATTTCGGTTTCGGGTATTGCGACCTTCAAAAATGCCGGTGAGTTAAGAACCGTCATTCGTAAGGTGCCTAAAGACAGGTTACTTGTCGAGACAGATGCCCCCTACTTAGCCCCGGTTCCTCATCGAGGTAAAGAGAATCAACCCGCTTTTGTCAGGGATGTGGCCGAGTTTATTGCACAGTTACGCGGCGAGAGTTTCGAGGAGTTGGCGCAATACACCACAGATAACTTCTTTAACCTGTTTACCGATGCCGCCAAGCTTGCAGGCCGTTAGTCAAATAGATAGAGGTTAAAAAAAGGACAAAAAAAGACCCAAAACTATTCCAATTGTTCTGGGTCCAGGGGAATGGCTCTAACTAAAGAGCCGTGCGCTACTGGTGAGATCCTCGCGGGAATTAACTCTCTGGCTATTAGTGTAGTTGAGAGTGAAAACTCCTAACGAGAATATTTCTATTTTTTAACACAGCTTTGTAACTAAATGTTTCAGTCGCCGACACTGGCATCTGAATCTACAATTTTATCCCGCACTAACTCTCTGGGAAGACTATTTTTAAGCCGGCTTCCTAAATGTTTTACAACCCCTAATGCACACCCATGATAGCTCACTATCAACTCACCTTGTGGCTTGCCGCCATCAATGAGGGGGATATCTCTTCCCATCAGATATTGTGTGGCCTGCGCTTGGGATAGTTCATAGCCGCTCGACTTTTCGGCTAAGGCTACAATGGCTTCATGCCTTGCCTTAAACCCTTTTTTCAGTCCATCCGCGAGCTTTACGCCAATTCTTTGAAATCTCATCTTCCCTATTAATTCTTTCATACCGGCCGGAAACAACCAATACTCCAACTCCCTTACCATGATGATGTCATCGGCAGGAATGTCGATGCCGAAGGTTTGTTTGAAATACTGGCGCAGTTCAAGTTCTGCTTTTGAGGATATGGGGGAAAAGGGAAAGTTCTTCTGCCTCTTAGGCTCAGGCTTTTGTCTTTCTACGTCGCAGGTTTTGGTTATCTTGGCGATGAAGAAGCCTTCACTATCATAAATTTGTGGCCATACGTGAAGGAACCCTTCCTCCGTACAGGCTTTATCTGCATCTGGGAAAAGTGTGGCAAGGGATTTAAACGCTACCGCATCAGGAAATGTAGCTCTGAGGTGTTCACAAACGTCTTGGTTTTCCAATTTGCTTAATGCGCAGGTGGAGTAGACTAAGCTGCCGCCAGTTTTTAATGCCAGGAAGGCCGATTCAAGCAGTGCTTTTTGGGTGTCGGCGATAGCGCTGTTTTCAGCTAAGCCCCAATTATTAAGTGCTAAGGGATCTTTGCGGATAGTGCCTTCACCGCTACAGGGGGCATCGAGTAAAATCGCATCGAATTGGTTATACAGGTATTCACCGAATACTCTGGCATCGAAGTGGGTGAGGGCGGTGTTACTGACTCCCATTCTAAGTACATTGGCGTGGAGTACTTTTACCCGACTCGATGAATATTCGTTAGCGATAAGTAGGCCAGAGTTACCCATCATGGCCGCTATCTGAGTGGTCTTAGAACCGGGGGCCGATGCCATATCGAGTATGGTGTGCTTGGCTGTGTTTGTTAATGTCGAAAATAGTGCTATGGGTGGTAGCATAGAGCTTGCTTCTTGGATATAAAACAAGCCCTGGAGGTGCTCTACTGTGTTACCTAATTGCACGTCATTGTCGAGAGAGATCCAAAAGCCGTCCTGACACCAGGGGATCGGATCGAGTGTCCAGCCTTTAGGCGCCATCAATGCAATGAAATCCTGAGATGAGATTTTTAACGTGTTGATTCGAATGGATGGGCGCAAAGGTTTGCTGCTGTAGTTGATAAAATCATCCATTGAGAGATGAGCCGGCATATCTTTAGCAATGCTCTTGATAAAATCTTGATTTAGTTGAACCATAGGACTCTGACAGTTATCTAACGGTGTGTCTTTTGGCGCGATTATACCATAGCATTTAACGGCTCGCTCTTAAGCGAGCGGCATTGAGTCCGTGAGCATCACGCTTTAAGCGATAAGGAGAGTGCTGGGGCGGACTATTTAGAGTGCTCGGGTTTGTTAATCAGATAACGCAGATTCAGTTTTAATTAAAAGGAAGCGGTGTGTTAAATCGGATTTGGTTTTTTTTCTTTATGACGGCCATGCTGGCTATTGGCGTCCAACTCTTTAATGGTCACCTGGATGTACTCTCGGCGTCAGTGACCGCACTATTTGATAGCTCCAAGCTCGCGGCCGAAATAGCCCTGGGATTAATTGGTGTACTCTCTTTATGGATGGGGTTGATGCGAGTCGGCGAGAAAGCCGGCGTCGTCGGTTTTTTCGCTAAAATTTTTGAACCACTCTTGTCGAGACTCATGCCTGAGGTGCCCAAAGGACACCCTGCGTACGGCAGTGTCACCATGAACCTGACGGCCAATATTTTGGGGCTGGATAATGCGGCAACGCCACTTGGGCTTAAAGCGATGCAAGATCTGCAGACGCTGAACCCGCAAAAAAGTGTCGCAACCAATGCGCAGATCCTGTTTTTGGTACTCAATACTTCCTCGGTGACCTTAGTACCGGTCACGGTTTTTCTCTATCGCGCGCAGCAAGGGGCGGCGGCGCCGGCGGATATTTTTCTCCCTATACTCCTGGCGACTTCGGCCTCAACCATTGCCGGGGTGTTGGTGGTAGCGATGTTTCAGCGTTTGCCTCTGCTCAATAGCGTTATTTTGGGCTATGGCGCGTTAATTTTCGGTTCAATAATGGCGTTGGTCTTCTACTTAGGGACTCTGACTACAACGGCGATAGGCACGCTATCTACCGCTATGGGTAACGGTGTACTCCTGTTGTTGGTATTTAGTTTTATCCTTGTCGCCGGACTGCGAAAGGTTGCAGTCTATGATGAGTTTATTACCGGTGCTAAAGAGGGTTTTTCACAGTCGATAAAGCTTATTCCCTACCTGCTGGCCATGTTGCTGGCGATTGCCATGCTCAGGGCATCGGGCGCTCTGGATTATTTGTTGCACCTTATCTCTGTGGTGGTCTCAGTAATGGGGGGAGATACTCGTTTTGTAGATGCCTTGCCAACGGGCATAATGAAACCCTTCAGTGGATCAGGTGCCAGAGCCATGATGTTAGAGACTATGGAGCATCATGGCGTCGACTCATTTGCGGGTCGTTTGGCCGCGATATTTCAGGGGAGTACGGAGACGACTTTCTATGTGTTGGCCGTGTATTTCGGTGCGGTAGGGATCCGCAACGGTCGTCATGCGCTGGTATGCGGCTTAACGGCAGATCTATCAGGTATTCTTGCTGCGATTTTTGTCTGCTATCAATTTTATGGTTAAGGGAATTGTACAGTCGATGAGAAGGGTCAACAGGGAGGTTGATACACTCCCTGCTGCAAGCGATGGTAACTAAAGATAGACTTAAAAATGATAGCTTACAGACAGCATAGGTCCGATAAAGCTATATGACAGGTTGTAGTTGGCAACACTCACATCTTCAATATCCGATTTTTGTTCGTAATCTACATCGACCTCATAATAGTTAAATGCGGCGGTCATATGCCAGTTCTTGGATATTTCGGCTTCAATCCCGGCTCTTACATCTATCAGGCGACCATCTAAGTCGTCGAGTTTTATTTGAAAGTACTGAGCATGAGCCCTGAAACTGAATCCAGGTGAGAACTCATAGATACCATACAGGCCAATGTCGGGAAGTGGCGCGGTTATTTTTTCATCTACAACATTCGGGACTGCAGTTATTCCACAATCATCGATATTCTCGCCCTCGATACAGGCGCCTACAGTACCTTCAAAACCGGTTTTTACAAACATGGCGTGAAGACCCAGAGATACGCCCATGTTGTAGTGGTTACCTTGAAAGAAGCTATAGCCATAACCAATTCTTGCGATATCGATATTGAGTGTCGTCTTGAGCTGACTGCCAACTTTCACATCGAAGATTTTGTCATCAAGATCGACCTGGAAAGGTGTAGAGAGACTCTGAACCTCTGCACTTCTATGTAGTTGCTTCCAATCTATAAAGACTAAATGTTTATCGTTGAAGTGATGAAATATTTCGAAAAAAGGAAGGAATTGAGACTCTTCAAGGTTCAGGTCTTGTTCGAAATCAATCTTAAAGTCTTCACCTAAAATAGGATTAGTAACATCCATGCTGGAGTTTGAATTAGAGTAAAACCCTCCAATTCGAATCACAGTTTTGCTTTCAGTTTCAGTGACTAACTGACTATTATCCGCTGCTAAACTGGGTGTAGCAGCTATCAGAGCTAAAACTGAGATGCCTAATTTTTTAACCATTAAGGCGACTCCACAAATATTCTTATTATTATTTTAAGTTATTGATTCTGTGTAAACGAATCTATCTATGGCCGTTATACTAGCAGTTTGTTTCTATTTGTGAATGACTTGTATCAAAAAATGTCAAGATAACTGCGTTTTTATTATGGGTTTGTAGCTTGTGTCGCTGAAATAGATGTATTTGTGTTGTGAGCTAGCAAGCGCCTATCGGCCAAGGGAGTGTCAGAGGGGAAAAGGAAGGAGTCATTGAGCATGACTCCTGATTTTAATTGGAGGCTTAAATCAGAGGTATCGGCTTCCAAGTATGACTGCCCATGTGATGCCACATAGGGCCAGGCTCATAAATACGGCGGCCGAAGCGACATCTTTGGCTTGGCCACTCAGAGGGTGTATCTCATCGCCAATCCTGTCGACAACGGCCTCTATTGCCGAGTTTAATAACTCGACGATAAGAACAATAAAGAGGGTTAAAATTAAAAAGAGTCGCTCCACAGTGGTGATGTCGACTATAAGTGCTATCGGCAGCATAATGATGGCTAACATCAGTTCTTGTCTGAATGCGGCTTCATGCACCCATGCTAGTCTGAGTCCCTGCATGGAGAACCCAGTGGCCCTAAATATGCGTTTTAATCCGTGATTATTTTCAGGTTTCATAACATCCTATTAAGTTTCAATTTACTGACACTTTTACTCTATGAGCCGATTGCGCGAGTATATCATCGTGAAAATTTCATACCAATTGCATTCTTGCAACAAACCAGAACGGGTCATGGTATTTAGATAGTTGAAGTCATTATAAGGCATTATAAGTCAGTTTTGATTGAGCCAGATATCACGACAGGATAAGGTATTTGGCGGTAATCCGCGTCATGTCCTACACTGGTTTAGTGGCAGGTCTATGTAACAGAATAACTGTACCTGCTAAAAGCTGAAGGAAGCAGCTTGAGTCATCACACGAAGGAGTGTTCCCTATGTACTTAACCCATGCACGTCGATTGTCTCTATTTCTTACGCTTATCTACTTTTCCATCGGTCTTAGTCAGGCTAATGTCAACGATATTCAGCTGGCTGTCGAACAGCGGGCAGAAGCGCCTATCAGTGAGTACCTTATTAGTGAAAAACTCGACGGAGTCAGGGGCTATTGGGATGGCACACATCTGTTTACGCGGTCAGGAAGGCTGATAACAACACCAAAGTGGTTTACAGATGGCTTTCCAGATTATGCGCTCGATGGTGAGTTATGGATGGGGCGAGGGACGTTTGAGCAGGTTTCGTCATTAATAAGAAGTAAGCATCCCAGTCAGGAACGCTGGCGTGAGGTTAAGTTTATGGTGTTCGACTTGCCATCCCATAGCCAGGTATTTGCCGAGCGATACGCGATAGCAAGAAGGGAGTTAGCGATCCGTTCACCCTATTTATCGGTTGTAGAGCAGAAACGATTCGATAGTGTACAAGCGCTCGATATTTGGTTTAATCGCGTCATCGATGAAGGCGGAGAGGGTTTGATGTTACACCATAATCAATCTCTCTATCTGAGCGGAAGAAACAGAGATGTGATAAAACTGAAGCCACTCTATGATGCCGAGGCCCGGGTGGTCGCTCATCAGGAGGGACAAGGTAAGTTTCATGGAATGTTAGGTGCGCTAGTGGTTGAAACCCCGAGTGGGATCCGTTTCAAACTCGGTACCGGCTTTACTGTGAATGAAAGGCGTCACCCTCCAGAGGTAGGTGCTATGGTCACGTATCAATACTCTGGACTCACGCAAAAAGGTACTCCTAGGTTTGCCAGCTTTCTTCGGGTAAGATTTAAAGAGTAATGACTTTTGACTGGCAGCTGTAATGAAACAAATAACCTCCGTCCTTTTTGTATGTATGGGTAACATATGTCGTTCACCCACGGCTGAGGCAGTTTTTCGCGCTAAGGCTGAAATGAAAGGGTTAAAGCTGGATATCGATTCAGCGGGCACCATAGCTTATCATCAGGGGAAGTCACCGGATCCCAGATCGGTTGCGGCTGGAGAGAGGCGAGGCTTTAGTTTTAAAGGGATAACGGCGCGCCAGGTGACACAAGAAGACTTTGTTCGTTTCGATCTGATTTTAGCCGCAGACCTTCAAAACCTTCAAGATCTTCAGGACCGCTCACCAGAACATTATCGAGACAAGCTTAAGCTAATGTTATCTTTTTTAGACGAATCTTCAGTAAGTAGTTCATTACTAAATGAAGTGCCGGATCCTTACTATGGCGGCGGCAATGGGTTTGAGTTGGTTTTAGATCTAATTGAGCAGAGCTGTGATAATTTGATTGATAAATTAACTGCAAACTCAGTTTAAATCAGATTATGTGGTGGTGTTTTGGATGACCATTTGATTTTGATATAAAAGCCAATATTTTGAGTATTGGCTTTTATATATCTATGCCATTTTTGTGCTAGAGCTTAGAGCTTAGAGCTTAGAGCTTAGAGCTTAGAGCTTAGAGCTTGGCATATCTTACTTATAACGTTTACCCGCTCGTTTTAGTGCTTCTTTATCCTTACGAGCTTGCTTTTTGGCTTCTTTTTCAGCAACAAGTTTGGCAACTTCAACCTTTTCCACTTCAATCATCTCAGGCGTCTCTAATGAGAGTAAGCCCATTTTTCCGGAGCGAAACTCATGCAGAACGAGCTCTGATGCTTTATGCAGATCAATACGGCCACCAGGTCTAAGAGCACCACGTTTACGGCCAATTGCTTCTAATAGTTCGATATCACTATCGGGAAGAGAGTCTAGCTTATAACGCTCAGCAATCGCTTCAGGATAGGCTTGTAGAAAGTATTCTGCGGCGAACATGGCAACATCTTCATATTCCATGGCAGTGTCTTTAATGGCGCCGGTTATTGCCAGGCGATAACTGCTTTTTTCGTTATCTACTTTTGGCCATAATATTCCTGGGGTATCAGACAGTACGATACCATTGCGTAAATTGATCCGTTGCTGCACTTTGGTTACCGCTGGTTCGTTACCTGTCTTCGCGATCATTCTTCCTGCTAAGGTATTGATGATGGTTGATTTACCCACATTAGGTATGCCCATTATCATGGTACGGATATCTTTTTCAATTTTGTCACGGCTAGGAACAAATTTGCGACAAAGCTCTGGCAATTTTTTCACTTGAGCTGCTTGCAGTGTAGTAATTGCCATCGCTTTAACACCTTGCTCTTGCTCGAGGTATTCTATCCAAGCTTGTGTGACAATAGGGTCGGCCAAATCAGATTTATTCAGTAACTTGATACAGGGTTTATCCCCTCTCAGGCTTGATACCATCGGGTTTTCGCTACTGTAAGGAATACGGGCATCGAGCACTTCAATAACAAGATCAACTTGAGGCATGACCTCTGCGATCTCTTTTTGTGCCTTGTGCATGTGTCCTGGGTACCACTGAATAGCCATTTTAACGCTCTGTATTAATTCTGTTAGGGGGATTTTACCTTGTTAAGGAAAAATTTCATCAATAAAAAAGCGCCGACTGGCGCTTTTGTATGGAGATTACTCAAATGATTAGCCATTGAATGGCTGTGAAATTAAGCATCCCCTATATGAGTTAGGCATGTTTCCTTATTTTAGAGAGAAAGTTTTGAAATCAGATAACCCCAAGCTCTCTCAATCGCTCCATCAGGTAACTGTCAGCCGTATATCTGCTGGAGAGAACGACTTCAGGTTTAGGGTGTAAAAAAAGAGGTAGCGAGACTCTCGCTTTAGAGGTATCGGCGCCTTCTGGGTTGACGACTCTATGTGTAGTGGAAGGGAAATAGCCTCCCGATGCCTCTTGCAGCATGTCGCCGATATTGATGATCAGGTTACCGAAATCACAAGGTACATCTAACCAATTCCCATCTTTAGTCTTTACCTGTAATCCAGGTTCATTGGCTGCTGGTAAGATAGTCAGCAAGTTAATATCTTCATGAGCAGCCGCGCGGATTGCACCGGGTTCTTCATCTCCTGACATTGCCGGATAATGGAGAACACGCAGTAAGGTCTTGTGGCTGTCTTCTATCATCTTAGGCAGGGCGATAGAGTAGTTCACAGCGACATCGTCTGGTGTGTGGGTTTCAACCCATTGGAGTAATTCGGCTGCTAATTCATTAGCCTGCCGATAATAGGTTAAGATATTGTCTCTTAGTGAGTCAGGGATCCGTCCCCATGGATAAATGTGGTAATACTCCTTAATATCTTTAACGGTATGACCTTTCGCTGTTTCAGATATCTCTGAGGGGAAAAAGCCATCTTGTGTCTCCGGTTTAAACATAAAATCATGTTTCTCGGGACTATTGAAAAAAGCCTGCCACTCTTGATAGATGTTTTCTACCAGAGATTTATCTATGGTGTGATTAGACAGTACACCGAAGCCGGTGTCTCGTAAGGACTGTACAAATTTTTTAGCACTATCAGGTGCTTGGTAGTTAATGGTTTCTAATTTCATCTTAATTCTTCTTGTTTTATGACCCCGGCGCATTTTAACCAGCAGATGCTTGCCTCGCAACTAAGTGTGATTGAAATCACGCTTTTATTGTTTAATATCTACATCAATGTTATCTGATGATTGAAATACTTGTGTATTAATAGCCGGATAGGGTGAAACGAGGTGAAATAAATAAAGTGAAAATAATTCCGACTAAAATGATAGGGATTATATAGCTATTGGTAATGTTGGACATTGCTGAAAAGTGTATGAAAGAGATAATCTTGGCAGCAGGTCTAATAAATATGAATGTTAGGGTAGAGGTTACATCATGGTAAAATTAACCGAATTTGAACGGTTTGTTATCGAGGATAAAGGAACTGAACAACCTTTCAGTGGCGAATATCATCTGCATGATGCGAAAGGTGTCTATTTGTGCAAGCGTTGTGATGCACCTCTGTATCGCTCTGAAAATAAGTTTAATGCGCATTGTGGTTGGCCGGCATTTGATGATGAGATCGAAGGAGCCGTTCAACGAGTCGCTGATAGTGATGGTGTGCGCGTTGAGATAACCTGTGCAGCGTGTGGCGGCCATTTAGGTCATGTCTTTGAGGGTGAGTATCTAACGGATAGAAATGTCAGACATTGTGTCAACTCAGTGTCATTACGTTTTAAGTCAAGCGATGAGTTGGATTTGAACCCTAAAATGAGTGTAGCGACATTCGGTGGAGGCTGTTTTTGGTGTATTGAGGCCATTTTTTCCGAACTTAACGGCGTTACAGAGGTAGATTCCGGCTACAGCGGCGGTGATGCCGAGACGGCTAATTATAAAGATGTCTGTAGTGCATCGACTGGCCATGCTGAAGTGATACAGGTTAAATTTGATCCTGATACTATCAGCTTCGATGAGTTGTTGGAGGTATTTTGGATGAGTCACGATCCGACGACACTCAACCGACAGGGTAATGACATGGGACCTCAATATCGCTCGGTTATTTTTGCCCATGATGCGCAGCAAGTCGATAGTGCAAATCGCATGATTGAGCAGTTAACACAGGCCAAAGTCTGGAAGCGGCCTATAGTGACGGAAGTCACCGCATTTCAATCATTTTACCCGGCAGAGAATGTCCATAAAGATTATTTCGAGCTTAATGGTGAACAGCCATACTGCCAGATGGTCATCAAACCTAAGGTCGATAAATTTCGTTTAGCGTTCGCAGCAAAATTAAAATAGTGTCTGTTGGTATTAAACTGGCATAAAAAAGGCGAGTTATTCACTCGCCCTTTTTATGTTCGGTTTGTGCCGGGTAAATTATGAATCTAATTTATCATCGGCAATTTTGTAGTGTGGATCTTCGATAAGGTTAACTTCAACCAGATCGCCTGCCTTGTGCAGTAACTTCTTACAGTCATTACTGAGGTGGCGTAGGTGCAGTTTCTTACCGTTTGAACCATAGCGTTCGGCTAGAGTATCGATGGCATCCAGTGCCGAATGATCACATACCCGAGAGTTTTGGAAGTCTACAATCACATCAACAGGATCTGTGTTTGAGTGGAAAAGCTCTAAAAACTCGGCAACTGAACCAAAAAATAGTGGCCCATTAAGCTTATATACTTTCCAACCATTAGCATCTTCGCTGATCTCGACATTGATATGCTTCGCATGTTCCCAGGCAAAAACCAAAGCGGATACGATCACACCGACGAAAACGGCGAAAGCTAAGTCAGTAAATACAGTGACTATGGTGACCAATATGATAACAAAAGCATCGTGCTTAGGTACTTTGCTCATCACCTTAAAGCTGGCCCATTCGAAGGTACCTAGCACAACCATAAACATCACACCGACGAGTGCTGCTAATGGGATCATTTCGATGAGTGCAGAACCGAAAAGAATAAAGGCAAGTAGGGCAAGAGCCGCAGTGATCCCCGACAAACGTCCACGACCGCCAGAGTTGATGTTAATCATAGATTGACCAATCATGGCACAACCACCCATAGCACCGAAGAAGCCACTGGTAATATTACCGACACCTTGGCCGATACACTCTTTGTTTCCTTTACCACGTGTGTTTGTCATCTCATCGATAACGGTTAGCGTTAACAAAGATTCAATTAAGCCTACAGCAGCCAATATCAAAGAGTATGGCAGAATGATATATAGCGTCTCTAGATTAAATGCAACGGCAGGAATTGAGAAACTTGGCAGACTTCCGGCAATCGTCGCATTTTCGTCACCACTCATGGATTTCAGGAAATCTAAAACGGTGCGGGTATCAAGGTCTAAGAACACGACCATTAAGGTGACAGTTACAATTGCTGCCAACGAAGAGGGGATCGCGGTGGTCAGTTTTGGTAAAAACTGAATAATAGCCATGGTTAACAATACAAGGCCCATCATCAGCATTAACTGGCCTTGAGGCAACCAAGTTAATACACCTTCAGCGTCAGGTACTTTAAATTGCCCAAGCTGGGCAAGAAAAATAACAATCGCCAGGCCGTTCACAAAACCTATCATCACAGGGTAGGGAACGATTCGGATAAACTTACCTAACTTAAGCAGACCAAAGGCGACTTGAATGAGACCGGCTAGTACGACCGCGGCAAAAAGGTATTGCACTCCGTGTTCTGCAACCAGAGCAACCATAACAACAGCCATAGCGCCGGTAGCACCCGATATCATGCCTGGACGACCGCCAATAAGCGCTGTGATAAGCCCCATAATAAAGGCTGCATATAAGCCAACCATAGGCTCAACACCTGCGACGAAAGCGAATGCTACGGCTTCAGGAACAAGTGCAAGTGCTACAGTTAAGCCCGATAGAAGATCGGCTTTGCTGCTGGCGGTTTTGTGACGAATGAGATCGAACATTTAGCCTCTGTTATAATTTTGTTGATTTAGATTAAATTGCGGCCGCGAATACTAACAAATAATCCGCAGTTTGAACATGAAAAAAGCCATGCTGTGATGCATGGCTTTGTTGTTTATACAGCTTAACTATAGGTTATGGTTTAGCCATTTCCGAGTTTGCTGTATTGCCCGTTCTGGATTTTTCGTTCGGCGCTGCAGATTCTGAGGCGATATATTGACGTCCTGAGGGCGTCGCAATATTTTCTCGAACTTCTACAACAGGCTTAGTCATATCGGAGGTGACCATAGTGCCGAATCGACTCGAGCGTCCAGATTGCGTTTTTGGCGCGTCCTGAACCTTAGGAGCCGTCTCAGCCGGAGCCGTTGCTTTCACCTCGACAGGCGCTTCAGTTTTTACTGGAGCTGCAGGTTTAGCTGGTGCAGCCGCTGCAACTGAAGCTTTGGCTTTAGTTGGCTCTTTAGCTTGAACCTCAGTTTCTACTGTAGCAGCAGGCTTTGCAGGCGCAGCTGCGGCAACAGATGCTTCAGTTTTAACTGGAGCTTCAACTTTCACTGGCGCGACGGGTTTAGCAGGCGCCGCTACGGCAACAGATGCTTCAGTTTTAACTGGAGCTTCAGCTTTCACTGGTGTGACGGGTTTAGCAGGCGCCGCTACGGCAACAGATGCTTCAGTTTTAACTGGAGCTTCAGTTTTCACTGGTGCGGCTGGTTTAGCAGCGGCCGATGAGGCCGATGAGGCAACAGATGCTTCAGCTTTAACTGGAGCTACAGGCTTTGCGGGGGCTGCCGTCGTTTCAGATTTCACCTTTGCTTTAGCTCTGGCTGGAGCCTGTGTTTTAGCAGGAACCGCTGGTTTTGCCGGAGCAGATGCTGCAACGGACGCTGTCGACTCTGGCTTAGCTGCAGTGACTGGCTTAAGTGTATCTTCAGCCTGACTCTCAGGAGTTTCAGGTTGAGCCGGAGCAGATACAGCGACAGAGGCGGCTTTCGTCTCGTTGGCTTGATTTTCTACTTCAGTTTCATTTGAAACGAATGCCGGAGCGGCATCAGATGAAGATTCGCCTTCGGTATCTTCATCACGACGACGACGTTGACCTGCGGCGCGAAGATGGCGAGGGCTACGACGGCTGCGACGTTGACCGTCACGTGGCTCACGTTGCTCTTTATCATCTGTGGTTTCAACTTCTTCAGATGAAGACATTTCAACCTGGTCTGCGTCTACTACTGGTGCAGTCTGAATTGAATCAACGACTACTGGCGCAGTCTCTTGTTCAACTTTAACTTCTACCTTAGTGGCTTCAACCGTTTTAGCTTCGGCTTCAACTTGAATGGCAACTTCAGCATCTTGAGGTGCTTGAGTTGACTCTTGTTGTGTCTTTGGCTTATTTGACTTTCTTGGTTGACGCTTTGGACGCGTAGTCTTCTCTTCGCTTACCGCGGCTTTTACCTGAGTCTCAGCTAAAACCTGAGTTTCTTCAACTTGAGCTTGCTCATTCTCAACGCGCACTTTACGACGCATATTACGGCGTTGACGACGTTCTCTGGCAACCTCTTGCTTAGGCTGTTCTGCAGATTCAACATCGCTGACCTGAGCCGGACGACGAGTTTTACTGTCATTGCGAGGTTGACGTTTGGCTTGCTCGTCTTTCCCTTTGACAGGTTTATCTATCTTGGCAGAGTCTGCGCTCTTATTGCGAGGGTTACGTGCAGCTTTGTCAGTCGTTTGATCTTTGTCATCACGATTGCGTCGATTGTCATTACGACGAGTATTACGACGGTTGTTGCGATTTTGACTGTTGCGATTAGGCTGAGGCTTCTGTTTAGGTTCCTCTTTTTTCTCTTCAGGCTTGAATAGCGCACTGATGGCAGAGAATAGCTTAGAGATTAAACCTGTTTCGGCATCTTTCTTTGGCTCAACCTTGACATCTTTTTTGACACTAGATGGTTTTTCAACCTGCTTTACAGGTGCTGAGAAACCTTTAAGTGCTGGTTGCGGTGGCGCTGCACGTTCAAGTTTACGAGGCTCGTAAAGTTTAGCCTCTGGTTGATCCAAAAGCTTGTAACTAGACTCACTGATCTGATCATCTTTGCGATGACGAGAAACGCGATAATCTGGTGTTGTCATGTTTGGATCTGGGATCACATAGACTTCAACATCATGGCGCTGCTCAGTAATGCGAATGGCTTTACGCTTTTCGTTAAGCAGGAAGGCTGCAACATCAACAGGAACAACTGCTTCAATTTGAGAGGTGTTTTCTTTAATTGCTTCTTCTTCCATCAAGCGAAGGATAGAAAGTGCTAAAGACTCAGTTCCACGGATAGTCCCTTGACCATGACAACGAGGACATAGGTGTGCAGCAGACTCTTCTAGAGATGGACGTAGACGCTGTCTTGACATCTCCATTAGACCGAAGCGAGAAATACGACCCAGTTGAACTCGGGCTCTGTCATGATGCACGGCATCACGCATTCTATTTTCAACTTCTCGTTGATGACGTACAGGTGTCATATCGATGAAATCGATAACAACCAAACCACCGAGATCGCGTAGGCGTAGCTGGCGAGCAATTTCATCCGCCGCTTCTAAGTTGGTATTTAGCGCCGTCTCTTCAATATCACCACCTTTTGTCGCTCGTGCGGAGTTGATATCGATTGAGGTTAGGGCTTCAGTGGGATCGATAACAATCGAGCCACCGGAAGGTAGTCGAACTTCACGCTGGAAGGCCGACTCGATCTGAGTTTCGATCTGGAAGTGAGTGAAAAGTGGCACTTCTGCTTCATACTGTTTAATACGATCGACAAAGTCAGGACGCACCAAAGAAACGTGTTGTTTCGCATCTTCAAAAATACGTGGGTGATCGATAAGTACTTCGCCAACATCACGACGCAGGTAGTCACGAATCGCACGTACGATAACATTACTTTCTTGGTGGATCAGGAAGGGGGCCTGACGGCCTTCTGCCGCTTCTTTAATCGCAGCCCAGTGATGTTCCAGTACTTTTAGATCCCACTTAAGTTCGGCTGAATCTTTACCGACTCCAGCTGTACGGACAATTAAGCCCATACCTTGTGGCACTTCAAGTTCAGACATAGCCGCTTTAAGTTCTGTTCGCTCATCACCTTCGATTCGACGGGAAATACCACCGGCACGAGGGTTATTGGGCATAAGAACAAGATAAGAACCTGCCAAGCTGATAAAGGTTGTTAGCGCGGCACCTTTGTTGCCTCGCTCTTCTTTATCTATTTGGACAATGACCTCTTGACCCTCTTTAACCACCTCTTTGATATTGGGGCGGCCCTGGAAAGAGTATCCTTTTGGAAAATATTCTCTGGCAATCTCTTTTAATGGGAGGAATCCGTGACGATCGGCACCGTAGTCGACAAAAGCAGCTTCGAGAGAGGGTTCTACGCGGGTAATTTTACCTTTGTAAATGTTCGCTTTTTTCTGTTCGTGACCAGGACTTTCAATATCAAGATCGTACAGTTGTTGCCCATCAACAAGGGCAACGCGCAACTCTTCAGATTGAGTTGCATTAATTAACATCCGTTTCATTATGACGTAATTCTTCTAAAATAAGGTCATCAAACGATTTATTCGGTGCATTACGGGCCTAGCATTATTAACAAGACCTCACGGTCGGTGTCTAGGCAAGGTGCGCATTTCTGTAAGACGCATTCACTGCGTGTCGCATCCATTTATGGCTTATTTTTTAATATTTACAAAAACAAGGAATTCGTTGTAAAACGTCAACCAACCCCATAAATTATTCAGTACTTTCCGGTAATGCCAAAATCGAATTAGTGTGCGTCTGATGATAAGTTAAAATTAAACTTCGAATTTTGGGTGCGTTTGTTAGAGAAACCACCTTGTAATGTGGCTTTTCCTATTTGTTTAGTCGTTAAAACTCATTTTCGGTTTTATATTAATAAAACGACTTGCAAATCAATCATTTGCGACAGATGGAAAAGGTTTTTAGTCTCTACTTTTTGCACTAGTGGTGGAGGATTTGTGAACACTTTATTCACTGATTATCCCCAACCGCCGATGAAATATAGCAATAATCAATAAAATCAGCAAATGGAAAGACACATTATTCTTGTAACTTGTTGTACAATACGCTTCCTGATGTACAAAAGGCGCACCATGAATACCGAAGCACCCAAACTTAAAGTTCAGCTGGTCACAATCGACGAAGATAATGTTGGACAACGTATAGACAATTTCCTACTGACAAAACTAAAAGGTGTGCCTAAAAGCATGATCTATCGGATCGTGCGTAAGGGCGAGGTCAGGGTCAATAAAAAACGAATTAAGCCAGAGTATAAATTACAAGATGGCGATATTGTTCGGGTGCCGCCTGTCCGCATGGCCGATAAAGAGGAGCGTCCGGGCCCTTCTGCAAAGCTCAGTAAAGTTTCTCAATTAGAAGAGCGAATTCTATTTGAAGATAAACACCTTATTGTCTTAAACAAGCCGGCAGGGCTTGCCGTGCACGGTGGTAGTGGTGTCGATTTTGGTATTATTGAAGCTATGCGTTCGCTCAGGCCTACTCAGAAGTTCCTGGAGCTGGCCCATCGTTTAGATAAAGATACTTCTGGCGTATTGCTTATCGCAAAGAAGCGAAGTGCACTGCGACATCTGCATGACCAGCTTCGTTTTAAGAAGATGCAAAAAGATTACCAGGCTCTGGTTAAAGGGACTTGGCAAGCTCGGGATAAGGCCATTAAAGCCCCTTTACTTAAATTAACCCTCAAATCCGGTGAGCGTATTGTACGTGTCAATCAAGAGGGAAAAGAGTGTGAGACACGCTTTAAGATTATTCAGCGTTATCAAGGCTCAACCTTAGTCCAGGCGAGTCCTGTGACGGGGAGAACTCATCAAATTCGTGTTCACTGCCAATATACTGGTCATCCAATTGCTTGCGATGAAAAATACAGTGAGCAGAAGTATGATGACAGCATGAGAGCGCTGGGGCTTAACCGCTTGTTTTTGCATGCCGCTCAGCTTAGGTTTACTCATCCGGGAACCGAAGAGGTGATGATAGTCAAAGCGCCTTTAGATCCTGTTCTCATTAAAACATTAGATAAATTGGTTAAAGCATGAAGCAATATGAGTTGGTGATATTCGACTGGGATGGAACCTTAATGGATTCTATCGGTAAGATAGTGAACTGTATGCAACAGTCGGCGCTGACACTGAATGTTTCTATGCCTTCAGAGCAAGCCGTGCGCGATATCATCGGCTTATCCATGAATGAAGCGCTTAATTTACTTCATCCTGATGGGAGTTCCGATTTTCATAGTGAGATGATTGACGTTTATCGCCAGCAGTATCTCAAACTCAATACGACTCCTAGTCCGTTGTTCGAAGGTGTCGAATCATTGCTAACTCAGCTAAACCAGATTGGTTACCAGATTGCTGTAGCGACAGGTAAGGCGAGAGCCGGTTTGGATCGGGTATTGGAAGAGACGGGTCTGGACTCTCATTTCATTGCCAGCAGGTGTGCAGATGAGGCGCAGAGTAAACCTAACCCCGAGATGATTTTTCAGTTACTTAATGAACTGAATATTTCGCCGGAAAAGGCGGTTATGATTGGTGATTCGGTACACGATCTCAATATGGCCAATAATGCCGGTATCGATGCTATAGGGGTGAATTATGGTGCTCACGGCATAGAACAGCTACAGCAAGCGAATCCTAGGGTGATAATAAGTTCGCCATTAGAATTACTCCAGCATCTGTGACACTGAATTTGATGAAGAGATATTATTTTACTTTTAATATCTCTTCCTATTCTTTCTTCCTGACCGGGACTGTCAGTTTGTTTATTCTTGAGTTGTATGCCAGCCTCAAATTCATACCGGCTTAGCTTCAGTCCGTTTTAAGTTGCAGATCGTCCACGCAAAGGTCACATTTGGCTTTTTTCGAATTATACATCTCTTTGTCAGCCTTACAGATGATAGCCGATAGATCGCTATCCTCATCATCTGCAATATAACTTCCTATACTGGCGCTGACAGGCAGGTGCTGCCCGTTTACTTCTATCGTCAACCTAAGTTGGACTAAGAATCGTTCGCTAAGTGCTTTAAGTTTTGCCTCATAGCTGGAGCGTGGCAAGCCGTAGGCAAAACTTGTCAGTACAACAAACTCATCGCCTCCTATCCGTGAAATAAGTTCATTCGGGCCGGAGCAATTTTGAATGCGACCGGCAACATCTACCAGTATCTTGTCCCCCTGATGGTGTCCGAATCTGTCATTTACTTGCTTAAATCCGTCCAAATCAATATAGAGAACGGCTAACTGCAGTTGACCGGCCTTCTGAGCATGAATCTTGTCTTGGAGCGCTTCAAATAGGGATCGTCGATTCGCTAAGCCGGTAAGAGGGTCATGGTTGGCAAAGTGTTCAATCTCGACTTTTGCAGCATGGATCTCACTAATATTATGCGCGGAGATAATGACACCAATAACATCGCCACTCTCATTATAATAGGGGTTATGGTGAACATTGAGATACATGGGAGCGCTTTGATTAGGCGGATGGATCCAAGTTTGTGTATTAAGAGTCTCACCTCCCAATGAGCGTTCTAAAAGAGGTTTTAAATGTTGATTAAATACCTCCTCGCCATGGATCTCTTCAACGGTCTTACCTATAAACTCGTTAACGGCACGGTCAAATAATGTTTCGTAACCCTTGGAGACGACGTGATAGCGGTAATTGGTATCGACAAATGACATAAATTGTTCTGAAATAGTGATCATCTGTTTATGTAAGGCGAGTTCACGGGAGATGAGCAATCTTTTATATTCAACCCCAATCCTTTGTGCCAGCAGTCTGAAAAACTCCCTGGATTTTATTGATTCGGCCTGAGGCTCTGTGTCCATGACTAATATATGGCCTATGGGGCTGCCATCATCGGCAAGTATCAGTTCAGCCTGATAACTATTCGCACCTAAATCTTTAATTAATTGAAAGTTAGGGAATAGAATCTGAAGGTCTATGGGGTAAAGAATATGAGTATTGGGATATCTGAGTTGGTAAATGGTCTCGCAAGGAGAACCTTGAAGATCGAACTCAAAGCCGGGAATGCTCTGTTTAACATCGCAAAAGGCCACTACTTCAGCCATACCTTTGTGCTCTGAGGGTCTGCCGAATGCAGCCCATCGGCACTGCGTCACGAGGGCGAGGGCTTTTAAGGCACGTTGGAAAAACCGCTCATCGGTACAGGGAGCTGCGAGCAGTGCTAATGCTTCTTCTATATCTGTCATCAACCATTTCCATTAAGCGGTCGGTCTTTGTCGACACAACACTGACGCTTGTAACCATCGAGAGGAGATAACGCCTCCTCAGTGACCTTATTGTAGTGGCTATGGTGAGATTCTTCCTTGTTTGACTTTTTATGCGAGGGCTGACACTGGACTCCATTTAGCTTACGTGCCTATTTTTAGATGGTTATGTTAGATGCCTTCATGATGATCCAGAACCTCATAACCTTGACGAGAAAGCATATCGATGAGTGTTATCAAAGGGAGTCCAATTAACGTGTTGGGGTCTTTCCCCTCTAATCTATCAAACAATGCAATGCCCAATCCTTCACATTTAAAGCTACCAGCGCAAAAGTAGGGCTGCTCTTTCTTTAGGTAGTATTCAATTTGCGCTGTGGTTAACGCTCGAAAATGAACCTTAAATGTTTCGCAGTGGGCTTCGCACTCATCGGTGGTTATATTGTGAAGTGCAACCCCCGTATAAAAGGTGATCACCTGACCCGACGATGCAGTTAGCTGTGATACCGCAGCCTCATGATTTAACGGCTTGCTGATGATCTCACCATTGATAACGGCAACCTGATCGGAACCAATCACCAGGCCCTGTGTAAACATCTTGGCACCAACTCGGGCTTTCTCTTTTGCTAATCGAACCACATGTGCTTCCGGTGCCTCTTCTTTATGCGGAGTTTCATCAATATCCGGTGAGCAAGTACCAAATGGGATGCCCAGCTTTGACAAGATCTCTTTTCGATATGATGAGGTTGAAGCTAAAATAATCTGAGATGGCATAAATATAGTGTTCCTGAAGATAAGAGTGAGTATCGTCCGAGAGGTTATTTTTTCACAATAAACTAAGATTTAGTACTGAGATGGATTTAATTCGAGCCGAAGTTTAGCTTTGTTTCATGCTGAACATCACTCTCTTTTGATATTTATATAGCTTAATATGCGCAACCGCTTCTATTTTAAGCATGAGCTACTTGAGTAAATCTGACTGCTTGGGTAAAATTCGTAATCCATCAATTTTTGTTTTTAGGGTCAGAAAGTGCGGTTGATTTACCTTCTTATTTAAAGATGGCAAATTTTCCTTTGACTCTGAGGATTTCAAACTATAATATGCGCGCCTTATGCAAACAGTAAAGATACCGGTTTCAATTGATCCTATACGCGCTTCGGCGAGTCAGCTTTCTTATGAAGGTGTGATTCCGCATAAGCAATTAAAGCGATTGAATGAGTTAAGTGCCGGCGACTGTTCCGATGTGACAGTGTCGTTGGAATGTGGCGTAGATATACAGGGGATAGTCTACCTTAAAGGGAAGGCTGTGACGGAGCTCACTCTGAATTGTCAACGTTGCATGACGCTATTTACCACTGAGGTTACGGTCGACTTCAACTTTAGTCCCTGTGGGAATGAAGCTGAAATCGATGAGCTCCCGGATGCGTATGACCCTATTGAGTGTAATGAAATAGGCGAAGTTCGTCTGCATCAATTGATTGAAGATGAATTGATAGTCGCTATGCCTTTAATACCAATGCACGCCAACGAAAGTTGCGGGCAAGGTGATCAAGACATAGTAGTAGGCGAGATTGAACCCGCTCAACAGGAGCGTCCAAATCCGTTTGCAGTGTTAGAAAAACTGAAGAGCAAGTAATCTAGGAGACAGGTCAAATGGCTGTACAGCAGAATAAAAAATCTCGTTCAAAGCGCGGAATGCGCCGTTCACACGATTCATTGGGCACAGCTCAATTGTCAGTGGATGCTACGAGTGGTGAACTACACCGTCGTCACAACGTGACTGCGGATGGTTTCTACCGTGGTCAAAAGGTTATCAACAAGTAATTTGTTGCTACCTTTATGACTAATCTGACGCTTGCGTTAGATGCGATGGGGGGCGATTATGGTCCCCGCATCACAGTGCCTGCAGCCTTGCAGGCACTTCGTTTATATTCCTTTCTAAATTTTTATCTTGTTGGTAATAAGACAGACATTGAGAAATACCTTTCTCAGACTAAGTCTGATGTTCTTCAACGCATTGAAATAATTCATACGACAGAAGTTGTCACCATGTCTGATCGCCCCGCACATGCGCTCAGAAACAGAAAACAAAGCTCTATGAGGCTAGCCATTGAGTTAGTCAGAGATGGTAAAGCCCAAGCTTGTTTAAGTGCTGGCAATACAGGCGCGCTGATGGCTATGTCCAAAGTGCTGCTTAAAACGCTTCCGGGTATCGACAGGCCTGCGCTCGTGAGTTGCCTACCCGCGGTTAATAAAACCCCTGTTTACCTTCTCGACTTAGGTGCCAATGTCTCTTGTTGCTCTGAGACACTCTTTCAGTTTGCCGTCATGGGCTCTGTGTTATGTGAGGCCGTTGACAAGAACAGTTCCCCTAAGGTCGCCCTGCTTAATGTCGGCATTGAAGAGATTAAGGGGAATGACCAGGTACAACAAGCGGGTCAACTTTTACAACAAAGTCCACAGATCAATTATACTGGTTTCATTGAAGGGAACGATCTCTTTTCTGGTTGTGTCGATGTGATTGTTTGTGATGGCTTTGTAGGTAACATCACTTTAAAGACATCTGAAGGTATAGCGCGTTTACTGGTACATCAATTAGAAAAAGGGCTTACCAAAGGCTTTTTTGTACGATTAATGGCCAAAATGATCGCTCCCCGTATAAATTCTGTCCTAAATCAGATGAACCCCGACCACTATAACGGCGCAAGTTTGATAGGATTGCGCGGAATTGTAGTAAAAAGTCATGGAAGTGCCGATGAATCTGCTTATTTACAAGCAATTAGTCTAGCTGTTACAGAGGCACAACGTCGACTCCCTCAGATGATTGAAGAACGTCTCGAGTCGATTCTTTTAGACATAAATAACTGATATCTCCTTATATGCATACAAAAATTCTTGGAACTGGTAGCTATCTACCAGCGCAAGTGCGTAGCAATCAAGATCTGGAACAGATGGTTGAAACCACTGACCAGTGGATTGTTGAACGTACAGGTATTTCAGAGCGCAGAATTGCTGCCGCCGATGAGTCCGTTTCAACGATGGGCTATGAAGCTGCAGTAAAAGCACTCGAGATGGCAGGTATCGACGCCAATGAACTCGATATGATCGTGTGTGGCACCACGAGCGCCAGCAATGCGTTTCCGGCGGCAGCTTGTGAAATTCAGGCGAAGCTTGGTGTTCACACCATTCCTGCGTTTGATATCGCAGCGGCTTGCTCTGGCTTTGTTTATGCGCTTTCGGTCGCCGACCAATTCGTTAAGTCGGGTGCCGCTAAAAAGGTATTAGTGATTGGTGCAGACGTGTTATCGCGACTATGTGAGCCTGAAGATCGCAGTACCATTATCCTGTTTGGTGATGGTGCCGGTGCGGCTGTCGTTGGCGCAACGAGCGAACCAGGTATCTTGTCTACGCATATCTATGCCGATGGCAGACAGGCAGATCTGCTCAAATGCTCTTTCCCTCCTCGAACGGGTGAAACCACAGAAGCTGTCGGTTACATGACGATGAAGGGCAACGACGTTTTTAAAGTTGCCGTGACTCAACTGTCACAGGTTGTCACAGACACATTGCGAATCAATCAGATTGATAAATCTGAAATTGATTGGTTGGTTCCGCATCAGGCTAACTTCCGAATTATTAAGGCGACGGCTAAGAAGCTCAACATGAGCTTAGATAAGGTTGTGTTAACCTTAGCCAAGCACGGCAATACCTCTGCGGCTTCAGTTCCTATTGCGTTGGACGAGGCCGTCAGGGATGGTCGAATTCAGCGTGGCCAGCTTATCTTGCTCGAAGCCTTCGGTGCCGGATTTGCGTGGGGAAGTGCACTAATTCGTTTTTAACTCTTGTTTTTAATCTTTGTTTAAAACAGTGAGTATTATTTTTTGAATTGTCATAGGTAATAAATGATGGAAAATTCTGCTTTTATTTTTCCGGGTCAAGGTTCTCAAGCGATTGGGATGTTGGCCGACCTTGCTACAGAGCATCAAATTGTTGCTGATACATTTTCTCAAGCAAGTGAAGTATTAGGTTACGATCTGTGGGAACTTGTTCAACAAGGTCCAGTGGAAACGCTGAATGAAACAGATAAGACTCAGCCTGCATTGCTTAGCGCGAGCGTTGCCATTTGGCGGGCTTATGAAGCTAGCGGTAAGGCTATGCCAGCATTGCTTGCCGGCCATAGCTTAGGTGAGTATTCTGCACTCGTTTGTGCGGGCGTTATCGACTTTATTGATGCAGTTAAACTGGTCGAGTTACGAGGTCAGTTGATGCAACAAGCCGTGCCTGCGGGCAGCGGTGCAATGTATGCGATTATCGGTTTGGATAACGAGTCAATCTCAAAGGCGTGTGAAGAAGCTGCACAGAGTGAAATTGTGAGCCCTGTGAACTATAACAGTCCAGGCCAAGTGGTTATTGCCGGCAGTAAGGCTGCAGTTGAAAGAGCTGCAGCTTTGTGCAAAGAGAAGGGGGCAAAAATGGCGGTAGCACTTCCCGTTAGCGTACCTTCTCATTGTGAATTGATGCGTCCGGCGGCGGAAAAGCTGGCGTTAGCACTTGAAGCTATCGAGTTTAAAACGCCTAAAGTCAAGGTGATCAATAACGTTGATGTTGCCAGTCCTGAAACTGCGGCAGAGATCAAAGATGCCTTGGTCAGACAGCTATATTGTCCTGTCAGATGGTCAGATAGTGTCACTGCTATGTCTGAAACTGGCATCACTCATCTTTATGAGGTCGGGCCGGGTAAAGTATTAACCGGGTTGGCAAAACGAATTAATCGATCGCTTACTGCAAAAGCGGTCAACGATGCTGCATCATTTGCGGCATTGACCGAATAGGAGACATTCATGAGTGTAAGTATAGATTTATCAGGCAAAGTGGCGCTCGTTACGGGCGCAAGCCGTGGTATTGGCCGTGCAGTCGCCGAGACACTGGTTGCAGCAGGTGCTACAGTGGTTGGAACGGCAACGAGCGAACGTGGCGCTGCAGCTATTCAAGAGTATTTGGGTGACAAGGGTTTAGGCTTAGTACTCAATGTTACCGATAGCCAGTCTGTTACCGATCTTTTTGCTCAGATAAAAGAAAAAACAGGTGATGTCAGTATATTGGTCAACAATGCCGGCATTACTCGTGATAATTTATTGATGCGTATGAAAGAAGATGAATGGTCAGATATCATAGATACCAACCTTACATCGCTATTTCGTACCTCCAAGGCCGTCATGCGACCTATGATGAAAAAACGTAATGGTCGAATCATCAATATTGGCTCAGTCGTTGGTTCTATGGGAAATCCGGGACAAACGAACTACTGTGCGGCTAAAGCTGGTTTAATCGGTTTTACCAAATCTCTTGCAAGAGAGGTTGCATCTCGTCAAATAACAGTGAATGCTATTGCTCCTGGATTTATCCAGACAGATATGACAGATGAGCTGACGGAAGAGCAGCAACAAGGTATCATGTCTCAGGTTCCGATGGAGCGTTTAGGTCAGGCACAAGAGATCGCTAATGCCGTGGTCTTCTTAGCTTCAGACTCTGCTGCATACATCACAGGAGAGACTCTCCATGTGAATGGTGGCATGTACATGGTTTAAGGGTGATAGGTAAATAATGCGGTTAATTATTGATGATCCTTATCAATATGTGTTTAAATTCGTGGTTAGACCACAAAAGTTAAGCTTGCATTGTTTGCCAAATTGAATAAACTACTCTCAATCTTGCGCAAGTGCGTAATTTGAATAGGAAAGAAACTAATGAGCAACATCGAAGAACGTGTAAAGAAAATCATTATTGAGCAGCTAGGTGTTAAAGAAGAAGACGTTAAGTCTGCAGCATCTTTCGTTGACGACTTGGGTGCAGATTCTCTGGACACTGTTGAGTTGGTTATGGCTCTGGAAGAAGAGTTTGACACCGAGATCCCTGATGAAGAAGCTGAAAAGATCACTACTGTTCAAGCAGCGATCGATTACGTTTCAAAGAATCAGTAATCCTGAATTCTAGAAAACAGGCAGCATTTATGCTGCCTGTTTTTGTTTCTGGCTATTGGAATTTTTCGTTCAACTTTTTCATGCTTTGAACTCTGCCATTTCTCAACTCGCCAAATTCTGTATCTTGAAGTGGTTTGGGTATATATTTTATTCCTCTGGTTATAAATTCTCCATCGCAGCGTAAAACCGCTGCAGTCGATTAACTCAATGTATATAGGTGATAGTGTGTCTAAACGTCGTGTAGTCGTAACAGGACTCGGTCTGGTCACTCCTGTAGGAAATACTGTAGATTCTTCCTGGAAAGCCCTTGTTTCAGGAAAAAGTGGTATTGCGCCGATAACTAAATTTGACGCTAGCGAGTTTACGACTCGTTTTAGTGGCTCGGTCAAAGATTTTGATGTCGAGCAATATATGTCTAGAAAAGACGCTCGTAAGATGGATCTGTTTATTCAATATGGTATGGCCGCCGGTATTCAGGCTGTAACCGACTCAGGTCTCGATATGGATAAGCTCAATCCAGCCCGAGTAGGTACGGCTATTGGCGCAGGAATGGGTGGTATGCCGCTCATCGAACAAGCCCACAGTGCACTGTTAAAAGGCGGTCCACGCAAAATATCGCCATTCTTCGTGCCAAGTACCATCATCAATATGATCTCGGGTCATCTTTCGATTAAATACGGTATGACAGGGCCTAACTTTGCCGTGACTACAGCCTGTACTACCGGTGTGCACAACATAGGTTTTGCTGCACGGACAATTGCTTATGGCGATGCTGATGTGATGGTTGCCGGTGGTGCTGAAGATGTGACTTGCCCGTTAGCCGTTGGTGGTTTTGGTTCGGCTAAGGCATTATCGACCCGCAACGACGATCCGCAAGCGGCGAGTCGCCCTTGGGACAGAGATCGTGATGGCTTTGTGATCGGTGACGGTGCTGGTGTTATGGTTATGGAAGAGTATGAGCACGCTAAAGCACGCGGAGCGACCATTTATGGTGAGCTTGTTGGTTTTGGTATGAGTGGTGATGCATTCCACATGACATCGCCTCCAGCCGATGGCGCGGGCGCTGCAGCGGCCATGGTCAATGCCATTAATGATGCAAAACTTGCAAATGAAAGTATTGGTTATATTAATGCTCATGGCACTTCTACTCCGGCGGGCGATAAAGCCGAAGCAGCGGCAGTGAAATCAGTATTTGGTGACCATGCTTATAAGCTGCTTGTTAGCTCGACTAAATCTATGACGGGGCATTTGTTGGGCGCTGCAGGCTCTGTTGAAGCGATTATTACCTTGCTTGCACTTAGAGATCAGGTTATTCCACCAACATTGAATCTGGATAACCCTGATGAAGGTTGTGATTTAGATTTTGTTCCTCACACCGCAAGGGACCATAAGTTTGATTATGCTCTTTGTAATTCATTCGGTTTTGGTGGAACAAACGGCTCTCTGTTGTTTAAGAAAGTTTAATTATTGCTTCTCTTTTAAAAGCGCCTACGGGCGCTTTTTTTATACTCTTTTTTAAATGAGAATGACAAAAATCGGCTTACACTAACAAGTAAAGGGGAAGGTGATATCGCTTAGTTAACTTGGCTTACGCTTCGGGTTTACACCTTGGTACCATTTTTAACATGTTGAATAGTCGCCAGATTAACCAGGATTCACCGTTAGATTAACCTTAGTTCATCTCTATTGGATCTTGCCTTCGATAGGCAGATAATCGCGATCTCTAACTTCGGGTTTAAGGAAACTCACGTGTTGAATCTTACTGTACTTCCCCTATTGCCGCTCGTCGGTGCGTTAACGGCAAACCTCAATGAGCTTATAAGAGGTGAAACTGTCACAGTGCATCCGAAGTTAATTATTGGAATGAAAACCTTCAGTGTTGCCGCTGCCGGTTTTGCTATCGTGTGGTTTGCCCTTCTGGTAACGGCCATTTATGCCGGAGGGGAGGCCGATAACATCGCAGGTATCGAAGTCTTGCTACTTTTCTTAGCCGGCTTCTTTATTCATTCGGGGGTCCGTGCCTCACGCTTACTGAGTGAGGGAGCACAACTCTGGGTTTACCGACTGGCAATTCCTTTCATTCTAGTTACAAGTTTTATCGTTCTAAAATTTGGCTAACTGATTAAAACATAGCAAAAACGGTCATATATCTCATATTATACTAGTACGTCATTTACTCTTTATGGCGTACACTTACTTCATCCCTCAATTGTTTCGAGATTAATATGGCCGGTAAAGAGCGAGCGATAACCTTAAGGTTTTTGGCAGAGCCTGCAGATGTAAACTTCGGTGGTAAGGTGCATGGTGGTGCCGTCATGAAGTGGATCGATTTAGCCGCTTACGCGTGTTCGGCTGGCTGGAGTGGTAAGTATTGTATTACTGCCTATGCTGGTGGGATCCGCTTTGTGAAGCCGATCCATGTGGGTAATATTGTTGAAACAACGGCGAAAGTCATCTATACAGGGCGCTCATCTATGCATTTGGGCATTGATGTTCGTGCCGGAGACCCTAAGAACCCCGAACGTCACCTGACTACTCACTGTGTGGTGATTATGGTCGCGGTCGATGATGCAGGACACCCTACAGAGGTGCCTGAATGGGTGCCTCAAACTGAGGAAGATATTAAGTTGCGTGATTCGGCCATTCGCTTGATGGAGATGCGTAAAAAAATCGGAGCCGAGATGGAAGCTCATGTAACTTTAACTTAATTCAACACCTCACGTAAAAGGCACCTTAGGGTGCCTTTTTTCTATCGGACTTTCATAAAAAATGTACAGGGTGATAGACTAGCTCGAACTAAGCTAATAACTAAAATCAATAAGGGATAAAAATGGCAAAAGTAGCATTTATCGGTTTAGGTGTCATGGGTTACCCAATGGCCGGGCATTTGGTTAGCAATGGACACGATGTCACCGTATACAATCGCACTCAGGCTAAGGCAGATGCTTGGGTAACCGAGTATGGCGGGCAATCAAAATCTACCCCTAACCTTGCCGCACAGGGCCAGGAGATCGTTTTTATCTGTGTCGGTAACGATGACGATTTACGTGAGGTGACCTTAGGTGAAGCGGGCGTACTTAATGCAATGAAGTCTGGCACTATTTTGGTCGATCATACCACTGCCTCTGCCGATGTTGCCCGTGAGATAGGTGGGATGGCATCACAATCCGGTATCGGTTTTCTGGATGCGCCTGTGTCAGGCGGACAGGCTGGTGCTGAGAATGGCGCGTTGACAGTGATGACCGGTGGTGATGCGGAGATATTTGAGCAAGCCAAACCTGTTATCAGTGCCTATGCTCGCTGTATTGAACGCCTTGGCGATATTGGCGCCGGACAACTCACTAAGATGGTGAATCAAATTTGTATCGCTGGTGTAGTTCAAGGTTTGGCTGAGGGGCTTCACTTTGCTCGCAGTGCCGGGCTCGATGGTGAGAAGGTTGTCGAAGTGATCAGTAAGGGGGCCGCGCAATCCTGGCAGATGGAGAATCGCTACCAGACCATGTGGCAGGGAGAGTATAATTTAGGCTTCGCCGTAGACTGGATGCGTAAAGATCTTAATATTGCATTAGATGAAGCCAGAAAGAATGGCTCACACCTTCCATTGACCGCTTTGGTCGATCAGTTCTACTCTGAGGTGCAGGCAATCGGCGGTAGTCGCTGGGATACATCAAGTCTATTGGCAAAACTAGAGCGCAACAGAAAGTAGTTTTCTTCAAAGACATAAAATTTAAAGTACAAAAAAGGACTGCTTCGGCAGTCCTTTTTGATTGATTAGTCTAACGTGATCTACGTGCTTACTCTGGATCGAGGACGATATGTTCAAGCTCCACCGCTGCGACGGCATGAAGCGCATCCATAGTCGCGCCAACAAGAGAGATTTTTCCGCCCGCTGACTCGATAAGTACCGCACGAGAGATCTCGCTGAACTCTCTGTTATGTCTGGCCATGGTAGAAAGCGCCATCTGCATGGGTAACATAGAGGGGTTAAATGCCGCATTTTCGGCGTATCGGCCACAATAGGTCGCACCATCTTGAGTTTCCAGGACAACAGCGGCATAGCTATTCGTATAAGGGGCATAGCTTAAGCTTGCATGGTCCAAAGCCTCGATGATCATTGGATCTGAGCTGTCCAGACTAAGCTCATGCTGCTGTTTCGTTAGCAGGGGCTCAGTAATATCCAGATCGCTCGGGCCGAAGGCATAGGGCAGGTAATGCGATAGAGGTTGAGTTTGCTGCTCAGGCAGGTGGATTTTCACCTTCTGACCTTCAACCAGTTCGTTCATAAATTGGCGACAGTGGCCACATGGTGAGAAGTTAACAATGACATCTTCAATTTGACGTTCACCGCTCAGCCATGCATGACTGATAGCACTCTGCTCGGCATGCACCGAATGGAACAGTGCCTCACCTGAGAGCTCCATATTTGCGCCCATGTAGATATCACCGCTCTTACCCTTTGCAATGGCACCGACATAAAACTCACTGATAGGCGGTCTGGCCAGCGCTGCGGCAACAGGAAGCAAGGCGATCAGTAGCTCGCTCTCCGCTAATCCACTCTTGGTGATAAGCGTGCTAAGTTGCTGGGCATCGATATGGCCGGCAAACTCGGCATTTAACATGGGTACCAATGCATCTGATAGTGGTTTGGGCAACTCAGCGATGCACTTTATAAATCTATCTTGCATGTTAATGGTCCTATAATTGTTAAGATAATGAAAATCATTTTAGTAATCGTTTTACAATGATGATGAGATCCAGCTCCCATTTATCTCAGTAAAATCCTACAAATTGCTAAGATAATGACATAAAGCTGTAAGTAATTTCTGTTTGCCTTCATTTTGTGCAGTTTCATTGACTAGATTTTCTAACTTCAACATATATTCGGGATCGTTGAGTCGGCTCTGACAAAATTCGCGCCATCTCATTGATTCTATCTCATCAAATGTCTCAGGGTAATTACGGCCGCGGTACCGAAATAGCATCTCTTTAAGCCTGGAATCATCGAATTCAAGCTCGAGTGCCGCAAGGTTTTGTGGTGAGGTATGGCGAATAATTTCCATCTTCTCTTTGTCGGCAGAGCTGAAAAAACCGCCGCTATATAGCTGTAGATCCGGATCCGTTGCGTCAGAGTCATATTCGACGTCGAAGACGGCGACTAATTTTTCCCTAAGCTCCGGGTGTTGCTTCAATAACTTAAACTGCTCCCTGGCAAATGCCTTATCGATGTCGAGTCTCTCGGCATTTTCATCGGTGAGTGTTTTAGCTGAAGCGATAAAGGGACATTTATTGATGTGTATCTGTTTAACGCTGATAGGAAGCTCGTCTTCGCCAAGATCGGCCCTTCGCGTATACATACGCTCTCTTATCTGCTCGATACTGAGTTCGATAAGAGGCGAGATATCCATGGCTAAGTTGACACAGATAATGGCATTTTTATTGGTGGAGTGATGTGCCACCGGTGCAATGATGCTGGTACAACCATGGAGTGAACTGATTTTTGAGCTGACATGCACCAGAGGTTGCATGTTAAGCACATCAATGAGTTTAGAGACCTCTTGTTTGCGTCTTAAGTTGAAGTAATAGTCGAACAGTTTAGGCTGTTTCTGTTTAATCAGCTTCGCCATATCTATGGTGGCATAAACATCTGACATGGCATCGTGTGCCTTTTCATGACTCAAGTCGTTGGCCTGGGTCAAATGCTCTAATTTAAAACTGGGCGAACCATCTTCTTTTTGTGGCCACTCGATACCTTTCGGTCTGAATGCATAACACGCCCTTACGAGATCGATGATGTCCCAACGTGAGTTACCTTGCTGCCACTCACGGGCATAAGGGTCATAAAAGTTTCGGTAGAAACCATAGCGGGAAACCTCATCATCGAAACGAATGGAGTTATACCCGGCGACACAGGTGTTGGGCTGACTAAACAGGTCATGCACCTTAGCCATAAATTCGGCTTCAGGGATCCCTTTCAAGTTCGCTAATTGCGGAGTGATCCCAGTGATTAAGATTGCTTCAGGGGAGGGCAGGTAATCGTTTGCCACCTTGCAATAAAAAGTCACCGGATCGCCAATAATATTAAGATCCATATCTGTACGGATCCCTGCAAATTGGGAAGGGCGGTCTTTAGCCGGATTGGCACCGAAAGTTTCATAATCGTGCCAGAAGATACTTGGGTTATTGCTGGGAGACATAGATAATTATTTTTGGAAGATACTTGCGACTAATCATAGCATTCTACTTATCGCTTTGTCCTTAACGGAGAGATTAAGCTTATATACGCTTTCATAGGGGCGAGCCGTAGCGGAATGATTGTATCGAAACGAGTTTGTCATGAATGTGTTTTCAGCAGGTGGACGGTATGGGGGGAGAGTGGTCTTATCGTAACAATGAACAGCGTGAAATCTCACATGGCAGGTATGTGGTTCAATTTTAACCATTTACATCGCTGGTACAAATAAACCAAGCCATGTACAATCCCTCACCCAATAGAGGTGTTGTACTATGTTTGAACCCCTGTTAACACAGCCTGAAATTTTAAAAATCAATCACCATTCCAGACTCATTGTAACTTTACACGAAAGTACGAGTGACTTTAGTTTATTACAAGTCATGAATGGCCATATTGGTGAGTTCATTATTGTCTCCATCAGCGATGACGCCTTGTCTGTCATGGTACGATTGCACCCCTTTCTTTCCATCACGGTTGAAACATCGACTGCAGAGGTTACCGCATTACCCGGTAATAAGGATGTATTGACAAGAAGTGTAGGGCAGGGGTGGCGTCTGTTTAGTGCGCTAGGCATATCGCCAAAAATGTGTGCCGGTCAACTCAGAGAGGGCTTGTTCATAGACGTAGGGTTAAAATCACAAGCGCAGTTCTCTATCGTGCAGTCCAGAATGTGGCAAATTATCGCGTTAGAGCAAGACAATCGATTATTTCATGGGCCCAGAGAACTTATGCGGGCGAAGGCGCTTGTCGCCAGAGTGGTTCAGCATGAACTCAATACCGAAGAGTTATTGCTCGAGATAAGTGAGTTAGAAAATGTCAGGAGCGATCTTTCAGCCTTTAGTTGCAGCGAGCTGGTTAGACGTCATCCTGAGATCAGTGCTGAAGTCACTAAATTAGATGCGCAACTATTAAGAAAAAAGCAGTGGTTGTCCCGCAGTTATAATCAATCAGTGGAGCGGGTGAGTTGGCAGTACTCGGCTAACCAAGCATCCAATAGTGAAGTACAGGCACGAAAGCTGGAATATTATAAACTGTTATCTACCCCTGCAATAAATGACATGGTTCAACAACTGATTGTTGATGAAGAGTAACCAAATAAACCAACGGAAAAATGATGAAATATCGTTGTCCCCTATGTAAACAAGCTTTGTTACTGCAAGAGAGAACTTGGTGTTGCCCAGATAATCATAGGTTCGATTGTGCCAAAGAAGGTTATGTCAACTTACTGCCGGTACAGAAAAAACGCTCTAAAGATCCTGGCGACAATAAAGAGATGATGTTTGCGCGCAGAGAGTTTCTCAATAAAGGGCATTATCAACTGCTTAGCGATCGGGTTAATGAATTAGCTCTGCAGCACGCTCATGGTGCGAAAAACGGATTGGATATCGGCTGTGGTGAAGGTTATTACAGTCATCGTTTATATGATGCCATGTCTGAAGCGATGAGTTTTTCACTTCAAGGCTTGGATATTTCTAAGTCTGCACTGAAATATGCATCGAAAAGGTACTCAGATATCAGCTTTTGTGTTGCAAGTGCATTTGAGATGCCATTTGCGGATGAGAGTTTTGATCTGATGATGCGTATCTATGCCCCCTCCTTAGATGAAGAGTTAAGGCGTGTGGCTAAAAAAGAGAGCATATTGATCACGGCATCAGCGGGAAAGAACCATCATTTTGCGCTTAAAGAGTTGATTTATGATAAGCCGACTCCTCACATAACTGAGAGCAGTCAGATTGCTGGTTTTGAGTTGCTTCATCGTGAAAATTTGGAGTCGACTTTAGTGCTTAGTGATGAAATGGAGATCACTCATTTTCTTAACATGACGCCTTATAGCTGGAAGTTGACCGATGAGCAGAAATCAAAATTGGTAAAAAATGGGCTTAAATGCGAGTTAGATTTCAAAATTGAGGTTTTTAAAGCCATTTAATTAAAAATAAAGGCTTGAGCGCTCAAATAGTGAGCAACTGTCTGTTTTTAGTGTTTTTACACCATCTTTACAAATGTCTCGGTAAACCAAGCGACAGATTACAAAGCGAAAAGATGGTTTTCTGGTGATTTGATTGTTGACATGAGCAGAGAATGATTTATAGTAGATGCAGCTCGAAGGTTGCATTTATTTTTATGTTCCAATACGATTTGTTCGTCCTGTTAACATAAGTAATACCGGCATTTTCAAGCTCTACTGCCGTTTAGGCTATATTTTATTTAAGTTACAGGATTTATATCATGTCTCAAGTTACTGGCGTTGTTAAGTGGTTCAACTCTGACAAAGGTTTTGGATTTATCGAGCAAGAGTCTGGTCCAGACGTTTTTGTTCACTTCCGTGCAATCAACTCTGACGGTTTCAAAACTCTTGACGAAGGTCAGAAAGTACAATTCACTGTGACTCAAGGTCAGAAAGGTCCACAAGCTGAAAACGTAACTATCGTTTAGGTTTGAGCCTTTGATTAGCACTAGCTAATCCAAAAGAATTTTTAAGAGCTGCGATTTATCGCAGCTCTTTTTTATATCTGCAGAATAATCGTAACCACTCCAAGACTTCCTACTATTCTTTTTCGTTCGGCTAACTCCACCAGAAACCTCTTTATTAATTCGCTTCCTAGGTATGAGATCTACTCTTTAAATAAGCTATTTTTTAGATGAGGCTGCTCAGCGCCAGCTGAGGTGAACAGTATCTAATACCGATTGGTATAATCGAATAATGACTGATGTTATGGTTCCAAAGCTTCCTATATAGCATCGAGTGCTTCGCTCATTAGCCAGCAAATATGGATCTTTCCAGCAATCTTTTAAGTGCAGTATGACAGGAAACAAGAACCCTCAGTCACTCTAAAATTAGGGACTTTCAAAGCAACAAGGTTCAAATTCGGGGGATGAGAAAGGGGATATTCGGGAAAACAAAAGGCATCACAGATTGTGATGCCTTAAATAAGATTTAATCGCAATTCAGATTGATTTTAGCTTACTCTATGAAAACAGTTTATCTTCAAGGGTTCTGCCTTTCAGTAGTGCCCGGTATTTCCAACCGTGTTGCGATAAGAGAGTAAAGAACTGGACTTCGATATCACGGATCTCTTCGGCAGAATAGTGGATTAAATATTCATTCTCCTGCTTCCTCGTGACGCTGTTTATACCGACCAGACTCTCGAGTGCCGAGACGAAGAGTTCATCTTCGCACTCTTGCATCGAAATCGTGAGATACTCATCTGTCATGTTTTCCTGCATTGAGACAGACTGGCCAAGTTTACCTTGATCGAGATAGAGCACCTGATCGCACAATTTTTCAAGCTCATCGAGATTGTGCGAGCTGATCACGAAAGTGATATCGGATGACAGGCCTCTGACTAACTCACGTATCACCTTCGCATTTGCCGGATCCAGACCCGCTGTTGGTTCATCCAATAAGACCAGCTGTGGCGAACCTATCAGAGCCTGAGCAATGGATGCACGTTTACTCATACCATGACTCAGAGATTGTGGTTTTTGCTCCACAACATGAGCAAGATCGACTAAGGACAATACGCGCAGGCCCTCAGTTTTTGCTTGTTTAGCCGTTAATCCTTGCAGAGTACCAAATAGAGTGAATTGAGTGATTAGGTTCAGGTTAGGGTCCAGAGTGGCATCTTGTGGTAGTGATGCCACTTTACCAAGTAGCTTACGACTACCGGGCTTTTCTCCCATAATCGTCACCGAACCACTGCTCGGTATTAAATAACCACACAGTAGGCTGAATAGGGTGGTTTTACCCGCGCCATTGGGGCCCACAAGTGCTATCGGTGACCCGGATTTCAGCTCAATTGAGACGCTGTCGAGCGCGAGTTTGCTGCCGTAGGATTTAGTGAGCATCTCACATTTTATCAGACTCATAATGAACTCCTTTTCATGTAGGTTCTACCAAGGAGAAGTAACACCAGAGTCTGGATAACAGGGATTGGCGCATAAACAAAACTGCCCATTCCTTGTGTATTGATCATCAAACTTAGCTGTGCACCAGGCATGGTCCAGTGAAGGAGTCCGGCCAGTGATGGAATATAGTTATTGATTATGGCAAGTACGATAGCACTCACAGCCCAAAGCAGAATGGCATAGATAGTCGCTTGCCTGGCAGAGTTGGCATACAGGGAAAGAATAGCCATCAATGCCGTAAATGGGGCAAGAATAATGAACATATTGATAAAAACGATAACCCCGGAAGTCAGTGCCGGCAACAGCAATGTCGCATCACGGGACATTGCCAGTATTACCGTGGCCAAAATGGTGAACAGGAGTAATAGCGATTGGATCAGCATATGGCCGATATATCGACCAAGAAATAAGCTGTCGCGCCCCGTCCTAAGTGTAAGAAATCTAAATGTGCCTCTTTGTCTGTCGGATGCAAACTGGTCGGCCGAAACAAAGATACTGAACAGTGGGAAGATATAGAGCGCTGATATCCATAGTATCGCCATCTCTGCCACCTGCCATTGAAACAACTGACTAATAGACTCTTCACCAAAAACGCCAGCAATTAACTGCCTGAAGTCTGGGTTGAGCAGGAAGCTGGATGCACTGCGAATAGGGTATAAAAGCAGTAATAACCACACGAGTGAGAATGCGATAAGCGCAATCATTCCTCTGGGGTTAAACAGTAATTTTTTTAATTCAAATTTGGCCAGTATGAGCGTATTACGCATCAAGCCCGAGTCAGCGTTAGGTTCCAATGTGATCCCTTCTTGTTTGCTATGCCGATAAAGTAAGTAAAATAATACCCTAAAGCACCGATTAGTTTCACCCAATGGTACTCTGGTGATTTATGTTTTGTAACAGTTCGTTAAGTCACTGATTGTTGCTGTTGGCGTCAGATTTTATGTTGGTCAGTTAAGTAATTCGTGTAGTGCCTCTTTCAACATGAAGACCTCTTTTTCTAATAGTGTTACCCGGGCCGATAACTTTTCAACCTCATCATCTGTTTGTGGTCTGTTGTCGCTTTGTGGAGCAGGAGTCGACGGCTCCTGGATGGGAGCCGACACTCCCTTCGACTGTTCCGTAATTAACTCTTCGTAGCAAGAATCCCTTCTTCCGGGTTCTCTGGCGAGTTGATGAACGATGGCCGGATCGGCTTGTGCCAATGTGAGCAATGTTCTCTCTACTGCGGCGACATCTTCGAAACTGTGCAACCTATTACTTCTGGTCCTTAATTCACCAGGTGTTTGCGGACCACGCAGAAGCAGGAGGCAAACGAGGGCATATTGCGCTGGGCTTAATTGAAGATCGCTAAACTCGGTATTGCAGAATCGGTGTTTATATTTGACCACTCTGGATCCAAAACCGCTTTGGTCAGTGACCAGTCTTTGCTTCATCAAAGAATCAACGGCCATTTGTGTTTCAATTTCTGTCATAGACAGCACCGGATCACGGCTCGATTTTTGATTACAGGCAAGGGTAAGCGAGTTTAAAGATAGGGGATATTGCTCTGGAGTGGTGACCTCTTTCTCGAGAAGGCATCCGATAACTCTTGCTTCGTGGAGTGTTAATTTCATTTCAGGCAACTCATAAAAAAAGCATAACTTTGTTATAACAGAGTCATGCTTTTAATCAAAGCTTCGAATTATTATCAGGCATCTTACTGCTTGAAAACTAGTCGAATCGTCCTAAGTAATCTGAATTCAGGTTAAATAGTTTAATCGACCAATCTTATTCCATCGACTGAGATGGTGATCTGTTTTGCTTTATATAAGCCACCGATACTTTTCTTGAAGGCTTTCTTACTCATAGAAAGTTTGGCATAAATGGTATCGGCATCAGTCTTATCATTTAACGGTAGGAAACCACCGGCCTGTTTAAGCTTAAACATGATAGTCGTCGAATGCTTATCTAACTCTTCTTTGACCCCTTTTTGCAAGATAAGGTCAATTTTGTCATCACTGCGAACTTGTTTAATGAAACCTTTCATTCGCTGACCGAAGCTCAATGTGCGGAACACTTCGTTTTTGAAGATCACGCCCCAGTGACTATGGTTGATAATCGCCTTGTAACCCAGATCGGTAGTGCCACCGATAATCAGGTTCACCTCTTCGCCTGCATCATAGGGAGGGGGAGTTTTGTCGAGAAACCTGTCGATTTTTGAAGAGGCGACGATGCGATCATCGACATGACTTTGGTAAATGTAGACAAGGTAAGAGCGACCTACCTCTATTTCACGGTGTTGTTCACCGAAAGGAAGCAGTAGATCTTTGTCTAAACCCCAGTTTAGGAATGCACCAAATGGTCCGGTATCGACGGCTTCTAAATAGGCGAATTGACCCACTTCAGCTAAAGGCTTACGCGTGGTAGCAATGAGCTTATCTTCTGAGTCCAGGTAGACAAACACCTCTAACATGTCGCCTAAGTTACACTCTTTTGGCATGACCTTGGTCGGTAGAAGTATTTGACCGAGTTCTTGTCCATCTAAATAAACGCCAAATTCAACGATTTTAACGACTTCGAGTGTGCTGGTTTTGCCTATCTGTATCATGGAGTTCTCTATTGCTTACGACATATCTATGGCTGCTGATTATAGTGGAAAACGAGCCAATAATCTGTAAGTGATTTGAATCTAACGGGACTAATTGAATGAAATTCAGCCGCGTAGAGTACTTCCGCTTAGATTCATGGTTATCTTCATCGATATAGTGCAAGTTAAACTTCACAAATTATGTGGTACAACTACTTGCAAAATAGTAATTTGAGGTGTCTAATCGCGCTCCTTTAATTTGGTTATTTCATCTATAACGTACAGATTTAAGCTAGTATAATGATGTTTTATACCAATCAGTATAAGAAAGAGATCTACTCAGCGTGTATTTTGGCAACTAATTCAAGGCGAATGGATGATGGAATGGTTGTTCCCTTGTGAGGTCATTCAACGCAGAAGTAGGTAGACAAAAACACGCCTGACAGGCGAGTTTTAGCGCATCTGATGCTGTGTTAACGAGCTTAAACGTAGAGCAACTATGTTCTTCACTCGTTGCCTTGCCTCTGAAGCGCTAAATTCTCGCTGAGCGATCACATCTTTATACTGATTGGTATTCATATTGACTGGCTCGACGTAAGTCGATGTTTTGCGCCTAAAGACGAATGGCTTTGCTAAATTTATTTTAAATAACAGTACCGATAATCAAGCGCGGTACTACTCTATCTGGCTTATATACAGGTTTAAACAATATGAGTGATTGGTCGATTAATGATGCCCGCACCGGGTACAACGTTAATTATTGGAGTCAGGGGCTTTATGGGATTAGTGATACCGGGGAAGTAACTGTCTCCCCCGATCCCTCTCACCCTGAATACAGTATTGGGCTAAATGAACTTGCCAAAGATATGGTCAAGTCTGGCGTTGCCTTGCCTGTGCTGCTTAGATTCCCCCAGATTTTACACCATAGGGTAAATAGCGTTTGTCAGGCGTTCAACCAGGCAATACAGAAGTATCAATACCAAGCCGATTACCTGTTGGTCTATCCTATTAAAGTCAATCAGCAGCAAACCGTTGTCGAAGAGATCTTGGCCAGTCAGGTTTCCAAAGAAGTGCCACAATTGGGACTCGAAGCGGGCAGTAAGCCAGAGTTGATGGCAGTACTTGCCATGGCTCAGAAAGCCAGTTCTGTGATAATCTGTAACGGTTATAAAGATGTCGAATATATTCGCCTGGCTTTAATTGGTGAAAAACTGGGTCATAAAGTTTATATCGTTTTAGAAAAGTTATCTGAGCTTAAGATCATTCTGGAAGAGGCTGAAAAGCTTGGTGTTACGCCTAGACTCGGCTGTCGGGTACGTCTTGCGTTTCAAGGTAAAGGTAAGTGGCAGGCCAGTGGTGGGGAGAAGTCGAAATTTGGCCTTTCCGCTTCACAGGTGCTTACCGTTATCGACTCATTGAAACAAGAGCAGATGTTGGACTCCCTGCAGCTGTTACACTTTCACCTCGGCTCTCAAATTGCCAATATTCGGGATATTCGCCAGGGGGTGAGTGAGGCCGGGCGCTTCTATTGTGAGCTTCAAAAGCTTGGTGCTAACGTTAAGTGCTTCGATGTTGGTGGTGGCCTGGCTGTCGATTACGACGGCACCCGTAGTCAGAGTTCTAGCTCGATGAACTATGGATTGACCGAGTATGCCAATAATATCGTGAGTGTGCTTACCGATCTTTGTAATGAATATCAGGAGCCAATGCCAAGAATTATCTCGGAGTCGGGACGTTTCCTTACGGCACATCATGCGGTATTGATCACTGATGTCATCGGCACCGAAGCGTATAAGCCAGAAGTTATTGGGGCACCAGAGACCGACGCGCCGCAGCTTCTGCATAATATGTGGCAATCTTGGAATGAAGTGAGTGGCAGAGCCGATCAACGTGCCTTGATTGAGATCTATCATGACTGTCAAAGCGATCTGACCGAGGTGCATTCACTGTTTGCCTTAGGTCAATTGAGTTTATCTGAAAGAGCATGGGCGGAGCAGGTTAACCTAAGAGTTTGCCATGAGCTTCGTGATGTGATGAGTCCGAAGTATCGTTTCCATCGACCCATTATCGATGAATTAAACGAAAAGCTGGCCGATAAGTTCTTTGTTAACTTCTCACTGTTTCAGTCTCTGCCGGATGCCTGGGGAATCGATCAAGTGTTTCCTATTATGCCACTATCGGGGCTGGATAAGGCACCAGAGCGCCGTGCTGTCATGTTAGATATCACCTGTGACTCAGATGGGACCATAGATCAATATGTTGATGGTCAGGGCATTGAAACTACAATACCTGTGCCGACCTGGAGTGCAGAGAGTCCTTATCTGATAGGCTTCTTCCTTGTCGGGGCATATCAGGAGATCTTAGGTGATATGCATAACCTGTTCGGAGACACTAATTCGGCAGTCGTACGTCTCGATGACGATGGAAGAACCAATATTGAATCTGTTCTGGCAGGAGACACGGTGGCCGACGTACTTAGGTATGTGAATCTCGATGCAGTATCATTTATGCGTACCTATGAAGAGTTGGTCAATAAGCATATTCAAGAAGCTGAGAGGGCGAATATACTCGAAGAGTTACAGCTAGGCTTGAAGGGTTATACGTACCTGGAAGACTTCTCATAGGGTAATTAGAGCAGGCTTGTAATGAGCCTGCAACTGGGTAACTCAACTGTATGTTTTTTGAAGGTTCAGAAAAAAAAATTGAAGTGGTTGTATCCTCTACAACCCCCTCTTTACGCCAATTGGGCGATGGTTTTTGGGCTGCGATAGTCGCAAGCGCTAATGCAGAAATTCTCTCGAAGATGTCTAATACTTATTGTGACGCTTATATTTTGAGCGAGTCCAGTCTGTTTGTCTGGGATCATAAGTTTCTGATGTTAACCTGTGGCACGACTACGCTTGCTGATGCGGTACTTCTGTTTGTCGATAAGTTGGGTGAAAATTCGATAGCGTCAGCCAGTTATCAGCGAAAGAGTGAGTCTCTTTCCCACCTTCAAGTGAGCAGTTTCGAATGTGATCTGTCACGGCTCAGAGAAAAGCTCGCCGGATCCGCCTATCGTGTTGGTCATCTGGATACTCATCATCACTATATTTTTTGCACCGACTCGAAAACACAATGGCGCCCTCCTCAGAATAGTTGTGAGCTGTTGATGTATCACATTAAGGGCGATGTAGCCGAATATCTCAGAAGCGATAAGCAGTCGAGCAGAGGGATCAGAGATATGCTCAGGCTCGACAGTCTGTTTCCGGATTTCGTATTCGATGATCATATTTTTGAGCCCTTTGGTTACTCAATTAATGGCCTATGGAATGAGAAATATATGACGATACATATCACCCCTCAGGAAAAGGGGTCCTATGTGAGTATCGAAACAAACTTGCACTTTCCACAACGCTCGTTCAATATATTCTCCGACATGTTAAATATATTAAACCCGCGAAGCTGGGATATTATCGGTTTTAATACTGAAATTTCCACAGAAGGTTTTCCCGCTTGTATATCGGTGGCGAGTTGTTCACTGCCGGTAACCCCAAGTGATACTGTTTATTTCAATCAATATCATCAGCAAAGTAATGAAGTGCTGATCCCTGAATCTTTGTAATGATGATTCTTATTAATTTATGGAGCTTTTATGACCACAATTGCAGATAAACCTGATTACTCTCTCTATTCCAATGCATTTGGTTATCTAAGACAGCCTCTGGACTTTAACCCTATCAAAAGCGATGCTGACGTTGTGATCTTGGGCCTGCCGTTTGATATGGCCACCACTGGCCGCTCTGGCGGACGTATGGGGCCCGGTGCGATTCGTCAAGCCTCGATTAACCTAGCGTGGGAAGAGACGCGTTGGCCTTGGAATTTTAAGCTTAGTGAGCGTTTGAAAGTCGTCGATGCCGGCGATCTGGTTTATGATTGTGGTGATGCTGCAGACTTTACCCAGCGCGTCGAAGACTTCGCAACTGCAATTCTTGATGCCGATAAAGCCATGTTAAGCTTTGGTGGTGATCACTTTGTGACACTGCCTTTGTTAAGAGCGCACTATAAGAAACATGGAAAAATGGCACTACTTCATTTCGATGCGCATACTGATACCTACAGTCAGGGGAGTAAGTACGATCATGGTACTATGTTCTATCATGCGCCGAATGAAGGGATCATCGCACCGGAAAATTCATTACAAATTGGTATTCGAACCGAATACAATCATGATGACCATCTGTTTCAGGTTATTGATGCTGCTACTGCTAACGATATGACTGCAGATGAGATAGTGACTCAAATCAAGCAGCGAGTAGGGGATATGCCTCTGTATGTGACCTTCGATATCGATTGTCTGGATCCCGCTTACGCTCCGGGCACAGGTACACCTGTGTGTGGTGGCTTGACCAGTGACAAGGCGATGAAAATCATCCGTGGTCTACGGGGCATGAACGTGGTCGGAATGGACGTCGTTGAAGTTGCCCCTGCCTATGACAGTGCAGAAATTACTGCGTTGGCCGGCGCGACACTGGGTTTGGAGATGTTGCACGTGTGGTGTGACTCGAATAAGTAAAACAACGAAAGGTGATATTGTTAGTATCACCTTTACCTGAATAAGAGTAGGGACAAGCAGAAATGTCAAAGCTGAGTGATATCAGACGTGAGTATACGCTTGGAGGGCTTCATAAAGAGGACCTCCCCGGCGATCCTATTGAACTATTTTCAAAATGGATGGAGCAAGCCCGCGACTCGGAGGTACTCAGCGACCCGACAGCCATGTCGGTTGCAACGGTAGACGCTGACGGACAACCTTTTCAACGGATCGTTTTGCTGAAGCGGTTCGATAAGGGAGGCTTTGTTTTCTTCACCAACTTAGAAAGTCGAAAGTCGCAGCAGATAGAAGTTAACTCAAAGGTGAGTTTGTTGTTTCCATGGCACTCTCTAGAACGCCAGGTTGCGATCACCGGCGAGGCCGAACCTTTGTCGACGGCTGAAGTGATGAAGTATTTTATCACCCGGCCTAAAGAGAGCCAAATTGCGGCCTGGGTGTCTAAGCAATCCAGTAAAATATCGGCGAGGCAGGCACTTGAATCTAAGTTTGCAGAGATGAAAGCGAAATTTAGTCAGGGCGAGGTCCCACTGCCTAAGTTTTGGGGAGGCTACATTGTTAAACCTTCCAGTATTGAATTTTGGCAGGGCGGTGAGCACAGACTGCATGATCGTTTTCTCTACTCTAAAGAAGGTACCGATTGGGATGTCACTCGGCTTGCGCCATAGATTGTCATTGTTTAAATAATTGCAGAGGGATATAAAGCTTATCCCTCAATGACCCATTAACTCTTCATCACGATACATTTACAAATTCTCATTTTCATTCTTATACTTATAACTGTTACTTGTTACTGTGTGAATTTCATCCGCATAAGATCATATTTAATTACAGATACCGCATAAGGGGAAAACATGAGAACTGCAATTATAGGGATAGTGCTTTTGTCATTTGGTTTTATGGCATCGGCTACGCCATGGTCCGTCGATAATGACACTTCAAATATCAGCTTCATCTCAACTAAGAAAGTTGATGTTGCCGAGATCAATCATTTTAAGACTTTTTCCGGCCAATTGACGGAACAAGGGCATTTTACCTTAATCATTGAGCTTGCCAGTGTTTGGACTAATGTCGATATCCGTGATAGTCGCTTAAAAGATATTCTCTTCGAAGTCGGTGCATTCCCTAAGCTTACACTGAGCGCAAAAGTCAATATGGATAAGCTTGAAAATATTCAAGTAGGTGAGACTGGAGTGATGGAGATCGCAGCCGATATAAATCTGCATGGTAAAATACAAACTAAGACACTCTCTGTCACAGTTGCTAAACTTAGCGAACGGCGCCTGTTGGTTTCGAGTACACAACCGACTATTGTTAATGCAGCGCAATATGGGTTGTCATCAGGGATCGATAAATTGAGAGACATCGCAGGCCTCACATCAATTAGTAAGTCTGTACCTGTCTCATTTATTTTGAATTTAAGTCGTTAAGCTCAAAGTACTAAGTAAAATCGAGACTCTGGGTGAAAACTGTTTCATAATGCCAAAAAAGTGTCTTTTAAACTGGATAATGAGCATAGTATCTACCATGCTCTAACTGAGTACATGAATAGGGTCAAAGATGGTTACCGATAAAGATGGATATATGCATCTCATACAATTCCTCACGGAGCATTTAGGGCTTTTTGAAGGTAAAGAAGGTGCTGGTGTCTCTGATGATACTGTAATGGAGCTATTTGAAGAGCAGCTTTCAGCACAGATCATTATGGTGTGTGGGCAAAATCCATCGTTAACCTTTGCTCAACGTAATCAAGTTATTCGGGAGATTGATGCTATCGTCTATGATCTCGAAGAGATCTTGGCAAGTGTCGCCAACCGTAAAGCTACCCCCAAACAAACGATATTTATCACCGAGTTTTCTGGTTTGATAAAAAATCTGTTCGATCAAGAGATTTCAAAAATCCTTATCTCCGAGTAACTGTATAATTGCTTACAGAATTTTACTGATGACAACTTGTGCCGTATTAAGAATACTCCTAATGCTTGAGTAACATTTAGGAGTATTCACTTGGATATGTTGAAATATTCTTTCGAGCAACAGCATTTTGTTGTCTATTTTGCCTTACTGGCATTTTGGGGGCTAGTACACCTCTTTAGCCGCTATGCCTTTGGTTTAGGGTGGGGCTTCTTTCCATTTGTGATCACTTTGCCCTTCATTCCATTTATACTTGTCTGGTTAGGTGTACAATTTTCACGACATCTTAAGTATTATCAAGAGGGAGTATGTAGAAGCCTTCATGTATGTCATTGCTTCTGTACTGGCACTCTTTTTAGTTTGTTTGTATTTCATTTTGTGTACTAATTTTTTATTTCCAGGCTTAGCAGCTGCAAGGAGTACGCGGTGCTTAAATTATTAAATGGTTTTGATCATGATACGGTTGCTATCAGGGCGTCGGGGGTGATCACGGGTGAAGATTATGACGAACACTTGTTGCCTGTCATCGAAGAGAAATTGAAAGATCATGCTTGCATTAAACTCTGGTACGAGTTTGATGATGCCTTTGAGGGGATCTCTGTTGGCACGCTCTGGGATGATGCAAAGCTAGGTCTGTTTCATCTGACCGACTTTTATCGGGTGGTGTTTATTACTGATAGTCGATTGGTTACCGCCATGGCCAATGCTTTAGCCTATATGATCCCCTGTCCGGTTAAGGTCTTCGAGCGAAGTGAAACAGGACAGGCTTTACAATGGATGAAAGAGTCAGAGACAAGCGAGACTGTTTGAGTCTGCGTGTCGAAGCCTCGTTGCTTGAGTTAAGTTTTTATCGTAAATGTTGTAGTGAATTATCATTGTTAGTTAAGTGTCGGCCTGGTGCCGACATTTTTATGTAGATAAAGTATTAGAGTCAGGTAAAACTGGCCTGACTTTAGTTTCATGTCGATCTGTATTGTGTTTAGCTATTATATCAATCGGTATTAGACAAATTTCGTTAGATATCAGTTCATTCAGTGGGAGTTCAAGACTCTGAAGGCTAGGGTGATACTATATCCAATGGAGCTGGTATTAAATATTAGGAATTAAGAATGCTAAAAAAAATTGGCTTTTGTATGTTACTCGTTTCAAGTACCTGTTGGGCCGGTGATAAAGCAATCATAGGTTCATCTGAGCAGATGTCGGTCGAACAGACCGGATTAACTTATGAAGCCAGAATTGACACGGGCGCGGTGAATACCTCTCTTCATGCTGTCGACTTGGAAATAGAAGGCGGCAGTGAAAAGAAGATGAAAGACAATGTGGGGAAAACCTTGTTTTTTACCACAGAAAATGAAGAGGGTGAACACAAGCGTCTGAAAGCTAAGATTGTTAAAACTTCAACTGTGAGTAACTCTCAGGGCCGGGAGACACGTTATATGGTTGACCTTAATGTCGGTTTCCAGGACAAAGAGAGAAGAGTCAGGGTCAACCTGAGGGATAGAAGCCATATGGATTATAAGTTACTCATAGGTCGTAATTGGCTTAAAGGGAAATACATAGTCGATGTGTCAGAGAAGAAAGTCATAGGGCCAGTAGCGCCGATTAATATTCTTGAGTCAGGTTTGACTTTTGAAACCCGTATCGACACCGGAGCAGTAGAAAATTCACTCCATGCTGTCGATCTCAAGGTGGAGAATGGTGAGCCGGATATGGAGAAGAATATCGGTAAACGTTTGAGCTTCACCACCGAGAATGAAAAAGGGGAGACACATCGGGTCCATGCCATGATCGTTGAAACCTCATTGATCCGTAATGCTCAGGGGAGCGAAATACGCTATATGGTCGAACTGACTGTGGGTCAGGCGGGACATGAGTACAAAGTAAAGGTTAACCTTAGAGATCGCAGTAAGATGAGTTATAAATTCCTTATCGGACGAAATTGGTTACAGGGCCATTATATGGTCGATGTCTCGCTCTAGTTAATACCGATTGGTATAAGAGCCATAAAAAGGTGCGTTAAGCGCCTTTTTTATTGCGGCACTAATATTTTAGCGGGAGTGTACAGCTCACTCGGGTAAACGTGTTTAGCGTCGATTTAACCTCTAATGTGCCGCCGAGTTCTGATCTGACCCAGGCATTTAGACTCGACAAGGTACCCGAATAGGTATTTGATCCCAGTTGAGAGTTCAGAACTGCCAGCTTTTCATCAGCGATCCCCTGGCCATTATCTTCTACCGTGATGATTAAGTTATCAATTTCCTGTTCGACTCTTATCGATACTTGTTTGAGTTTTTGCTGTCCGGGGAATGCATGAGAAAGACAGTTATTGATCAAGGAGTAAAATATCAGTAAGAGATCCCATGAAGAGCGATTGATACTCAGTTTACTATCACACATAACCTTTACCTGTATCTCTTGTTCGATGAGCTGTGGATCCATAACGACAAGGAAATGCGATAGATAATGTGACAGGTTTATGGATTTAATTGCCATCTCTTTACTCACAATCAGGTGCTGGAAATGGCGTAAATTGTCGGTATGCTCTGTCAAGCGGCCGACGATCTCATCATAATTTTCCTGACTCATGCCCGCATTATAGTTACAGATGAGTGACTGCAACTTGTCTTGCTCCTTGGTGTGTTGCTTTATCAAGGTTGCGAACAACTGTGGAAATAGCTCATGATTTTTGACCTCTACACGCTGCAAATTATTGAGCTTATTGATGGTTAATTCGAGTTCGTTTGCCTTCTCATGCAGTTGTTGATTCTCCTGTTTACTCAACAATAGCTGATGTGAATATTTTGCCAGCTCTAAATTGAGTGACTCATTCTTGTCATGTAACTCTTGACTGATCATTTTCTGGGATCCGATCTCAAACGCCATGCTGCCTATCGATGTCATGGTGCCATCATCATCTTTAATTGGAAACTTAGTGACTTGATAAACGATTTCGCCTCGCACCGAAGGGATAGGCTGTTCGAAGCTCTGTGGACTCTGCGTCTTAAGGGTGATGTTATCGTGCTTAAGAATCAACTCGGCAATATGAGCCGGAAATATCTGGCTGTCCTTGATCCCTATGATATCGTGTCGTTCAATACCGATAACTTCGCAAAATCTGTCATTGACTAAGATATAGGATCCATCGATATCTTTGATGCTGATGAGGTTCTGTGATGAGTTCAACAGCGAGTTAAGCTGTTTCTTCCGCAGTTTTAACTCTGTTTGTGCAATCCTTTGGACCGTCAGTTGCTCCTCTAGGGCTAAATTACTGGCATCGAGGCTGGCGAAAGCCACCTCCAATTGATGACTTCGAGAGATAAAGGCTCTGGCTAATTGTCCTAATTCATCTTTACTTATGGTGGCTTCTAATTCTAATTTGGCTAGTTGGTTCCCCTGCAGCGCATTAACCATTCTGGATATGGGTCTGATGAACAGTTTATGTTGCAAAATAAACAGTAAAATCAGCGCAGCGAGTTGCATTAGTAGCAGGTATCCCCCCATTCTGGCGGCAATGATATTGGCTTTATCGTTCATCGAAGACAGTGGTGTGACGAGCACTATCCTCCAGTAGGTCTTTGGCATCATGAAGATCGACACCAATGTTGGCTCATCGAGAATAGGGTCATGCCCCAGCTCGAAAGAGGCCACTAATGAGGTCGATTTCGGTTTGCCTTTTGCATTGAGGTTGATGAGTGCGGCAAGTTTTTCTCTTTGGGAAAAGTGGGTAGTGTTCATCAAATCGGCAAGCTGCAATTGTGTATAGGCAGGGTTCTCCTGTGACTCTTCAATTAACTTGGCGTCCAGTTTAATCAACCTTTCGTTGATGGGCTCAAATACAAGATTGTTGGCGGTAAAACTGGCAAATGTTTTGAAGAAGGCGCGCTTATCAAAAACCTTATTTCCACTATCTTGCTTTGGAGCCGCCAATACTCTGTTGCTATGATCGAGAGCAAACATATAACCTTGGTTATCATTCATCGCCTGATGAAAAAAGTGACCTAATCCCGATAGCGTGACATCGACCGTAGAGACGCCCACGAATTCATGTTCAACCCACATAGGGACAGATGCTGTGAGCATGGCCTCATTGGTGAAGGGGTCGATATAGGTTTCAGACCAAAATGTGGTGCCACTGGGGTAGAAGCGGGTGGGCTTGTACCAGCTCTCAGCATGATATCCGGGCCCATTGAGGCTGTTATAGTCATCGACACGCTCCAGCTCCAATGCCTTGTTTCTGCCCCAGAATAGACTATCGAGTTGTTTCGTTTCATCGAAACTCGCCGGTTCCGGCCAGATCCCACCGCCTGAGATCAGATCATACTTTCCATTCTTATCCAGCAGTGCCGGAATAGACTTCTCCAGTACCTGACCGTCATGGCGGTATATCTCACCTAAAGAGGCGATAGATACCGCCAGACTCTCTATTTTTGATGTTGTTTGTTGCAGCCTTGCAACTATGGCTAAGCCTTGGTTCTGGCTTAATGTGATCTGAGCTTGTAGCTGATGGCTTTTCTCTATGGTGAAGAGTATCCATACACTGGATATGATGATCAGTGAGGCGATTATAAACTGAATAAAAGAAAATTTGACCGGTAAACTATCGCTCCAATGCAGAGCTTGGATACTAGGTTTACTGATCTTGGAGTTGCCCATATATCTTTCAATCCTCTTATGGCATCAGACAATGTCACTTCAACCCGGTTGTTAAAGGCTAGCTAATCGGCTATCTCATCGAATAACACGAACAGTTTACCGCGGCGTCTGACTAAACTGTTCGTGCATTACCCGTATCGGCCTCTCGTCATTTTGACTAGATCTTCAGGCCAACGAGCAGCTCATCTAACTGCTCGGCCGTCGCATGTAGTTCGTCACAACCTGAAACCGATTCGTTTGCCGACTGCTCTACATTATGTGATTGATTGCGGATCTCCATCAGGTTAGAGGCAATTTCATTGGCCACCGCTGATTGTTCCTCTGCGGAGGTTGCGATGAGCACGCTCATCTCCATCACTTTAGAGCTGTGATGGGCAATCGCCTTGAGATCTTCACCCGTATCCAATACATGTTTCTTGCCATCTTCGGCCTTATCGACGGTGCACTTCATCACTTGAGTCAGGTTCTGAGCACCGGATTGAAGTGCTTCAATCATAGACTTTATCTCGACGGTCGCAGACTGAGTTCTTCCTGCAAGGGTTCTGACCTCGTCAGCAACCACGGCGAATCCCCGGCCTTGTTCACCTGCTCTGGCAGCCTCGATGGCGGCATTGAGTGCAAGTAAGTTGGTTTGTTCAGAGATGGCGTTAATGGTTGTGACAACCTCATCGATTTTGGCGGCATTCTCATTGAGGTCATGGACGGCGCTTGAGGCATTGGCTATCTCATTGGATAAACCGCCGATAGCAACGACGGTAGTTTCGATATCTTTCGAACCGGCATCGACCTGAGTATTGGCTTCCTGAGTCTCAGTTGATGACTGCTCGGCATTTCGGGCAACCTCAATCACGGCCGCTGTCATCTCCTCCATCGCGGTGGCGAGTGAGTCCAGATGCTGACGTTGATTGGCAGCTAGAGACTGACCTTCTTGAGCATTTTGTCTGAAAGACTGCACGACTTGACGGATCTGCGTGCTGGCCTGAGTGATCTGCTTAACCAGAATATGCTGTCTTTCGACCAGCGTATCTATGCTGATAGCCAATAAACTGAACTCGTCCTTAACTTCAAAGAAATTAAGGCGACTGGTGAGATCGCCGTCGGCGGCACGTTTAAGGGCCATCACACTGGTGTAGAGTGCGCCTCCGACAAATGTCGAGATGTAGTAACCTGCGATTAAGATGATCACAACCATGAAGGCTACGGACATCGCAATAGATAACCAGCGATTGCTGTCGGCGATAGTCTCGAGGGGAGCGACGTTCGAGGTCGTGACTAATCGGTTGTTACTGATATTACTGACAGATTGTAGACCGGAATTTGTCTCAAGGTTCCCGCCTCCGTTCTGTGCGAGTCGCTCACTCTTATTGTCAGTATCGGTGGCGAGTTTAGTATTCGCGACACGGTTTATTTTCTGCAGGTATGCTGCACGTTGTGACTCAGGAATAAAGTCGTAACTGATATCAACCACAGAATTTACGCTTTGAACCTGGTCCAGGCTTGCCTTGTTATGGGTATCAAGTAACTCAGATTCAAACTGGCTGTTGAGCAGGAACGCAAGGCCTAGCAGGGTCAAGATGGGAACGATAGCTAAAATAGCAAATTTGGTTTTCAGGGTCATATGGATAAGATATTGGTCTATCCAGCGGAATTTGACTTCTTTCATAAGGCTCTCTCTGTGTGATCTTAATTCATATATATTTATCGATGGCGCAACCATGGATAGTATTTTGGCGTAAAGATGGTAAGTTTTGCTTAGAATTTGCGCATTGACGCTTGTTATTATGTTTAATTATAAGATACATAATAGATGTTACCTTGCTCTATTACCGATCGCGAGCAAAACTGTAACCTTCTGCTAATTAGTTAGTAACAAGTTGCCGTTTGAAAAATCCACGCAAAAACCTAAAGATCTCACTAAAATAGGGATTTAACAGGTAAAACAGTGAATTTAGACTAGTCAAAAGGATAGATGTCACGTAAAATTCGTGTCTTTTTCTATTTTCATAAAGAAAAATAGCTAGAACTACAAAGTAACGGCCAATGGGTCGCACGCACTGGAAGAGAAGATGTCACAGTTAACAGAGATCGTAGAACAGGCCTTAGCCGCCATTGAAGGGACTGAAGATTTAAAAGCCCTTGATGAGCTTCGTGTCGATTACCTTGGAAAGAAAGGTAAAATTACCGACATGATGAAGATGATGGGGAAGCTAAGTCCGGCCGAAAAACCGGCATTTGGCCAAGCTGTTAATCAGGCGAAACAAGCAGTACAAAAGCAGCTGTCTGAACGAATAGACAATCTGAAGGCAAAAGAGCTTGAAGCGCAGCTTGTAGCAGAAAGCATCGATGTCTCACTACCCGGTCGTCGCATCGACAACGGTGGTCTGCATCCTGTGACTCGTACTATCGAAAGAATAGAAACTTTCTTCGGTGAGCTTGGCTTTAGTGTCAAGGAAGGTCCGGAAATTGAAGATGACTTCCATAATTTCGACGCCTTAAATATTTCAGAGCATCACCCAGCTCGTGCCGATCATGATACGTTCTACTTTAACCCTAAGGTGATGTTGCGTACTCAAACTTCCGGTGTACAGATCCGTACCATGGAAAATGAGAAGCCACCTCTGCGTATTATCTCTCCAGGTCGCGTATACCGTAACGATTACGATCAGACTCACACACCTATGTTCCATCAGGTTGAGGGTTTGTTGGTTGCTGAGAACGTCAACTTTGCCGAGCTTAAAGGCATACTGCATGACTTCTTACGTAACTTCTTCGAAGAAGACTTAGAAGTCCGTTTCCGTCCTTCATACTTCCCGTTTACAGAGCCTTCGGCTGAAGTGGATGTGATGGGGAAAAACGGTAAATGGCTTGAAGTGCTTGGCTGCGGCATGGTGCATCCAAATGTACTGCGCAGCGTTGGCATCGATCCTGAAAAATACTCCGGTTTTGCTTTTGGTATGGGTGTTGAACGTCTGTCTATGTTGCGTTACGGCGTTAACGATCTACGTTCTTTCTTTGAAAATGACCTGCGTTTCCTCAAGCAATTTAAATAACGGAGCTGTATTAGCATGAAATTTAGTGAATCTTGGCTTCGTGAGTGGGTAAACCCAAGCATTAGTCGTGAAGAGTTATCCCATCAAATCACCATGGCTGGTTTGGAAGTCGATGGTATTGAAGCTGTTGCCGGTGAGTTCAGCGGTGTTGTCATTGGTGAAGTTGTCGAATGTGGTCAACATCCTGATGCCGATAAGCTACGCGTAACGAAGATCAATGTCGGTGAAGACGAATTGATCGACATCGTTTGTGGCGCACCTAACTGCCGTTTGGGTATTAAAGTTGCGGTGGCTATGGTCGGTGCAGTATTACCTGGCGATTTTAAAATTAAGAAAGCCAAACTACGCGGTGAGCCGTCGTTTGGTATGCTCTGCTCATATGGTGAGCTAGGCATAGACGTCGAAAGTGATGGTATCCTCGAATTACCCGTTGATGCGCCAATTGGTACAGACCTTCGTGACTACTTGAGTCTTAATGATGCCGTTATCGATGTAGACCTGACAGCTAACCGTGCAGATTGTCTCGGTATGGCTGGTTTGGCCCGTGAAGTGGGTGTATTGAATCGTCAGTCTGTGACTGAGCCAACCTGGGAAGCGGTTAGCCCAACGATTGATGACGCGATCAAGATCGATCTTCAGGCGCCTGCATCTTGTGCGCGTTATTTAGGTCGTGTGGTTAAAAACGTTAACGTGAAAGCCGAGTCACCACTTTGGATGCAAGAGAAATTGCGTCGCAGTGGTATACGCTCGATCGATCCTATTGTCGATATCACTAACTATGTGTTGATCGAGTTTGGTCAGCCTATGCACGCGTTCGATCTTGCTCAATTGGCAGGCGACATTCAAGTACGCATGGGAACAGGTTCTGAGAAGCTCACACTGCTTGATGGTAACGAGATCACAGTTCCTGCTGACACTCTAGTCATTAGCGACCAAGAGAGGTCTCTAGCGCTTGCTGGTGTCTTTGGTGGCGAATACTCAGGTGTAAACACAGATACTCAGGACATAATGCTTGAGTGTGCGTTCTTCGCGCCTTTAGCTATCCTAGGTAAGGCTCGCCGTCTTGGCCTGCACACAGACTCTTCACATCGCTTCGAGCGTGGTGTTGACCCTGAACTGCAACATAAGGTGATGGATCGCGCTACACGTCTGGTACTCGATATCTGTGGCGGCGAAGCGGGTCCTGTTGTCGAAGCTAAATCAGAAGAACACCTTCCTAAGCCTGTTGAGATCGTATTGCGTCGTAGCAAGCTTGATCGAATCTTGGGTCACCATATCTCTGATGCCGAAGTGACTGAGATCCTTGAGCGTCTTGGTTTTGCTGTAACAGTGAATGGCGATACCTGGGAAGTCACGACGGCAACGTATCGTTTCGATATGGCTATCGAAGAAGACTTGATTGAAGAAGTTGCCCGTATCTACGGTTACAACAATATCCCTAACACAGCCCCTGTAGCGTCGCTAAGCATGCCTGATCATAAAGAATCAGATATCAGTTTAAAGCGCGTTCGCAGCATGCTTGTTGCCCGTGGTTTCCAGGAAGCGGTGACCTATAGCTTCGTCGATCCTAAGTTGCAAAACTTGGTTCATCCGGGTGAAGAGGCGATGATATTGCCGAACCCAATCTCTGTTGAGATGTCAGCGATGAGACTGTCGATGTTTACCGGTCTTTTAGGCGCAGTGGGTTACAACCAGAGTCGCCAACAAAACCGTGTTCGTCTGTTTGAGACTGGTTTACGTTTTGTTCCTGATACGACTGCAGAATCAAATGTACGTCAGCAAGCGATGTTGGGTGCGGTTATCTCCGGTAACCAACAAGATGAACATTGGTCGATGGAGTCTAAAACGGTCGACTTTTTCGATCTTAAGGGCGATCTTGAAGCCATCATCGGCTTGACAGTTTCCGATGTTGAATTTACTTTTAGAAGTGCAACACATCCTGCTCTTCATCCGGGGCAATGTGCTGAAATATTAAGGAATGATCGAGTCATTGGTATCATTGGTGCGGTACATCCAAGCTTAGAAAAGCCTTTTGGACTCAATGGTAAAACAATTGTTTTTGAGCTCGAATTGGACGCTTTATTACATGCCGGCTTACCGCTAGCGCAGACTGTATCTAAGTTTCCAGCTAACCGTCGTGACATCGCCGTCGTAGTCGATGACAGTGTTTCTGCCGGAGATGTTGTAAAAATGATAAGAAAAGTTGGCCAAAATCAGTTGGTTGGCTTAAACTTATTCGATGTATACCAAGGTAAAGGTGTTGAGCCGGGCAAAAAGAGCTTAGCCATCGCACTTACATTACAAGACAACACACGTACACTTGAAGAAAAAGAGATAGCTGAGATGGTAGATTCAGTGGTTTCCGCTCTCAAGTCAGAGTTCAACGCACTGTTGAGGGATTAAAGAATATGGCACTTACCAAAGCCGAAATGGCAGAGCATCTTTTTGAAACGCTTGGAATTAACAAGCGTGTAGCAAAGGAGATGGTAGAGACGTTTTTCGAAGAAATTCGTCAAGCACTCGAAAGTGGTGAGCAGGTCAAGTTATCTGGCTTTGGCAACTTTGACCTTAGAGATAAGAATCAAAGACCGGGAAGGAACCCGAAAACAGGCGAAGATATCCCAATCTCAGCTCGCCGAGTCGTAACTTTCCGACCTGGACAAAAGCTTAAGAGCCGCGTCGAAGAGGCTAACGCGAAAAAATAATCGCGTTAAATAGTTACAGTTAAGGCCACTCAAGTAGTGGCTTTTTCTGTATATTTTTGTTGGTAATTTTTATATCAATCGCATTAGCCTTACTATTTATCCTGTGAAATCAGTTAACTTTCATATACGTACGTTTTTATATGAAGGTGACTGTTTTACCGCTTGCCCAACTTTAATAGGGGCGTGGAGTCGCAAGGTAATGAGCGGATAAAGAGGGCGGCCCCCTCTATGTGCTAGCCTGCGTAAACTTCTCGATGATTCCATTTCAGTACTGCCTTGATGTAACGGAACTGCCATTCCACAATCAAAAGCCCTGATAAGAGTCTGAGACAGTGCTCCGGCCACAAACCTATTTCGATTGCTATGAGCTGAGGTCCATTTTTTGTCAAGAAAGCCTAAGTATTTTGACCGTACATTTAAAGCCGAACTACTTCACCCCAAATATTGGTTAACCTGGTTTGGGATCCTGATATTAGTGATCTTTGGTTTGATGCCAGCCAGAGTTCGTGACCCCTTGGCGCGTCTGCTCGCCAAACTGGTGATGAAGATAGCGAAGAAACCTATTTCGGTCGCGAGAGTCAATGTCACAGCCTGTTTTCCCGATAAAAGCGCTGCCGAGATTGAAGTGCTGCTCAAAGAGAACGTAGAAAATTTTGTCATGATCCTGCTGGCTCAATCTGAGTTGCTGGTTCGCTCTAACGCTAACCTGCGTCGTAGGGTTAAGTTGACGGGCTTTGAGCATGTTGAGAATGCGCGAGCGGTTGGTCAACCGGTGATCTTTATCATGCCTCATGTGTGGGGCATCGAATATGCGGGGCTAAGGCTCAATATCGACCTGCCTATGGTGAGTATGGCCAAAGCGCATCGTAATGGCCTGTTTAACTGGTTTAACAACCGTATGCGTAGCAGCCAAGGTGGCAACATCTATATGCGCGAAGCGGGGATCCGGGCACTCCTGTCTGAACTTAAAAACGATAACAGCTTCTTCTATCTTCCCGATGAAGATTTAGGGCCCGATAAAAGTGTCTTCGCCCCTTTTCTGGGCACGGTTAAGGCGACACTACCAGTCGTCGGACGTCTGGCCCAGGCAGGTAATGCCCAGGTGATGCCGGTTAAAATTGGCTATAACCAGAAGAGTCGTCAATTCGAGCTGACCGTGATGCCCGCCATCGAGCCCGATGAGATGAAGGGAAAAGAGAATGAAGCGCTTGCCCTGAACAAGGCTGTGGAGCAGGTGATCTTAGCCTACCCTGAGCAGTATATGTGGTTTTTGAAGGTGCTCAAGACGCGCCCCGAGGGTGAAGCGCCGCTGTATTGATTCAATCGTCGGTATTCTCGGTGCAGTTCCAGTTTGTACTGATGAAACGAAAGCCAAAAGGTGAGTTTATGCATTAGCTTGAACTCACCTTTTTTATGACTGCTCTACGGCAGGCGTTCAGTCTTTTATATCGATGTTACTGTTTTTTCATCTGCATAAAGCTCAGTACCGACAAGAGGGTAAAGAATACCGGGTCACTCCAGCCAAAACCGACGAAAATGTCTGTCAGTCCCGCATACAGAGTTATAATGACGCCCAGGCCATTTGAGATTGTCAGGGCCAAAAACAGATTTCTAGCCAGTTTACCGGCCTCAATTTCACGCAGTAACAAGCTTATTGCGGCGATGCCACCCAGAAATATAGATGTGTGTTGAGAGATCTCCTGTTGTTCATCATACTCTCCTCACCCTTGGGCTATGGGGCCATGATTGATCGCAGACAGCGTCGGGTTCACATCGAAAATCAGCCCTCTGACATTTGATATCCCCATTTTATTTAAGCGAGCCGTATGCATCTCCAAATAAGCTTGTGCACTCGCTTCATCTTCAAACAGGTATATCCCACCGCCGAGTTGTTTCGTCTCATTTTCGGTCCAGATCTTCCAGATAATTCTGGGCTCAGCGTTGATTGACTCGGCTAACCCCTTAAGCATAGTCGCCATCTCTTCTCCAAACGGACCGTTAAAACCAAAATCGACCTGTAGTAACTTTTGCAACTCTTATCTCCAATATAAATTTTCTAAATTGCTTAACATGAGAGTTGAATTCAGAAATATGTCTGCAGCTCTCTGGTATGGAGATAATAATACCTGTATAAATTGAACATAAAAGTTCATAAAACTGCGGTTAAGTGTGGAGAAAATCGACCAATGAGATTAAAAACCACGCTGGAACAGTGGCTAACCCTGTATGAGATAGACCGCGCAGGCAGTATTCATGCGGCTGCAACCTCACTCAACAAGAGTCACACCACACTTATCTATGCGGTCAAAAAGCTTGAGGCGCAGCTTGATGTGTCGCTGGTGCAGATAAAGGGGCGCAGAGCGGTGCTGAGCGACGATGGTAAGGCGCTGCTTCGCCGGGCCGACTCTATGTTAGAGCAGGCGAGGGAGCTCGAGGAGATAAGCGCACAGCTCGCGAAAGGGATAGAGTCGGAGATCACTATTGCCATCGACCACCTGTGCGATCGCAGCTGGTTATACCAACCTATGGCGGATTTCCTGAGAGAGAATAGCAGTACCTCCATTCAGGTGGTCGAGACCTCGCTGTCTAAAACAACGCAGATGGTGACCGATGAACTGGCCGACATATCTATCGTCACTCTGCCGGTGACTAACTACCCCTGTGAGGCTTTTGGTATTGTGACCATGCTCCCTGTGGTGGCCAAAACCCATCCGCTGGCAAGTAAACAGCCCCTGTGTACGGCGGACTTTACCACTACCAGTCAAATAGTCGTGCGAGATCTGGGTGGCCCAGTAAACCTTGGTGGTAAGCAAGAGGCAATACAAGGGGCAAACCTAGAGGAAAAGCTGGATGTGGGTTGGCTTAAGTCCCGACAGCGTATAACCGTGGATAATTTCGACCATGCCTGGCAGGCCGTCGAGCAAGGCGCCGGATTTTGTCGCCTGCCGGAGCACCTGCTAAACCGCCTCAGTCAAAGCCAAAGAATGGACAATATTGCTATCCTGAAAGTCGAGAATGCCGAGCGTTATCAGGTGTCGATGCATTTAACCCTACCGAAAGGGGCGAAAACCGGCCCCGCTGCTAAATGTCTGTATGGGCTGTTGATTGAGAGTAAAAAGCTTAGGGAATAAGTCTGTTAATCAAAGATATTTACTCATACTTATAGCCTGCGCCATAAACAGAGTGAACGGCGCTCTCCTCAATGCCGATAGAGGCAAGTTTCTTACGTACCTTCTTAATATGGCTGTCTATGGTTCTGTCACTGACGAAGTGGCGGTCATCGTAGATGATATCCATCAACTGATCCCTTGAAAATATTCGACCGGGCTGTTTAAACATGGCACTGAACAGGTAAAACTCGACCTTGGTCAGGCCACAATGCACACCGGATTTAGATACTTTAAAGCTCTCTTCATCGAGTCGAATACCATCAATTTGAATATCGTTAGTGTTAGCAGATGTCTGATTGACCACTCTGCGTATAACGGCTTTGACCCGGGCAACCACTTCCCGCGGACTAAAGGGTTTACAGATATAGTCATCGGCCCCAAGCTCCAGACCGAGCAGGCGGTCAATCTCATCGACGCGGGCCGTGATCATTATGATGGGGATGTTCGAGTGCTGGCGGATCTGTTTACACACCTCTAAACCATCGTGGCCTGGTAGCATAAGGTCCAGTAGAATCAGATCGCAGGGATGACTGGCCAACCAGGCTTGCACCTCATCGCCGCGATGGAGTTGATGGGGTTCGAAGGATGAGCCGACAAGGTAGTCAGCCAACAGCTGAGAGATTTTCAACTCGTCCTCAACAATCAAAATTCGTTTCGCTGCTTCTCTGTTCATCTTGGGCCTGTCATTTTTTTGAGAGTGAGTTATTTGAGCGGAAGCGTGATATCGAACGTCACGCCACCTAAGGTTGAAGGTCTGGCAGTAATGGTGCCGTTGTGCGCCTCGACGATGTTCTTAGCTATGGATAAGCCTATACCCGAACCGCCCGAATTTCGGTTGCGCGACGATTCTGCGCGATATAACCTGTCGAACAGTTTCGCTAACTGCTCCTCACTCACCCCTGGTGGTGTATCGCTCCAACTGATGAGGACGTTTGGCCCCTGGGTTTTAACCTCTATCTCGACGGTGCCACCTGAGTCGCTATAAGCCAGGCTATTATTGAGCAGATTGAGGAACAGTTGATTCAGGCGGTGCTCATCGCCCTTAAGCATCAACTTATCCTGTTCATAGTCCTGTTCATAGATCTGTTTGATGTTAAACCCGGCGCTCACTATGGTGTCTATTTTACTTTGGATAACCTGCTCTAACACTTCAACGAGATCCAGATTTTCGAAGCGATAACTCAGCGCGCCCATGTCCGACATAGACAACTCATGCAGATCATTGATTAGAAAGGCTAAACGTTTAACCTCTTGGTAAAGAGAGTTGACCGACTCGGGAGAGTGGTCTCGAATACCATCCTGTAGCGCTTCTAACTCCCCCTGCAAAATAGCGACGGGGGTTCTGAGCTCATGGGAAATATCGGCTATCCATTGCTGACGGGCCTTCAAGTTACGGTCCAGCGATTTTGCTAAGCGATTAAAGTCCTGGCACAGCTCACCTATTTCATCATCGCTCGACACGGCAATGCGGGTGGTAAATTCGCCTTTACTGATCTTATGGGTGGCTTGGCTGAGCCTGATGATAGGTTTAACGAAAAATCGGCTCTGGATCAGGGCTATAAGCGCCGATATTAAAATGACGAAGATAACAATCCAGATTAAATTGGTCTTTAATTTATCGACAAACAAGCGGTCGAGTTGAGAGGTGATATGGGTGGTTCTGTGGTAGCCCAGATATCCTACGATTTGATCATCCAGAGTAATGGCTATCCAGTTGATGGTATCGAGCTTATCTTTGCGGCCCAGCAGCAGTTGCTGATCTCTGTCGGCGATAAAAACTATTGGTGGTCTGGGCCGGGGCTGCCGCTCACCATTTGAGAGTGGCGGCTGAAATTGTGCCCGGTCAGGATTGCTGTTTCTCGGCACATAATAGGTATCGATAAGCGTGCGCCAGGTCGATCTGCCTCGCTGTCGAAGCCAGTGCCAATCCTGCTGTTTTTGGTACTCTCTGGCGACAGCCTCGACCATGGGGGCTAACTCCTTCTCGCGGTTTGCATCCAGGTACTCACGGAAACTGCTGCTAAAAGAGAGGCTGCTGAGGATGTAAATTCCAAGCACGATAAAGATATTAGCCGTGATGATGGCTAAAAATAACTTGTGCTTAATCTTAAATTTTATCATATGACCATGCTTATGCCGGATTTGTCCTGAATGTCTTGTTTGTAATTACCAGTTTCTTGCAACAAAGTTGTTTATAACAACAAGGTACAGATATAACGGACGGTGTAACTATTATAAAAGTACCCTGTTTTATGGACTGATACCAATCGGCTTATCAATCGGCATAAGCCATCTACTTCGATTCATGCGCAAGACTAATTCAGCTCTGCCAATCCCGGGTGATCACTCATATAGCGCATCGCCTTAAATATCTCTGAGCCATAGTGGTATTCCCACACTACTTCATGACTGGCGTTATATTCAAACAAACGTCCCTCCGTGCCTTCACACACCAGTGTATTGCCGCTCTTCAGTCGCTGGGCGCCCGAGATATGGTCGGCATAAAATTCGCCCGAAACCCCTTCGCTATAACTATTCACCATCTCACCGGGCGTGCAGTCTTCTCCCTGAAAACACAATTCATCGACAGAGGAGTAATTGCCTTCGGGTCGGTTGGCACCATTGTTAAACACTAAAATATTGCCGCCGCCCGCCGTACCAGATTCAATAAACTGCGCGTCATGCTGAACAAACAGGGTTTGCTCGCCGTCGCCGCCATGGGCAGATGGGTTGCCGACCCGGGTCACTATGCCCCGGCTGGCATCGCTATGGTCTATGACCCAGTATTCGCTGAAGTTACGCACGCTTATCAATATTTGGTCTGCAGCGCTGTTGTAGTCGACCGAGTTAACATGGGTCCAGTCGGCGGAGCCTGAGCCGTTAAAGAAGTTCAGATTAACTTTTTCGGTATGCTCATTGATATCGGTGACATAGGTCTCACTGATACTGCTGTCTTCGTTCTGGACTATATGATCCCAGGTACTCCAGCGCCAGACTATTTCACCGTCGCTGCAGCTGCTCTGCTCGCTGGCCCTGCAAATTTCATAGATGGCGTCGGCCCACAGGCTATCACCCGATACACTGGTTCTGCCAAGTGCCAGCGCCTCTGCGGCGGTTTTAGCTTCCCAGACAATGGCCAGAATATTGCCATTGGGTAAAATCTCAACATCATGATGGCTCAGGTAGCTGTCGGTGGCCAGAGTGGTTTGCCAGATAACTTCGCTGTTCCAATCCAGAAGTTCGATCACACCGGCGCTGCCGCCGGTTTGCCCCGCAAACGTGGCGGGCTTATTGGTTATTACGCCCGGTCGTAACAGCTCGCCGCTCTCCATAAGATACACCGACAGGCCAGGACGGTAGTCGCTTTGCCAGCTATGCACAGTATTGCTTTGCTGGTCTATCAGGTAGGTGTCGGTCGATTGCATCGGCGAAAACAGGGTGTAGTCCTCGCTTTGTGCGGTCACATCGCTCGGCTCAATATCTCGTACACATCTGACCTTGTTGTTATCTCGCAAGATATCGCCCTGAGGCCCATGGTAATAAAAGGTGCCGTTGGCTCTGGTACTTGACTGAGCGCCTGCGGTGGAAGATACCGCGGTTTTACTATTACTGCGCTGGGCGCCTGCGCCGTGTACATCCATGATAGTACCGTTCATATAGCCCAGAGCGCGGCCAAATGACACATAGGTGGCGCTGCTGCCATTACCGTTATAGGTGGCATGGGTACTCGATGCCCAGTAAAAGCCCCAGTCATTTTCACCGGCTTCATTGTTAAATGAGCTGGCGTTAAATATCGGATCGATGGCCGGTTGATTATCGGTGTCCGGCGAGCGGCTGTAATCGACTATGCTCTGCAGCTCTTTGGCGTCGGGTAACCTCCAGTCACTGTAGGAGGCGGTGGTTGATGCTTCGCACTGCGCCACAGCATCATCCCAATTCACTGAATCGATGTCATCTTGCTGCCACATCAAACCGGTGGCATCGTCACTGACTGTATTATCGCCATTATCACTGAACGCATTGAAACCATAATCTGTGTTGCCGCTGACACAGCGCACATAGAAGGGTAATCTCTCGCTGGGGTAGCCCTTGATGCGTCCATCGACGAAGTTAACCCCAAATGTGGTGGCATCGGCGTTCATGGTCGTACTGACATACTGAGTGCTGGAGGCAAATTGGCCGTCGATGATCCGCTCGCCACTGGCCACATCACCGAAAGCCCAATCGAAAATTTCATCGAGAAAAGGGGTTAACGCTGCGGTATCCGTGCCCTGATACCCGCTTGGGTCTTTGCCGCTGAATTGGATCAGCGAGTATGACTCTTTGATGCTGGGCAGACGCCAGTCATCGCGTCCGCCATAGGTTAAATTTTCGCAGTAGCTCATGGTGTCACTGTGATAAAGCTTGTCATCACTTGTCAGCGAGCCGTCACCGTTGATGTCGCTGCTCTGCTGCCAAATAAGGCCGGTAACATTATCGGTAACCATGAGCCCGTCATCGCTGAGGGTATAATCGGGTTGGTTACCGCTATAGTCGGCGTCATAGCCACTGCCGATACAGCTGGTGGCGTCGCCCGATGATGAGTCGTAGCACTGGTTTTGATTGGTATCGACGATGGCATAGCTTCGATTGACTGGTATCGAACCCTTGTCGGTACTGCTGATAATGGTTATCGAATCTGCCAGGCTGAACTCACTGCCGTCACTGACAATCAAAGAGATTTGGTAATCGCCGTCGATATCGGCGCTAAAGTCGGGATTAACAGTGGCTGCATTGTTAAGGCTGGCACTGCTGCCGGATGGCGCACTATCTAATGTCCAACGGTAGGTGAGGGCGTCCCCATCAGCGTCCGAGCTGGCGCTGCCATCGAGCGTGACACTGTCTCCTGTCGTGACACTTCTGTCGGTGCCAGCATTGGCAAGGGGCGTGTGGTTTATGTCTGTCGCTTCGGCGGTAATGGTAACGGTATCGACACTGGCATCTGTTCCATCCGATACCGTTAATGCGACAACATAGCTACCATCTAAGTCGGCACTAAAGCTTGGAGTTGCGCTGCTGGCACCTTCGAGGGCGGCAACGCTGCCTTCGGGCAAAGAGATAAAGGTCCATTGGTAGCTAAGGGAGTCACCATCGGCATCTGAGCTGCCGCTGGCATCCAGGCTAATAACTGCAGCCGACATAACTGTTTTGTCGCCCCCCGCATTGGCTACAGGCGCGTTATTACTTACGGGGGGAACTATGGGGGCATCAGCCTCATTAGCATCACTAGAGTCGCCACCACAGCCGCTCAGGACAATAGCAGATATAACGAATAGCTCCGCAATGCTCACAGAAGTCATACTCTCTGCTGCGGTTGTGCGTGGTCTGGTGAATATCATTTGGTGCTCCTTATCTACTTCACCAAGGAGTGTCGAGCTATTTGCTATCGCTCTCTTTGGTCTTTAAGTGTAAAGGTCAATGGCTGCTTTGCAGTGATAACCCTGGATTAGGAACACCATAACGACACAATGTGCAGGAAATGAGGAAGGGTGAAATAAGATAGTTTTCAGTGGTAAGTTTCAAAAAATCCAAATGGTCACAGGACTCGTGAATATGGCTGCATTAGCTCAATAATTAGGAGTTGAACCAGTTCAACTCCCGGTTTTTAATAAAATATAAGTGGTATAAAAGCCGTTGCCATCGGCCATAACATAAGATTACTAAGTGACATTGTCCAACTTGATTGCAAGCTTTCCACACCCATCAATGGACTACTTTCTATCGTTCCTGTTGAAACCCCATTGGTCAAATCATCGCTAAAAATTAAATATTCTGCTCCATCATCGGCTAGGTAAACAGGTAATAAACGCGTTTGAAACTCAGAATGTGATACATGCATTCTGTCCATTTTTACTCGAATATCTTTGTCAAAAACAACAATATTTCGTGAGTGAATGAGCGGCAGGATTTTCTTTGATTTCCTTTCAAGTTCAATGCTTTCAGGCGAAATTAGAACGTAATAATCTGAATACTTCTCATATCCCCATCCAGATTTTATTTTCGCTGTAGTATCCAGGTAAGGGTATAGAATTGTGTTTTTCGGCTTATTCCACTCCAGTGGCGCGCAGATGAGTATTAGTAGCAGCAGCCAGAAAACTCTTATACGAGTATCATAACTCTTCAATTTCAGAAAGAAGACGATAAGAAAAGGCACCGCCATAAGGCAGCCTGTCATGCCATTATTTGCAGCGCCACCTACAATAAATAAAGCACAGATACTGATAGTAAATGTCTTTTGAACTAGATATATAATGTTTGATAATAGTTTTTTGATAAGATTAGACATCTCAGTCCTTGATATAATCTAAGATTGACATTTTAGGGGGGACTCTCTCACCTGCTTGCTCTTACTTTTACTCATTATTGTTTTTATGTCACAGAAGGGAGGTTTCTCTACTCAATCCGTGAGTTAACTTTTCATATCATTGCCATGTCTAAAGGGCTTTGTTGAGGCTCTCTGACGCTGGCGTAAACAGATATTCAGGTTTTGATGTTTATCAGTTTGAATTTACGCTTATTACTCTTTTTATACAATCACAAGGGTTGAACGGCTTCACACTTTTCGAATTGCAACAAACAAAGCTCAAACGGTTACAGTTTCGTTTGACGGTTTAGTGTAGGGTAAATTGCACGCTGCTCAGAATCTCGCTCTTTGTCCGGATCTGATATGCACTCTATTGACTCAACAAGAGCAAGATATTGAGTCGGCAGGTTTGTCTCTTTTGCACCAATAACAACATGATTCAGATACCAAGAGTAAGGTTTCAGTGATGTGTCTGTTCTGGTTGCGTAGTATGTATATGCTTTACAGAACTCACCAGCGTCACTTTGTACTGTGACGATTTTCTCATCGTAACCAGCTCCTAAGCCTTCAGCTATATCTAACGCCTCTTTTTCTGTTTCATTTATTTCAAATAGCGCTCCTATGACCACATCGTCAATATTCGTGCAAAAAGCGTCGCACTTTTCAGAGCCATCTTTACCACGTTTATGAAAACGTAATACATGAGCTTTAAGAGCAAAAGCACCAAGTCTTGCAGCACTTGGCGCTCGTTGTTGTAATCGTAAAAGTGACATATTAGAGCCAAAGGCAAAATACTTCACGCTACCTCCAAAGCCCGGCACCAGAACAGACGGCATGTCAGCAAGCCTCTGTTAAACAATACGATCGCCAATCGGACTATTTGGGTCATCCTGTGCTTTTTTTATGGATACCCCGTTTAAACCTTCGCTATCGAAATGGTTTGAGATCATGAGTATCCCCAGCTCACCGGCACGGGGACGGAAGATGATGCCGTTATTCCAGACCGAGGTGATAATGCCGTTGGACTCCATAATGGGAAAATGCAGTTTTGGATTTTGTGTTCGTGGCTCTTCGCTGTCTTCTCGCTCTTCAGCTTTACCTGGCAGGACGAGATCACGGTAAAAGGTCGCCCAGTTGGTGATAAGCGCGCTCTTGTTGTGCAGCAGAGTCATAAACTCCGGGATCTCGGTGGCCGGTACTCCTGCTCTTCGGGCGCGGAAGGTGCCGTCAACATTGCGGATAGACTGGCGGATGAGCGCCGGGTTTTCTATATCACCTCTGAAATAGGGGACGTTGGCCTCGTAATTACCTGCGTGTAGCTCGTTTAGCCCCACAATGGATGGCTGCCGGCTGCGGAAGTTGGCCAACATGATGTTAAGGTCTGCTCGCATCTCGCGAAAGAACCATGAGCTGATAATATCGTTACTCGAGACAAAGGGGGCCACATGTTCCTGCTTTGCTTTGGCCTTCTGTCGTGACAGCCATTCAGGCTCTATGTGGTGAATAGCGACATTTGGTGGCGGTCGACGCGTTATCTTTGCGCCCAGATAATCTCCCATGATCCCCATAGCCACAGCGGGTGACCTGAACATGGCACTCTCTTGCTCACCAACAACCTCAGTCTTGGCTGCTTCGAAACCGTCTACGCGAACCGGATCGAGCGCCTCTATATCTGCGTCGGCGCTTAACATGCCATATAATTTGTAATAGGTGTGACCGTCTCCCAGGGTATGGTTCATAGAGATGATCAGTGCAAAACTAGCTTCAGTCTCTGTCTTCGTTTGTGTAATAGCCGGTTGCAGAGGCGTGGGAGAACCGGTATCTGCAGCTTCCGCCTTTACCGGAATCACCGCTACCTTGAACAGGGGCTCATCTTTATCGGTAGCAGTTTTTGAGCGTGCGCACTGAACAGGCAGTAATGCTTTTACCATCGCCTCATAGGGCGTGCTAAGTGAAATGCTGAGATCCTCTGGTGCATATACCGTCAGATGTTGAGCTATGCTGGCCTCAGCTTCGAAGCTCCTGGAGTAGGAGAGTGCACCACGTTATTTTCGGTGCTCTTCTTTATTATTCGGGATGTGAGCCAGGGATTTTGTTCTAACATCATCGTCAGGCGCTGACGTAGGAATTCGAGCGGAGGAGCACCTTCAAACAGGGTGAGTGTGGTCACTGGTGGCAGGTGCAGGTTTTCAAGCTCCCACGGGGTTAACTTCAGGGTCTCTCTGTCACCGGGCTTAGCATGTTCATCCTTGCTCATTTGATACTCCCACCTGTAATTACTAGCTTTAGTTCAGTCGTTTAACGTTCACTCTTTTTAAGTGAGGCTTGTTAACATTCAATTTGTTAAAGCTCAGTCTATTTGAAAAAGCTACTATATAAATAGCGATAGAAACTAAGGCTAATACACACTTGTCTAATAATTAGCTTTCTTCTTAATAGCTCGCTACTTAATTAATGTCTGGTTATCCCGACACCCCTTCACTGTGCGTCGAATATTGACAGCTTCAGGGTTAACGGCTGGCCCAGCCAACTGGCATAGTCGCTATGATCTATCAGGTCATCGCCCGTCACCGGATGTAATAAGACAGATAACCCATTTCGGTTTTTGTCTATCCAGGGCAGGAACATATCGAACTGCTCACCGGTGAATGAGATCTGGAAACTCCACTTGGGATGAGGGCCGACTAACCTGGTATTTAAATTACCCACGTACAAACCAAGCTGATTATAGACCCTATCTCTCAGCTGAGTAGCGTGAGCCAATGAGTTCTCATCAAAATAGAGGTGAGCGTGGTAATCCGAAAATTTATTGGCCGAAAATGCCATAAGATTAACCTCTGGTTGTTATAGTTTCGCCTCGATTCTTCACTCTCTCCTGATGAAAGAGCGAGGCTAGTAACAGGTTGGAAAAAAGCAGAACGATGCAGACAAGCTTTCCGGCTGTGATACCACCACTGTCGATGAGTAAATTTAATAGGGGGGCCGTTAAGATCGCTGCAACCAGATAGTTTAGATAAATTTTAGGCTTCATTAATTAATCCATTAACTCGCTAAGTCTGTGGTCCTTTAAGTCTAAATTTCCAACTCCCGTCAGGCAAGCATTGATGGAGTATCTGCTCTAAAACTCCACTTTCGGATAAGAAAAAGTATGTGAAAGGGAGATAACGCTCGACGCACAAGGCGGAGCGATTTTTCGACGCTCTTTATCCCCTCGCTTGTTAGGCCTAAGCATGGATGAGCAAAGGGCTGCAGTTACCTCTTGCTACGCTTAACCAACTCAGTCTCTAGCATATTAACCATTTGTTGGGATGCGGCTCCAACCGCTTCCCCAACCGTTTCCGCCTGCTCGCTGACTGCAATTGGGCGTTCCCCGGCAAGCCTGACCTCCAGCAAACAGCGCTTGTCCGTCACACCTTGCTTAGCCGAGCTGTTCTCGTCACTTAAATGTACTTCAATGCGCGTGATATGATCACTGAAACGGCTTAGATCGGATCTCAAAACATCTTTGACACTTTGAGCAAGTGCTTCTCGCCCGGAGATGTTCTTATCTGTATTGACCTGGATTTGCATGACAATGTTCTCTTGTAATTTGAGTTTACGGTAGGCCTAACGTCTTAGTATCGTGCGCACGCTCACTGTGATCGTTAGGCCGGTAAAAATGCGCTTTGGTAATCTGTTGTATTGGAGGCGAAAACTGATGTCAGCCTGAACATTCCTTCGGTGTAAATGTGCATGAACGTTTTCCAAACCTATTATATAAACCAGCTCAGATATAACTCTCTGAAATACACAATATTATATTAGGTCACAAGTGAAAAAAGCGCATAGTTTAGGGAGTTATTTCTTTAAAATGTGCTCAAAATAAAGGTGACTGAATAAAATTACAGATAGACGAGGTTTATCAATACACACTCCAAACCAGATCGATACAACAGAAGGCGAGGGGCGGCAAGTTTCAGCTTAAGCAGTCAACTGTATTTTTAGAATCCTATTTAGGTGGTACATGATTTCCGCTCGTAGTTAATGAACGCGGACGCACCCAAAACCAACAAGCCAAAACAAGCAACCCAAATGTGGTGTAGCAAACTATAAACACCCACTCTGGAGCCTGATAATATAAAATTTCTGTTAGCCAATGAGATACAAATGAACCCGCATACACAGTATCGCCAGCCTTAGAGCGGAGCGCCATTTCCCAACTCGTGAGCGGGCAAATCACGCCAAACCATGACTGAATCACGACAACTGCAAGACTCGTGATGTGGGCTACACGAAACCATGGATTTCTAACCCAAGACCACGAAAATAGCTTTCCGGCTAAGATTAAAAGCAGACCGAATATAACGAATCCAACAAAAAGAACATGAGTAAAGAGCAAAGTTTCCGCTGCAAATAGATAGAGCACCTTCGGTTCCCCCGGTCACCCATTTTTATTTAATTCAATCTTGCCGATGCTCATAAGACAGGCCACTAAAATGGCCTGTCTCACATAAATAAACCCTTCGAACATACGAGATATGCAGTGAAAAAATATGGGTTTGCCGACTTAGGTGGTCAGGTGGGGCAGAATAGTGGGCAGGTGTCCTCTAATAGAGTTAACGTCCTGCTCAACGATATCTTTGTCGAGCTCCAACGTAATAACCTTAGCGACGTTACTGTTCATCTCCTTGCGCAAGAGCCCAAGGAATGCAGGTGCGGCAACAACAATCAGTTGGCAGAATTTCTGCGCATTATGTGCCGCCTCAAGGTATTTACAGAGCTGTTTGGCAAATTTTACCGCCTCATACTCTTTGGGAGCTGTTTTACCACTAACTGAGTGGTGGCTACCCTTGGCACCACCTGCCTGACTTCCGGGCAGATCGGAGGTTAGCTTCTGTTCGTGCTGCTGCGCCTCGGGATGGATCATGTCCTCAATCTCGTTTAATGCAGATTTTTTTGTTTCAGCGTTAAATAGACGTGCATGTGCGCTATCGGCTACCAAAATCCAACTACTCATCTTATCTCTCCCTGTAAGTTTATAATTAATAACCTATCCTAATTTAAATTAGACAATTCGAGTCACTTATATTGTAGGCAATATCAGCCGGCTCGCCAGAGGCATACAGTCTGAATTATTCTTTATCAGTCAATTCAGCGTATGTTTTGTTAATTTATCAGTATTAATTTCCATTACCTTTCTCAATTTCCTTAGTCAACTGGTCGAACAGTCAGGCGACGGCATTGATATTTAACTTGCCATGATCTTTCTATTGTAGAGTCGGTTTTAGAGCCATTTTTAAAGTGAAAGCCAGATAGTTATGCTCGGGACATATCACCAGGATATGGGGGGGGATGGCCTATAGCCTGCCGAATTATCTACCGGTAAAAATTGCGGCAATACTAAATGGGATCCATGGGAAATAGTGAAAAAAAGTGGTCTCGGGTATTCAATCTGTAAAATATTGGGCGTAGAATGCAGCTACGTTTCATTCAGAGGATATTGATCACTGTGTTAATTACGCCGCCCTAACGTTCCGCCCTCCCAATAGCTTTCATTGCTACCTAAGCACCATGCTTATTCTTTGCGCTTGTTAATTCTTTGTCGTTTTTTTACGACTATTTTCCGCGCCAAAATTTTATCAAAGAAGCACGAACCACACTCCAGATTAACTTCTGGTGCCCTGTGCCGTGCATAAACTGAGAGTTCAATGTTAAAACATTTTAAAACTGATTGGTTGTCCAATATCCGTGGCGATCTGCTCGCGGGTATCGTTGTGGCGTTAGCGCTCATTCCCGAGGCTATCGCATTTTCTATTATTGCGGGTGTTGACCCCAAAGTCGGCTTATATGCCTCATTTAGTATCTCGGTAGTCATCGCCTTTACCGGTGGTCGCAGCGGAATGATCTCAGCGGCCACCGGTGCGATGGCGCTATTGATGATCACGCTGGTTAAAGAACACGGTTTAGAATACCTGCTGGCAGCTACCGTGCTAACGGGCCTGCTACAGATATTAGCGGGGTATTTAAAACTGGGTAGCTTGATGCGTTTTGTGTCGCGCTCTGTGGTGACCGGGTTTGTTAATGCGCTGGCCATATTGATTTTTATGGCCCAGCTACCGGAACTCACCAATGTGACCTGGCATGTGTATGCCATGACAGCGGCAGGTCTTGGTATTATTTATCTGTTTCCCTACCTGCCGATTATCGGCAAATTAATTCCCTCTCCGTTGATCTGTATTGTTGCGTTAACCGCGATTACCATGTGGTTTAACATTGACGTGCGTACTGTCGGCGACATGGGGAATTTACCCGATACCTTGCCGATTTTCTTATGGCCTGACGTGCCGTTAAATTTTGAAACCTTATTGATTGTCTTGCCTTACTCCATGGGCCTTGCTGTAGTGGGCTTATTGGAGTCAATGATGACGGCGACGATTGTCGATGATCTGACCGATACCAAGAGTGATAAGAACCGTGAGTGTAAGGGCCAAGGCGTTGCCAATATGTTCACCGGCTTTCTTGGTGGTATGGCGGGTTGTGCCATGATTGGCCAATCGATGATTAATATTAAGTCCGGTGGGCGTGGACGTTTATCCACTTTAGCTGCGGGACTGTTTTTGTTGATTATGGTGGTATTTCTTGGGCCCTGGTTAAAACAGATCCCAATGGCGGCATTAGTGGCTGTCATGATCATGGTGGCAATCGGTACCTTCTCATGGCGTTCTATTACCGACCTGAAAAAACATCCACTGTCGACCAACATCGTTATGCTGGCAACGGTCGTCATCGTGGTCGTGACGCATAATTTAGCCATTGGTGTGTTTATAGGGGTACTGCTTGCCTCACTATTCTTTGCGAATAAAATTAGTCGTATGATGGTGGTCAGAGATGACATTACTGAGAGTGATAGCCGTGAATATCGTGTTATCGGGCAAGTATTTTTCGCATCGTCAGACAAGTTTATCGAGTCATTCGATTTCAAAGAGGTGTTAGAGACGGTAACCATTGATCTGTCTGCTGCCCATTTTTGGGATGTGAGTGCGGTATCTGCATTGGATAAAGTGGTGATTAAGTTCCGCCGAGAGGGGACGCAAGTTAATCTTATCGGTATGAATCAAGCCACGAGCACCATCGTTGACAAATTTGGCGTGCACGATAAACCTGAAGAAGTTGAAAAATTACTGGCTGGACATTAAAGGATGAGACAAATGAAAAATATCGTCGCCTGTATAGATGGCTCAAAATTGACGCTGGCAACCTGCGAAGCCAGTGCTTGGGTTGCACAGAAGGTTAACGCCCCCCTTATCCTACTGCATGTACTCGATAAAACCACGAGACCCGTGGTGAGTGAATTGTCAGGACAGATAGGTTTGGGGACTCAAGAGGAGCTGCTCAATGAGCTGGTGGAACTCGATGAAACCCGAAGCCGTGTCGCCCTCAAACATGGTAAGCAATTGCTGGAAGACGCTAAGGAGTTGGCTTGCGCCAAAGGTGTCGAAGAGATCAGCAAGTTGCAACGCCATGGTAGCCTGCAAGAGAGTCTAATCGACTTAGAAAGTGAGCTAAGGGTATTAGTGATTGGTAAGTCGGGTGAAGACCATAGCACCAGTAAAACCATTGGCTCACAGCTCGAAAGTGTTATTCGTTCCATTAAAGCGCATACCTTAGTGGTCAGCGATACGTTCATGACGCCTAGCTCCTACATGATTGCCTTTGACGGCAGTGCAACCAGTGAGAAGCTGATTGAAAAGGCGATGAATACGCCTTTACTTGCGGGGCTCGAGTGCCATTTGGTTATGGTGGATGAAACTGGCAATAAGAGCACGGCTTTCGATCAGGCGGCCATGCGACTTCGGGAAGCCGGACTAAGCGTGAATGAGAATATCCTGTCCGGGCGCGTCGATGAAGCGCTGCTCAATTATCAGCAAGAGCAGCAGTTGGATATGATTGTGATGGGAGCTTTTGGCCACTCAAAACTGAGACAGTTTTTTGTCGGCAGCAACACGACCGAAGTGCTGGTGAAAAGTGCGGTTCCACTACTCTTGATCCGTTAATCGGCATCGAAAGAAGTAGAGTAAAAACGCAGAGAGCGCTGGGATTTGTCAGTTGAATCCCGAGTGACATCAGTTCTGAGTTAGAATAAGTCGCAATTCCCTTCAGGGCATTGCGGCTTATTTATACAGATCTGTGTAGCTAAAATCACTGACTCCATTCGATGGCAGGCTTTATAGCGAGAGGTATTACCGCCAAAAAAGCTTGGTTCATGATGAATTGGAAGCCTGAACGCTGAGTCTTTGCCAGGCCACAAATGCCTCCGTCGACAAATATCAGCAGGACTAATTGATAATATGGATGACGGCAAAATTAGTTATGGGAAATCTTTTGTAGAGTTGGAACTTCTCCTTAAACCAATTTAAAGCCAACTGTCTGGGTATTGACCTTTTTTTTGTTTTAATTTTCTGATTTTGATAAAAAAATCTGTTTAAGATCAAAGTTATCTTGTTAAAGAGTTGAGTAAGTTTGTTACTTGCTAGAAAGTAACATTAATAGAAACTTATGATCTACTCAGGTGTATTAATGCTCAAATTCGCAGACATTCGTCTACGGCCCAAAATGCTTGGCTTATTACTTACTTTTGGTATTTTACCTATGATTGCGGTCGCAATTTATAGCAGTCGGTTAAGTTCAGAGTCGCTTATTGATAAGTCATATCAAGGGCTAAGCTCTATACAATCGTTGAGAATTAATTCAATTGATGATTTTTTCCACGAACGCTTAGCTGGATTAACGACCTTAGCTCAAGCTGGACGATTAAGTGAGTTTATCGTCCAGGTGAGTAATAATCATGAACTGTCATCTTCTGTTACTGCTAACCGTTACGATACTTTTTTTAACCCTTTTTTAGATGACTATGATTACGATGATCTGGTGATTCTTGATCCTCAATCAGGACGCTTGCTTTATTCATTAACAAATAAAGATCGAGTGGGAATAAAGATCACAGAATATACAGGTGATCCCGCCCTTAAACGGGCTTGGTCAAAAACAGTTAATACCCGTAAGCCCATTTTTTCAGATTTTGATGCCAGTAATGAGCAGAAGCATCAGCAAAGTGCATATTTATCTAGCCCGGTATGGAACGAAAAAGGTGAAATGACGGCTGTAATTGCAGTGAAAATTTCACCTGATCTGATCAATAACATTGTCAATTCTCGCATCGGTATGGGGGATACAGGTGAGTCCTACATCATTGGATTTGATAGTAGAACAGACCAAATTGAGCTACGTAGTGATATGGCCACTATGGGAAATGGTAACTATGTGGTCGGGTATCGTTTTGAGAAAGATCTAGATTATTGGGGGGATGCAATTAAGGCTGGTGATAAGGGGGGGAAAAATACCTACATCGATAGCTCTGGTCATCCTGTTTTAGTGATTTACGATATGCTAAATGTACCAGGTTATAAATGGTACCTTATTTCTAAAATAAATGAGGAGGAGGTGACTCTTCCAATTATCTCTCTCTATCAAGCTGTTGTGTTTGCTTCAATTCTATTGATTTTTCTAGTGATATTTGTTGCGGTAAAGTTTTCTCGTTCAGTCACCGAACCCCTAATTGAGGCGATGCAATTTGCAAGGGATATCTCTGCCGGGACCTTGAGTTCAAAGTTAACGTTACAACGTAAAGATGAACTCGGGGATCTTGGGGTTGCATTAAATGGTATGGCCGTTCAATTGCGCGAGCTTGATTGGATTAAGTCAGGTAAAGAAGGCCTGGATGATAAGTTAAGGGGAGATATTGAGCTATCTGAACTCTCCAGTTTGTTTATAAACTTCTTTACCAAGCATATGGGAAGTCAACTTGGTGCTCTATACCTATTTGAAGAGGATAAATTAAACCTTAGAGCCAGTTATTGTTTCACTGACAGGCAAGGCAATTTTAACCGACTTGAGCTTGGTGAAGGTATGGTGGGACAAGCGGCATTGGAACAGGAGACCATTATATTCTCTGATGTTATTGATGCTGCGCCAACATTAAACTATGGCGTTGGTGAGACAAGCTTAAAGAGTTATATGTCGATACCCTTAGTCGTTGATGGACATTTAGTTGGTGTCGTTTTACTTGGCTCAACGACAACGTTTACCACACTTCAAAAGCAATTTGTAAAAGATGTGATCAATAGTGCGGCGATATTGTTCGAAGCCGGAAATGCGCGCTTAGTCATCCGCTCCTTGTTAGAACAAGCACAAGAGCAACAAGAGAAGCTGAGTAAAGCCAATGATGGCTTACAAGAACAGGCTCAGGCATTGAGAGAATCTGAACAAGCGTTGCAACACCAACAAGAAGAGTTACGAGTCACCAATGAGGAGTTGGAGGAGCAAACTAAAGTCCTTAAAGAATCTGAAGCTGAGCTACAGGCGCAGCAGGAGGAGCTTAGAGTGACGAATGAGGAACTCGAAGAGCGAACAAAAGCACTGGAAGAGCAGCAAGTTGAGATGCAGGGAAAAAATGATCAATTGCATTTAGCACAAAATATTGTTGAAGAAAAAGCTAAAGAGCTGGCCAGTGCCAGTAAGTATAAATCTGAGTTCCTGGCAAATATGTCCCATGAGCTAAGGACCCCACTTAACAGCATTCTCATTTTATCGCAGCTACTTGCCAGTAATAACACCGGCAACTTAAATGAGAAACAGATTGAATCAGCCAATGCTATTAATTCGTCGGGTTCTGATCTGCTATCACTAATTAATGAAGTATTAGATCTGTCCAAGGTTGAGGCGGGTAAGGTAGAGCTTCAAATTAAAGATGTGTGTTTTACGGAGATAGAGCAGGATATTAGCCGCCTATATAAAGATATCGCCGTTGAAAAAGGATTGGAATTCGATATTTGTATTGCAGACAATTTATCCGATGTTATCGAAACTGACTCGTTACGATTACAACAAATTTTGCGTAACCTGCTGACAAATGCGTTTAAATTTACCCACGAAGGTGCTGTTACGCTTACGATTAGCCAACCAAACGACGAGATTGCTGCACGCTTGCAACAGCCTAAACAATCTCTAGTCGCCTTTACCGTAAAAGACGACGGAATTGGAATTAAAAAGGAAAAGCAATTAGGCATTTTCCAGGCATTTCAGCAGGCTGACGGAAGTACAAGTCGAAAATATGGTGGTACCGGGCTCGGATTATCTATATCGAAAGAACTGACTCACCTATTAGGTGGAACAATTTTACTGAAAAGTGAAGAAGGCGAAGGTTGTGCATTTACTATCGTTCTGCCTCTTGAATATCAAGCAAAGGAAGTCGAGGCTGATATTAAGCTTTTAGGTAGTCCGCGAATGGGTGAAGAAAGTGTTACTGCACATCAAATAGAAGGTGATCACGCTAATAGCGCCGGAGATTTAACCCTTCATAAGCAGACTGCGAAAAAAGAACAGGTGTTAATATCACATGCAACTGAGGCTCCTAATGTAAAGTTAAAGGTGAAAGGCGAGAGTTATGTTGATGATGATAGGTTATCGATTACTGTCGAAGATCAATCCTTGCTGATCATTGAAGATGATCGTGCCTTTGCCGGTGTAATGCGAGATTTTGGTCGTGAACGCGGCTTCAAATGTATTGTCGCGGAAACCGGGGAAACAGGTTTACACTTCGCAGATTACTATAAACCGAGTGCCATTATTTTGGATATCGGTCTACCTGGTATTGATGGCTGGACTGTGATGGAAAGGTTAAAAGAGAACTCAGAATTACGCCACATACCAGTGCATTTTATGTCCGCCAGCGATGATAATCTCGATGCAATGAGAATGGGGGCAATTGGTTATTTAACTAAACCAGTAGACCTAAATAAACTGAATAAAACGTTTGGCGATATAGAAGAGATAATTTCTAAGTCAGTTAAAAAGTTGCTGATTGTTGAAGATGATGAAATTCAGAGGGAAAGTATTCGTCAGCTATTAGGTGAAGGGGATATTCACATTGTTGGGGTTGCTACGGGTAGAGAAGCGCTGCAAGAGCTAGAAGCTAACAGATATGACTGTATGATTTTAGATCTAGGTCTTGAAGATCTATCTGGATTTGAGTTGCTTGATCAAATACGGCGCAGTGACTCTGCTGCCAGGGTACCAATTATCGTCTATACCGGACGCGAATTGACCTCGGATGAAGAGAAAGAGCTTAGCCGTTATGCGGAAAGTATCATTATCAAAGGTGTTAAATCGCCAGAGCGCCTGTTAGACGAGTCTGCACTATTTTTACACCGAGTTGAGTCACGTCTACCAGCCGAGCAGCGGGGAATGTTGAAAGCAGTGCATGATAAAGAGACCGCGTTGATAGGTAAGAAAGTGCTGCTAGTCGATGATGATATGCGCAATGTTTTCGCCTTATCAAGTATTCTAGAAGACAAAGGTATTGAAATTGTTGTTGGCCGAGATGGGCTGGAAAGTATTGAAAAATTGGACCAAAATCCGGATGTTGCCTTGGTATTAATGGACATTATGATGCCAAGAATGGATGGTTACGATGCGATGAAGGCCATCCGTAAAAAGCAAAAATATAAAAAACTGCCGATTATCGCGCTGACCGCGAAGGCGATGAAAGGGGACCGCAGTAAATGTATTGAGGCCGGTGCCAGTGATTATTTAGCAAAACCGGTTGATACCGACAAATTACTTTCAATGTTACGAGTTTGGTTGTATTGATATGCTAGAAGAGAACAAAACAGCGAACGAATATATAGAGATACAGCTTCTGCTGGAAGCCATTTATCGTAAGTATGGTTATGATTTTAGAGAATATTCTGTAGCGCACACCCGTAGAAGATTAGAGTATCGTCGAGCCCGGGAAGGTATGACAAATTACTCTGCCATGCAGCATAAAGTGTTACATGAGCCTGCTTTTTTTGAGCAGCTATTACTGGACCTGTCCATCAACGTCACAGAGATGTTTCGTGATCCTTGGTTTTATCAAAAAGTAAGGGAGATGGTTTTCCCCCACTTACAAACTTATCCATTTGTAAAGGTGTGGCATGCTGGCTGCTCGGCAGGCCAAGAAGTATATTCGATGGCGATTATGCTCGAAGAGGCGTTAATGCAAGAGCGAACTCAGTTATACGCAACTGACTTTAATGAAGTAATATTGGAAAGAGCTAAAGATGGGATCTACCCCATAGATGTGGTGCGCCAATATACCAATAATTACCAGGCGGCAAATGGTTCGACATCATTCTCAGAATATTACACTGCAGATTACGATAGCGTCATTATGAAATCACGTTTAAAAGAGAAAATTTTATTCTCACCTCATAACTTGGCAACGGATGGTGTTTTTGGAGAGATGCACTTAATTTTTTGTCGTAATGTGTTGATCTACTTTAACCGTGAATTACAAAATAGAGTCTTTGAGCTCTTTTATGAAAGCTTGGTTCCTGGTGGCTTCCTGTGTTTGGGCTCTAAAGAAAGTCTGAGGTTTTCTAATGTTGCCTCTAAGTTTGAGTTGATTTCAGAAAAAGAGAAGATTTATCGAAAAAAAAGAGGTAGATGACCGATGAGCTGTAATGGTACACATTATCGAGCTGTTGTTATTGGTGCGTCCGCAGGAGGCTTGGCCGCCGTTGAAAAGGTACTTAGCAAGCTTAAAAAAACTTTTTGCTTACCTATTCTTTTGGTACAACATATTAGCCCCCATACCCAAAGCTACTTAGCGACACACTTCGAAGGCAAATGTACGTTAACTGTTAAAGAAGCCGAAGATAAAGAACCGATTAAGCGAGGATATTTTTATATTGCGCCACCGAATTATCACTTTTTGGTTGAATATGATGGTTGCGTTGCATTATCAATTGATCCTCCGGTGAACTTTTCAAGGCCATCCATTGATGTGTTGTTTGAAAGTGCAGCTGACTACTTTGGCAACGAACTTATCGGAATTGTCCTCACCGGGGCCAACTCAGATGGTGCTTTCGGGCTGAGAAAAATCAAAGAATATGGTGGCTTAACTATTGTACAGACTATTGAGTCGTCAGATGCGCCGGCTATGCCAGCAGCTGCGATCGAGACGGCTAATGTCGACCATATACTTCCTCTGGAAGGAATTGGTGAATTTTTAAATGAAATATGTGAATGCTAATGGAAAGTAATAATCTAAAAATCTTGATCGTCGATGATAAGCTCGAAAACCTCATAACATTGGAACGGTTACTTGAGCAGTTCGATGTTGATTTAGTACGTGCTTTTTCCGGTAAAGAGGCCTTGGCTCATCTGTTAGATACTGACTTTGCATTAGTGCTGCTAGACGTAAAAATGCCTGATATGGATGGCTACGAAGTTGCTGAATTGATGCGGGGAAACAGGAGAACTAAACATATCCCCATTATTTTTGTTACAGCAGAATCCAGAGGTGATGAGCTTATATTCAAGGGGTACGAGGCGGGGGCAGTGGATTACCTGTTGAAGCCGCTAAATGCAGCCATTTTTCGTAGCAAGGTAAGTGTGTTTATTGAATTATACAGTCAAAAACATGCGCTTAAGCTTAAAACATTAGAGTTTGATCAAAAGCTAGCCGAGTTAGAAGAGTTACAACAGCAGTTGGAAGAGACCAATGAGCAGCTACTCATGCTGTCTACGACAGATGGGTTAACAAGTTTATATAACCGCCGTAAATTTGATGATATTTACATGGAAGAGTGGCAGCGGGCTTCACGATCACAACAACCTCTCTCTTTAGTTATGCTGGATATTGATCATTTTAAACTCTATAACGATACCTATGGTCATCATATGGGGGATGATTGTCTGCGTAGTATTGCAAGTGCGCTAAAAGCAATGGATATTCGTCACTTGGATAAAGTGGCCAGAATTGGCGGTGAAGAGTTTGCTGTAATATTACCGGAAACAGGCGCGGAAGGGGCGATGTTGGTCGCTGAGCGCATTCGCATCACCATCGAGGAGTTAAATATTCCCCATGAGACACCTTTTAGCAGAGTTACCGCAAGTTTTGGTGTTAGCTCGGTAGTGCCAAAACGTAAATTGGCTCCCAATATATTGATAAAAAGCGTAGATGATGCTTTGTATGAATCGAAGAGAAATGGCCGGAATGGCTCGACATTAAAACAGTTAAGATGCACAGAAGATGAGCTGTTGATGATGTAGCAGCATATTAAATCCACTCGACCTGATTTGTGCTTTTATTAAACAATTTAGGACCATCTATGTATTATCGGCTTTAATATACTTATTCATATATACCGAGATAAAATCAATTCGAAGGCAAAGAGACTTATATGCCTCGTTATGCTTGTTTCGCGTGCGAGTGGATAGATTACCCATTGAAATAGGGCCTGACAATTTGTTGGATCAAAAAAACATGGCACTTTTTATGTGCATGTTATACCAATCAGTATAAGAAAGTGATCTAGTCAGAGTTATTTTTGGCAAACTAATTCAAGGCGAATAGATGATGCAATGGTGATCCCTTGTGAAGCTATTCAACGAGGAAATAGGCAGTCAAAAACACTCCTGAAAGGCGAGTTTTAGCGCTTCTTATGCTGCATTAACGAGCTTAAACCTAGTTCAACTATGCTCTTCACTCGCTGCGAGCAACATGGATGTTGCAAATGTCATTTATGCAGGAGCAATTAATGACCTTGCCTCAGAAGCGCTAAATTCTCGCTGAGCGATCACATCTTTATACTGATTGGTATTAATTTTTTGGGAAACTCTGGACTCTAAAAGGGGAGGCTCAAATTTGATATGGAATCTCTTTGGCAAGAGAAAAAGCCGCAGCTTAATCTGCATTAAGTTGCGGCTTGATACTGTTTATATCACTTCAACTCTACTTGTTTAACTTAACTGCATCAGAGCGAAGTACTAATCCAGCAAGCTTAGTCAGATAAGCTTAGTCAGCAATCAGCTGATATTCATTACGCAGAATATCGATGATCTCTTGCTTAGGGTTCTCGCTGATAGTCAGCTTCTCACCAATCACCTTCTCGGCAATGCCCACATAAGTGGCTGAGATATCCATCATGACCGATTGCGGTAACTTGTTATCACGAGCCAGGGCGAAACGCTCAGGCATACGCTCTTTGTTGAGCAGAATATCTGAGTCCGGGAAATGGTTGAGTAGCCACTGTCTGAAGCCCTCTTTAGACTTCTCGATTATCTGACCGTCGCGATGAGCCGGACCATCCCAGATGCGTGAGCTGTCTGGTGTGCCCACTTCATCCATATAGATGAGTTTCTCTTTACCATCGGCGCCATTAACGTAGCCAAACTCAAACTTAGTGTCGATGAAGATCTGATCTTGTTCGTCGAGTGCATCACTGATAACGGCGAAGCCCTCTTTCAGCAATTTCTCGTAGAGATCGATATCTGAGCGGTTGTGAAAGTTAAAGCCTTCCAGATGACGTTCGAGATCGCTGCGTGATACGTTCACGTCGTCCGCTTCCGGTACGCCTTCGAGACCTGTCAGCACGCCTTTAGTCGAGGGTGTGATCAGCAGCTCGGGAAGCTTTTGATCTTTCTCTAACCCTTCGGGCAGGGTGATGCCACAAAACTCACGTTCGCCTTTGGTGTAGGCGCGCCACATCGAACCTGTGATGTACTGTCTTGCAATCGCTTCAACCATGACTGGTTGGGCTTTTTGTACTATCCAGACAAACGGGTGTGGCACATCGAGGATATGGCTGTCGGCTAAGCCTTTCTCTTTAAACAGCTTAAACCAATGGTTTGAGATGGCATTTAACGCCGCACCTTTACCGGGGACACCATTGAGGCCATCTTCACCTTGCCAGATACAATCGAATGCTGAGATCCGGTCACTGATAACCATGATTGCAAGTGGTGTATTGGCGGGGACGTCGTAACCTTTGTCTTTAATCAGACGTGCGCTGTCTTGCTCTGTGAGCCAGTAAACGCTGCGAACTTTACCTGAATGAACGGCCTTATCTGTGCGGATAGGAAGATCATCATTAACTGCTAGAACTTTATTTGAGAGATTCATAGGGTACTGTTTTTTTATTGGATGATTTCGGCGGGAATTGTAGCAGAACTTATATTCTCCAACACTATGTTAATCGGTGAATTGTCTGTTCTTATATGTGTCTAAATGATGATTTTTCGGAGAATATCAGTCGCCATCTCTATCTTGAGTACAGAGTCGTAGCACTGATGCTTCTCACCGACTATCTTTACTGTGTAGAGCGATATTTTGCAGGTCATAATTTATTGATAATTGGCGGGATTGGGCTCAGAGTAAAACCAGTTAAAGGGAGTATTTACTTTATGGACATTTGCGCCTGCGTACTGACCATCGAGGCATGATGACAGCTGTTAAGTACTTTTTATTATTCATTATCTTATGTCTGGGTGTTTCCTCAGCCTTAAAAGTGTGGGCAGGGGATAGTGAGTCTGATCGTTCATCGTCGCTGCTTTTTGTGACCAGCTCTTATGAGCCATACGTTATTGAGAATGAGGGCAGGGCGAGCGGAATATTCCCCGATATTATTCGCGCCGTGTTTAAAGGAAGTCATATACGCCCCGAATTTGAGTTTCTGCCTTGGTTGAGGGGAGAGCATGAGGTTCAGGCCGGAAAGGCATTTGCTACGTTTCCCTATCTGAAGACCAAAGCCAGACACGAGACTTTTGGGTTTTCGGCGCCGATTATCTATTTTTTTCCTAAGTTTTTCTATAATCGCTCGCGTTTTCCCGATGGATTCGAATGGCAGACACTCACCGATTTTAAAGGGTATAAAATCGGTGGCGTGCGTGGTTATTGGTATGAACAAGATTTCAAAGATGCCGGGTTAACCACGCTTTATGTTACCTCCGATAGGCAAAATATTGAGATGTTACGCTTTAAACGTATCGATTTTACCCTTATCGATGAACTTGTCGGTTGGAACCTGATTAGAAGAACCGCACCGTCTTTTATCGGCTCTTATGCGGTGTCGGCCAAGGCAGAAAGTAGCGCCGCCTTTCATCTTATGATCTCACCGGATCACCCGGGGAGAGATAAGCTCACACAGCTGTTAAATATGGGGCTCAAGCGAATACAGCAAAGCGGAGAATACCAAAAAATATTAGACAGGTATCATGTTCCAGCTGGTTACTCGGTCATTAACCAGGACGGTTAACAATCAGCATTTTTGCTTAAAATCGCGCTTATTCGCCTATGTATGAATGCATGATCTCATCAATTCGATGACTCTGTTTCAGTCTTAATACCTGTTGATCCACTTGTTCGATAAGTTCTTCGGACACAGCGTCGCTAAATGAGAGGTGCACTGAGTAAGGCGCGATAACCTTGGTGAAGTCGACTAAGGTAAAGTCGCTGCGTTTTAATTCTGTATCCTTGATGGTATAGAGGGCGCGGGTTTTCATAGCGACAAAGCCGATGCCACGACCTGTTTCAACGGCCTTGAGTGCGTTTTCGTGGCTGTTAACCTCAACCTTGAACACCAGGCCAGCCTTGATGTATCTGTCGAGTCCGGGGTAGGTGAAGCCCTTGAGTGTAATGAGGGTTTTACCGAACAGATCATCGACTTTGTTAACAGTGAACGCCGAATCATTTTTTGTGACCAGCACATGAGAGACATCGAATAATGTGTTTTTCGACAGGCGTTTGTTTTGTGCCTCTTCACCGTGAATGGTTTGCCAGGCCGGTGAGCCATAGCTTATCCATCTGGGGGTGTACTGTGGGTTCATCATTAAGATGTAGCGCTTAAATGGGTAGGTGAGTGTGGTGAGTTCGACTTCGCTCTCTTTAAGTGAGGCGTATACGATGTCAGTGATGATCCCTTGGTGTACAGCTTCTATCTGATTAGCCTTTTGATTAACGATTTGAAAGGGCTCGGCCTGATTCGATATCACAAGGTAGGTAAGAGCGTCGGCATGACTTTGATTGCTTGATAGCAGGGTGAGTATGGTTAATGTGAAAAGCGTAAGCTGCAAAGGCCAGTTCTTTATAAGAGACACGATATGCCAATTCCTTTTACGGCTGTGTTACTGCTTTTTTCTAGCAGATCGTATTAGCTTTTTATTTTAGCTATTCAATCATGCTGTTCGCATTGAGTCAGTTCATACTCAGGTATCTATTGTATTATACCAATCAGTATAAGAAAGTAATCTGCTCAGAGTGCTTTTTTGCAAACTAATTCAAGGCGGATGAATGAAGCAATGGTGCTCCCTTGTGAAGTCATTTAACGCAGAAGTAGGCAGCAAAAAACACTCCTGAAAGGCGAGTTTTAGCGCATCCGATGCTGTGTTAACGAGCTTGAACGTAGAATAACTATGCTCTTCACTCGTTGCGAGCAACATGGATGTTGCAAATGTCATTTATGCAGGAGCAATTAATGACCTTGCCTCAGAAGCGATAAATTCTCGCTGAGCGATCACATCTTTATACTGATTGGTATTATATGGGTTAATCGATTCACGGCTTTATTTCCTCCGTAGAAATAAAAAGAGCACCAGAGGTGCTCTTGTTGTGTTTAAAGCTGTTTTCCAACATTTAACCGTTAGGCTCAGTCCTGACTTGCTTCGCTATGACGTTTGAGTAGGTTGCTGGTGATATCTGCCAACGCTAAATCCTGATCTTCTAGCAGTACCAGCAGGTGATAGATGAGATCGGATGCTTCATCTATCAGCTCAGGTTTATCATTCGTCGCCGCGGCTAAGGCCGTTTCCAGTCCCTCTTCACCGACTTTTTGTGCAATACGCTTTGTGCCGCGTTCAAACAGGTGAGCCGTGTAACTCGACTCTGGGTTTTGCCCTTTGCGCGAGGCGATTAAGTGTGACAGGTTATCGATAAACGTATGGGCGTTACCGTCCGGCCAGCAACTTTCGGTTTGCAGGTGGCAGGTAGGGCCATTGGGGATAACTTGTACCAAGAGACTGTCGTTGTCACAGTCTTTATCGATGGCGATAAGTTCGAGCGTATTGCCCGAGGTCTCGCCCTTAGTCCACAACCGCTCCTTGCTGCGGCTGAAGAAAGTCACGCTTTTGGTCTCTATGGTTTTAGCCAAGGCGGCCCTGTCCATGTAGCCCAGCATAAGGACTTTCCCCGTGAGGTGGTTTTGTACCACGGCAGGGATAAGTCCCGCTTGTTTTTCCCAGTCGAGCTGGCTTGATAATTGTTCTGCGGTCACTGTCATGTCAGATTTCCTGTTACTTCTCTCTATATCAATATCAATCTCAACATCAATACAGAGAAGAGCCGATAATTTGGGTTAGCGCCTGATGGCGATATTATTTTCAAATAGGTAGTTTTTAAGCTCGCCGATGTCGATGATGCCCTTATGAAACACGCTGGCAGCGAGCGCCGCATCGACCTTAGCGACTTCGAATACTTCTTTGAAGTGTGCCATGGTGCCAGCACCACCAGAGGCGATAAGGGGCACATCACAGATCTTACGTACCATGGACAGTTGCTTGAGATCGTAGCCCTGGCGCACACCATCCTGATTCATGACGTTGAGGACTATCTCGCCGCAGCCGCGTTTTTGAACCTCTTCGACCCAGTCTTGGGTGAACCACTGGGTGTCCTTGGTCGCCGACTCATCACCGGTAAACTGTTTGACCATATAGCTGTCACTGTCTGAGTCGAAGTAGGAGTCTATACCGATGACGATACACTGGCGTCCGAACTCATCCTGCAAGCGTTCGATCAAGCTGGGATCGGTCAATGCTGGCGAGTTAATCGATATCTTATCGGCACCGAAGGCCAATTTTTCCCGTGCCTGTGCGATGGTTTTTATGCCTCCGGCGACGCAGAAGGGGATGTCGATGCGCTCTGCAACCCGGCTAACCCAGGATTTGTCGATCACCCGGTCATGGGCACTGGCGGTAATATCATAAAACACCAGCTCATCGGCGCCTTCTTCGGCGTACCTTGCGGCTAACGGCACGATATCACCGACAATTTCATGGTTACGAAACTGCACCCCTTTGACCACTTTGCCCTCTTTAACGTCCAGGCAGGGAACGATGCGCTTAGCTAGCATTGAGCTTCTCCTGAAGAGGTGTGGTTGTTGTCATTTCAACATCATTCGAGCATGGCGTTATTGTGGGTTTGGCCAGCATTGGATCGCCTCCCGGACGGTAAAGTTTTCAATCAAGAGGGCTTTACCTATGATAATGCCATCGGCGCCGCTATCTCTGACCGCTGCAACATCATCGAGTGTGGCAATGCCGCCCGAGGCTTGCCAGTTGATCTCCGGATAGGCCGTTGCTATCTCTCGGTACAAGTCAGTATTGGCGCCTTTGAGGGTGCCGTCGCGGCTGATATCGGTCACTAATGCGTGTTTAAGACCAAAAGGCTTAAAGGCATCGACGAGGGATTCTAAGCTCTTGCCGCCACCGGACTGCCAGCCCGATACCGCGACAATCTTCTCGCCCAGCTCGTTGATGTTCACATCCAATGCCAGACAGATGGCATCGGCGCCATATTTTTTTAACCAGCCCTGTACCAGTTCGGTCTCTTTTACGGCCAGAGAGCCGATAACCACGCGCTTCACGCCAATTTCCAGTAGTTCGGCGACCTGAGCTTCGGTGCGAATACCGCCTCCCACCTGAATGTTGGCATCCAGGCCGGTAACTAACTCGGCGATTAACGGAGTTTGACGGGCATCGGGGTCTTTCGCGCCGGTAAGGTCAACAATATGAAGCCAGTTAGCCCCTTGTGTCTCATAGGATTTGAGCTGAGACAGGGGAGAGAGGTCGAAGGTGGTTTTTTGAGCGTAATCGCCTTGATACAAACGCACCACCTGACCCTCGATAAGATCGATTGCTGGAATAATCATGATTTCGCCTCTTGAATTGCAGCGTCAAGGCTGGCTTTGTCTAACGCTAAGAAGTTGCTTAATATTTTTGACCCGATAACCGCACTTTTTTCCGGATGAAACTGTACGCCCATAAAGTTATCTTTGGCGATAGCGGCGCTGAACGTCTCTCCATACTCACATCTTGCTATGGTGAAGTCGCTGAGCGGTACCCGGTAGCTGTGAACGAAGTAGACATAGCTGCCTGCGGGAATGCCTGCAAATAACGGATGCGCTGATGGGGTGAGCTGGTTCCAGCCCATGTGAGGCAAGGGTTGTCCTTGGCTGTCGAGCTCCTCAACATGGGTTGGGATCAGCCCCAGACACTCACAGTCGACCTCCCGGCCGCCGCGCTCTTTCGACACTTGGGTCATCATCTGCATTCCTAAACAGACGCCCAATACCGGCTGCGTTAATCCCTGGATTAACTCGACCAGACACTTGTCTTTTAACGAGGCCATCGCCGCACCAGCGGTGCCAACGCCGGGCAGTACCACCCGGGTTGCGGCTTTAATCAGATCATGATCGTCACTGACGATGACATGGTCACAAATGCGCTCGAAGGCATAGCGTACCGAGCTTAAATTCGCACAACCTGTATCTATGATGACGGTTGAATTGTCTGCTTGGCTCATAAGACACCTTTACTCGAGGGAAGAAGATCGCCCTCAACTTTAGCTGCCTGACGTAAGGTGCGACCTAAGACTTTATAGAGACTTTCCACCTTGTGGTGATCGTTATCGCCGAGCGTCTTGAGGTGCAAGGTGCAGCGCAAGCCGTCGGCGAAGGAGCGGAAGAAATGTGGCACCATCTCGGTGGCCATTTCGCCGACCATTTCACGCTCGAACTCGCCATCAAACTTGATGAAGGGGCGACCCGACAGGTCAAGCAAACATTCGGCGCTCGCTTCATCCATAGGAATACTGAAGCCAAAGCGTGCGATACCGCGTTTATCGCCAAGGGCTTCTCTGAGCGCCTCACCAATCGCCAGCGCCGTATCTTCGACGCTGTGATGATCGTCTATCTCCAGATCGCCATCGACCTTGACGTCCATCTTGAAATTACCGTGAGTAGAGATCTGATCCAGCATATGGTCGAAGAATCCGATGCCGGTTACGACTTTGCCTTTTTCTTGTGAGTCGAGATCGATAGTAACGCGAATGTCGGTTTCTTTGGTGGTTCTTACCACGGTTGCGATGCGGTTGCGGTTTAACAGTGTATCGGCAATGGCGTTCCAGTTGAGGGTCTCAGGGTCATATTGCAGCCCCTGAATGCCCATGGCTTCTGCGAGTCCCATATCCGTTTCGCGATCGCCAATCACGGCCGACTGAGTGAAGTCGACCTTACCCTGTGTCAGATAATCTTTGACCAGACCCAGTTTAGGTTTGCGGCAACTGCAGTTTTCATCGTTAAAGTGTGGGCAGATAAGCACTTCATCGAAAATAATGCCTTGACTGGTCAGGATCTGCATCATCATATCCTGAGGTGCATCGAAGTCATCTTTAGGGAAAGAGGGCGTACCTAAACCATCTTGATTACTCACCATGACCAGTCGGTATCCGGCATTTTGTAACTTTAATAATGCGGGGATCACATTGGGTTCGAACACCAATTTCGCGAGACTATCTACCTGCTTGTCGGTGACAGGTTCTTCGATGATGGTGCCATCACGGTCGATAAATAATATTTTCTGCTTCATGAACTCTCTACCTTCAATTTGGTTAAATGCTTTTTTTCTTGTCATTTAGATAGTTATTGCAATCGTTACTGCGACAGTTAGTTTGACAGCTGTGCAATGAGATAGTTGGTCTCTTGCTGATCACTAAAACTGAAACGTATGCTGCCTGCCAGCCTGGGATCGGAATACGTTCTCGCTACCACTCCGGCCAGGCTCAGCTTGACTGACACAGCTTGAGGGTCATCAAATGTCGCCAGCACAAAATTGCCGTTTGCCGGCAGAACCTTGGCCCCGAAATCACGCAATGCATCGCTTAAGCGGGCACCGTTAGCCTTTAAACTGGCTACCTGTTCACGCATGAGCTTGATCCCATTAACGCTAAGCGCCTCACATGCCAGTTCCGAGACAGGTAGGGGAACCGGATAAGGAGCGATTACGCGCATCACCATCTCACAGATCTGCGCATTAGCCAGCAGAAACCCGCAGCGGGCTCCGGCGAGAGCAAAAGCCTTAGACAGGGTTCGAAGTACCACTAAGTTATCATATTTTTGAACAAGATCTGCGACGGAAAAATCGGCACAAAACTCGATATAGGCCTCATCGATGACCACTAATCGGTCTGGCAGACTGGCGATCACAGCTTCGATGCTGGATCTGTCGATCACTGTGCCGGTAGGGTTATTCGGGTTACAGATAAAGACCAATTTTGCATCGCCGACCTGAGTCACTATCTCTTTGGGCAGCTGGTAGTTATCCGTCAGGCTGAGTGCATTGACGCCGACATTAAAGGTTTTGGCACTGATGGCATACATGCCATAGGTGGGGCCAAAGCAGGCGATGGAATCGATGCCCGGGAAACAAAAGGTGCGTATGAGAAGCTCTATCGCCTCATCGGCGCCGCGCCCTGTGATTATGCTGTCTGCTGCCACACCTGAGTAACGGCTGTAGGCCGAGATAAGCTCGGGCGGCTGGCACTCAGGGTAGCGGTTGAGCTTGTCGAGTCGGCTGTTATTAAAGGGTGACTCGTTGGCATTGATCCAGATATCGCCACGTCCGCCAATGCGCCTTGCAGACTGGTAGGGCTGAAGCTCGAGTAGCTCGGGTCTGGCTAATCGCTGGGCCAGCGTATTTTCAGCTTCTGTATTCACTGTCATCTCAAACTCCTTTGGCATCGGATGTTGCACCCGAGTTCAGGCTGGCAATGCGAACGGCGACCGCATTCTTGTGTGCATCGAGCTGTTCGGCCGCGGCGAGTGTCATAACGGTTTGGCTGAGCCCCATTAAGCCCTCGGCGCTAAGCTCCTGCACCGTGAAGCAGCGGCTGAAATCGGCCAGAGAGAGGCTTGATACCGCGCGGCTATAGCCATAGGTCGGCAGCACGTGGTTAGTGCCACTGGCATAATCACCGACCGACTCAGGGGTATAAGCCCCTAAGAAGACAGAACCTGCGGCGCGGATCTTCTTCAGCACTTCACGGGGGGCTTTGGTCTGTATAATAAGGTGCTCAGGTCCATAGAGGTTTGAGACCTTAGCTGCCTGCTCCATATTATCGACCAGCAGTGTACGACTGGACTCCAGGGCTACCTGCGCAATATCGACTCTGGGCAGGAGTTCAAGCTGACAGCTCAGTGCCAGATTCACCTCATCTGCCAGCTTCGCACAGTCAGTGACCAGCATGACCTGGGAATCGGGGCCGTGTTCGGCCTGTGACAGGAGATCGGCCGCGATAAACTCGGCATTGGCATCGCTATCGGCTATCAATAGCACCTCAGAGGGGCCCGCAGGCATATCTATACTCACCACGCAGCGACTGTCCTGGGAGACGATACGTTTAGCTTCGGTGACATAACGGTTGCCGGGGCCGAAAATCTTATCGACGGCGGGCACCGACTCGGTGCCGAAGGCCAGGGCTGCGATGGCTTGTGCGCCGCCTACCTGAAATATCTCTGTGATCCCACAGGCGTTTGCGGCGTAGACGATGGCATCGTTTATGGGGGGCGGACTGACCAGTACTCTTTGCTCACACCCGGCAATCTTGGCCGGCAAGGCTAACATAAGTACGGTGGAGATCAGCGGTGCACTGCCACCGGGAATGTATAAGCCGACCTTCTCGATAGGCTCTGAGCGCAGCTCACAGCGGATCCCCTTCTGGGTATCGACGCTCACAGGCTCAAATTTCTGCGCCTGGTGAAAGGTATCGATATTATCTATCGCCTGAGCTACAGCGAATTTTATCTCCTCATCGACTCGGGCACAGGCTGCGTCGATATCACCCGCAGAGAGCTTCAACTGCTCGATTGTAACGCCATCAAACCTACGGCTGTAATCTATAAGTGCCGCATCTTTGCTTATCTGTACTTCATTGACGATAGCGAGCACATCTTGCTCCAGACTCGCGTCACCAACCAGAGGTGAGCGGGAGAGTGCCGCCTTACGGTCTTTGTCGGTTAATGATGCCCAATTGAGGATCTGCATGGTACTACCCCATCATCTTTTCGATTGGCATAACCAGGATGGAGCTTGCCCCTAATTTGGTTAGCTCTTCCATGGTGTCCCAGAACAGGTCTTCGCTGCTGACGGCGTGGATAGCGACTCGGTTAGTATCATCATTAAGAGGCAGAACCGTTGGGTTTTCGGCGCCAGGTAGTAGGGCGACAATCTGCTCTAATGTTTCTGTCGGCGCGTGTAGTAATATGTACTTACTCTCTTTTGCGCGCACCACACCATTGATTCGAGATAGGATTTTATCAATCAGTGCTTGTTTAGCCGGGTCTTGAGGCTGTGATGATTGGATAATGCAGGCTTTGGATTGGTAGATGACTTCTGTTTCATATAAGCCATTGGCTTCTAACGTTGCCCCAGTCGATACTAGATCACAGATGGCATCTGAAAGCCCTGCACGTGGGGCGACCTCAACCGAGCCCTTGAGCATACAGTCGTTGTAAGTGATCCCTTTTCTCTGCATGTAACGGCGAAGCAGGTTAGGGTAAGAGGTGGCGATTCGCAGCCCTTCCAGCGATGCTGCATCTTCATAATTGAATTCGTTCGGGACGGCGAGAGAGAGGCGACAAGCACCGAAATCGAGTTCACGTAGCTTGATACAGGTAGAGGGCTTATCGAGTCTTTCGCGTTCAATCTGTTCCTCTTCGAGTACGTTCTCTCCGATGATCCCCATATCGACCACACCGTCCATGACCAGACCTGGAATATCATCGTCTCGGACCCTAAGCAGATCGATAGGCATGTTGTCAGAGTGAGCTATCAGGCGTTGTTCGTTGACGGTAAATTTAACGCCACAACTTTTTAGTAGCTTCATGGACTCGATTGATAGGCGACCCGATTTTTGAATGGCGATGCGTAATCTTCTTGATTCTGGCATTTTTCTATTTCCTGTCAGTTGATTCAATATCAGTTTAATTTTTGACTTGTCATTTAAAAAGCTCTTGAATAACTTCTTCAAAAACAAATTGTTAATCTAAAACGTAAAAACCCCCGGAATTCCTTCCAGGGGTTTTTGATATTCTTGAATCAACCGCCGGAAGGAAATAGTCCTTCGGCAGTGAGCTTCCGAAGGCTACCGCATATGGTGATGATGATGGATAGTGTTCGTAAGCTTAATCATGTTCATCTCTCTTATCGTAAAAATCTAATATTTGAAAAATATGCCTGTTGGCTAATATCTAAAAAGTAAGCTTGTTCGCTAAGCTCTGTATTTAAACTAATCATTTTCTGAATCGATTGCAACCCCTTATTTCGCCCTATGAATATTCTTCATCTGTAAGATATATCGTCCGGTTATCTTCGTTTTATTATTGGCAGTGTTTACGTGGCGGAACAATGGATGGCCTCCTGTATTGAACGCCTTATAGGTTAAATAACTGGATGTCACAGTGTTTGATGGTTTGTTGCCGTTTTTACCGGGTGAGGCAAGAGGCACAAGATTATTAAAAAGAAAACAGATCATCAGCGGTCACAAGCAGAGCGTTTATAGGCAGTCACCTTTCGAGTTTATGTTATAGCGTCGCGCTGAATTTAGGTCGGTACAAATCCAAGAGCTTGGGACATAGTTTGCAAGGGGATTTCGCTTGTAGAACCAGAATAAACAGGGATAATACCGATTCAATCACTATATTAACCTCCAGAAACTGTAATAAGTGAACGCCTTGACTAACACAACAACCACAGCGACCAGCAGACTGACAAAAGAGATCGCACTGGCGTTCGGAAGTGACGGCATGCTTGCCAGTCATATTCAAGGCTATAGCGCGCGTGATGTGCAGATTCAGATGGCCGAGGCCGTTTGTGATGCTATCGTCAACAAGAGCGATTTGGTGGTTGAAGCGGGCACGGGGGTCGGCAAAACCTTCGCTTACCTTATTCCTGCGCTGCTCAGTGGCAAGCAAGTGATCATCAGTACCGGCAGTAAAAACCTGCAAGAGCAGCTGTTTTATAAAGACCTGCCCAGTTTACTCTCCATGTTGGAGATCTCCCCTAAGGTCGCACTATTAAAAGGGCGCAATAACTATTTGTGTCAGGATTTGATGGAGAAGCAGCTTAATGGCTGTGACTCGTTAGATCCTAAGGTGTTAGACGACCTGTTACGCATCAACCAATGGGCGGGGCAGACCAGCGATGGCGATCTTGGCGGCTTAACCTCTATTTCTGAAAATGCCGACGTGTTACCGCTTATTGCCAGCAGTCGCGAGAAGTGCAGTGGAAAAAGGTGCGATCACTATGAGGTGTGCTTTACACGAAAAGCGCGAAGTCGTGCCATGGATGCCAAGATCATCGTGGTCAACCATCACCTGTTCTTTGCCGATAGGGTGCTTAAGGAGACGGGGTTTGCCGAGCTGCTACCCGACTCAGATGTGGTGGTATTCGATGAGGCACACTTGCTCAGCGATATTGCCGTGACCTATTTCGGTCAACAAACCTCCACACGGAGTCTGACCGAACTGCTTAATCATCTTATTGAAGTCTATCGCAAGGAGTTAAGAGACTCGCCGCAGATAGAAGCTTTAACGTCTCGCTGCATCAGTCAGTTAAACGGTTGGCATCAACAGATGTTCGATCGCAATGGTTCTGATTGGCGTCAATTGATGGGCGATCGAGAGTTGGCCGCCTGTTCATGGGGGGTATTAAAAGAACTTCAGTCACTCGAGAGCCTGTTGCAATCTCATGTGGGGCGAAGTGAAGAGCTGGATGATGGTCTGGAAAAGCTCAGCGGATTTACCAATAAGTTAACGATATTCTTTCAATGTGAGAATAATCAAGCCGCTTACAGTGTCGAGTATGGTCACCGCTATCTGACGTTACGTATCGCACCAATCAATGTGGCTCGTGAGTGCGAGAAACTGTTTGACGCCCAGACCAGCTGGGTGTTTACCTCAGCGACCTTACAGATAAACAGAGATCTGACCCTGTTTACCAAGGGACTTGGAATAGGTAAAGCCAGACAGTTGATCTTAGAGAGTCCCTTCGATTACCCAAATAATGCACTTCTGTGTGTGCCAAGGCATCTGTCTAAGGTGAGCAATCAGGGGGCCGCGGTCAGAGAGTTAGTCGATATTGCGACCCAGACTATCAATGCCGCTCAGGGGCGTACCTTCATCCTGTTTACCAGTCATCGTATGATGAATGCTTGCGCGAGCGCGCTTCAAAGCCGGGTTGCTTATCCCTTGTTAGTGCAAGGTCAGGGCAGTAAACAGAGTCTGCTGAAAAAATTTCGTCAGCTCGGTAATGGGGTGTTACTCGGAACCGGAGCATTTTGGGAAGGCGTCGATGTACGTGGTAAGCTCTTGAGTTGCGTGATTATCGATAAACTGCCCTTTGTGTCCCCCGATGATACGCTTTATCAGGCCAGAGCCGACAGTGTTTCCCGCGAGGGGAAAGATCCCTTCTCGACGATCTCATTACCCCAGGCGGTGATCTCACTCAACCAAGGGGTAGGTCGATTAATACGTGACGAGAAAGACAAAGGCGTATTGATCCTCTGTGATAACCGCATCGTTAACCGTCCATACGGGCAGGCATTTTTGAACTCGCTGCCGCCCATGGCAAGAACCCGGGATATGGACAAGGTGGTGAATTTCTTGAAGCAGATAAAATAGGCAGATAAGGAAGAGGCCGTGAAGGTTTTAGTGACAGGGAGCGCCGGCAGGGTCAGTGATAACAGAGTTTGTTCCAACTCTTGAGCAGGAGTTTATAGGCCGTGGCTGGACTCTACCTAAGTCTCTCGACCGAGTTTATGATTCAACCCTTGCGCAAACAGAGCTGGGCTGGCAGCCTAAATATGGCTTCGAGGCTGTGCTCAATATGCTCGATTGTGAGCTGTCTGAGGTGCTGCTTGTTAGTGGTATTAGTTAACACTATGATAATGGGAGATTTGACGTCATCTGTATACGGTTCTAAAAGAGAGCTTTATTATGCCTATGTAGATGATGTATCCAGATTGAATGAGGTCATCCGATAATGAACCAATTAATTAAATTCAGATGGCCACTGCTGTTTTTGTCTCTGGGCTTAATGTGCCAGCTTGCCTTTAACCTGATTGGCTCAAGGGTCGATGATAATGGTTTTCTGCTTGAGCCATTTGGGTTGCTGTTTATCTCTTGGGTGTTCATCACTTTCGGTCTTGTTTTGCTTCTAATTCGCTTAATTAAAGTGTGGAGAAGTAATCGTTAGCAAAGAGACAAAGAGACAGGCCTGACACCCGTCTCTTCACACTCTCCTGATTTTTTATCTGTGGTCAATGTAGCTTCATTCTTGGTCGTACTACGCGCATCACCTTTTCTGCAAACCATAACCCTATGGTCTTGAGTGTTCCGTGTATCGCCCTTTGATGCATGCGATAGAGCGAGATATACACCAGCCGGGCTATTTTCCCTTCGACAAACATGCTGTTTTTGGTCAGGTTACCCATCAGGCTGCCAACTGTGCTGAACTTGGATAGGTTTACCAAGGAGCCGTAGTCGACATAGGTATACGCTTCACGGGGTTCGCCATTGAGTTCATGGATAAGGTTTTTCTCTACACATTCAGCCATCTGATGCGCCGACTGTGCTCTGGGGGGAACAAAGCTGCCGTCGGCTTGCTTACAGGCGCAGCAGTCCCCGATAACGTAAATAGCTTCATCTATCGTACTGATTAAACTTGGATTAACCAGTATCTGATTCGCCCTGTTTAACTCAAAAAGGTCGATGGCTCTGATGAAGTCCGGGGCTTTCACGCCTGCGGCCCATAGCATCAGGTTTGCCTCGATTAAGTCACCATCGGCGGTCACAAAACCCTCAGATGTGGCCTCGCTTATGCGGGTGTTTTCCATCACATTGACGCCTAGCTTACTGAGTTCCCGCCTGGCTGAGCTTGCAATACGCTCGGGCAGGGCGGGAAGAATGCGGGGACCGGCTTCAATCAGGTGGATGTTGAGTTTCTCGGCGGTCATCTTGCTTAGGCCATAGACTTTGAGCATCTCGGTGACATGATACAGCTCTGCTGAAAGCTCGACGCCGGTAGCGCCAGCTCCCACGATGGCAATATTAAGCTTATTGATAGAGTCTGATTGATGAACCCGGGTAAAACTGTCTAACAATGCATTATGGAATCGATTCGCCTGCTGATGGGAGTCGAGGAAAAAGCAGTGATCTTTGACACCGGGCGTATTGAAATCATTACTGACACTCCCGATTGCGATTACTAACTTGTCATAATCGATATGACGCTCTGGCAGTAAGGTGTAACCGGCATCATCGACAATGGGTGCCATGGATAATTGCTTGGCACCGGCATTCAGCCCGCAAAAGGTCCCCAATTGGAATTGATAACCGTGTTTGGCTGCATGGGCAGAATAAACGACTCCATCGAGATCTGAGTCCAGAGAGCCCGTTGCGACTTCATGAAGCAGGGGTTTCCAGATATGGGTACGATTCTTGTCGATTAATAGGATTTGGGCTTTGTCTTTCTTTCCGAGTTTGTGCCCCAGTTGAGTCGCAAGCTCCAAACCTCCGGCTCCACCACCGACAATCACTATCACTGGCTTTGTCGTACTCATAGTAACCTCCTTAAATTAACAACAACTTATATTGGAGCAAAGGCTTTAAAAATGCACTAGTTGATTTAACTGTTTTTGACTTGAATGCCAGCTCATCTATCTGCATTGAGGGCTGTGTAAGTCTGTTTGTAAGTGCTAAGAAGTCGCGTGTTTCGCACTGGCGAGTGGGGAGAAGAGGGCTATCTTTAATGAAGTGTGTGGATACACAGGGTTAATCAGCTCAAGCGTTAAACTCTGATAAATGACCTACAGCTCTTTGATAAACAGACTATTCTTAATCTATGAAGGACCCAGTCAAAAACTTAATCATATAGCGGCATCGAAACTTGAACTCAGGTATGACAAATAAAGGAAGCTCAAATATGGAAGCGAGACAGGTCAAGAGTATTAGTGACGCGATGGCCATTATTGAAGAGCGAAAATTAACTCATGTTAAAGTTGGCTTGTTCGACATCGATGGTGTTATGCGCGGCAAATACATGTCCAAAGCGAAGTTTATCTCTTCGTTAGAGCGGGGCTTTGCCTTTTGTGACGTGGTGCTTGGCTGGGACATGAAAGACCAGCTCTATGATAACGGTAAATATACCGGCTGGCATACGGGGTATCCCGATGCGCCGGTGCGAATATTGCCTCACACCTGCCGGGATGTCGTGGGTGAAGAGGGGATGCTGCTCTTTATTGCCGAATTTGCTAAGGAAGCCGAGTCCCTGTGCCCGAGGGGGGTATTACGCAGAGTCATAGAGAAAGCCGATAAGATGGGTTTTTTGGCTATGGCAGCGCTTGAGTATGAGTTCTTCCTTTTTAATGAAACCCCACACTCCATTCGTGAAAAAAACTTTCGCAATTTAGAAACCGTCACTCCTGACTGGTTTGGTTATTCCATGATCCGTAATTCGGTTCATTCAGACCTCTATCAAGCGATACTGTCGATGGCGGAAACTATGGACTTTCCCATCGAAGGGATCCATTCAGAAACGGGGCCGGGCGTGATTGAAGCGGCCATCGCTGTCGATAGTCTAGAGGCCGCCGCCGATAAAGGGGCACTCTTTAAAACCTTTATGAAAGTATTGGCACAAAAGCGAGGGCTGATGGCTACGTTTATGGCCAAGTGGTCGGGTGATTATCCGGGTCAGAGTGGTCATATTCATCTGTCGTTACAGCATAAAGATGGCTCTTCGGCGTTTTACGATCCCAGTCAGGCTCACAACATGAGTTCTATTCAACGGCACTTTCTGGCGGGGCAACAAGAGTTAATGCCTGAGTTTCTCTGCATGATAGCGCCTACCATCAATAGCTATTCGCGGATGGTTCCCGGTTTTTGGGCGCCAACGGATGCGACCTGGGGGGTTGAGAATCGCACCACTGCTTTGCGCGTTATCCCTGGTTCCGCTAAGTCTCAACGGGTGGAGTATCGTTTAGGCGCCGCAGACGCCAACCCCTATTTGGCTCTGGCTGCAGCCTTGGCCAGCGGTTTGTATGGCATTGAACATCAATTAGAACCCGGTGAACAGGTTAAGGGGAACGCTTATGAGCAAACCCATGATGTATCAATAGCCTTACCGTCCACATTATGGGATGCCACTCAGAGATTTAAACAATCGAATGTCGCAAAGGTGCTGTTCGGTAACGCGTTTGTCGAGCATTACGCCATCAGTCGCGAGTGGGAAGAACGTGAGTTTAGAAAGCATGTGAGTGATTGGGAGATGGAGCGCTACTTTGAAATTATTTAGTCTTGATTGGCGTATATCCAGAAACATCAATTTCATTCAGAGGTGGATAGGCGATGAAAAAATCTCAGCAAGCCAATAATGGAGTAAAGCCTCAGCCCCTGTCTCAGTCTCAAGTAAAGAGGACGAGTAAGGGGAAGATCAAAGGTCAACCCCCCGCCAATGAGCTGCAGACTGTTTCTCCAATCGACGGCAGTGTTTATGTGAGTCGCCAACTTGCCGGTAAAGAACGGGTTAATACCTGTGTCGACAGGGCGGTGCAGGCAAAGTCGAGCTGGCAGGCTACGCCACTCGATACCCGAAAAGTGATATGCCAACGGGCGATCGATATTTTGTTGAGCCATAAAGAAGAGATTGCTCTCGAGCTTAGCTGGATGATGGGACGACCCATACGCTATACCGCCGGAGAGTTACATGGGGTTGCTGAGCGCAGCGAATATATGATCAGCGTGAGTGATGAAGCACTTGCCACCCTGACTTTATTGGAAAAGCCCGAACTGACCCGATACATCAAACGAGAACCTCTGGGCGTGGTGTTGGTTATCGCCCCCTGGAATTATCCTTTCCTTACCGCCGTCAATGCCATCATTCCAGCTTTATTAGCGGGTAATTGCGTCATCTTAAAGCATTCGGCCCAAACCCCACTGTGCGCCGAACGTTTCTATCAGGCATTTCATGAAGCCGGCTTACCCGAAGGCATATTTCAGTTTTTACACCTGAGTCACCAGGGCACCACAGAGCTCATTACTTGCAAGGAGATTAACTACGTGGCATTTACCGGCTCGGTGGAAGGGGGCATTAAGGTTGAGAAGGCTGCTATTGGGCGATTTATTGGTGTGGGATTAGAGCTGGGAGGGAAAGATCCCGCCTATGTGCGCCAGGACGCCGATATCGAAAAAGCCGCAGAGACCATTATAGATGGGGCTTTTTTCAATTCGGGCCAGTCTTGTTGCGGCATTGAGCGAGTCTATGTTCATCGAAGTGTCTATGATGAGTTTGTCGCTCAGTCGGTGGCGTTAACATTACAGTATAAACTCGGCCGAGCAGATGATTCTGACGCGACTCTGGGACCTATGGTGCGGACATCGGCGGCCGATTTTGTTCGCGCTCAAGTGAAAGAGGCGATAGCGCAGGGGGCGGTCGCACATATTGATGAGTCTCTGTTCGAGATGAGTCAAGAGGGGACGGCCTATCTTGCACCTCAGATATTGACTCATGTTAATCACCGGATGAGGGTGATGACAGAGGAGTCATTCGGTCCCGTGGTGGGGATCATGAAAGTCTGTGACGATCAAGAGGCGCTCGAGCTGATGAATGACAGCCCATTTGGCTTAACCGCCAGTGTATTTACCAAAGATGTTGAAACCGGGATCGCGTTAGGTGAGCGAATTGAAACTGGCACCTTCTTCCTCAATCGATGTGATTACCTTGACCCGGCTCTGGCCTGGACAGGGGTAAAACAGTCGGGCCGAGGGTGCAGTTTGTCTCAACTTGGCTTCGACTATTTGACCCGTCCCAAATCGTTTTATATCAAACATGACTAAGCCGTTTATTGTTTGAACGGCAAATTATACCAGGGAGCGATAGATGGAACTATTTGCAAATTGGCACTACCCGACGGCCATTACCGTTGGCGATACTTGTATCTCGCAGATAGGGGAGAAGTGCCTTAACTTGTCGATGAATAAGGTGATGGTGGTGACCGACCCCGGTTTGGCAGAGCTGGCTTTGGTGACACAGGTATTGTCCCATTGCAGAGAGGCGGGGTTAGTCCCAGAGCTGTTTTGCGATATACAGGCTAACCCGACAGACGAGAATATCAAACGAGGGATCGAGGCGTTTAATGCTGGTGAATTCGACGGTATTATTGCATTGGGAGGTGGTTCGAGCATAGATGCCGGTAAGGCGATAGCCTTGATGGCTAAACAATCATTCTCACTGTGGCAAATGGAAGACGTCGATGATAACTGGAAGCGAGTCGATGTGGATAATATGGTGCCTGTGGTTGCCGTGCCGACCACAGCGGGCACCGGAGCCGAAGTCGGCCGGGCGTCGGTGATCACAGATACCGATGGCGAATATCATGTTAAGCGCATCATTTTCCATCCGAAGATGATCCCTGCCAGCGTCTTACTCGATCCCGCCCTGACGGTGAAGTTATCGCCGCAGATGACAGCGGCGACCGGACTGGACGCGTTATCGCATAATCTTGAGGCATTTTGCGCGCCTTCTTATCATCCTATGGCCGAAGGGATTGCCATCGAGGCCATTCGATTGATTAAGGCATTCTTACCCGTTGCGTTTGAAGATGGTGAAAATATCGAGGCGCGAACACAGATGCTGGTGGCATCGAGTATGGGGGCAACCAGTTTTCAGCGGGGGTTAGGCGGTATGCATGCGCTGGCTCATTCTCTGGGGGCACTTTATAACACACATCACGGCCTGCTTAACGCGATATTGATGCCTTATGTGTTAAAGAGAAATCGAGGTGAGATAGAGGAGAGGATCACTCGTCTGGCCAGGTACCTTGAGCTCGACTATCCGGGGTTTGACAGCTTTCTTGAATGGGTATTGCTGTTCCGTGCCCGGTTGGATATTCCCCATTCTCTCGATGAGATCGGCATCACGCTCGAAGATGTCCGTTTAGTCGGAGAGATGGCAGTAAAAGACGCGGCGGCGGGAGGAAATCCGGTAAACCTCACGGGCAAGGACTATTCCGATCTCTTTACTGATGCGGTCCAGGGACGCTTGTGATCCCTGTAAACCGGTACATTCGGAGAGCTTGATGGTCATTGGAATTTTGCAATGTGACGATGTCAGGGAAACGCTCAAGGAGAAGCATGGGAATTACCCCCAGATGTTTATATCTCTGTTCAGAAGCGTCGATACGAAAATAGCGTTCAATGTGTATCGGGTAACCGAGGGTATTTATCCTGAGTCAATCGGTGAATGTGATGCCTATATCACGACCGGAAGCCGGTATAGCGTCAACGACGGTGACCCCTGGATTGCAAAGTTTCAAGACTTTATCACCGAGCTATATCATACAAAGAAGAAATTTGTGGGGATCTGCTTTGGTCATCAGATGATGGCGAAAGCACTGGGGGGGGAAGTGGAGACCTCACCTAAAGGCTGGGGGATAGGGGTCATGACAACGAGGATTAAACATAGACCCGCATGGATGAAGATGGATGTTCAGCAACTGGATTTACTGGTGAGTCATAGAGAACAAGTGACAAAAATGCCAAAAGGTGCGGTACTTATCGCAGCTAGTGAATTTTGCCCCTATTACATGCTGCAGATTAATGATCATTTCTTAGGGATCCAGGGGCACCCGGAATTTAGTAAGAGTTACGCCAAAGACCTGATGATGGCAAGACGCGATACCATTCCCGCTCAGCGGATAAAAGTAGGCATTGAATCATTAACGTCAGCGGTAGATGACGAGTTCGTGAGCCGAATGTTGCTGAGTTTTATGAGATAAAGTGAAGTGTGTTGCTGCTTTTTTAATCGAAGAGACATTTTTGATGAGGTTTTATAATACTGACTCTTATTGATGCACAGTTTCTTAGGTATAATCATTCTTCTCTATATGTTTAAACATTGAGAAGATAATTTTAGTACTAGTGGTTTTATGCCGCTATTTTCGTGATCTTAAGGCTGTGTTGGTTCAGGCCTATTTGCTTGTGGTATTAGATGACTGATAAACAGAAAAACATTGAAGAATTGACCGTGTTAGCGTTAGACACGTGTACAGAATCATGCTCGGCAGCCTTGATTTCAGACGGGAAAATCTATTCTGAACAGGCCGATGCGCCTCGTGAACATAGCCAACGTATTTTGCCTATGGTCGATTCGGTGCTATCTCAGGCGAGTATTCAACTTCAAAATGTTGATTTAATAGCATATGGTCGCGGTCCGGGGAGTTTTACCGGTATCAGAATTTGTACCAGCATGACTCAAGGCTTGGCCTTAGGGCAAGATCTTCCGGTGATCGGGATCTCTTCACTGCAAACGATGGCCCAGGCCGTGTTTGATGAGCAGGGCGGACAACAGATCATCGCCGCTATCGATGCCAGAATGGGTGAAGTGTACTGGGGGCAGTTTATCGTCAGGAATGGTTTGGTTGAGCTCAAAGATGCCGAGCTTGTCTGTTCACCCGATGATGTGCCACTGACCTTGGATGTCAGTCAGCCAATTGTGGTATGTGGTACCGCCTTCGATGCTTATCCTGATCTATTGACCTTGTCAGAGAATATCTCATTGGCAGAGAATGTTAAATTCCCGGATGCTAAAGCCATGTTAGCGCTGGCCAAAGCCGGTTTTGAGCAGGGGTTGAGCACAGCCGTTGACGACTTAGCTCCCGTATACTTGCGCGATACTGTCACCTGGAAAAAGTTACCCGGACGAGAGTGATCTCCTCAATTGGATAACTGAAGGCCTGATCTTGTGTTTAGTGGAGCAAGGTTAAGTGAAGAAGCTTGCAGTGACCGCTAATCGATTAACTTGATGATATAGGACGAAGAGTCATGCAGATTCAACCCAATCTTTTTGCACCGTCTACGGCGAACACCCCGGGAGTCTCTTCATCGAATGTGAAGCGCTCACAGGTTGAGCCGACTCATCAGGTTGAGCAGTCTCAGAAAAGCCAAGGCCTTGGGGCTAGTCAGCAAGTTGCCCATGGTCAGGCTGAAAACGAAAATTCACAGCTAGATGTTCTGTCAGCGCCCCTTGTTAACGCGGCTCCAGAAGAGCTTGAGTCGCGTTTAGGGGCAAAATTGGAGTATGAGCAACAAACGCAAGGCGGTGACGGGGCCGTCGCTCATTATCTGGCGAATCAACATGCGGCTCAAAGAGAAGCGATTCAACAGATGGTCGGTATCGATACCTATGCTTGACTCGTCAGCTCAGGGCATGACCGCGACGAGTAGAAGCCAAACTGGTGCACCCGGTCGGGGGCGCTTCTTGATTGAATTACTGATGGCTCTGGTTATTACTCGTCTGCCATTTATCAATGTACCGTTTAAGTGGCTCGAAAGTTATTTTCATGAACTCTCTCATGGTTTAGCGACGCTGTTAACAGGTGGCGCAGTCAGCCATATTCAACTATTTCCTAATGGGGCTGGATTATGCTTCAGCCAGGGAGGTTGGCCTGTTGTTATCGGCTTCAGTGGCTATTTCGGCGCAGCATTATGGGGGTATCTGATTTTTATTCTGGCCACCTGGCCAAAAGGGATCCGGATAAGTTTTGCCTTGCTGGGAACGGCCGTTATCGCCACAACCATACTTTGGGGCAGAGATCTGCTGACTATCTCAATTCTCGCCTGTCTCGCTGTCCTTTTTCTGTTGCCGCTTAAACTAAGCCATAATCGTTTTTTAGCCAGTGGTCTGCGGGTGATGGCCTTGATGATCATGCTTAACGCACTCGCGAGCCCAACGGTCCTGTTAGGACTGAGTGGCAAAGGGGATGCGGCTATGTTAGCGACTCAAACCTGGATACCAGGTTGGATCTGGGTCATGGCTTGGTTAGCAATCAGTGCGATGATGATTTTCCTTTGTTGGCGACGGGTCGATAGTGCAGCAAGAAGTGCAGCAGTTTAAATATACTTTTTGAATCAATCTGAACTTGGATTTTAATCCGGCAAGCTGTTAGGTTTAGTCTTTACTTTAATACCCTACAGGGAAGCGAAAAATGGATACAAAGACGCTAGCGTTGGGTTTTGCCGTCACGGCAGGGCTTACTTTTGGTGCCATGGCTCATGCACACAGTGATGATAATCAAAGCTTGACGAATGCAGTAAAGAGTGACTTCAGGCAAGCAAAAAATATTGAACGGGATGGGTTTCGTCACCCGTTAGAGACGCTGTCTTTTTTTGATATTAACGCATCCGATACAGTGGTCGAGCTATGGCCAGGTGGTGGCTGGTATGCTGAGATTTTAGCTCCTTACTTAGCGCATAGCGGTCACTATATCGGAGGGAATTTCGATACTACTCCCGATGATGAGAAACTGCGCAATGGTTACCGGGCTAAGGCGGGGAAAAAGTTTGAAGCCTGGCTAGCCGATAACAGAGCTCACCTGGGTGATGCCACTACGGTGACCTTCGATCCACCAAGTTATTATCAACTGGGTAATGATAACAGTGTCGATGTGGTGCTGACATTCAGAAATCTGCACAACTGGGCCATGAAAGGTCATATGAAGCCCGTATTCGAATCGGCTTATAAAGTGCTTAAGCCGGGTGGAACCTTTGGCGTGGTTGAGCATAGAGCAGATCCGGGAATGGAGGCTAAAAGCGGTTATATGGATCAGGCACAAGTGATTGCACTTGCGGAAGCGGTGGGCTTTAAACTGGTTGAAAAATCGGAAATAAATGCCAACCCCAAAGATACTAAGCACTACCCTAAAGGTGTGTGGACACTTCCGCCACGACTTGCGTTAGACGATCTCGATAGGGAAAAGTATCTCGCTATCGGTGAGAGCGATCGCATGACACTAAAATTTATCAAAAATAGTCAATAATTCACTGACAACAGAGGCTATATGTGGCAATCTTGCGCCCCCGAAAATGAGGTTGAGTTTCAACTGCCTCATATCCGACTTTCAGGTCGCCGATGGGGGGCGCCCGATAAGCCATTAATACTTGCCCTTCACGGCTGGTTAGATAATGCCAATAGCTTTGCGCCTTTAGCCGAAGCGCTATCATCCCAATATCAAATATTAGCGATAGACTGGCCGGGGCATGGCGGATCGGAGCATAGACCCGGTTCTTACCCGTTGCATTGGGTTGATTATCTCTATGATCTTGAGCTCTTGGTTGAAAGGTTATCGCAGCGCCAGGCACCTTTGGCCATTATTGGTCACTCTCTGGGGGGCATCGTTGCGTCAGCCTATGCCGCAGCCTTTCCCGAAAAAGTGGCTAAATTAGTGTTGATAGAGGCAATTAGCCCGCTATTTGAGGCTGCCTCGAAGAATAATCAACGGCTGAGACATAGTTTTGTTAGTCATGCCCGTTTTTTGAAGAAACGGGATGATGATCCGGCTGTGTATGACTCTATCGAAGTGGCAGTAAAAGCCAGAATGCGTTTAACGGGGCTGGAAGAGAGATGGTGCCGCTTGTTGGTCGATAGAAATATGCAAAAACATGATATTGGCGTCAGTTGGCGCAGCGATCCAAGGTTAAAATTAGATTCACCTATCAGGCTGACATTCGAACAGGTCGATGCACTGATGAGTGATCACAGTTCCAGTACCTTACTTATTACTGCGGACCGAGGGTATTCGGAGTTGAATACCCTTTTACCCAAAGCAAAGTCGTGGTTTAAAGACCTTACCTGCGTAGAGCTGGAAGGTGACCACCACTTACATATGGGAAATGCCGTTAACACGGCTCATGCTATCAGCGATTACTTAACATCAACTGTCACTACCACAGATTGAAAAAGAGACTAGGATTTTTACTCTATTTATGTGATGATGATCATAATTAAAACACTCGTATGAATCGGGTTGAATTAAAATAAAAATTAAAGACAGTGTTATTGCTTGTTGTTTTACAAGCGTTTTACAGACTAGAGTGGTCTGTATCCACTGCATGTGGGATATTAGGAGAGATTTGTGGAACAGCTTTGGATAGATAACTTACCTGATGATGTACCATCGGAAATTGATGTAAACCAGTATGATTCACTTGTCGATATGTTTGAGAAATCAGTATCGAAGTATGCCGATCAACCTGCGTTTGTTAATATGGGGGCGACTCTGACTTATCGTAAGTTGGAAGAGCGAAGCCGCGCATTTGCCGCCTATCTTCAAAATGAACTTAAGTTAGTCAAGGGTGACAGAGTCGCCATCATGATGCCTAACTTACTGCAGTATCCTATCGCGCTGTTTGGTATTTTACGTGCCGGGCTGGTTGTGGTGAATGTTAATCCTCTCTATACCCCAAGAGAATTGAAGCACCAACTGAACGATTCCGGTGCCAAAGCCATTGTTGTCGTCTCTAATTTTGCACACACACTCGAGAAGGTCGTCGATCAGACGCCAGTCGAGAGCGTGATCTTAACAGGGCTTGGTGATCTTCTTAGTGCGCCGAAGCGGACACTAGTTAATTTTGTCGTCAAGTACATCAAGAAGATGGTGCCAAAATACAATTTGCCCCATGCCATCTCGATGCGAAAAGCCTTGTCGAAAGGCAGAAGTATGCAATACGTGAAACCTAAAATGGTCAACGATGATATTTCATTCCTGCAGTATACAGGTGGGACTACCGGTGTATCGAAAGGCGCAATGCTCACACACGGCAACGTGGTGAGCAACCTGTTACAGGCAGACGCCGCGTATTCGCCACTGTTGATCGATGGCAAAGAGTTCGTCGTGACAGCCTTGCCTTTGTATCATATTTTCGCCTTAACCGTGAATTGCCTGTTGTTTATGCATAAAGGCTCTAACAATCTGCTTATCACCAACCCAAGGGATCTGCCTGCATTTATCAGTGAGCTGAAAAAGCACCCTTATACGGCCATTACCGGCGTGAATACGCTGTTTAATGCCCTGGTTAATACGCCTGAGTTTGCCGAGTTAGACTTTTCACAGGTTAAGTTGTCCATCGGTGGCGGCATGGCGGTCCAGCGCGCGGTGGCCGACAAGTGGCAGAGTATTACTAAGACCAAGCTACTCGAAGGTTATGGTCTGACAGAGGCCGCGCCATTAGTGACCTGTTGTCCCTACAACCTTAAAGGCTACAACGGTTCTATAGGTTTTCCGGTTGCGATGACAGATATTCAGGTACGTGATGATGCTGATAAGGTTCTGCCTCAAGGGGAGATAGGTGAACTGTTTGCTAAAGGACCACAAGTGATGAAGGGCTATTGGCAACGCCCCGAGGAGACGGCAAACGTTATCGACAGTCAAGGTTATCTGGCAACGGGTGATATCGGCTATATGGATGAAAATGGTTTCTTTTTCATTGTCGACCGTAAGAAGGATATGATCTTAGTCTCGGGCTTTAATGTTTTTCCAAACGAAGTCGAAGAGGTGGTGGCTATGCATCCCAAGGTGGTTGAAGTTGCCGCCGTCGGAGTACCTAATGAACTATCTGGTGAAACGGTGAAAGTGTTTGTGGTGCAAAATGATAAATCTTTAACCGAACAAGATCTCATCACACATTGTCGCAAGCATTTAACGGGATATAAAGTTCCTAAACTGGTAGAATTCAGAGACGAGCTACCGAAATCGAACGTAGGAAAAATTCTGCGTAGAGAGCTGAGAGATGAAGTTAAGCCTAGTTAACGGCCTCAATTGCACATGGTATGTGTGATTATCTCACTTTCTTAGCCGGCTATCAGCCGGCTTTTTATTTTGTAGCATTCCATCTTCCGGGAGAACAACTTGTTAGCGTTTCAATATATAGATGACGATGCGAGCTTAACAGAGCTTGTATCAAAATACCGTCAGAGTCATTTACTGGTCTTGGATACTGAGTTCGTACGAACACGCACCTATTATGCCCGACTCGGTTTGATACAGGCTTACGACGGTAAAACGTTAGCATTGATTGACCCGATTGCCGTTGGCAACCTGTCAGAGTTTTGGAGCCTGCTCACGGAGCCGGAAATTACCACAGTATTGCACTCTTGCAGTGAAGATCTTGAGGTATTCGCCCGTAATGGTCAGTGCCAGCCAATTCGTCTGTTTGATAGTCAAATCGCTGCATCACTGTGCGGTTTCGGTCATGGACTGGGTTATGCCAAACTGGTCGAACAGACACTAAATATTGCGCTCGATAAGGGTGAGTCTCGCACCGACTGGATGAAGCGTCCCTTGAGTAAGGCTCAACTGACCTACGCGGCTAACGATGTCTATTATCTCTATGAGCTGTATCCTCAACTCATTCAAAAGTTAGAAAATACAGATAGACTGGATTGGGTATTCGAGGAAGGCGAACGTATGACGCAAGGGCGGTTAACTCCGCCGGATCTTGAACTGGCGTATCTGAAAGTTAAGAACGCCTTTCAGTTGAGCGCTAAGCAGTTAGCATACCTTAAGGTTTTGGCTAAATGGCGATTAAATAAGGCGTTATCACGAGATCTTGCCGTTGGATTTGTGGTGAAAGATCATGCCTTGATTGGTTTGGCAAAAAAGCAGCCGAAGAATGTCAATGATCTGAATAAGATGATCGAGCTGACAGAGCAAGAAAAACGGATACACGGTCGAGATCTTTTAGCCTTGCTCGATACTGCCGATCTCGATAACCCACCAAAGCCGATCGATGTGTTGGCATTGAAAAATGGCTATAAGTCATCATTTAAGACCATTAAGAATTGTCTGGCAGCACTGTCAGAACAGCATGATGTGCCGATTGAACTGCTTGGTTCGAAGCGGTATATTCATGAGTATCTTCAATGGGTATGGGACGGTAAAACCGGCGATGCTCCGCTGTTGTTAAGCGGCTGGCGCGCTGACATTGCTGCATCACCACTGGCTGAATTGGCTTTGTAATACCAATTGGTATAAGAAAGTATCAGATAAAAATAAACCCGCGGTTATTGAGTTAAACGCGGGTTTTTTATTGACTGAATTAATGGAGTCTTACTTTTCTTCTGGTAAGGTCACATTCAATTCGAGTACAGACAATTTATCGTCATTTTGGTCCAGTTGAACCGATACTTGATCAGAGTCGATATGCACGTACTTTTTTATCACCTCTATGATCTCTTGTTTCATTTGAGGGAAGTAGTCCGGCGCATCTCTCTCACCACGTTGATGGGCCACGATGATCTGCAGACGTTCTTTGGCTGTGACGGCCGTATTTGGCTTCTTTTTACTTTTGAAATAATCGAGTAAAGACATAGTTAGCTACCAAATATCCTTTTTAAAAAGCCTTTCTTCTCTTCAGTTACAAAACGTAAAGGAAGTTCTTCACCTAACAAGCGATCAACACTATCACTATAGGCTTTGCCTGCATCACTTTCTTGATCCATGATAACCGGAACACCAGAGTTAGATGCCTTCAGTACGGCTTGAGATTCTGGGATCACGCCGATAAGCGGAATGGCTAAGATCTCTTCAACATCTTCGACACTGAGCATCTCACCAGTCGTGACCCGACTTGGTGAGTAGCGGGTTAACAGCAAAAATTCTTTAACCGGCTCTAAGCTTTCTTCTGCGCGCTTAGATTTACTCTGCAACATACCTAGAATACGGTCTGAGTCTCTGACTGAGCTGACCTCCGGGTTGGTTGTCACTATGGCAATATCGGCAAAATAGAGTGCCATCATAGCCCCGGTTTCGATGCCGGCAGGTGAGTCACAGATGATGAATTCAAAATCTTTAGCCAGATCATCGAGTACTCGGCCGACCCCCTCTTTAGTCAGTGCATCTTTATCACGAGTCTGAGAGGCGGGAAGTACAAATAAATTCGGGCAACGCTTATCTTTGATTAAAGCTTGATTAAGATTTGCCTCGCCGTTAATGACATTAACGAAGTCATACACGACTCGGCGCTCGCAGCCCATAATAAGATCTAAATTACGAAGTCCGATATCAAAATCTACAACGACAGTCTTGTGTCCTTTTAATGCCAACCCGGTTGCAATAGCGGCACTGGAAGTAGTTTTACCTACGCCGCCTTTACCTGAGGTGACAACAATAATTTGTGTCATGTGTTGTTCTTTCCTTTTCTTTTCTGTCTTAAAGAGGCAGTGACTCTATGGTAAGAGATTCACCATCGAGACGAATACAGCCACTTTTTGTTGTGCTGTTGGCCTGAATATTGTCTGTTAGCCAGTATTGACCCGCTATAGAAACGAGTTCGGCTTCCATGTTTTTAGCAATGATGACTGCGTGTTTGTCACCTGATGCGCCCGCCATGGCTTTACCACGTAATGTGCCATAAATATGAATGCTGCCGTCGGCGATAACCTCGGCGCCGTTACCCACTGTTCCGATGACAACCAGATCTCCATTTTTAGCATAGATCTGTTGTCCGGATCGAATATTCTGTTTAACTAATTTAGTTGTCTTTGGTAGCTGCGGCTGGGATTGGCTCTGTTTTCCCGATTTGATTATCGCAAGCCCTAAGGTTTTAGCCTGTTCAGACAAGGTGTTTATTGCCGCAGTGATCCCAACAATCACTAATTGTCGTGAAGTGAGAAGGTCTTTTAGTGCGGCAAGATTATAACTCGAGTCTGAAATTGAGCTGAGATTGACGACAAGGGGAGCGCCAATAAAAAACTGAGGGGCGATAGCAAGTTTGCTATCAAGCTCTTTCGCTACTTTTTCCAGATCAATGCTATTGATATGGAGTACAGAAAGCGTAAAAGATGAGCCTTTTAACTCTAGGCTAGGTGTCTGCATTGCGACATTGCTCTTTGTAAAATAATCAGACTTGGCGCTGATTTGCATTATATTAATGACCGTCCATGTTATAGTGTGGTTTCGTTACTGGCAAGTTGAATAGTTTGGAAAATAGATAGTATATGATCTGTGCTGTATATAAGAGTCGACGTAAGGTCGACAGCTACCTTTTCGTTGAAAAGCGTAATGAGTTTGAGCGGGTACCCGATGCATTGATGGATATGTTTGGCGAGCCTGAATTAGTGATGATGTTACCCCTGATGAAGCGTGAGCATTTAGGCTTCGCAGATATCAAAAAAGTCAAAAGTGAACTTGCCGAAAAAGGTTATTACTTGCAACTTCCCCCACCTAAAGTTAATTTACTCGAACAGCATAAGCTGGAGATAGGCTACAGCCGAGATTAGAACGAGTTAGGCAAGAGTTAGCATAGAAGGGAGCAGCTATGGTTTGGAAGAAAATAGGGGCCGCAGTTTTTATTACTCTGTTGAGTGGTTCGATGCAACTCGCATCTGCGCAGGACAGTCAAAAGTCGACCAGTTTCGTTGAATATTTAGATGCACTAAAACTTGATGCAAAAGAGCAAGGCATTCAAAACGATATTGTGGAGCGTGTTTTTCCTAAGATTAAGCCGTTTAAACGGGCAGTATTTACAGAAAAAACGCAAGCTGAACCTAAGACTTCTTTGGAAACCTATCTTCCCGCTATGGTGCCTGAATGGAAAGTTGAAAAGGCCCGATCCCTGTTTAAACAACACAGTGTCGAGCTTAACGCCATAGGTGATAAATATGGCGTACAACCCCGATTTATTGTTGCACTCTGGGGCATAGTCTCTGATTTTGGTACCGACTCGGGTCGTCTTCCTCTGTTTTCTGTTTTGGCTTCATCAGCCTACGAGGGGAGTAAAGAGACCTTCTTCAGAGATGAGTTTTTTGCCACACTAAAGATCATGGTTCAAGACAATATTGACTTTGATGACTTGCAAGGCGCTTGGACCGGCCATATGGGTCAAACTCATTTCACTCCAAGTCAGTATCTCTTGTTCGCCCAGGATGGCGATGGTGACGGCAAGAAAGATATTTGGAACAATACCCAAGATACCTTTGCTTCATTGGCCTATTACCTCCAACAAGCGGGTTGGAAGAGTGACAGTACCTGGGGGCGTCAGGTTCTCGTACCTAAAGAATTTGATAGTTCGCACTTGTCATTTGATATAAAGAAAACCTTCTCACAATGGTCCGCGCTTGGCGTGACGCGTTTCGATGGCTCTAAACTGCCTTCACGGGATGATATGCAAATTTCGCTGATCATGCCCGATGGTGCCATTGGGCGTAAATACCTCGTCTATGACAACTATCGAGCCTTGCTAGAGTGGAATGGATCTGACTATTTTGCTCTTTCAGTGACCTATCTTTCGGAGCGGATCAAGTTTCCTGCGATAAAATAGTGTAAAATAGCCTGCGAAAGTGGGCTTTTTTATAGAATTTAATCATGTCGTTTTGGAAGAATAAAACCTTAGCTGAGATGGACACCCAAGAGTGGGAGTCACTTTGTGATGGTTGCGGTAAATGTTGTTTAAACAAGTTGATCGATGATGAAACCGAAGAGCTTTATTATACTAATGCAGCTTGTAAATTATTAGATCACAAAGATGGACATTGTGTCCACTATGTTCAGCGCTTCAATTTCGTCCCCTCCTGCACGCAAGTCACCGTCGACAACGTCGCTGAGCTAACTTGGTTACCGGATAGCTGCGCATACCGTCGTCTGTATCTTGGTCGTGAGCTTCCCTCTTGGCACCCGTTAATCACAGGTTCTAAAGAGGCGATGCATTCTGCCGGCATGTCGATTCAAAATAAAGTGACCTGTGAAACCAAAGTTAAATATATGGAAGACCATATCGTGCTTTGGCCTTTAAAAGATGTCGAATAATCAGGTTCGAAATTAACACAGTTTGTCACCCGTCTTGCTATCGGCGCTTATCTTGGCGCCGAGCATTATCTATTTAAACTTAGAAATAACTCATTCAACCTACCTGTCATTAAACCAAATTTAAACTCTCTAACTGATACCAGTTGCGTTTACTGCATCACTGTAAGTTCTTCCTCGTTAATATTGTATGTGCTACGTATGCAATTGAATGACAAAACCATACACACTGCTTCTACTTAAGTTTTCAAAAACTATCAATAATCGGCTCTTTTCATGACATGTCAGAGACCAATATTGATGAAAGCTTGCAATGACCTAAGTAAAATTCAGCCGTTTCTTATTAAGATGAAGCGCCCCGTTACCTTACGCACAGCTACCTTAACTGTACCTCATTACTTTCTTATTCTTACTCTAACTATGTTTCTACTCTGGTTTTTTGTTTATGCATTGGGGTTAAATCAAGAGTGGTTTCGAATCGTTAACAGTAATGCCGCGCACCACATCAATGGCCATTTTTCGGCTCATCTTTCCGACTTGGGCAACGGCGCGATAGTCGGTGTCTTAGCCATTGCACTGCTCGGTCGACAACCGCACTTAGCGAAACGTCTGTTGTTGACTATTTTGTTGTGTTTTACAGCCCTCTATTTTTTGAAGAATGTATTTGCAATCCCCAGACCGGCCGCGATCCTCTCGAGTGAAGAGATCAATATTGTTGGTGAGCTATTAACAAAGAATAGTTTCCCATCCGGGCATACAGCGACAGCGTTTACACTGGCAGGCTTCGTTTTACTCTCATTCCCAGGGATGATGTTACGCCTGTTAGTTATCATCATGGCATGTGGTGCCGGATGGGCTCGTATTGCGGTAGGAGCTCATTGGCCTGAAGATGTATTACTCGGAGCAGGAATAGGACTGGTGTTTGCCTGGACTGGCGCATACCTGAGCCGAAGGCAATTCAGCCCCGTGGGGAGTTATGCTTGTTGCCTGTTTCTTAGCTTAGTGGCACTTATTACTAATCTGACGCTTTATACTGAGTTTCCTGAATTTGAAAGCATTGTTCAAACTCATACTCTATTCATTATTTTGTCGGCAATGTTAGTCATCTACTTTTTTTCACGCCTGTTAATGATATCTAGAGCTAATCAAATCATAACTAAGCCTCTGGTGAAGTTTTAATATATTAATGGTGAGATAGGCCTGTGACATCTGTTTTAATTGTTTGGGAGATAGGTTCAATGCGGGCAGAGGGTGTAACTAACATAAGGCGGAATGATGTACTTGCGATAAAATACCTCCATGACCTAAGGTCATGGAGGTATTAACTATTTGGTCTTACTTTACGGTTTTACTCAGTGCGGGGATCATAAAGATAGCCAGCGCTAACAGATAAGTTGAAAAGGCGACAATCATCCATTGCCCCATAGTGATTCCCATCATCTGCCAAGGGATATCGGTGCACATGCCCGATGGCATAAATACCGAAGGTAACCACTCATGCAGCGGCATCCAACTCGGGAACTCAGGTAGGAAGGAACAAGTAGAGAACGGAGAAGGGTTTGTCTGCATATCCACTAATTCTAACGCCAGTTTCAAGCCCCACGTTGCACTCACTCCCCAACCCAGCACGGCGATGAAGCGCAAAAAGCGATGCTTATAACCAACTAATCCGATAAGTGCCGCGCCCAATATGCCAAAAATAGCCACTCTTTGGTAGATGCACATGACACAGGGATCGAGTTTCATTACATGTTGAAAGAAAAGGGCACAAAGCTCCAGCCCAAGGGCTGTGCCTGCAAGAATTAGCCAGGCCAGGCGAGATTGGGCGAATCGTGTCACAGGGTTCAAGAGCTGATCTCCATAATCTTAGATATAATAAAAAAACGCCCGATTGGGCGTTTTTGTTAAGACTTTTATGAACTAAAAAAGTTCAGATTTAATCTCAATATTACTCATCATTTCAGACTTAATGTCCGCTGACCGCACCGGCAGCATCTTTGAAGCTATGATGCAATATCATCTGCGTGTCATAGAAGTATTGAGTCATCTGTTCCAGGCCACCGAGTTGAATGGTTAACACGCCAACAATCGACAACACTATGGTGTACGGTAATGCCATCCACACCATACGTCCATAAGATAGGCGAATGAGGGGGGCAATTGCAGACGTTAACAAGAACAGGAACGCAGCTTGTCCGTTTGGTGTGGCAACCGATGGTAGGTTTGTACCTGTGTTGATTGCTACAGCAAGAAGGTCGAACTGGTCGCGGGAGATCTGACCCGATAACAGAGCGGCTTTAACTTCGTTGATGTAAACCGTACCGACAAAGACGTTATCACTGACCATAGACAGCAGGCCATTGGCGATATAGAAGATAACCAACTGGGTGTTGCCTTCATAGCTTAGCGCCCACTGAATAACCGGAGCGAACAGGTGCTGGTCAATAATGACAGCGACAATGGCAAAGAATACGGCCAAAAGTGCGGTGAAAGGCAGCGCCTCTTCGAAGGCTTTACCTATGGCATGCTCGTTCGTAATTCCGTTAAATGCCGTCGCCATAATGATAACAGACAGACCAATCAGACCAACTGAGGCCAGATGGAAAGCGAGTCCAATGACCAGCCAGATACCAATAAGAGCCTGGATCCCCAGCTTTACCTTGTCATGTTTAGTTCGATGTGCATCTTCATGAGCGGCAAATTCAGACAAGATGGTATGTACGGCTTCCGGTAACTGTTGACCGTAACCAAACACTTTAAACTTTTCGACTAAGAAACAGGTGGTAATACCGGCAAAGAAGACTGGAACGGTTACAGGTGACATGCGCATCGCAAATTCGACAAACTGCCAGTTAGCCTGTGCCGCAATAATTAAGTTTTGAGGTTCGCCCACCATAGTACATACACCGCCGAGGGCTGTACCCACACCGGCATGCATTAATAGATTTCTGAGGAAACCACGAAATGCTTCTAACTCATCCTGACAAAGCTGATGGTGACCATCTGAGGTATGGTCATGATCATCGGCGAAGCTCTTACCCGAGGCCACCTTGTGGTAGATAGAATAGAAGCCAACTGCGACGGCGATGATAACGGCAATAACCGTCAGAGCGTCGAGGAAAGCAGACAGGAAAGCGGAAGCAACACAGAACATTAAAGATACAACAATTTTTGAGCGTACCTTAGTGATCATCTTGGTGAAGACAAACAGCAGTAGTTGCTTCATGAAATAGATGCCGGCAACCATGAAGATCAACAACAACAAAACTTCAAGATTGGCCTCTAACTCATGAAAGACCTGGCTTGGGGAGGTCATGCCTATGGCGACGGCTTCGATGGCTAATAAACCACCGGGCTGAAGTGGATAGCATTTTAGTGCCATGGCCAAGGTGAAAATGAACTCAACAACCAGTAACCAACCCGCAATAAACGGATTAAGGTAAAAAATAATTGGATTAATAATTAAAAAAGATAAAATCGCGATTTTGAACCACTTAGGAGAATTTCCCAAGAAGTTATCAATAAACGCCTGACTCATAGTCACAGGCATGGCACCCTCTCAAAATTGTTGATAGATATGATTATTAGATTTATGACTTCAATATATTTGAATCGCACAGTTTAGCTTAAAGAGAGTCCTAATTTAATACCCTAAATTCATCTTCACCTTAAAAAAACCTTAAAATGTCGATTCACATGGCAAAATAGTCGTTAAAGGTTGACTGTTTGCCGATTCTCGGGTGTTTTGTGATCTTAATCGTTGAACTTGGCCACTATTACCCGAGAAAGGTTTCCATTTTTTCCGGCTCTGGTATGATCAGTAGCTTAAATACCTCTTTTAAAATTGGGAAAAATAACCTGATGACAATTGTCCAAAAAGCTCCTGTCGTGGCAAAAAACAAAGATATTATTGAAGCCAAAGGACCTGCGAGTTTTGCTGAGAAGTATATTGTCCGATCTATCTGGGAGGAGAAATTCCCGCCAGGTTCTATTTTACCAGCAGAGCGTGAACTATCGGAACTTATCGGAGTCACGCGCACCACGCTCAGGGAAGTCCTTCAACGTTTAGCCAGAGATGGTTGGCTGACGATTCAACATGGTAAACCTACCCGTGTTAACGATATCTGGGAAACGTCTGGCCTCAATGTGTTGGAAACCATCGCCGACCTGAATCCGGCTGGCGAGCCAGTATTGTTAGAGCAGTTACTCTCTGCAAGAACGAATATTAGTGCTATCTACTTTAAGGGGGCGGTTCGCCATAACCCGGAAAAAGTGATCGAAGTATTAGAAGCCATATCTTCTTTAAACGATGATCCTAAGGCTTATGTAGAATTTGATTATCAGTTGCACCATGCCTTGGCTTATAACTGTGGTAATCCGCTTTATGTTCTGATCCTAAACGGCTTTAAAGGCCTTTACAGTCGTGTCGGCGTTGATTATTTTGCGATAGATAAAGCCCGTGAACTTGCGCTGGATTTCTATGAGGCGCTGCTGCAACTTGCCCAAGAGAAAAATCATAATGCGATTCCTGGCTTAATGAGAAGTTATGGTATCAATAGTGGCAAAGTTTGGCAGAAATACAGAAACAGCCTGTTGGAAACTGCAGAATAAGTTAGCTGTTGTTTATATCGAAAAAGAGTACGAGTAGAGAATAAAAACCGCTTCATCGTGAAGCGGTTTTTTTGTGGCTACTCTATGTTGAAGTTGTAATAGATATCCAGAGATTGTTCGACGCTGCCTGACACGGTTTCCAGGTAGAGTTGAGATAATAGGTAATATCTTACTGTCATCTCGTAGCCAGGGTTAAATACTCCGACACCGTACTTAACCATGAGGTTTTCACCTATGTAGCCACTGATGGCGACTCGGCCATCATCGTTAGCATCGAGTTGTACATTAGAGAAGCCCACTTTCTCGATAAGGCCCGTGGCAGACTCACCGATAAGGTTGACCGCGCCTCCGCCGACCTGATTACTGAGCGTCAATGCCGCCCCCATCATCAAGCTACTGTTTTGATCGCCGTCATTACTGTGAAACCCGGTCCCTTTGATGATATAGGAGAGGATCTCGGCTTGCTCTTTCACCGGCGATGAAAAAAGTGTCACTATGGGTTTGAGTGGCGTGCCGGTGATCCTGATCCCGGCAATGACATCCTCATCCTTAATTTCTCTAACGGCCTCAATATTGAGATTCGGAACCCCGACCGGGCCGATAAACTGTACCTCTCCGGCATTGATTTTAAGGGTTTGCCCCATAAATTTATAGCTACCGTCGATGACTCTGATATCGCCATACAGCAGAGGAGGACGGAAGGCTTCCTGTCTGAGATCCAGCGTACCCGTTAGCTTTCCTCTTAAACCCATGCCATCGATTCTAAGTTTATCCGTAACCTTGACTTTAATGTTGGTGGTGATGGCATAGGGATTTTGTTCGACCTGACCGCTGGAGATGCTGTCTTCAAATACCACATCATCGGAGACGGCGACACCGCCTTCCGGCAGCTGACTCACCTTGATATTACCGGAGTCGATATCTATCGTGCCTTGAATGTCGGCCCTATCTTTATCGAACTTGATCTTAAGGGCGGGGGAGGCCGTGATGATGGCGAGTGGCGGCTGGATGATAGCAAGTTTATCGCCATCAAATTGAATGTCACCGCTGAAGCTATCGCCTCTCCAGTCAAACAGGCCTGCAACTTTTGCTTCGCCCTTTCCCATCTTCCACTGTCCGTCGAGTGTGGCTTTCTGGCCCGAGAGTATGAGAGCAAGTTCGATATTTTCAAGTGGAGTCGGGTTAGCAGCGGCCAGCAGGTGACCATTTTCCAGCTGCACTTTTCCCGATACATCGGGTTTGGCGAGCGTACCGGATATCTCCATCTCACTGGATATTTTTCCGGTCAGGGTTTCGAGTTGTGGCAGAAACTCCGATAGGGCATCGAGGTTTATTTGATCCAGTTTGGTGTAGCCGGATATCGTCCTGTCGGGGGAGACACTTACCTCTAGCTCTCCTTCCCAACTGGCGATATCGTGTGAATCAAATTTAATTTGAGTGGCAAGCTTATCTTTGTCCAGGCTAGCTTTAAAATTTAGCAACTTGTAGCCGACATCGATAACCCGGTTATTGTTGTCGAAACTTACCTGACCCGGGGCTAAATTGAGCTCTAAATAGCCTTCTGGTTTCGATTCTTCCTGCCACTTGAGCTTAGCGCTTAAGTTTGCCGGTGCCTGCCACACAAGATTTTCCGGCAGTAATGGCGTCAATACGCCACCGATGTCGCCATCGAACAGGATACTGGCTTCTCCGTTTTTGCTGAGCTCTGCCGGATCATCGAGGCAAAGTTTACCGTTTTCGTTGAGCCAGCAAAAAGTGTTAACTAAGCCCGCTTGTTTGTCATTATTCCAGTTGACATCGATAGGTGCCTCGAGGGCCCATTCACCGAGCATTGAGTTTAAGTTGAGTCGTCGAATTTGCGCTTCCAGCTGAGTCGTCTTTGGATCGAATGTTGAGTAAATTTTGGTATTGAGTTGCAGTTCACCGAAAGTTTGCAGCCCCAGTTTCTGCTTTGTTTCATTACCTTTAAAACCCAGGGTAACCGAATCAAGCTTAACGGAAGCGAGCTTTAATTCCTTAGCCTTAACAGATAGAGCAAATTCTTGATTATCTTTGGGTCGGTAAAAGCCTTTGGCTAAGCCTTGTTCGATTTTGTGTTGTTGAAACTGCAACTCAAATAACTCTGCAGAAACAGAAACTTGTGGGTGCTCGCTTTCACCCGAGACATTGATGAATGCATCGATACTGCCGGATGATTCGGTATGCCAGAGATTAAGGTCGGGGATCTGTAATTTTGCGTTAACGGCCCAAGCCTCATCAGCTCTGCCGGATATGGACAATACACTCTGCAGCGCACTGAGCTTTAAACTGTCGGCTTTAAGGTGCAGTTTGTCATCGATATTGATATCCCCGAGTAGGTGAAACGGGTAACCCTGAATTTCGCCCTTCAAATCTGAGTTAGCAATGCCGACTTCCCAGCGTTTAGCGCCTACCTGGCCCTTGGTGTGAAATTGGCCACTGATGATGCTATCGGGTAGAGGCGTTTCAAGGTCTAGTTTGAGCTGCTGTAGCTTGAAGTCGACGGTGTTGATGTCGGCGTCCCAGCTTATCCCATCTTCATACTGTGCGTTGCCTGATAAATCGGCCTCTCCTAACTCGCCTTTTAGGTGCAGATGAGTGACGTCCAGCTGTTTACCTGAATGTTTAACTTGGGTGTCGATAGCCAACACGGGATGAAAAGGAGTCTTGATATTACCCGATAAGGCGACATCCTGACTATCGAGGTCTCCGTGACTGATAAGCTTTACCGATCTACCCGAGTAATCTGGTGTAGTAAGTGGCCAACCTATGGCCTTACTCTCAAATTTTAGGTGATAGGGGAGGCTGCTGTTTGCTAAGCCGATATCACCTTGCAGATTAAAGTCGATATGGCCCGTACCCGTTGCCGTTACGGCTAATTTTTCAAAGCCCTGAGATACGTGAACCGAAAGTTGTTGCTGATTAAGCCCGGGTAGTTCGGCGACACTGCGTGCATCGACGGTGGCAGTGATATCCATAGGATAGTCATCTTTGAGTGTGATCCCCCCCTTGAGGTCAACCTTGCCGTAAGTATGTTCGACATGCAGCTTATTGAGGTTCACCAGAAAGCTATGGTAACTACCGTCCAGTAAGATGCTTTCGAAATAGTCATCACGCTTGCCGAGTTTGAGGTGACTCTTTTCCAGTACGGCGTCGGTAACAAATACTGGTATCGGCATAAAGACCTCTGGCAGCTGTGCCATGGCCCAGGTGTCATCGGCTTGTGTAGTCGCCTCTGCGTTGTCATTACTTTCACTGTTCTCGTCAGCAGAAGATAATGGAATCGATACCAGCAGATCATTACTGTGCAGATAGTTGGCTCTGATCCCGGTCTGTTGCCATTGTGCCTGTGTTTGCAGGCGGGAGGCATTGAACTGCATGTCGTTAACGCGCACCTTCACCTTGGCTAAATCCGCGCGTTTAAGATCGATACCAAAGGGGAGTTGTATCTCTTGGTTTTGATTTGACGGATAGTCCTTGTGAGAGTGATTCAGTTGATAGTCATCACCTTGATTGTCTGGCAGGTCTTCATCACTGCTCTTGACTTCGGTGGCAGCCTCAAGGCCTGTTAGCTCTTTGTCATCGGGGGATTGCGCACCAATCTTGTCTGTATCTATCGAAACCTGCACCTTACTCGCAACAAGCTCGTTGACACATAACTGTTTGCTCAACAAACACATGGGTCGCCAATCTAAAATGAGATCGTCAACCTCGACCGCGATCCCTTCCATACTCCAGTGGACATGGGTCGTTTCGAGGCGTTTGTTAAGTGTGCCTGAGACATAGGTGATATCGAGGTCGGGCACAAAAATATCGGCAAGGGTCACCGCGAGTCTGCTACCTAAGGGAGTACCCAGTAGTATTGCAAGGATGATCAGTATGCCCAGAGGAAGGTAGATAATCGTCCGGGAGGCGGCCTTAAAGCTTTTCCATAATGTGCGTACAATACTATTTGGGCCGGCTGGAACCGTGCTATCTGACTGAGTGTCAACTTGGTTAATGTCAGTCTCTCTTGTTGTCTGCGTCATAGCTCTGCCCCCATAGTAATATGGATGCGCCAGGGCCTATCGACTACATCGGTCTCTTTCAAGCCGACACCCAGATCGACTTTTATCGGGCCGATAGGAGATATCCAGTGAATACCACCTCCAACGGAAACGATGGGCTCAATTTGATTAACATCGAACGCATTACCCGCATCGATAAAGGTGCCCACACGCCAGGTCGGTGTCACATAGTATTGGTACTCCAGGCTGCCGACCATAAGATAACGCCCGCCGACCACTTGCCTTGCCAGTTCGTCATCGCTGTTAATGTAGTCCAGGTGGGGGCCGAGTTCATGATAACTGTAACCCCTGATACTCTGATCGCCACCGGCAAAGTATCTCAGTGAAGGAGGAATAAGCGCTAAATCGTCATCAGCTGCCAGGTTAACCCCTAAATCCAGTCGTGAGACGATTCTATGCTTGTCGAAGAAGGTGTCGATCCATTTGTATTTTGTCTGCAGTCGCGTTAACCGTATGCTGGACCCGAGAGAGGGATCGGCGTGTTCCAGGCTGTAGTGCTGAAAAAATCCGGATTTGGGGTCTAAGCTATTATCGCCACGCGTCGTCTTAGAGATACTGGTACCGAACAGGACGAGCTTAGGGTCATAATCGATATCTGACTGATTGTAAAACTCTCGCATCCATTCAATCGAATAACTGAACAGCCACTGATTATCTAACCTCTGTTGACGGATCACACCTAATAAACGTTTACTTCCCTCAAGTTCTCCCGTGTTATCGAACTGTTTATCTTCGGGATCATAAACCTGAGTTACGCCATATTTATCCCTGAGCATGCCAACTCGTACTTTCAGTTGGTCATCCAGAGGATGGGTCAGAGGAATGGTATAGGTGGTGAGGAACTTAGGTTTATCCGGTGACCACTCGGCCGTGGTTTCCTGAGAGTGACCATGACGGTTGATTTGCGGGGTACGCCAGGTTACACGGACCCTAGGTTCCATGTTGTTATCGGTCGTGTTGCCTATGTCGGCACCCAGACCCAGCTCGATAGAGTGACTTGCCTTAGGGGTTAACTCAACCTTGATAGGCACGGCCAGGCCTTGGGGTTTATCGATCTGGGGAAGAACTTTAATGTTAGAGAAGTAACTGGTATCCAAGAGTTCCCGGTTCAGACTGCTTAGTTTACCGGTACTGAATAGAGAGTTTGCTTCAAATGGAAGCAGTTCGTTTAGCAGTTCATCGTTTAATGTATGGCCTTCGAAACTGACAGCGCCTATGTGGTATCGTTTGCCCGAGTCGTAATGCAGGGTGATCTGCGCCGTATTGAGATCGCGGTTGATGGTGATTACCGATCGTTTGTACTTACCGTCGAAATAACCACGAGCCAATGCAATCGTCACCAGTTGAGATTTTAATTGTTCATAGATACCGTGATTTAACACATCTCCGGGTTTAATCGTCACCGTATCTAACCATTTTAGAATAAACTTGTCTTCGACAATTTCGCCATCGAAGTTGATATCGATCCACTGTAGCCGTGTCGGTTCACCGGGTGTGATAGACAGTGATAGTGTCCAGGGGCCGTCCTCAGATTGGGCGACCTCCTCGCTGATCACACCATGATAGAACCCCAAAGAGTGGAGGGCGGCGACAGTATTGTCTTCCGCATTAAAGATAAAGGCTCTGCGCTGCACCTTGGACTTAGGCAACGCACCCAAGTGCGCCTTGATGTTTTGGGTTAAAACATCGTCGACACCTTCAATTTTTAATGTTAACCAGTCATTGGCATGTGCGGAGAAGATGCACAGGAAATAGCCGATTAAAGTGATGCTCAATGACCATAAACGCAATGAACTGTGTTTCAAAAATTCAGACTCTTTATAGTAATAAACGAATGCGTCTCTATTGTCGCTAGATTATTGATCTCAGGCAAGTTGATGATTGTAATTATGGATGAAAATGGTTACAAAGAGTGCAAATAAAAAATAAAGGACCCTTTTGTGAAAAATAAATCCACTTTACTGGCTATAATCTTGGCGGCTGCGTCTACCGCCACCTCTGTTTGGGCAGATGACAAGCCATTTTCGATTGCTATTCACGGCGGGGCCGGCACCATTACCAAGGCTAAACTCACACCCCAGCAGCAACAAGCCTATCGCGATAAGCTTACCGAAGCGGTCAACGCGGGATATAAGGTACTTGAGAAGGGCGGCGATAGTGTGGTGGCTATTCAAGCGGCGATCAATGTGATGGAAAACAGTCCGTTGTTTAATGCTGGGGTCGGCGCCGTATATACCTATGATGGCGCCCATGAGATGGATGCCTCAATCATGGATGGCAAGACCATGAATGCCGGTGCTGTCTCAGGCGTTAAACATATCAAGAACCCCATCAACCTCGCCGATGCCGTGATGAACCAGTCGCCCCATGTGATGTTGTCGGGGGCTGGCGCCGAAGAATTTGCATTGATCCAAGGTTTTAAACTGGTACCTGCCAACCATTTTGACACCGAATCACGTTATAAACAGTTACAAGATGCCAAGGTGAAATTAAGAAAGGCGGAGTCTGAACTTAAGGCCAAATCGGCCGATTATCAGGCGTCAAATCAAGTTCCTGAGATAGATTATCTGGATCTGGATTATAAGTTTGGTACCGTCGGCGCCGTTGCGCTGGATAAAAAAGGCAACCTAGCGGCCGGGACCTCAACCGGAGGAATGACGGCGAAACGCTTCGGGCGGATCGGTGACTCGCCGGTCATCGGCGCGGGCACCTATGCCGAAAATGGGGTGTGCGCCGTATCGGCGACCGGACATGGCGAGTACTTTATTCGTTACCATGTGGCGGGAGATATCTGTGCACGGGTTAAATACCAGCAAAAATCGATAATTCAGGCGGCGGATGAGGTCATCAATCAACGTCTTATCACGGCGGGTGGTACCGGCGGCGTGATTGCTATCGATCAGCGCGGCAATATTGCCACACCATTTAATACCGAAGGCATGTACCGCGCCATGCGTAAGAAGGGTGAGCCCGCAGATGTGATGATCTGGCGGGATCTGTAAAACAGGTTTCGAGGCTGCGAGGGGCGAGTAAAATAAGGAGGCAAAGCTGATGGCTTTGACTTTTTCTCATTAAACAATCTGTTCGTTCATAAATAGCGGTTAACTGTAGGAGCGGCTTTAGCCGCGAATGGAGCCTTACCTTATTCGTATGGTTTTACATTACACAGTCGATTAAGAATCCCTAACGATATTTCATAGTTTCTCTGTCTGGCAATTTTCTGGGAAAAGAATAATTGAGGTAGTTCAAATAAAGCCAGAACGCCTAGTAGATAAGCACCTACATAATACTCTAAAGATATTGAAACAATTGCTATTAACAGTATTAAGATTTCAATGGCGAATAATATGTACCTGCCTAAATAAAAATGGTGAAAACCTCCAAGAAAAAACCAATTCAATGAAGCGTAGGTATCGGGGTCTTTTAACTTAATTGATTGTTCTTTATAAAATAATTTTTTATCTTTGTCTGATAGAATATTTACTCTCTTTCTAAGTAACTCTTCTTTTTCATCGAGTGAATTTAACGATTCAAATATATTCATCAGGGTATCTCATTATGAATTTTTTCAACTAAATCAGGGTGGTTACATCGCTTTATTCGAGAAAGCCCAAGTTTCCAGCCTTTAATCGCACCGTATTTCAGGATGCATTGTTTAGTATATTCCGAACACGTTGGTTCAAAATTACACTCGATGTTAAACATTTTTCTTGAACCACCTTTGTTTTGGTAAAGGCGGATCATTTTGATCGAAATTGACTTCAAGCTTATCGGCCTAAGGTAATAATCACAGCTTCTCGCTTCCAGAAAAGCATAAAACGCTTTTGCTCAACAATTTGGAATACAACTTGCCAGCCGTCTTGTGCGTATTTGTTGAGTTCAGCTTCGATTTTTTGAACCGGCAATCCACTTGCTCCCAATAAAATTGTGCCACAACCACCTTCAACAATATGGACAACTTTAAATTCATTATACTTTGTCATTCTCACACCTGTTTTAAGTCTAAAAAAAAGAATGTTACTACCTTTTTATGCTGTTCTTAAGATTTTTAACAAAAGTTGAGACATATGACCAATAAATGACAGAGTATCTGATTTCATTTCATCGTTTGGTAATGGATAGATAGGTATATGAGGAGCTAAGTATCTTAAGAGAAGAGATTCTGAAAGTGTTCCACTATAAAAATGCGTGGTTGTAGAGTAGTCATACGTTATCGGTAAACGACTATCAACAAATGACAAAAAAGCGATAATGATAAAGCCGACTGTGGCGTCGGCTTATTGTAGTCTTAACTTCTATTCGTTTTCCCAAGTTTAAATAGTGAGCTTACTTGGTTATTAAAATTCCCAGCTTTAATTATATGATAGACATTGATAATGATGCATATGCAATTCATCAGAACAACTGGATATGCGCTAATTAGTAGGGCGTAGGTTACCATTACGGCGCAACCAATCGAATTAAGGTAGCGCAGCAGGGTTATATTCGCGACCAGTAGGGATATTGCGATAACGGCCGAGCCCAAATAACCGATAAGTTCATAGCTCATTATATTTACCTTTTATAAAGCTAATAGTTAAAATAGATTAAACTAGGGAGTGTGGTGCTTTTTACAAAACGGCTATAAGCTGTATATATGACGAAAGCACCACGTTAGCATTAACGATTAAAACAGGTTTTTGCCGTGATGGAAGCGGTAGATAGCCTCAAGAGCGACCTCTGTCTCCTTCTCGATGCCTTGTTCGAGCAGAATGTTTCGCTTGCCCCAAAAGTTTTCGCCTCGCTTATGGTTAGCGGCCACCGCACAGATGGTTGCTCCCTTTAATCCGCGACGGTGACAGACGGTAAATAGCGCCGATGCTTCCATTTCAATGTTCTTCAAATTCAGATCGATAAGCTTCTGGATCCATTCAGGAGTCTCACCGTAAAATGAATCATCGGTTGAGCTTATCCCCCAGTGAACCTGATAGTCATCACCATTGGACATCTCTTTAGCGACGCGGATCAGCTCGGATGTGACCTCAAGATCGGCGACGGCCGGTAGGTTGTCCGGTACATAGAACTTCGAGGTCCCTTCATTCTTCATCGCGGCAGTGGTGATAACTAAGTCGCCGATATTGATATCGTCTTGCAAGGCCGCACAGCTTCCCAAGCGGATAAATACCTTAGCACCTATGTTAGCCAGCTCTTCAGCTGCGATAGCGGTAGATGGGCAGCCCATGCCGGTTGATGTAACCGAGACTCTGACACCCTTGTAATAGCCGGTATAGGTCTTATGTTCACGTTTATGAGCAACCAACTCAACATCATCCATATATTGGGCGATGATATCTGTTCTGAATGGGTCACCAGGAAGCAGAACGTATTCGGCGACATCTCCCTCGACCATACCGATATGATATTGTTTTATTCCACTGGTTCTTTCACTTTTATTAACGACTGACATAAACCACCTCTGTAAATATAATCGAATGTTGTGTATTTAATTTATTTGGGTTTGGCTCAATAAAATGTTTTGCATCATTTAGTGAGCCGTCTAATGACTTTAAAATTATCCTTTTAACGTCATTATCCCGTCGATATACAGATGGTAATTAAATTGGTTTTTCCTATCTACCAGCTATCACTTGAAACAGTTTTTCCACCTGAGAAGAGGGGGGGGATTTATACTGGTTGGTATTACTACTGAAGTTTGAAGAGGTAGAAGAGCTGCGGGTCAATATGATATTTAAGCTGATAAAGCAGGATATCAATCCTGGGCCATCAAGGATGAAAGTGAGTTTGTTACTCGTTGCCACCCAATAGGCTTAGATGGCTACGCAGGCTAATCCTTAAGCCATTTCGATAAGTTTTTGTCCCAGTAGGGCGGTTGGCCGATGACCTGTTTAACAAAATCTATGATGGTCTTTAATCGAACCGGGAGGTTTTGGTATTTGGGGTATACAGCATAGACTGGCATCTTTTGTGTGGGTTTCCAATCTGACATCAGCGGAATGAGTTTACCGCTTTCAAGCTCATCGGTTAACAGGTAAGTGGCGATATACCCAATACCACGGCCTGCCAACACGGCGTCACGAATGGCTTCTGCCTTGTCTACCCGATAATTTCCAGAGACTTGCACATCAAGCCGTTCATCATCTTTGGCAAATAACCAGTGGGTGTAGCTGCGATTCTTACTATGATAAGTGACGCAGTTATGCGCCTTTAGGTCGTTTGGGTGTGTCGGTGTGCCGTGCTCTTGTATGTAATCAGGTGATGCCAAGAGGATAAAGTGAGTATCGACGATCCTTTGAGCCACATAGCCAACATTTATCTCTTCGAAAGTAGTGAACCAGAGATCGATCTCCTCTTCCAACATGTCGACCTTATAATCAAACAGACTGACTTCTGTGGTGAGTTCGGGGTATTTTTTCTGAAGCCGATCTAACGCCGGTAATACATGCAGGGTGCCGAATGAGCAGGAGAGGGCCAGACGAACATTTCCGGAAACCTCATCTCTGGATTCGGTCATTTGGGTATTGGCGCTATGAATTAAGTTAACTATCTGATCACAATATCCGGCGAAGTTTTTACCTTCAGAAGTTAATGCCAGGCTCCGGGTACTGCGATTGATAAGTTGAACGTTAAGCTTCTCTTCCAGAATATGCAGTTGCTTACTGACGTGAGATACTGAGACTTCGAGTTTCTCTGCAGCCTTAGTGAGACTGCCAGTGGTAGCCAAGGCGTTAAAGAGGATCATTTGGTAGGCTTCTTGTTGCAGACCGTCCTTCATCATTCAACCTCATATCGTGGAAAATTGGCGGGAAAAAATAAATCATTCAGCGACCGACACAAAATAAAACGGCTCACTTGTACTTTATTAACATAATCATGCAGCCATTTTATCTTACAGCTTACAGCTTACAGCTTACAGCCCCTTTCTATATTGGGTGTCGATAGTGTGGCCGATTAACTGGTGAAGCTCAGTTTCGGCCTCATTCTGACCGTCAAGCAGCCTTTGAAAAAGGTGCACTATTTTTGATTTATCCCGTCCTGAGCGGGTATTGGTTCGGATCCCTCTGAGATCGATAAAAAAGCTGCTGAACATATCCGGTATATCGCTGACTATCTCGGTATTGAGGAAGTGCTGGCTGCCATACATGTTGTTGTGTTCGCCCATCTGTTTATCGATGACAAAACTGGTCTCTTTTAAATTCATGATAGAGACAGATTTTTTGCACTCGGTCAGGCAGTCTGCATCCATCGATTCTTTATGGCAACCGGTCGTCTGATGAAATAAACACTGCCTGCTGGTTAGCAATAAAATAGGGTGATAGATGCTGTAATACAGTTTCATATCACTACAGCCTGCAATGTGTTTTATCTGCTTCCTGTTAATTTCATTGGATATAAATGAGCCAGAACAATTAAATTCCTCCTTCATCGCCAGCAGGCTATATGAGTTGGTGATGTTGAGGTAGGGCCCTGCAATCCAATCTATTCCGTTCTCAAAAGCGGCTTGAGCAATGCCGGTGTTGTTAGTGACGATGCGCTTAGGTTTAATCGCTTTTAGCAGATTGACTCCCGCTCGATAGTCATCACCGATAAGAATTGACGGGAACCAGGGGATTAATCGCGCATTGTTAGAAAATAGTTCGATAAGTTGGTCATATTGGCTCTCGATACAGTCGGGAAGCTGGTAATAGATGTCGGTATTACAGGTATCACAGAGGTCTAAATCTTTAGTCGATGAGATAAGTACCGATAGTTCAGCTTTAGCTGAGTGTCTATGTTTCGGCAGTTTGTCCAGTGTTATCGGCTCTATTAGGTTTTTCTCGTCATTGAGTTGAAACTCGATCCTATGCTTTAAAATGGTGAGCTCTTTGAACGAGATTAACAGGCCTGAATTGAGCTGCTCGGTATTAAGCTCGGCGATGACATGTTTCGCATTGTTCAGGCTCTTAAATCTTTGCTCGATACAGGCGTGATCGAGTGTGTATTTCCCGGCTTTAAACAGATTTGTGTCTGAGTGGACGCTAAAGTTTTTATCTGGTGTCCGTACCGATACGGTTAAGCGTGTACCTAACTCACCGGAAAAGCTGATTGTAAGTGGCGTTTTGTCAATGTTTAAGTCTTTTATCTTCTCTTCGACGGATTGAATGAGTACTGTTTTTTCGTCATAGAGGGACTGCTTCACCGACTGGATCTCTACCTCGGTGTTATAACCTTTGATGGCGGTAAAATGTTGAACCGAGTTGCCTCGGGGGTTATCAATAAACATATTTCTATTGATATCACCCTTAAGATAGGCGTTGGTAAAGTCTCGGTTGAAAACCTTGTACAGATCCTCATTGTCACTCTTTATGCTCTTATGCTGGCAATAGCGCTGTATCTGTTCTCTCCAGCTGCTGACGACGGTATAGACGTAGTCAAATTTCTTAATACGGCCTTCGATTTTCAACGAGTCGACGCCGGCGTCACCGAGTGCGGCAATATCTGAAAAAGCGGAGTTGTCTTTGAGATTTAGGGGAAAGTCTTTACCCGCTCGGGTTGTTTGGTACTGATCCCTGCAGGGCTGACTGCAGCGTCCCCGGTTACCTGAGTTACCGCCATGGGCCGAGCTGATGTAACACAGACCGGAGAAGCCGATACAGTTAGAGCCATGAACGAAGACCTCTGTCATCATATCGTTCTGATGAGACACTTTTGTTAGCTGTTTAATCTCGTCGATATTCAGTTCGCGGGAAAGGTTTGTTCTGCCTGCACCCAGCTTATTCAGAAATAATATCTGCCCCTCATTGTGGGTCGTCACCTGAGTCGATGCGTGTACATCGAGGGTTTTATAGTACCTGGAGAGGATATAAAACAGGCCTAAGTCTTGAACGATGACGCCGTCGATACCTGTGTTAACCAGCTCATTGAGCAGACGGATTAATGCCGGGAGCTCACTCTCCAGGATGATGATATTGAGTGTCAGAAATATCTGGCAATCGTTCTTATGGGCCAGCCTTAAGATACCGTTTAAGTCATCGAATGAGATATTTGCCGCGCGGGTTCTGGCATTGAAATGATCTAAACCACAATAGATAGCATCGGCGCCCGCCACAATGGCGGCTTTTATCGAATCAATATCGCCACCGGGTGCCAGCAATTCAAATTGGTTTTTCATAGTGAAACAGTCCACAGCTCAGATCATTTTCTCGGGCGCGTATTCTACCCGTTTCCGATCTCGCGTGTCTATCGAATCGGGCCTGAGTTGTCGGAGGGGACAATAAAGTTTGAGCACTTTTGAGCTCAACTCTGAACAAAAAATCGTTTACTTGTCGGATAACAAGTTTCAAATATCTTTTGGATGATTCATTTGACGGTGTCGGTATTTGTTTGGCTTATAGAATGCGTAGTTTTGTTGGAGTTAATTGCTTGCAGCATGCCTTATGTGTAAACACTTCAGTGACACGCTGTGAATATGTCCCTATACGCTCTGCGACATCATCCCTGATGCCGAAGGTCACAGCCGCGTTTACACCTGACTCTGGTTTCGAGAAAGGTATCCCTTCGAATTTGGTTTCGAGGAATTCTCAAGCTAGCTCATTTCTGTCGGATAGGCGGCACTTGTTGCCAAGTGCCGCCCTCCTAAGAACCCAGCGTGCAACTTTCACTGCACTGGGCTCAAGCCTCCACTAAGGCGTGTTACGTTACCCAGCTACCTACATTACATTGCA
>Ga0316197_10000024_pt1 | contig 185600 bp, 175 predicted proteins | sample OudBiesiAoxic_MG_FD_204939 | JGI IMG/M metagenome (GOLD analysis project Ga0316197, IMG submission 204939) | Coastal sediment microbial communities from Oude Bieten Haven, Netherlands - site A oxic | ecosystem: Environmental > Aquatic > Marine > Coastal > Sediment | place: Netherlands...
TTGTCTGGCGACTATAGCGCTGTGGCTCCACCTGATCCCATGCCGAACTCAGAAGTGAAACGCAGTTGCGCCGATGGTAGTGTGGGGTCTCCCCATGTGAGAGTAGGGCATCGCCAGGCGCCCAATTGCTGAAAAGCTGAATAGACACTGCGGAGTGGTAGTTCAGTTGGTTAGAATACCGGCCTGTCACGCCGGGGGTCGCGGGTTCGAGTCCCGTCCACTCCGCCATTATTGAAGAAGCCCTAATCGAAAGATTAGGGCTTTTTTACGTCTATAGAAAATGAAAATTAGAACTGAATAGATACTGCGGAGTAGTAGTTCAGTTGGTTAGGCTTTTTATTGTAGAGCTTAGCGGCCTATCACGCTGGGTTCGCGCTGGTTTCGAGGTAAATAGAAAGTCCCGTTAACGTAGCCATTATTGAAGAAGCCCCCTGTTTACGGTGGAGCAGGAAAGACTAGGGCTTTTTACGTCTGTCGAGAGGTAAATATTTTAACCCCTTCACTACAACACTAAAAGAGCTGCAATAGAGCGCGCAGTAAAGGTTCTTTTTCTCGTGACTGTTTACAGCACAATCCTAGGCTTAAAGGCTCAATTGATTCATTAGTTAGCCTTTGTACCTTATTGCTCATAGGACTGTTGTTAATGACAACGTCTGGCGCAATACCTACCCCGCATCCAAGTGCGACCATACTAACAATTGCTTCATGACCTGATATTTGCGCGTAGATAGAGGGCTGGATTTTTTTTGCTTTAAACCATTTATCAGCACGAGATCTGGCGGGTCCAGATTCAGGTAAGATAAAAGGGAGTGATTGCCAATCAGGATCGCCTGTTAAGTACTTTTGAATGGCAGATGGTGCTATAAGTGGACTTATGACTGACATCTGTACTTGATCAAGCTCTATATAAGTTAGCTTCGATGGCATAGTCTCAGGTTTTGCTGCAATGGCAATGTCAACTTCACCAGAGATGACTTTGTCTATCGCTTCAGCCGGGTCACCTGTGCGTAATTGAATTTCGACTTGTGGGTAGGTAAGACGAAATTCGTTAAGAATACTCGGCAAATGGCTATAGCTTGCTGTGACAGAGCAAAACATTTTTAACTTACCTTGAAGTGAATGAGTCTCGTCTTTTAATTCTGCTTTTAATTCTATCCAGCTCGTTACGATTGAAGATGCAACAGGCAATAGTTTCCTTCCTGCTGATGTTAATTCGACACTTCGGTTATCGCGTACAAATAAAGTTTGGTTAATGTCATCTTCTAGTCGCTGAATGATTCGGCTTAGCGCTGAAGGGCTTATATGCATCTTCTGTGCGGTTTTACTAAAGCTTTTTGAATCACACAAATGAAGGAATAACTGTAAGTTTTTTATGTTCATTAGTCTCGTTGCATTTTTTGCAATTACTTATTGTGAATATATCACTTTGCGCAACGAAACACCTGATCTACTATCAGGTTATTCGACAAGAGAGTGTCGACCTAAAGAGCAGAATTCACGGAGAGTGTCACCATGGCTAATTATTTCAATACCTTAAACTTACGTCAGCAGTTAGATCAACTAGGTCGTTGTCGTTTTATGGATCGTAATGAGTTTGCAACAGAGGCTGACTACCTGAAAGGCAAAAAAGTAGTTATTGTTGGTTGTGGTGCGCAGGGTCTAAATCAGGGCCTAAATATGCGTGATTCTGGTCTTGATGTTTCTTATGCGCTACGCCAAGCGGCGATTGATGAGCAACGTCAGTCGTACAAGAATGCGAAAGAAAATGGCTTTGATGTAGGTAGCTACGAACAGTTAATCCCAATTGCAGACTTAGTGGTTAACCTAACGCCTGATAAGCAGCACTCGAATGTGGTTGAAACGGTAATGCCACTTATGAAGGAAGGGGCAGCACTTGGTTACTCGCATGGTTTCAACATTGTTGAAGAAGGCATGCAGATTCGTAAAGATATCACTGTTGTAATGGTTGCACCTAAGTGTCCTGGTACTGAAGTACGTGAAGAATATAAGCGTGGCTTTGGTGTTCCAACACTTATTGCCGTTCACCCAGAGAATGATCCAAAAGGTGATGGTCAAGAAATCGCTAAAGCTTGGGCTGCTGCTACTGGTGGCCACCGTGCTGGCGTATTAGAATCATCATTTGTTGCTGAAGTTAAATCAGACCTTATGGGTGAGCAAACAATTTTGTGTGGCATGCTACAAGCAGGTTCAATCGTTTGTTACGAGAAAATGATTGCTGATGGTATCGATGCAGGTTACGCCGGTAAACTTCTACAGTATGGTTGGGAAACGATCACTGAAGCACTGAAGTTTGGTGGTATCACACATATGATGGATCGCTTATCAAACCCTGCAAAAGTGAAAGCGTTTGAGCTTTCGGAAGAACTTAAAGATCTAATGCGTCCACTGTATAACAAACACATGGATGACATCATTACAGGGCACTTCTCTAGTACTATGATGGCTGATTGGGCTAACGATGATGTTAACCTACTGGGCTGGCGTGAAGAGACGGGTGAGACTGCATTCGAAAATTACCCTGTAAGTGATGTTGAAATCCCAGAGCAAGAGTACTTTGATAACGGTATTTTGATGGTTGCTATGGTTCGTGCTGGTGTTGAGCTTGCGTTTGAAGCAATGACGGCATCAGGTATCGTTGAAGAATCAGCATATTACGAATCACTACATGAGCTACCGTTGATTGCAAATACAGTGGCACGTAAGCGCCTGTATGAAATGAACGTAGTAATTTCAGATACAGCGGAATATGGTAACTACCTATTTGCTAACGTAGCAACTCCACTACTTCGTGAGAAATTTATGGCTGACGTTGATACCGATGTTATTGGCCGTGGCCTGGGTGAAGTGAGCAACCAAGTTAGCAATGAAACACTAATTGTTGTGAATGAGACATTGCGTAGCCACCCTGTTGAGTGGGTTGGTCAAGAGTTACGTGGCTACATGACAGACATGAAGCGTATTGCTGTTGGTGATTAATTTCCCATAAGTAAACGGAAAAAAGAAGCCCAACACGATTATGTGCTGGGCTTTTTATTTGTTCATGATTGACCATAAACTATTCTATAAATCGCGATTATTCATCTTCGCTTTTAGGTGTGGTTGTTAGTTTCTCTTCAAGTTCTGCCATTTTCTTTTCTAACTCAGTGAGTTTTTGGCGAGTACGCAATAAAACTTGAGTCTGCACATCAAACTCTTCACGATTAACCACATCTAATTTACCAAGTTGTGCTTGAATTACCTGGCGAACTTTCTGTTCTATATCAACGCCTAATTCTTTTACTGGCTGAGGCATTGATTCTTGGATCTGCTTAGCAACTTGCTCTAGCTTTTTTGGATCAAACATAGCTTTAGTAGCTCCGTAACGGGTTAAAGTTTGTTGTGGTTATTTTATTCAATCACAGCGCAATTGTCGTCGTTGAATCGTGAAAATAAAAGAGGCCGCACAATGGCGGCCTCTGAATCTATATTTATTGAATTAGCAATCACGAGCTTTCAAAGCGTTTCTCGCTTCGTCAGCCCGCTTTAACTTTTCCAAATCCTTATCCTCCATAAAGGTAGGTAAAGGCTTGTGAATACTTGCCAAGTAAGTATAAATCACTGGTAGTACGAACAAGGTAAAGATTGTACCGATTGCCAGACCCGCAACAATTACGATACCAATACTAAAGCGCTGTGCTGCACCTGCACCCGAAGCATAAAGTAGTGGGATAAGACCTGCGATCATCGCGGCGGTAGTCATTAGGATTGGACGAAGACGAACCTTCGCAGCTTCCATAACGGCTTCCATACGATTCTTCTGATGCAGTAATTGCTCTTCTTTGGCGACTTCACAAATAAGAATACCGTGCTTGGTAATCAAACCTATGAGGGTGATTAACCCGACCTGAGAATAGATATTCATTGATGCTGCACCCCAAGAGAGGGCGATTAATGCGCCACAAATAGCCAGTGGTACAGATACAAGAATAACAAGCGGATCACGCAATGATTCGAATTGAATCGCTAGTACCAAGTAGATAATGGCGAGTGCTAGAGCAAACGTCATGTATAAGGCATTACCTTCAGTTACGTACTGACGTGCCTCACCCATAAAGTCATACTGATAGCCCGAAGGTAATTTGCCTACAGCCTCTGTTTGGAACCAGTTGATCGCATCACCCATTGCTGTTCCTGGTGCAGGTACAGCACCAATAGTTGCAGAGTTCAGCTGGTTGAAGTGAGGCAATGCACGAGGTTCAGCCACAACATCAATCGTGATTAAGCTACCAAGAGGAATCGCTTTTCCATCCGCAGCACGGACGTAGTAGGCATTGATTGATTCAGGGTTTAGGCGGTACTTACGTTCAACTTGAGGAATAACCTCATAAGAACGACCATTCAGGTCAATACGGTTTACATAACCGTCTGCCATCATTGTACTTAACGTCATACCAATATCTTGCATGGTGACGCCGTAAGCACCAGCTTTGTCTTTATCAATGCTGATTTTCATGGTTGCAGAGTCATAGTTCAAATCCAGATCCGAATATACGAACATTGGATTGTTTTTAACTGCATTCAAAATATCAGTGGTTACTTGGAATAAGCTTTCAAACTGGTTTGGTGTTGTGATTACGAACTGAATGGGTAAGCCAGAACCAGCACCTGGTAATTCAGGCATTTGGAAGGCTGTTACGGCCATTTCAGGTATATCTTTCACCAAATCAGTAACACGTTTAACAACGTCTGCTTGACTCGCTTCTCGTTCACTCCACGGCACCATTGAAGCAATACCAAAGGCTTGGTTTGAATTAGGCACACCAGAGAATACCTGCGCATAAGCAACTTCTGGCTGATCACTCAGCATTTTGTTAACTTCTTGCATGGTATTTTCAATGTAATCCAAGTTTGCGTTTGATGGGGCAGTACCCATCATCATCAATACACCTTTATCTTCAGATGGTGCAAGTTCACTTGGAATAAATTTAAACAAGAACGGTAGGCTTGTCAGTACTATTGCTGCAAATACGATAACCACTGGGCGCATTGTCATTATACCGCCAAGCATTTTCTCATAGCGGTTAGTCATACGGTCCAGGAAGCCATGGACGGTTGATTCGAATTTACTTGGCTTTTCATTAGCCTTTAGCATTTTCGAACACATCATCGGTGATAATGTTAGTGCGATAATACCTGATACAAATACAGCACCTGCCAGTGTTAAGGCAAACTCTTTAAACAATGAACCAGTGATACCCCCCATCATTGCTATAGGGGCATATACTGCGCCCAGCGTCAGGGTCATGGCGATAACCGGTACTGCGATTTCACGCGTACCAATGATTGCAGCCCGGAACGGTGACTCACCAAGCTTAATATGACGGTCGACGTTTTCTAGAACAACGATCGCATCATCTACTACCAGTCCGATTGCCAATACCATTGCTAGCAGTGTCATTAGGTTCCATGAGAAACCAAACATCTGCATCACTAAGGCAACACCAATCAGTGATAGTGGAATCGTAATAATTGGGATCAAAACAGCACGGAATGAACCCAAGAACAAGGTAATAACCACCAATACGATCAATGCCGCTTCAGCGATAGTCTTGATTACTTCTTGAATTGATTCATTGATCGCAATCGTCGAGTCATACATCACATTCATTTTGATGTTGCTTGGCATATTGCGTTTTAGTTCAGGCAATAATGTCAGTACATCTGCTGCGATGTTGATCGGGTTAGCACTTGGTGCTGCGTTGATTGCGGCAACAACCGCTTCTTCACCATTGGCAGAAGCACGATAAATATCGTGGCTTTTTTCCAATGATACTTTTGCGATATCACCTAGGCGAATGACTTGACCATTCTTAGTCGAGACAACTAATTTAGACAGCTCGTCAGTATCAGATACCTGGGTATCGGCAGTACCGTTATACAGAACGAATTCACCAACAGCTTGACCAGTTGCAGACTGGTAGTTGTTGGCGCTTAATACGCTCATTACATCAGTTGCCGTTAGGTTGTAAGCTGCCATTTTTGGTGGATCTAGCCATACACGTAACGCATATTTTAGACCACCATACAGATCGACTTTTGACACACCGTTTACGGTAAATAGCTGTGGGTTAACCACGCGCTCTAAGTAATCGGTAATCTGGCTTGATACTAACTCGTCACTGGTGAAACCTATGTACATAACCGCGGTTGTAGAGCCGGTTGACATGGTTACCGTCGGATCTTCAGCCTCTTTCGGGAGCTGAGATCGTACTGAGTTAGTTTTCGCTAGAATATCAGCCAGTGCACCGTTTGGATCGGTGTTCAACTTCATCGTGACAGTGATGGTTGAAGAACCGAGCACTGAGGATGATGTCATGTAGTCGATATTATCGGCTTGTGCTATTGCTTGTTCTAAAGGCTGGGTAATAAAGCCCTGAATAAGATCGGCACTTGCACCGTAGTAACTGGTTGTTACCGTTACTACGGTATTGGTCATGTCGGGGTATTCTCGAACCTGCATTTTAAAGATAGCTTGCAAGCCAAGTAAGGCAATCAAAAAGCTGATTGATACCGCCAGAACAGGACGCTTAATAAAAACATCTGTAAAGCGCATTAATCCTCCGGATTATAGCATTGGTACTTCAGCTGGCGCTTCTAGTGCATTGCTTTCAACAATATGCACTTTAGCGTCATTACTTAGACGAACCTGACCCGAAGTCACAATAGTATCGTCAACCTTCACACCTTTTAAAATGTGCACAACAGCGCCGTCGCGTTCACCTGTTTCTACAACAGATTGGCGCGCACGTAAGTCACCATTGTCATCTTTATTTACCACGTAAACATTATCGCCATATAACGTAAAAGTAATGGCTGTTTGCGGTAGGATGATTTGGTTTTCTAACGTTGGCAGAATAATACTCGCGCGGGCAAACATACCTGAACGTAACTGACCATCGTTGTTTGGAATATCAGCCTGAATTTGAACTAGACCGCTCTGGTAGTTAACAGCAGGTTCAATGGCACTGATTTTTCCTCTGAACGGTGTTTCAGGATAAGCATCAACAAAGATATCGACTTCTTGACCAAGGTAGATCTCAGATATGTCGGTTTGTGGTACTGTGAATCGCAGCTTCATTAAGGTCGTATCTTCTAGGCGAACAACGTCAGTTCCTGGCTGAATATATTGACCAAGGAAAATATTTCGTAAGCCAACAACACCATCGAAAGGTGCCTTGATAGTACGACGATCAATCGTCGCTTTTAGGCTTTTAATATCAGCAACCAGCGAAAAGTAAGCCGCTTCAGCATCATCATAAGATTCTTTTGAGATAGACCCTTTCTTATAAAGACCTTGATAGCGAATGTACTTTGCTTTTGCAGCAGGAAGACGTGCTTGGCTACTTTGTAAGTTGGCATTTTCAACATCAGAATCAAGTGCGATAAGCTTTTGACCCGCTTTTACAATTGCGCCAGATTCAAAATCGATATCATCGATAACACCAGATGCTTCTGTTGATATCATTACACCTTGATTGGGTTCGATAAAGCCAATAGCGTCAATTACAGGAACCCAACTTCCTGCTTTGGCGTCTATGACAGTTACTGGAAACTCAGGTTCAGGCATACTTGCCATATATTCTGCTATTTTTTTCTGCTTAATCAGATTAAAACCTATCACACTACCGAACAGCAGTAGTGCGACAAATAGCATCACTATCCATTTTTTCATTTTAGGGTGTGCTCCGGAATTGCTAATGTTAATGCTTAGTTATGGCATCCCAACAGGCATCGATGGCTGCGTCTATCGCTTCATCGGTGACAATTACAATGCCTTTCATATATTTACGAGCCAGGCAACTGCTAGGCTCAAGGCTTAAAACACTTAGTATTTCATTATCGAGATCTTTAAATTGACCGCTTGCTTTCCCCTCATCAAAGAGGCGATCAACTTGTGCAAACATCTTTTTTTCTAATAATCGCTGCTCGTGATTATCGCGGCGAGGTAAGTTTTCAAACTGGCCTCTATTGATCAATGGTGCATCACCGCGCGTTGCCATATTCCATATATTTAGCCACATGGTGCGAAATCGTTGTTTCAACGGCATTTCATCAGACACATTAAGTGTCAGTTTGTTCGCAACATAACCTAAAATATGATCATGAAGTTGGTAGAGTAGATCATCTTTATCTTCAAAATAACGATAAATCGTCCCCGCAGCGACCCCAGCTTCTTTGGCAACCATTTGCATGGAAAGCCCATGAAATCCGTACTCGGCGAGCAGTTTTTCTGTTGCTAGTAAGATACGTTCTTTTTTATCGTTCATGGGGTATTCTATGTTAAATAAAATAATGAATGAATGTTCATTCATTATTTTAAATGTCATAAATTTTTGTGCAAGTATTTTCTTATCCCCCTTTAGCTTCGTGAATGCTTCGACGAGGGCTTAATAGACAAGTTGTAAGAACCCGCTACAATGCGCCTGTTGGTGTAAACACGATAAAAATTTGAAACAGGATAAGCAGATGAAACTGAACTCAAGGCAAACAGAAGCAGTGAAATACATAGCTGGGCCATGTCTTGTTCTAGCTGGGGCTGGATCAGGTAAAACCCGTGTAATCACTAATAAAATTGCGTACTTAGTTCAGCATTGTGACTATAAAGCTCGCAACATCGCTGCTTTAACCTTTACCAATAAAGCTGCACGTGAAATGAAAGAGCGTGTTGGGAAAACTTTGGGTAAGAAAGAAGCCAAAGGTTTAATGGTGTCAACTTTTCACACTTTGGGCTTAAATATTATTCGTCGTGAATATAAAGCTCTTGGTCTGAAAGCCAATTTTTCGTTGTTTGATGATCAAGACCAAATGGCCTTGTTAAAAGAATTAACAGAAGATGAATTAGACGGCGATAAAGATCTGTTAAAGCTATTACAGTCTGCGATTTCCAATTGGAAAAATGAGATGTTGTCGGCTGCAGAAGCACAAGCTTATGCCCAATCAGAACGTGATCAGTTATTTGCCCATTGCTACGAATTGTATCAGCGACAAATGAAAGCGTATAACGCCCTGGATTTTGATGATTTAATTTTATTACCTGTATTGCTGCTACGTGACGATCAAGAAATGCGTCAGCGTTGGCAAAATAAAATTCGTTACTTACTTGTCGACGAATACCAAGATACCAATACCAGCCAATACTTATTTGTGAAGCTGTTAGTGGGTGAGCGTTCTCGTTTTACCGTGGTAGGTGACGATGATCAGTCGGTATATTCATGGCGTGGTGCCCAACCAGAAAACCTGGGTTTATTGCAGAAAGATTTTCCCAGTTTACGGGTGATAAAACTCGAACAAAATTACCGCTCGACCAGCCGTATTTTGCGTACTGCCAACATATTGATTGCGAATAATCCGCACTTGTTTGAAAAAGCACTTTTTTCTGAAATACCCGACGGCGAGATGCTGAAAGTGATCACAGCAAAAAATGAAGAGCATGAAGCCGAAAAGGTGGTCGGTGAATTGATTGCGCACCGCTTCTTGAACAATACGGGGTATAAAGACTATTCGATTTTATACCGTGGTAACCACCAATCGCGTTTGTTCGAAAAATCATTAATGCAAAACCGAATTCCATATAAGATTTCAGGTGGCACGTCATTTTTCTCTCGTTCTGAAATCAAAGATATCATGGCGTACCTTCGCCTGCTAACCAACCTTGATGATGATAATGCTTTCTTACGTATCGTGAATACGCCACGCCGCGAAATTGGCCCTGTGACGTTAGAAAAGCTGGGTACTTACGCCAATATGCGTGGTAAAAGCTTATTCGCTTCCAGCTTTGAGCTAGGGTTAGAGCAGCACTTAACAGGGCGCGGGTTAGAGAACTTACAGCGTTTTACTCGTTGGGTTGTTGAGATGTCTGAGAATATTGAGCGGGGTGACTCTGTCGCAGCTCTGCGTGAGTTAGTACGTGATATTCATTATGAAGACTGGCTGTACGAAAGCTCACCAAGCCCTAAAGCGGCAGAGATGCGAATGAAAAACGTGTCTCAGCTGTATAGCTGGGTGACTGCGGATTTAGAGGGCGATAACTATGACAATGAAGTTAAAACGTTAAAAGAGATCGTTCAGCGCCTAACACTGCGAGACATGATGGAGCGTGGTGAAGAAGATGATGAAGCAGATCAAGTGCAGTTAATGACGCTTCATGCTTCTAAAGGTTTAGAGTTCCCCTATGTGTACCTTGTTGGTGCCGAAGAGGGGATTTTGCCTCACCAAACCAGCGTGGATGAAGGTAACGTAGAGGAAGAGCGTCGTTTAGCTTATGTTGGCATTACGCGAGCACAAAAAGAGTTAACCTTTACCTTGTGTAAAGAGCGCCGACAATACGGTGAGTTGATAAAACCGGAGCCAAGCCGTTTCTTGTATGAGTTGCCACAAGATGATTTGCACTGGGATGTTGAAAAGCGCCCAGTTACTCAACAAGAGCGAATGCAGAAAGGGCAATCACATATCGCTAACTTACGTGCAGCCATGTTTAAGAAGAATTAAGTTAACAGCAAATATGCATTAAAAAAGGTTAGCCGAGAGGCTAACCTTTTTAGTTTGTGTTACTTATTTTGATTGGCTTAAATGCGCTGTTATAAACCTTCAATCATATGATTAATTGCTGCGACGATCTCATCGTCACTACAATCCATACATGAGCCTTTAGCTGGCATTGCGTTAAAGCCGTTAAGAGCATGATCGGTTAATACGTCCATCCCTTTAGCTAAACGTGGGCTCCAATCGCCCGCATCTCCTAGCTTCGGTGCACTTAAAACCCCAGAGCCATGACAGGCAATACAGAATGTGCCATAAACGGCATCGCCTGAACGAGGGCCTGACGTTGCTGCTGTATCTGTAGGGGTATCACCTTCTAAATAAACCGAACCAACAGGTTTAATTCGTTCTGCGATAGCGTCGTTTGACATATCAGCCGCAGCAACTGAACCAGCAAATGTTAATGCTGCTACTGTCGCGACGATTAACTGCCGAAGAGATAATTCCATTGAGCTCACCTTACACTTCCAAATTATTTATGTGCTATTGCCACAGCCGTATATAATGAATTGTTTTTAATCGAACTGTTGAGACTAGGCAGTGATTATTTACAAAATGTTTAAAATGTAAAAACCAAGTTATTATATCCGTTAAATTTAAAGTGATAAACAGAGCGGCTGTATTTGTATGAAGCTAATCAACACTTAATCGTTTAAAATTAAAGCATACAGTAAAAAAAACAAAAAAAAGACTAGACGAATACCCCCCTGATCCGTAATATTCACCTCCGCCGACAGGGCAAGGCGCCTGTAGCTCAGCTGGATAGAGCGTTGGCCTCCGGAGCCAAAGGTCGAAGGTTCGAATCCTTTCAGGCGCACCATCCGGTATAAAAAATTGGTAAAATAGAAACAATGGTGGCTATAGCTCAGTTGGTAGAGTCCCGGATTGTGATTCCGGTTGTCGCGGGTTCAAGCCCCGTTAGCCACCCCATATTTTAGAAGATTGATTATTAAATCAGTATTCTCAGGCGATAGCCTTTAAAAAGCAAGATTTAGTCGGTGAATAGCGCAGCTTGGTAGCGCATCTGGTTTGGGACCAGAGGGTCGGGGGTTCGAATCCCTCTTCACCGACCACTAACAATGGTGGCTATAGCTCAGTTGGTAGAGTCCCGGATTGTGATTCCGGTTGTCGCGGGTTCAAGCCCCGTTAGCCACCCCATATTTAGGTAGTGTTTTCACTTCCTTGGCTTTAAGCCTAAAACAATTGTCGGTGAATAGCGCAGCTTGGTAGCGCATCTGGTTTGGGACCAGAGGGTCGGGGGTTCGAATCCCTCTTCACCGACCACCATTAGAAAGCCTCGTCGAAAGACGAGGCTTTTTTTTATCTTTTAAATCCTCTTATTACCTCCTCCGATTATTGAAAACCGCCGCTTGTTATCATTACCCTCTAAATTATTCGTGATTTTTCTTTTTTCATTAATGGCTGACCTTTAATTCGTATAGCGATGTACTTTTCCTTCCTATTACCTTAATTATCATTTTAACTTATTGATATATTTGCTTTTTATTTTTTTATGTGGCTTTGAGGCGAGTAAAAAGCAAACCTATACATGCATTGGTGGTATTCACTGCATTGACACTTATCATTTGAACATATATCTCGATATTATCTTTTGGTGTGGTTTAAATAACTGTTTTACCCTGCATTATTAGTTTATGTTTATATGGTGTTAAATGTTGCATGAGCTTTTTTTGATTTTTTATTCATGATTATTTTATTTTAAGTTATAAGATATAGGGCTTTTTCTAGATAAAAACTCTTAATTCAGCCTTGTGTAGCAGCGCATTGGTGGCGTTTCACAACCTCTGGATAATCGCTTTTCGTGTGGTTTGAATTGAGTATTTATTCGTTCTTTACTCTATTTTTTAGTTTTTCAGCTTGTTTTGTTGCTTTTCTGTGAAATTTTTGACAGATTATTGGACGTACTTATGTCCAGCCATTTGTACTGGAAGTGAATGGATTCAATTTTTCAGACAGGGCAGAAAGCTGCCAAGCAGTTGAGGTCTGGTAATGTCATTATTAGAAGTAAAAAATCTTCGTATAGAATACCCCTCTCGTCATGGGATACATGCAGCTGTTAAATCACTATCGTTCACCATTGAACGTGGTGAAATAGTAGGTGTAGTGGGTGAGTCAGGCGCCGGTAAGTCGACAGTAGGTAATGCTGTTATTGATTTATTGAGCCCACCAGGAAAGGTCGCAAGTGGTGACGTTTATCTGGATGGTGATAAAATCTCAGGTTTATCATCAGAAGAAATGAGAAAGATTCGGGGTTCAAAAATTGGATTTATTTTCCAAGATCCTATGACGTCGTTAAACCCACTCTTTACGGTTGAACAACAGATAACAGAAACGATTTTAACGAATTTAAAGGTAACGAAGGCTGAGGCCTATACGCGTGCTATTAGTTTAATGGATCAGGTTGGTATTCCTGAGCCAGAACTTCGTATCAAACAGTATCCGCACCAGTTTTCTGGTGGTATGCGTCAACGTGTGGTAATAGCGATAGCGCTATCTGGTGAACCTGACCTGATAATAGCTGATGAGCCAACAACAGCACTCGATGTATCAATTCAAGATCAAATCCTGACTCTTATTCGTAATCTTTGTATCGAGAAGAATGTCGGCTGTATGCTGGTCACTCACGATATGGGCGTAGTATCTAATGTAACCGATCGGGTTGCGGTAATGTACCGTGGTGATTTGGTTGAGATTGGTACGACTGAGCAAGTATTGAGTCGTCCTAACCATCCATATACTCAAAGTTTGATTTCTGCGGTGCCTCGTTCAGACGTAAAACTAAATCGTTTTCCGTTGGTTAGTTATATCGAAGAAGCGCATGAGTTGACGCAACTTGATGTAAAAAACCATTGGCTAGGTCAAAGTGAAGATCAGCGCAGTTACACTGGTGCTTTGCTTCAGGTTGAAAACGTGAATTTACGTTTTACGACGAAAGATTCATTTTTTGAAAGTCGCCGTGAGTACGTGCAAGCTTCTAATAATGTTAGCTTTGAAATTTATGAAGGTGAGACATTTGGTTTAGTCGGTGAATCTGGTTCAGGTAAATCAACGATTGCACGTGTTATTGCTGGGCTATACCCGCCTAATTCAGGAAAAGTGACATTTGAAGGCATTGATCTTACGGCACTGAAGAGTGAAAAAGAACGCCGCCCAATGCGTCGTCAAATGCAGATGGTATTCCAAAATCCGTATTCTTCAATGAACCCACGGATGAAAATATTCGATATTATTGCCGAACCTATTCGTTTCCATAAACTGTCTGATAATGAAGCTCAAACGCGTCAAATTGTGCATGACTTATTGGATCATGTTGGTTTAGGTCGTGCAGCTAGCGTGAAATTTCCCCATGAATTTTCTGGTGGTCAGCGTCAGCGTATTTCTATCGCTCGTGCGCTCGCTACTCGCCCACGTTTATTAATTTGTGATGAGCCGACATCTGCATTGGATGTATCGGTACAGGCACAAATTCTTAATCTGCTGAAAGACCTGCAGGATGAGTTAAACCTCACCATGCTATTTATTAGCCATGATTTACCCGTTATACGACAAATGTGTGACCGTATTGGTGTAATGCAGCAAGGAACACTGTTGGAAGTCTCGCCTACCGAGCAACTGTTTACTGCTCCTCAACATGAGTACAGCAAACACCTGATTTCATTGATGCCTGAGTTTAAAGGTATGAGTCAGGAAGGATTGAAATTAGCTTAACCATCTGTACCGGTTATGGCTATTGCAATTGCCTTGGCTGGGTTCAGTAAAACTAATAAAAACCAAACACAACAGCAAGGGAGTTCGCTCCCCGCATAAAGGAGTTATGCAATGAAAACCATTAAGAGCAAGCTGGCAGTCGCTTTAATCGCCGCAGGTCTGAGTTTTAGCGCAGCAGCAGCAAATATCAAAGTCGCTTACGATGCCGATCCAGTATCACTTGACCCGCATGAGCAACTTTCTGGTGGTACGCTGCAATTGTCCCACATGGTCTTTGATCCACTGGTTCGTTATACCCAAGAGTTTGAATTTGAATCTCGTCTAGCTGAAAGCTGGAAACGTATTGATGACAACACATTCCAGTTCACATTACGTAAAGGGGTTAAATTCCACTCCGGTAACACCATGACAGCGGATGACGTAGTTTGGACATTTAACCGTCTTAAATCATCACCTGATTTTAAAGCAATCTTCGAACCGTACTCAGAAATGAAAAAAGTGGATGAGTACACAGTTCAATTGATCTCAAAAGGTCCTTATCCGCTAGTGCTTCAAACAGCAACTTACATCTTCCCAATGGACAGCAAGTTCTACTCGGGTAAAACAGAAGATGGTAAAGATAAAGCTGAGTTAGTGAAGCATGGTAATTCTTTCGCATCAACACACATTTCTGGTACCGGTCCTTTTGTTGTAACGTCGCGTGAGCAGGGCGTTAAAGTTGAATTTGAACGCTTTGCAGATTACTGGGACACAGCATCGGAAGGTAACGTTGATAAGCTAACGTTAGTGCCGATTAAAGAAAACGCCACACGTGTAGCAGCGCTGCTTTCTGGTGGTGTTGATATGATTCACCCTGTTGCACCAAACGATCATAAGCGTGTAGAGAACGCTGACGGTATCGATCTAGTTACGCTACCTGGCACACGTATCATCACGTTCCAGATGAACCAAAATAGCAACGAAGCCCTAAAAGACGTACGAGTTCGACAAGCGATTGTTAATGCAATCAATAACGAAGGCATCGTGAAGAAAATCATGAAAGGCTTCGCAACGGCAGCTGGTCAGCAAGGTCCTGAAGGTTATGCGGGTTACGACGGTGAGCTAGTTCCACGTTACGACCTGAAAAAAGCGAAAGAGCTTATGAAGGAAGCTGGTTACGAGAACGGCTTTACGCTAACCATGATGGCACCTAACAACCGTTATGTTAACGATGCAAAAGTGGCGCAGGCCGCAGCTGCAATGTTATCTAAAATCGGTATCAAGGTGGATCTAAAAACATTGCCAAAAGCGCAGTACTGGCCTGAGTTCGATCTGTGTTCAGCAGACATGATGATGATTGGTTGGCACTCAGATACAGAAGATTCAGCGAACCTAAGTGAATTCCTGACAATGACTCGAAATGAAGAAACAGGTCGTGGTCAGTATAACTGTGGTCATTATTCAAATGCTGAAGTCGATAAGTTAGTAGAAGGCTCGAACGTAGAAACGGACCCTAAAAAGCGTGCACAAATGCTTCAAACAGTAGAAGCCACTTTGTATAACGATGCGGCATACGTACCCCTACATTGGCAGAGTGAAGCATGGGGTGTGAAATCAAATGTTCATGCTGCAAAGATTGTTAACTCAATGGTAATGCCTTACTTCGGTGACCTTGTGGTTGATGAGAAGTAAGTAACAGCTTGTAAATGAAATAAGCAGCACCAGTGCCGAAGTGACATGCTTCGGCACTTTTTAAGGACGATAGAAGGGGCAAGGAATGTTTACGTTTCTGGTCAAGCGCCTGTTTCAGGCACTGATAGTGATGTTTGTGATCAGTCTGGTGGCATTTGCCATTCAGGATAACCTTGGCGACCCATTGCGAGAGCTGGTGGGGCAGTCTGTATCAGAAGCTGAACGTCAACAATTGCGTGACGATCTCGGTCTAAACGACCCATTCGTGACTAAATATAGCCGTTTTATTATTAACGCCGTTCAAGGCGATTTAGGTACGTCATATTTTTTTAAGCGCCCAGCAGCAGAAGTGATTCTGGATAAACTGGTGGCAACGCTTGAGCTTGTGTTCGGCGCAACTCTTATTATTATCGTGGTGTCGATACCACTCGGGGTTTATTCTGCTATCCACCCCAATAGCATGTTTACTAAAACCGTGATGGCGCTTAGTAGTGTCGGTATTTCTATACCAGTCTTCTTAACTGCGATCATGTTGATGTATGTTTTCTCTATTGAATTAGGTTGGCTGCCGTCTTATGGCAGAGGGGAAACTGCGAATGTATTAGGCTGGCAATCGGGCTACTTCACCATTGATGGTCTTAAACACTTAGTACTGCCTTGTGTCGCGCTTGCTTCCATCATGCTGCCACTGTTTATTCGTCTTGTTCGTTCTGAAATGCTGGAAGCGTTAAGTTCGGAGTACATTAAGTTTGCGAGAGCTAAAGGCTTAGCAAGCAACAAGATTTATTATCAACATGCGTTGAAAAATACCATGCTGCCAGTATTAACTGTCGGTGGGGTGCAGATCGGTACAATGGTTGCCTACACTATTTTGACTGAAACGGTATTCCAATGGCCAGGAACAGGCTTGTTGTTCCTAGATGCGATTAACCGTGTAGATACGCCGTTAATCACTGCTTACGTTATCTTCGTGGGCTTAATCTTTGTAGTAACGAATACCATTGTTGACCTGTTATATGGCTTGGTTAACCCAACCGTTAATCTAACAGGTAAAGGGGAGTAAGTTATGAATACAGCAACAGTAACCGCTCCAAGCCGTTGGGAACGCTTTAAAAATTCCGATATCGTGTACTACTTCTTGAAAGATAAAGTGGCGATGTTCAGTTTTGCCCTTTTCCTTACTTTTGTATCTGCATCAGTATTAGCACCATGGATTGCACCGACAGACCCTTATGATTTGTCGGTCATCGATATCATGGACTCTGAACTGCCACCGTCTTGGATGGAAGAGGGCGATAGCCGTTTTCTGTTAGGCACGGATGATCAGGGGCGAGATATTTTCTCTACCATTCTTTATGGTTCTCGTTTATCACTCACCATTGGTTTATTAGCCGTTGGTCTTCAGTTAATACTGGGTGTGACAATTGGTTTAAGTGCGGGTTACTTTGGTGGTCGCATCGATAGCTTCTTGATGCGCTTTGCTGATGTGCAGCTGTCGTTTTCAACCATGATGGTAGCCATCATAGTGTCGGCAATATTCCGAACCGTTTTAGGGTCTGAGCTGTTTAGTCAATATGCAGTGGTTATGCTGGTGGTGATTATAGGTGTGGCTGAATGGCCGCAGTATGCGCGTACTGTGCGTGCATCAGTATTGGCCGAGAAGAAAAAAGAATATGTTGAAGCTGCGCGTGTAATGGGATTCCGTTCGCCACGTATCATGTTCCGCCATATTTTGCCGAACTGCTTATCACCTATCTTGGTTATTTCAACAGTACAAATCGCGAATGCGATTATGTCGGAAGCAGCATTATCCTTCCTTGGTCTAGGTTTGCCAGTTGATCAACCGTCATTAGGCTCATTGATCAGTATTGGCTTTAATTACATTTTCTCAGGCTCTTGGTGGATCACTGCATTTCCTGGCATCGTTTTGATCTCTCTGGTATTGGTGATTAATTTACTGGGTGATTGGCTACGTGATGTGTTTAACCCGAAGCTGTATAAAGGCTAACGTCTGACGTTACTGAACAAAAAAGGTGATCTTCGGGTCACCTTTTTTATTAGTTGGAACTGGTTATTTCGACAGCAAGTGGTTGTTAATAGAGTTATTTTGTTCGTAAAGTAGACACTTGGACAAGAAGTTGAAAACTTTGCGCTATTGCTACTAGCAATTCTCTGCCAGCGGTATACAATAATCAGCACATCTAGGGGTGTAGCTCCAATTGGCAGAGCAGCGGATTCCAAATCCGCGTGTTGGGAGTTCGAATCTCTCCACCCCTGCCAGATTTAGAAAAAGCCTCGCATTTATGCGAGGCTTTTTTGTTGGTATCGAAAAGTTGCGTGACAACATGTTCCGTATATTTAGCTTTTCATCATTAGTTGGTAGCCGATAAAGCAGGCCGTAATGCTCAAGGCCACATTCAGTAGAATGTTTAGCCCTGCTTTTATGAACTCACCGTGCTGCATTAAAATGACGTTATCCATCGAGAACGTAGAAAAGGTAGTCAGCGCACCAAGAAAGCCCAAGCCGATAATTGGACGCCATGGTCCAGCTTCAATTAATCCTTGGTTAAGTGAAGACATTAAAATGCCCATCAGCAACGAACCAATAACATTGACAGTTAGCGTACCGTATGGGAATCCGCGCCCTAAAAGTACGACGCAAAGCTCTGATATCAAGTAGCGCGAGCAGGCTCCGAAGGCTCCCCCGAGGGCGATAAAACCCAATAGTGTGAATTGACTCATTGGTATCTCATTTAAAATGAAAGAATTGATATATCCCCAAGTTACCCCAAGCTGCTCGTTTCAGCGAGAATCCTGCATCTTGAGGTGACTTGGGTATACTAATACCATAATTAGGTTTAATTATTCATTCGCATATCGTTTCAAAATTGAAATCACTGTTTCCTGTGCAATATATTTTTCTAGTTGGAACATACTTGTTATAGCAGCAATATAATCATCGTTAAGTATTACGAATTGTTTTTCTTTGGGAGGCAGCATCATGGCACTTTACCAAACTATTTTATTATCAGTGAATCCTGATGATATTGATGCACACAAGTTAATGATTAAAGCGGGTGTAGTGGCAGAACAAAATAATGCAGAACTGCATATTGTATATGTTGAACCAGGCATCGGTAATGTAAGTTATATGGATGTTGAATTAGGGCTGGAAGAGAGCCACAACGATCTCGAGCTTAAACGCATGAGCCAGCTTTCAGCCTTGTCAAAGCAATCACCTTACCCAGTACGTGCTGTACATATTGCTGATGGTGGTGTCACTAACCATGTCATTGAGTTAGCGGAAAAAATCAAAGCCAATTTAGTGATTATGGGTTATCACAAAAATCGCCTTCACTGGTGTAATGACATTAGCCATGACGTCGCCCAAAAATTGAAATGTGATGTCATGATTTTACAGTAGTACTTAGTGATGGTGGCTAAATAACGTACAAAATAATGTCGGAACAGTATATTTATGCCGTATCTGAATTTTTATCGCTACTTCATCACTTTTTAGGTTTTGTAGTTGCTGTGATTTGTTCCCTTCCTTATACTTCCTTTTGAAACTTGTCGGAGTGCCACATGGCTGAGACCGTATTACGGGATCCGTTGAACCTGATCAGGCTAATACCTGCGAAGGGAACAAGAGAAAATCTTCTGCCTAACTGTATTGATAGAAATGTTATTTATACTTAGTTAGCGCATCAGATAACGCTGCACATACTACGTGTACGCCTCTTGTTTATGCACCAACCCGCCAAGCAATTTTCCCTACATGGAAACAAAGGAATTTGCTATGTCGATTCGCAAACAAGCGAGACTGGAAGCTAAACAATTTATAGATTCACTTATTGTACAACCTTTCCCTAATTCACAAAAAGTGTATGTTCAAGGTAGTCGAGCAGACATCCAAGTACCGATGCGTGAAATTTCACTGGCTGACAGCTTAGTCGGTGGTACCCAAAAAGATCCTATCTTAGAGCCGAATGAACCGATCCGTGTTTATGATACGTCTGGCTTTTATACCGATCCGAATCAACCCGTTAATATTTATGATGGCCTAGAAAAAGTACGTTCTGGCTGGATTGAAGAACGTGGCGACACCGTATTGCTGGAGCAATCAAATTCGGTCTATACCAAAGAACGTTTATCGGATGAAACCCTTGATGAGTTGCGCTTTGATGCCCGAATTCAAGCACGCCAAGCGGTAGAAGGGCATTGTGTTACTCAGCTGCATTATGCGCGCAAAGGCATTGTGACACCGGAAATGGAATATATCGCGATCCGTGAAAATATGGGTCGTGCAAAATATGCTGATGAAGTGCTTAATCAGCAGCACCCAGGTTTTAACTTTGGTGCCAACCTCCCTCCTGAAATTACCCCCGATTTTGTACGTAAGGAAGTCGCTGAAGGTCGTGCGATTATTCCTGCCAATATCAACCACCCAGAATCAGAGCCAATGATCATTGGTCGTAATTTCTTGGTAAAAGTGAATGCCAATATTGGTAACTCGGCAGTGAGTTCTTCCATTGAAGAAGAGGTCGAGAAACTGGTGTGGTCGACCCGCTGGGGCGGCGATACGGTAATGGATCTTTCTACTGGACGTAATATTCACGAAACCCGCGAATGGATTATCCGAAACAGCCCAGTGCCGATTGGTACTGTGCCAATGTATCAAGCATTGGAAAAGGTCAACGGTGTTGCTGAAAATCTGAATTGGGATGTCTTTCGCGATACGCTTTTAGAGCAGGCAGAACAAGGGGTCGATTATTTTACGATCCACGCTGGCGTATTACTGCGTTATGTACCGATGACCGCCAAACGTGTTACTGGTATCGTTTCTCGTGGCGGTTCCATTATGGCGAAGTGGTGTCTGGCTCACCATGAAGAAAGTTTTCTGTATATGCACTTTCGTGAAATTTGTGAAATTTGTGCTCAGTACGATATTTCACTCTCTCTCGGTGACGGTTTACGTCCGGGATCGGTCGCAGATGCCAATGATGAAGCTCAATTCAGCGAATTACGTACGTTAGGCGAGTTGACTAAAATTGCGTGGGAATACGATGTTCAAGTCATGATTGAAGGCCCTGGTCATGTGCCGATGCACATGATCAAAGAGAACATGGACGAGCAACTTAAGCACTGCCATGAAGCCCCTTTTTATACGTTAGGCCCCCTAACGACAGATATTGCACCGGGTTATGATCATATAACCTCTGGTATTGGTGCCGCAATCATTGGCTGGTACGGCTGCGCCATGCTGTGCTACGTCACTCCAAAAGAACATCTCGGTTTACCCAATAAAGATGATGTAAAAGTCGGATTGATCACCTACAAACTATGTGCTCATGCGGCAGACTTAGCAAAAGGTCATCCGGGGGCACAAGTTCGAGACAATGCATTATCAAAAGCCCGTTTTGAATTCCGCTGGGAAGACCAATTTAACCTCGGCTTAGACCCTGATACGGCACGTGCCTATCATGATGAAACTTTGCCTCAAGAATCAGGAAAAGTCGCGCATTTTTGTTCGATGTGTGGGCCTAAATTCTGCTCGATGAAAATCTCTCAAGAAGTGCGAGATTATGCCAAAGGGCTAGAAGAAAACGGTGATATAGCGATTAAATTGCTTGATAACCCGTTAGAAGGCATGCAGCAAAAATCCGATGAATTCCGTTCTCGAGGCAGTGAGCTATATCACCCTGTTCAAGAGGAAATCTAATGAGCTCTTTATGTTTACCAGATCACTTAACGCCGTTACTGATGCATGTTGAACCACTGCTTGCCAATGCTGATCAATATCAGCTAGGTAATGCGGTTAGTGTTAGCGTGAGTGAATCGGGTGTTGTAGACATTAAGATTGAAGAGCGTCAGCTCAGCCTGATTTTTAATCAGGCTGAGGCTGATTTCTCAGGATTCAAAATATTCGATCAATGGTATGCCCCGTACCCCAGCGTTAGGGAGATGCAAGTAAAGGTCGAGCAAGACAGTCGCGTGATTGTATGTGGCCTTCCTTCTGAAAAAGGCTGTGTTGATATTTGGCATCACAATGGCGAAGCACGTGCTGTTTACTGCCATCATGCTGGAGCAGGAGAACCGCAACGTGCAATGTTACTTTGCGCATTAGCCTTAGATTATCCTTTGGAAGATGCCGTGACATTAGCGCGTGCTCATGCGCGTGGATACCAAAGCTCTCACCAAGATGGTCACGGTGCAGTTAGCTGGCCGGTATCTCGTGAGTTGTTTCCACGTCCGTTAACGGCGAATCATCCCGAAGTGGATACGCTAGGTTGGCAAAGTAAAGAAGTGGCGGTAGAACCCTTTTCTGCCACCGATGCATCGCAATTGGCGTTGTATCCGGTGGTTGATACGGCAGAGTGGGTAGAGCGCTTGCTTGATCTTGGGGTAAAAACCACGCAATTACGGATTAAGAACCCGCAAGACCCACAGCTTGAAACTCAGGTGCAGCAAATTATCGCTGCTGGTAACCAGCACCAAGCACAAGTATTTGTGAATGACTATTGGCAACTGGCGATAAAACATCAAGCGTACGGTGTTCACCTTGGGCAGGAAGATCTTGAAACCGCAGATTTAGTGGCTATTCAGCAAGCGGGCTTACGGATTGGCTTGTCGACACATGGCTATTACGAAATATTGCGTGCCGCTGAATTCTCACCAAGTTATATCGCACTGGGTCATATCTTTCCTACCACGACCAAAGAAATGCCATCAAAACCGCAAGGACTGAACCGTTTGGCGCTATACCAAAAGCTGATTGGCGATACATTCCCAACTGTTGCAATTGGCGGAATTGATTTACCTCGTGCCGAAAAAGTGTGGCGTACAGGGGTCAGCAGTGTTGCTGTGGTACGTGCAATTACCGAGGCGAGCGATCCAGCTGTTGCGGTTGATGCATTTAACCAGTTATTAGTGCGTCCTGAATTCCCTGAAGTAATTAACGAGACAATAACGGATCGTATTGATGCTGACTGATCAAGAATTTCTACGTTATAACCGCCAAATCATGCTGCCAGATATCGGAGATATTGGGCAACAAGCCTTATCACAAGCACAAGTATTGCTTGTTGGCGCTGGTGGGTTAGGTTCTGCGGCTGCGCTTTATCTTGCGGGGGCTGGGGTCGGTAATATAGTGATTGCCGATGATGACGAAGTCGATAGCTCAAACTTACAGCGTCAGGTTATTTACCGTGATGCCGACCAAGGTAAAAGCAAAGCCAAGATGGCAGCAGCGCACCTTCAGACTCTAAACCCTTATATCAAAGTCAGAGCGGTTCAGGCGCGATTGGCTGATCAGCGGTTAGCCATTGAAGTGGCACTGGCAGATATTGTGTTGGATTGCTCCGACAACTTGCCAACGCGTCATGAGGTTAATCAAGCGTGCGTTAAAGCGAAAAAGCCCTTGATATCAGGGGCTGCCATTCGTTGGCAAGGTCAGTTAATGGCATTTGATAATCGTTCAGGAACAGGGCCGTGTTACCACTGTTTGTTCCCGATCCAATCCGATGCCGCGCAAGAGCCTCAAAATTGCAGTAACTCAGGTATTGCAGGCCCAGTAGTTGGCATGATGGGGACGATGCAAGCTTTAGAAACGATTAAATGTATCACCGGTGCAGGCAGTGTGGCCTTTGCCGCTTTGCAACAATTTGATGGATTAACCATGGCTTGGCAGCGATTTAATATTGCCTCCGATCCACAGTGTCCAGTGTGCCGCCAGCACAATGACAATGGAGAGTAAGTCGCTAATGACAACCCACACCGATAATCCAACCGATGTAATGATCCAAGTTCTGGTCAATGAGAAACCTGTCGAGTGCTCATTGGATCTCAATCTTGAAGCGCTACTTACTGAATTAGAAATGCCATTACAAGCAACGGCTGTTGCCCTTAATGACGATATTGTTGTGCGCAGCCAATGGGGCAGCACGATATTGAATGTTGGCGATCGTATTGCTTTATTTCAAGCTATAGCTGGAGGCTAAAATGTTAACTATTGCAGATAAAACGTTCTCTTCTCGTCTTTTTACCGGAACCGGTAAATATGCTAACAGCCAGGTGATGGCTACATCTATTATCGCGTCTGAATCTGAGTTGGTGACGATGGCGTTGAAACGCGTTGATATTGATAACCGTGACGACGACATTCTTGCCCCTTTAATTAAAGCTGGAGTGAACCTGCTCCCTAATACTTCAGGGGCAAAAAATGCCAAAGAAGCAATTTTTGCCGCGAAGCTTGCCCGTGAAGCCTTGGGTACCAATTGGCTGAAGTTAGAAATTCATCCAGACCCGAAATATTTAATGCCCGATCCAATCGAGACATTGGCTGCCGCCGCCGAGCTGGTGCGTGAAGGCTTTATCGTTTTGCCTTATTGCCATGCCGACCCTGTGCTATGCAAGCGCCTAGAAGAAGTCGGTTGTGCTGCTGTGATGCCGTTAGGTGCCCCGATCGGCTCCAATAAAGGGCTGGTATCGCGTGACTTCCTTGAAATTATTATCGATCAGGCGCGAGTGCCAGTTATCGTTGATGCTGGTATTGGCGCGCCATCTCATGCTGCTGAAGCGATGGAAATGGGGGCAGATGCAGTGCTAGTGAATACGGCGATTGCTGCTGCAGCCGATCCTATTGCCATGGGGCGAGCATTCAAGCTTGCGGTTGAAAGTGGGCGTATGGCGTATGAAGCCGGTTTGGCTGGCACGGTAAACCATGCAATTGCGTCAAGCCCATTAACGGCTTTCTTAGATCAGACCGCATAAGGGTTGTGCATGAGTTACGTTGATGTTTGGAAGCAGCTGAATTGGGATGATGTACGTCTATCTATTTATAGTAAAACAGCGACAGATGTAGAGCGTGCATTACGGAAACCGAAGCGTGATTTGGAAGATTTCAAAGCGTTGATCTCTCCAGCCGCTGAACCGTATTTAGAACAAATGGCACAGCAATCTGCGGCATTAACCCGTAAACGATTTGGGCACACCATGTCGTTTTATGTGCCTTTGTATCTTTCTAATCTTTGTGCGAATGCCTGTACTTATTGTGGTTTTTCAATGGAAAACCGGATTAAGCGTCGTACGCTTACCTTGGCAGAAATTAACCAGGAATGCCAAGCTATCAAAGCGATGAATTTTGATAGCGTATTGCTGGTAACAGGTGAGCATGAGCGCAAGGTAGGAATGGAGTACTTTCGCGAAAGTGTGCCTGCGATCAAACAGCAATTTAGCTATCTGGCAATGGAAGTGCAGCCGCTAGAGCAAGAAGAATATGCTGAGCTGAAAACCTTAGGCTTGGATGCCGTGATGGTGTACCAAGAAACCTATAGCGCGCCGACTTATGCCGAACATCATTTGCGCGGCAATAAAATGGACTTTGAGTATCGCCTTGCCACGCCCGATCGCTTGGCTAAAGCTGGGATAGATAAAATCGGAATAGGAGCGCTGATAGGGCTTGAAGAGTGGCGGACTGATTGTTTCTTTGCGGCGAGCCACCTTGATTACCTAGAACGCACATATTGGCAAACGCGATATTCTATTTCATTCCCGCGTTTACGCCCGTGTGAAGGGGGTTTGCAGCCTAAATCGATAATGAGTGATCGCCAGTTAGTTCAGTTGATTTGTGCCTATCGGATGTTTAATCCGCAGGTGGAATTATCATTATCGACCCGAGAATCCTCCGAGTTTCGCGATAATGTATTACCACTAGGCGTAACAAGTATGTCGGCCGGTTCGAAAACTCAACCGGGTGGTTATGCTAACGATGAACCAGAGCTGGAGCAATTTTCGATCAGTGATGATCGTTCGGTTGCTGATGTGGCAGCTGCCGTTAAGCAGAATGGTTTTGAAGTGGTATGGAAAGATTGGCACCATGCTTATTCCGGCTAATGCCCGCTAGAATTATCACTCTTTAGTGTCATATTTAGCGTAATAAAAAACGCCCGTATACCTCAGCAGATTTCCGCTAAATGTGTATACGGGCGTTTTAGTTTGTTGCTATTTACTGAATTTGAATCAACGAATGATTTAGCGTTTCAGTGGTGCTGTTGCTTGTGCAAGCCATGCTAGCTCATCGCCTTCAAGTGATGGGCTGATCACGGTAAATACCGTGTGGTGGTAATTGTTTAACCAAGCTAATTCAACATCATTCAGCAAGCTTAAATCAATTAAACGGCGATCAATCGGCGCACGAGTTAACGATTCAAAGCCCATCACTGTCATGTCACCTTGGGTCTCTACTTCAACAATCAACTCTAGGTTTTCAATACGAATACCAAAAGCATCTGCACGGTAGTAACCCGGCTCATTCGATAACACCATTCCCGGCAGTAAGGCTGTTGGGTTGTAGTTCTTCGCAATACGCTGCGGTCCTTCATGCACACTAAGGAAGTGACCCACACCATGACCAGTACCGTGGTCGTAGTCGAAGCCATTTGCCCATAGGTGTTGACGGGCGAGTGCATCAAGTTGAGAGCCTGTTGTGCCTTTTGGAAAGCGTGCTGATGCTAAAGCAATATGACCTTTTAATACCAAGGTAAAAGTGTGCTTAACCTCATCGCCAGGCTGACCAATGGCAATTGTACGAGTGATATCGGTTGTGCCATCAGGGTACTGACCGCCTGAATCAACAAGGTACACATTATCCATTTCCAGTACGCTAGGTTCTGGTTGGTTTAAGTGATTGTAATGACACATTGCAGCGTTGCTGCCAGCAGCTGAAATCGTATCAAAGCTTACATCAGTACAGCTGGTATCTTGAATACGGAACTGCCATAGCTTGTCAGATAGCGTGCCTTCATCCAGCAGGTTACCCGCAGCAACCTGTGCATCTACCCATGCTAAATATTTAGAGACTGCAACACCATCACGAATATGACAGGCTTTCATGCCTGCCATTTCAGTTGAATTTTTTTGTGCTTTTGGCAGTAAACAAGGGTCTGCGGCTTCAATAAGATTGGCACCTGCAGCATGTAATGTTTGACCTGCCCATGCATTGCTTGTTGCCGGATCAATCAATACTTGCTTGCCACCTAATGCCTGTAAACCTGTTTCCTGTGCGTCAGGTTGATGAATACGAACACCGTCGCCAACGTGTGAGGCAAACTCTTTCGGTAAGCGAGCTGGATCAATGTAGAAATCGACGCTTGCGTCAGCATGAATGATGGCTGTTGATAACAAAACCGGTAGGCTTGGCACATCGCTACCACGTACGTTTAATAACCACGCAATACTATCGACTTGTGTTAATAACGCTGCTTCAGCTTTTAGGTTCGTCAGTTTTTCTGCAATTTCACTGCGCTTGTCAGCACTGCTTTGGCCTACAAAATCTAGCCCCATTAACTTGGCGTTAGACAATGTTGCTGCAGGACGATCATGCCATAGTATTTCGATAGGGTTTTGCTCAATACATACAAGCTCTAATGCACCGGCAAGGCTTTCTGTCGTTCGCGTTAACCATGCACCACTGTGAAGGCGAGCATCAATAGCGACTTTACTGCCAGCCGCAAGGTTATCTTGCGCCCACTGTACTGGTGGCTCTTCAATAAGATGGCGGTATTCAAACACATCGCCAGGTACTTGCTTGCGTACTTGAACCACGTAACGACCATCAACGAAAACGGCGGCTTTATCACGAGTGATCACTGCCATACCTGCAGAGCCAGTGAAGCCCGTCGCCCAAAGTAAACGTTCATTATGCGCGGGAATGTATTCGCCGAGGTATTCATCTTCATGAGGAATAAGCAAAGCGTCGAGTTGATTGTTAACCAACCATTGGCGGATCTGCTCAATACGTTGTGAAATAACTGCTTGCATGTTTTGAGGTTCCTTGTTGTATGTCACCGTCCGTGTGACGGAAAGTTGCCAGCGGAATAATTAAGCGTTGATTACTTAACGTTAACTACAGAACATTAATTATTGAACAATGATGTGCACTTTCTTATATCTCGTTTATTGCACTCAGTTGCCCTGGCAGATCGTATTACGTTATCGCTTTTGTTGACTGGCTGCAATTAGACGGTAGATAAATCACGACAGCGGCTGATGATTATTTGACGTAACCAACTATGCCCAAGGTCTTTTTCTTGATGTTGATGCCAAAATAACGTGTACGCCATAGCAGGAAGCTCTGATGGCAAGGGGAGTACGACCAAATCTAATTGTGCGGCAATGTAATTCGCGAAATGGCTCGGTGCGGTAAACACTAAATCTGTGTGGGTACATAGGCTAGCCGCGCTGTTGAAGTCGGGTACGTACATGGCGATATCGCGCGTCAGGCCTTGCTCTGCCAATTTATAATCCAATAGCCAACGATCATCTTGCCCGCAACGTACCTGAATATGGCGCTGTTTAAGGTAGTAATCTTGATCCCATTCAGGGCTGTCAGAGCTAAAAATAGGGTGTGCTTTGCGTACGAGGCAGCATTGAGTGTCACGGCACAGCTCCTGAGAAATGATGCCTTTGGGTGGCATCAACGTCAGCATCGCATCTTTGGGGTTCAGATCTTTGCCAGTGATCCCAAAATCGATTTCACCTCGTTGTAATTTATCAAAGGCATTACGTTCCCATGCGCGGGTATCGAGAATGATATTGGGCCCTTCCGAGAATATATCACCAAGAAACTGCGGTAAAAATAAAGGATAGGCACTTTCTACCAGTGCCATTTTAAAATGACGATCACTGCTTTTCGGTTCAAAGATTGCTGGGGCAGTAAGGTTTTCGATATCCCGCAATAATTGTTCTAGTAATGGGACTAATGCCAGCGCACGAGGGGTGGGCTTGATACCGTGAGCAGAACGGATAAACAAAGGGTCATTAAATTGGTCACGTAAGCGCGTTAAGGTTTTACTCACCGCCGATTGACTGAGGTTCAGGCGCTTTGCTGCATGGGTCACGCTGCATTCTTCAAGCAATACATGCAGGCAAACTAAGAGATTAAGATCAAGTCGGGCAAGCTTTTCGAATGACACTGGGCACCTCAGCAAAAAGTGATATTCCAAAATGGAAATTCTGGTTTGAATATAAACCATTTCTATTCATATCACTAAAGCCTTAGACTGCCGCTGTCATTAAATAGGAAAGTAACATGCAGCCAGAAACAGCAACGGCAAGTCAATCAACAGCCGTATCAGGAACAAAATTAGTCGCCTTGATGGTGGTACTTGTTTTATTCAGTCCTCTTGCGATCGATATTTATTTGCCCGCATTGCCAGCAATGGCAGAGACGTTTGCGGTAGATACAACACGTGTGCAAGATACCGTTACATGGTTCATGTTTAGTTTAGGTCTTGGCCAATTATTGGCAGGCCCTTTGGCCGATCGCTTTGGTCGTCGTCCTATTGCGTTGGGTGGTATCACTATTTACACCTTGAGTGCGGCAATGGCGTATTGGGCACAAACATTAGATTTATTGCTGGTGGCGCGTTTATTACAAGGCTTTGGTGCTTGTGCGACATCGGTTGCAGCTTTTGCGGCAGTGCGTGATAGCTTTGGTCCTGAACGTAGCGGTCGTATGATCAGCTATTTAAACGGGGCAATCTGCTTCATTCCTGCCTTAGCGCCGATTCTTGGTTCATGGTTAACCCACGAGTTTGGCTGGCGTTCTAACTTTAGTTTTATGGCGGGTTTTGCGCTAGTTGCCGGTAGCTTTATTGCTATCAGCTTTAAAGAAACGCGCCCTGCAGACACCAATATTGACGGTTCGATGATCAGCTTCGAGCGCTATATGTCCGTATTGCGCGAGCCGGTTTTCTTATTCCATGCGACGCTATGTATGTTGGCGATGGCGGTGATCCTGGCTTACGTTACATCAGCACCGGTTTGGTTGATGATGGAGCTCGGTCAGGATATGGGGCAATTCACCATTTGGTTTGGTATTAATGCCGCGCTCAATATTTTAGCGTGTATGGTCGCACCCAAATACATGGATCGCTTTGGTACTCGTCGTACGCTTAAAACAGGGCTGATTTTATTGATTGGTGCTGGTGCGGCAATGCTGGTATTGAGCAACATTGCGCAAGCATGGGCATTTATGGTTCCTATCTTTATCTGTTCATTTGGCTTTGCGTTCGTTCTGGGCTCATCGGCAGGTAAAGCACTCGCACCATTTGGTGACCGTGCAGGAACCGCTGCGGCATTATTGGGTTTATTCCAAATGAGTGGCGCGGGTTTGATGGTGAGTTTGACGCAACGTTTAGACTTTACCCCGCCGGTGCTACTGACTTTCCAGATGTGGCTAGTAATTCCTGGCTTATTGATTCTTTGGTCTAAAGTGGGTCGTAAATGGCACACAGTAGCAGCAAATTAAGTAAACATTTATAACTAGACGCCTTTGCTCTTCTAGAGGCGCTGGGTCTCGACAACCCTGTAAAACGTTAGCCTGTCTTTGTGACAGGCTTTTTTTTATTAGCTCGACGTGTTTGCTGCGGGGGCCTTCTTGCTTTTCCACTGTTGGATCAAGAGGCCGCAGACTATCAGCACCAAACCGACCAAAGTAGAAGGGTGAATTTCTTCGCCAATAATCGTAGCTAACAGCAGCAGTGAAATAAACGGTGAGATGAAAATCAAGTTACTGATCCGCGCCGTATTGTTGGTTAAGCGTAATGCGTTTATCCACAAGATGAAGGTGATCCCCATTTCAAATAGGCCAACGTAACTCACAGCTACCCAACCTTGCCATGGCACTGGTTTCCAACCGCCCAGATACAAACTTAAGCCAATCGAGAAAGGTAATGACACCAAAAATCCCAATAACACCCCCAGCACTGGGTCGGCTTTATTTTTGGCGTTTAAGATCCAATACATCGCCCATAGAATGGTTGAGAATAATGCCAGTCCAACACCTAACGGGCTATCAAACTGCAACGCGGTAATATTGCCTTTAGTTGCTATTACCACCACACCGAAATAACCCAGTGTACAAGCTGCCCAATCTTGCTTTCGAATTTTCTGACCGAGGAATACCGCAGCCATTAATGTCAGGGTAATTGCCCAGCTATAGTTGAGCGGTTGAGCTTGAGACGCTGGCAGTAATTCATATGATTTAAATAAAATGAGGTAATAAGCAAAAGGGTTTATCAAACCGAGCGTAAGGTAATAAAAAGGACGGGCGGTAAACGTTCGGCCTAATAAGTGCAGCTTGCCTTGATAGAGTGCAATTGCCGTCAGCGCAATAGCTGAAACAATACTGGCAGCGACCATCATTTGAATAGGGGTGAAATATTCAAGGGTGATCTTAAATGCAGTTGCGACGGTAGACCAGAGTAATACAGCCGCTAAGCCATATCCGAGCGCATGACGTTCGTTCATTTTTTTCCTACGATTAGGTTAATAATAAGAGGGTGGGCAGGGCGCTAGTCTATGCGATTGTTTTTCTAACAACTAGATCACATCTCTCAACGCTGTGATTGTCTCCGCGTAATTTTTGTCACTATTTCTTACTTGGTTTTCACTAACGGATAACTGCTGGACATTTATCCAGTATCCACTTAGCCTTTATGTCTGATATTTTTCTTTTTTCAGGTTTAAATGATGATGGCTGAATGGCTTAACGGTGGTGTACTGGCGGTATTGGCTGCAATGTCCGGTGCAACTATTGCGAGTGTGTTAACCGCAATCTGGATGAAAGGGCGCTTGCAACAACAGGCACAGTTGTTCCAACAGCAGATTGATGCAGGCGTACAGTTGGCACAAAGTCGTGAGCAGCAAATTCAAGCGCAATTAACCGAGCGTAATGATGAATTGGACGAGCTCGACGTCGAGCGCGATCGCCTGACCAATGAATTACGCCAAATGCACGGTCGTCTTGCTGGTGCATTAGAAAAAATGCGCCATTTCGAAGCGCTGAAAAATGAAAAACAATACTTTTCTGAGCAGCTGGAAAATGCACGGGCAGCCAATGCCGGGCTTGAAGGTGATCTGAGAGAACAAGAAGCCCGTCATTTTGAAGAGCAAAAAGCCGCGGAAGAAAAAATTGCATTGCTTGCCAATGCAGAAGAGCGTTTGCGGGTGCAATTTGAAAGTTTAGCCAACCGACTGTTTGAACAGAAAACCCGAACGGTTGATGAGCAAAATAAACTCAGCATGGAATCGATTCTTAGCCCTTTAAAAGCACAGCTTGAAGGCTTTAAGAAACAAGTGAATGATAATTTCAGTCAAGAATCACGTGAACGTCACACCTTAGTGCATGAAATTAACAACCTTAAACACTTGAATGAACAGATGGCACAAGAAGCCGTTAACTTGACTCAAGCGTTAAAAGGGGACAATAAAGCGCAGGGTAATTGGGGTGAAGTCGTACTGGCACGGGTGCTGAGTGAATCCGGTTTACGAGAAGGGCACGAATACCAAACGCAAGTCAGCTTAGAAAATGAAGACGGAAAACGCTATCAGCCCGATGTAGTGGTGCATTTACCGCAAGATAAAGATGTGGTGGTAGACGCTAAAATGTCACTGGTTGCGTACGAGCGCTTCTTTAATGCTGACACAATTGCAGAACAAGAGTTGGCGTTAAGTGAGCATGCAGCTTCGTTACGAGCGCACATGCGCGGATTAAGCCGTAAAGATTATCATCAGCTACATGGGTTACATAGCCTCGATTATGTCTTGATGTTTATACCAGTAGAGCCTGCGTTCCAAGCTGCTATCGAGACTGACCCAAGTTTGATCCGTGATGCTATGGATTTGAACATTATGCTGGTGAGCCCAACCACATTGCTGGTGGCGCTGCGTACGATAAACAACTTATGGCGCAATGACCGTCAAAATCAAAATGCCAAACAAATTGCTGAACGTGCCAGTAAGTTATACGACAAATTACGTTTGTTTGTGACCGATATGGAAATGGTAGGCGTATCTCTTGATAAGGCGAACCAAAGTTATCAAGGGGCAATGAATAAATTGACCTTAGGGCGAGGTAATGTGATTCGCCAAGCGGAAGGATTTAAGCAGCTAGGGGTTGAAGTTAAGCGTGATATAAACCCAATATTGGTAGAAAAAGCGCAATCTACCTTGAACGAACTACCCGAAAGAGGTAATTCAGAGCGCTCTGCAGCAAATGATTTGTCGTAGTGCTTTGAGCAAAGCTCAACCATCAAGTACACTACGCTGGTTATTTACACAAATTATAAGCATAACGGATGTAGCATGACGGACACCACACAAGATACGACTCATTTCGGCTATCGAACCGTAGCCAAGGACGACAAAGTGAATTTAGTTGCGGATGTATTCCATTCCGTTGCCGCGAAATACGACATTATGAATGACATGATGTCGCTGGGTATTCACAGAGTATGGAAGCGTTTTACTATTGATTGTAGTGGTGTGCGCCGTGGTAATCGCGTATTGGATTTAGGCGGTGGTACGGGTGATTTAACCGCTAAATTCTCACGTATTGTTGGGGATGAGGGGCAAGTTATCTTGGCTGACATCAACAATTCAATGCTGAAGGTGGGACGCAGTAAATTACGTGATTCTGGTATTGTGGGTAACGTCGGTTACGTACAAGCGAATGCAGAAGAACTGCCTTTCCCTGATGATTACTTTGATTGCATTACAATCAGCTTCTGCTTACGTAATGTGACCGATAAAGAGAAAGCATTACGCTCGATGTATCGTGTTTTAAAGCCCGGTGGTCGTTTATTAGTATTAGAGTTTTCTAAGCCGGTTATAGAGTCGTTATCTAAAGTTTACGATGCGTATTCTTTCCATTTATTGCCTAAAATGGGTGAATTGATTGCTAATGATGCCGAAAGCTATCGTTACCTCGCTGAATCTATCCGTATGCATCCGAATCAAGAAACCTTAAAAGGTATGATGGACGATGCAGGTTTTGAGCAAACCAACTATTACAACCTAACCGGTGGTATTGTTGCGCTGCATCGTGGTTTTAAGTTCTGAGGACTGTATGTCATTTGATGCTTTGGTCACAGGCGCGGTAGAAACTTCGCTTAATACGTTATTAAAAGACGATGCTGACAGTCAGCGTCGTTTAGCGCGTTTACGCGGAAAAATTATTAGCGTAACGATTAACGAATTTGGTAAACAACTGATTTTCATATTTAGTCAGCAAATTGATGTGTTGGCGGTTTATGACGGCGATGTTGATTGTCAATTAGCGCTTAACCTAAGTGTGCTCTCTGAGCTGCGTCAGCAGGCGAATCTGACCCAACTGATTAAAGCCGATAAGCTTTCATTAGAAGGTGATATTCAATTAGCTCAGCAATTTTCTGCGCTGCTTAGTGGCCTAAAACCTGATGTTGAAGAAAAACTGTCTCAATATACCGGTGATATCGTTGCACACACCGTTGTCAGTGGATTGAAAAACAGTGCGCGTTTTATTCAGCGCGGTGTTGAACGTCGTCAGCGTGACTTAGCGGAAATCATTACTGAAGAGTGGAAGCTAGCACCACAAGCCTTAGAAATTGCCTATTTTGCAGATCAAGTTGATGATTTGAAATCAGATTCGTCACGCCTTGAAGCACGATTTAATCGGTTGTTAGAGCGCCACCAATCATGATTACGCCATCTGAATTCAAGCGTCTTTATAAAATCATTGAAGTCCAGTTACGGTATGGGCTCGATGACTTTTTGCCAGAAGACCCGCGAACGAAAATGCCGAAAATGGTGCGTAAGTCATTATTTTGGATTAAGAATCAGCACCCAGAGAAATCACTAGGTGAACGTCTACGTTTAGCCTTACAAGAACTTGGCCCTGTATGGATCAAGTTCGGGCAAATGATGTCGACTCGCCGTGATCTTTTCCCCCCGCATATCGCAGATCAATTGGCTTTGTTGCAAGATCAGGTTGAACCGTTTGATGGCAAGCTTGCTAAAGAACACATGGAACTCTCTTTAGGAGGTCCAATTGAAACTTGGTTCGATGATTTTGATGAAACACCTCTAGCTTCAGCATCTATTGCTCAAGTACATACCGCGACATTGAAAGAAAATGGTCGCGAAGTGGTATTAAAAGTTATTCGCCCTGACATTCTTCCTGTCATACAGGCTGATATCAAACTGATGTATCGTATGGCACATATCGTCGCGCGTTTATTGCCAGAAGCCCGTTTGTTACGCCCAGTAGAAGTGGTGCGTGAATATGAAAAAACGTTGCTTGATGAACTCAATATGATGCGGGAAGCAGCGAATAGCATCCAGTTGCGTCGTAATTTTGAAGACAGCGATACCCTGTATGTTCCAGAGATGTTCACTGACTACAGCAGTACCAATTTATTGGTGATGGAACGCATCTATGGTATTCAAGTTTCAGATATTGATGCGTTGATTGCGAACGGAATCAACATGAAGCTGTTATCCGAAAATGCGGTTAATATCTTCTTTACGCAAGTTTTTCGTGATAGCTTCTTTCATGCAGACATGCACCCTGGGAATATTTTTGTTTCTTACGAAAACCCAGAAACACCGCAGTGGATTGCATTAGATTGCGGCATTGTGGGTACGTTAAACCGTGAAGATAAACGTTATTTAGCGGAAAACCTGTTAGCATTTTTTCATCGCGATTACCGCAAGGTCGCTGAATTGCATGTGGATTCAGGTTGGGTACCGCAAGATACCAATATTGACGAATTTGAGTTTGCAATTCGTACGGTATGTGAACCTATTTTTGAGAAGCCGTTATGTGACATCTCATTTGGTCATGTACTATTGAATTTGTTTAACACCGCGCGTCGCTTTGATATGGAAGTGCAACCGCAGCTTGTGTTATTACAGAAAACGTTATTATATGTTGAAGGGCTGGGACGTCAGCTGTATCCACAATTAGATTTATGGACTACAGCAAAGCCTTTCCTTGAAGATTGGATGTCTCGTCAAGTGGGCCCGCAGGCCATTGTTGAGGCAGTGAAAAGCAAAGCGCCTTTCTGGGCTGAAAAGCTACCGGAATTGCCAGAATTACTTTACGACAGTTTGCGCCAAGGCAAGGTAATGAATCAGCGGATCGATAAACTCTATGACAACTTTATGGAGAGTCGACGCTATCAAGGGCTTGCTCGGTTCTATTTTGGTATAGGCGCGACTCTATTGGTATGTTCTGCCATACTTTTTAGTAACCATGTTGAAACGATTCCAGCAGCGTCTGCTGCAATGGGCGTCACGTTCTGGTTACTTGGTTGGCGAGCTTGCCGTAAATAGCGGTAAAGTAAGCGACAATATACACATTAAAAGTTTCAACATAACATTAGTCATTAACCACAAAGAGCTGAGGTAAAACAAGCATGGGTGGTATCAGTATCTGGCAGTTGCTAATTATTGCACTGATCATTGTTCTTTTATTCGGAACAAAGAAATTACGTTCTCTTGGTGGTGATCTTGGATCGGCCGTAAAAGGTTTCAAAAAAGCGATTGGTGATGAAGATCCAACCGTGAAAAAAGACAACACTGACGCCGACGCTGACTTCGAACAGAAAACACTGTCCAAAGAACAGCAAAGTGAAGATCAGGTTCAAAAGAGCCAAAAAGACAAAGAGCAGGTTTAACGCGTGTTTGATATCGGGTTCTGGGAGTTAATACTGATCTCTGTGGTGGGATTGGTAGTACTGGGGCCAGAGCGTCTACCTGTCGCGATTCGTAGTGTTTCGCGCTGGGTTGGCGCCGCTCGTAATATGGCAAATTCGGTGAAAGATGAACTATCGCAAGAACTGAAAATTCAGGAACTGCAAGAGAATCTAAAAAAAGCCGAACAAATGGGAATGAAAGATTTATCGCCAGAATTGCGTGAATCGGTTGAAGAATTGAAGCAAGCAGCTTCAGATGTTCAACGTCCCTATGCCGAAAAAAGCGAGCCAACCTCAACAACGACTTCTCAAAAGCAGGAATAAATTACATCACTATGTCGACAGTAGAAGAAACGCAGCCATTATTTAGCCATTTAGTTGAGCTACGTAATCGCCTATTGCGTTCTATCTTGAGTGTCTTGGTGGTTTTTCTTGGTCTCGTTTGGTTTGCAAACGACATCTATGCCTTCATGGCTGCACCTTTGGTAGAGCGTTTACCTGAAGGGGCAACAATGATCGCAACAGATGTCGCTTCGCCATTCTTTACACCAATAAAACTCACATTGGTTACCTCAGTATTTGTTGCTGTACCTATGATTTTATATCAGGTGTGGGGCTTTGTTGCGCCAGGTCTGTATAAGCATGAGCGTAAGCTAATCATGCCGTTATTGTTCTCCAGCTCTTTGTTGTTTTACGGTGGTGTATCATTTGCGTATTTCGTTGTGTTTCCCTTAGTGTTCAGTTTCTTTACGGGAATTGCGCCGGAAGGGGTACAGGTTGCAACTGATATTGCCAGTTATCTTGATTTTGTCTTGGCGCTATTTATGGCGTTTGGGATTGCATTCGAGATACCTGTAGCCATCATTCTTTTATGCTGGACGGGGGCAACAGACCCACAAAGTTTAAAACAAAAGCGACCATACATTGTAGTGGCTGCGTTTGTTGTGGGAATGATGCTGACTCCGCCAGATATTATTTCTCAGACATTACTTGCCATACCAATGTGTATATTGTTTGAAGTCGGCTTATTCTTCTCGCGTTTTTATGTGCGAGACCAAGAAGAAGACGATGATATTGAGCAAAGCGAAGAACAGTAATCTGTTGTGATAATAAAAACCGGTGATGAGCCGGTTTTTTTGTTTTTATTGATTAGGTTTATTGAATTTATTAGGTTTTAAAATGATAGATATTGGCGTTAACCTAACGAACAGTCGTTTTGATAAAGATCGTAACGATGTGATTGCTCGCGCAAAAGAAGCGGGCGTAACTGCCTTAATCTTAACAGGCACCAGTATTGAAGAAAGCCAGCAAGCCCAAAAAATGGCACAGCAGTGGCCACAATATTGTTACAGCACAGCTGGTGTTCATCCGCATGATGCCAAGTCTGTTGAAGACTTAACGCTTCCTCATATTCGTACTTTAGCTGCAACGCCTGAAGTGGTGGCGATTGGAGAGTGTGGGCTTGATTTTAATCGTGACTTCTCGCCTAGACCGCAACAAGAAGCGGTATTTGAAGCTCAGTTAGCGTTAGCGGCAGAATTGAACTTGCCTGTTTTTATGCATTGTCGTGATGCTCACGAGCGCTTTATCGACATACTAAGACCATGGCGTGCTAAATTACCAGCAGCCGTCTTACATTGCTTTACAGGCAGCGAGAAAGAGCTAAAAGAGTGCTTAGAACTCGATCTGCATATCGGTATTACAGGCTGGGTGTGCGATGAGCGTCGTGGTACGGAATTGCGTGATATTGTGCACCTGATACCCGATGATCGTCTGATGATTGAAACGGATTGCCCGTACCTGTTACCGCGCGATTATCGCCCAAAGCCAAAATCTAGCCGTAATGAACCGCAGTTTTTACCCCATATTGCCAGTGTTATTGCCCAATGTCGTCAGCAAGAGGCTGTCGAAGTAGTGTGTAATTCACGTGCGACAACGCAGGCATTTTTTGTGATCAGACCTCCCGAAACTTTATGAGGGTGGTATTATCGAATTAAGATAATAATGCCATGACATTCGCATTATTATAAGCTTATACCAGTCTAGACATTTATCCAGAATGGTATTAACAAACAGTAGTGAATCAACCATACAAGGAATATGCAGTGTCAGTATCTATTCAAGGCGCTTTCCCGGCACGCCGTATGCGTCGTATGCGTAAGCATGACTTTAGCCGTCGTTTAATGGCTGAAAACCAAATCTCTGTTAACGATCTGATTTACCCGATGTTCATTCTTATGGGTAAAGATCGCCGTGAAACGGTAGAGTCAATGCCGGGCATCGAGCGTCTGTCTATCGACCTTATGTTACAAGAAGCGGAATATCTGGCGAAATTAGGTGTGCCAGCGATTGCGTTATTCCCGGTTGTTTCTCAAGATTTTAAGAGCATTTGTGCCGCAGAAGCTCATAACCCTGAAGGCTTAGTGCAGCGTGCGGTGCGCTTGCTAAAAGAACATGTGCCTCAAATGGGCGTGATCACGGATGTTGCCCTTGACCCATTTACCACGCACGGTCAAGACGGCATCATTGATGAAGAAGGTTACGTGATTAACGACGTGACAACAGAAGTACTTATTAAGCAAGCCTTGTCACACGCTGAAGCTGGCGCAGATGTAGTTGCCCCGTCAGACATGATGGATGGCCGCATTGGCGCAATCCGTGAAGCATTGGAAGAAGCCGGGTACATTCATACCCAGATAATGGCGTATTCTGCGAAATATGCGTCTAACTATTACGGCCCTTTCCGTGATGCCGTCGGCTCGTCGAGCAACCTTAAAGGTGGTGACAAGAAAACGTATCAGATGGATCCCGCTAATTCTGATGAAGCCCTACATGAAGTTGCAATGGACGTGAATGAAGGCGCTGATATGGTAATGGTGAAGCCAGGCATGCCGTATCTTGATGTTGTTCGCCGAGTGAAAACCGAGCTAAAAGTGCCGACGTTTGCTTATCAAGTATCGGGTGAATACGCGATGCACATGGCTGCAATTCAAAATGGTTGGCTGAAAGAGCGTGAAACTGTGATGGAATCACTGATGTGCTTTAAGCGCGCAGGGGCTGATGGTGTACTAACGTACTTTGCTAAATCGGTTGCTGAATGGTTAGCGGAAGATGCTGCTGCACGTAAAGCCGATGCTGATAGCTGTTCTCAGTAATTACTGATACTTCTTACTATAGCTGAATCTCGAAAAGAGGCGAGATACTCAATGTTAACGAGTATCTCGCCTCTTTTTTTATGTGTGATTTGGCTTATTAGCTTATGCGGTTCTGGTCTGCTCGACTTTACGCTTCACCCACGTTTCATTGAACCACAATGAAAATAGAATTATTACGCCACCAATAATTAAGCGAGAGTAATCGACATCACGATTCCAGATCACTAGGTTTACGATTAATCCCGCAGGTACCAGAGCATTGTTCATTATGGCTAGCGCTCCCGCATTCACCATGGTGGCACCTTTGTTCCAGATGAAATAACCCAGACCAGAAGCAATCGTACCTAAGTAAACTAAAATGCCCCACTGGGTATTCGTTGTCGGTAACTTCTCGATGTTGCCGAACAATAAAAACATCGGTAATGCGACACAAATAGCCCCTAAATAAAACAAACCAAATACCGTATGTTGCGGTAGATCTGCCTGCTCTTGTTCCATGATGTGCTTATAGCCAACTTGCCCGATAGCGAAGCATAAATTTGCCCCCTGTACGATAAAGAACCCAATAATAAAGTTCTCGTTGATCCCTTCAAATTTAATAACTGCAGCCCCAACTACCGCGATAACAGCGGTGAGCAAATACCATGCAGAAAATTGCTTATGCAGTAGGTCGTAAATCAGGGTGACATAAATCGGGGTGAAAATAGTAAATAGTAGTACTTCAGGCACACTTAAATATAAGAAAGATTGGTAATAGAAGCAGTACATGATGCCGAGCTGAAAAGCCCCGACAATCATTAGCTTAATCGCGAGTTTTGCGTGTAAATTTTTCTTTCTTAAAAAGGGAAGAAAAACCAAACCGGCAAGGGCGACACGTGTGAGCACAGAGAACCATGCATCGACCTGACCGGCCAAATACACACCGATCAAGCTAAATGAAAATGCCCATAACAGGGTGATTGCTGATAAATATCCCATTTTTTATTTAATTTATTATCCATAGAGGCGGGTAGTTTAACCGAAATGATTCAGTTGAAATATGGATAAAAGGTAGGGGAATAGCCCAAAGCCACGGTTTTATGGTCAAACAATCAATGCACAACGGCGTTGAACGTATCAAACGCCGTTGTTGAAATATTCACGAAAACCGATCGATAGGATAAGTTTTACTTTAAAGGCACCATTAATAAATCGACGGGAGTCGCATTCATCAATTGTTTGGTTGAAGAAAGGATCTTGCTCCAAAAATCTTGATGATGACCACATACCACTAATTCGATATCGAGGTTGTTGATGGCTTGGCAAATTTCATCACTAAAATCACCGCTGCCCACTAAGGTATGAGAAACCGGGTAGTTTGCTTTATCTGCCAATGCTTGAAGCTGCTTTTGTGCATCATCAAACATTTTGAATTGGGTATCAGAGAGGTTGATATCAATAAGACCAGTATAAAGTTCGGCATAATTGACATCGATGTGGATCAAAGACAATTTGGCCTCTAGCTCTTTGGCGAGTGTCGCGGCTTTGTTGACAAGGATGAAACTGTCATCGGAGAGATCAATTGCAACTAAAATGTGTTTATAAGCCATAACTTGCACTCCTTTATCGTGGTTTTATTCATGCTAGCATTGAGTATGATTGAAAAATATCGGTTAGATCGCATCCTTTGTAGGAAGATAGTGCGTTAATTAATTATTACAAAAGTAGTCTTTTTTTTAATCTTACCCGTATGTTATGGGATACTGATTGATAATTTCACGGCAATTGTGGGCATGAGTTGCAAACTCAATTGTGCACAGTGGCAATGTGTTGATTACACTTTAATAGATAGGAGTTGTGTAATGTTAGCTCAAGAGATGGTTGCAAAGCTGAACGAGCAAATTAATTTGGAGTTCTTTTCTTCAAATCTATACCTGCAAATGAGCGCATGGTGTGAAGATAAGGGTTTCGAGGGAGCTGCTGAGTTTTTACGTTCACATGCAGTTGAAGAAATGGAACACATGCAGCGTTTGTTCACGTATGTGAGTGAAACGGGCTCTATGCCAATGTTGGGTGCAATTGCAGCACCAAAGCACGAGTTTGAATCTTTGGGCGCGGTATTTCGTGAAACATATGAACATGAACAATTAATTACTCGACAAATTAATAAGTTAGCTCATGTTGCATTCACGACTCAAGACTACTCTACCTTTAATTTCTTGCAGTGGTATGTATCAGAGCAGCATGAAGAAGAAAAGTTGTTTAAAGGCATTTTGGATAAGATTGAGTTAGTTGGCGAAGATGGCAAAGCTTTATTCTTTATTGATAAAGATCTTGCAGCAATGGCGAAGGCTGGCTCGACATCTGTAATGGATACAACGGCTGGTTAAGTATTTTAGGGGCGCAATTAAACTGCGCCCTCTCTTCCCCAGCCTGTAACTGATGTTGTTTGGGGGGTTTATGATGAATATTAGTGGTGATGCATTTCTACTTGCACTCTTTTTGATAATGGTTGTGAATGTGTCTCGATATGTGAGTACCTTGCGTACATTACTTCGAGTAATGCGAGATTGTGACCCATTGCTTTATCAACAAGTTGATGGTCGCGGTTTTTTCTCTTCTCAAGGCAATGTCAGTAAGCAAGTCCGTCTTTTTCACTACATTCGTAGTCAGCAATATCAGAATCATCATGATCCGTTATTCATGACCAAATGTGTGAAAGTTCGCAAGCTATTCATCCTTGCGAGTACGTTTGTTATGGTTTTCTTTATCTCTATCTTTGCCGTCGCGTTTCTTGGTATCTAATGGCAAATTGTGTCGTTATGTTTGTTCAACGGTTTTTATTGATTGCTTATTGAAATTGAACCGCTTAGCTTTATGCCTCGTTTATTTTATCGACATATTGGCTAACGGTTTTTATGACAAGATTTATTCAATGGTGGTCATCCCTAGAGCAAGGTGTGAATCACGACTGGATGTACAACGTGGGCCTGCTGCTCGCGTTAAGTGCAATTTTATGGGGCGGATGGCTACTTGTTACTCGGCGCCTTTCTATGGTTGCCGAAAACACCCGCCTAATTTGGGATGATGCATTAGTGAGTGCTGTTCGTCGTCCTGTCAGTTGGCTGATCTGGCTATGGCCTGCGGTATTATCACTTGGCATTGTGATTGATAACACCACGAGCTACCCCACAACCTTTCTTGCTGTTGTTCGCCATTTAATGGTGGTTTGGACTCTGGTCTGGATACTGTTACGTCTGATCAGTAATGTCGAAGCCGGCATATTACCTAAGGCGAAAGATACCACCACCATTAATGCTATCTCTAAGATACTGCGTTTGATCGTAATGGTCATTGGTGGCTTAGTGATGATGCAGAACCTTGGCTTGAGTTTGTCGGGTGTGCTGACCTTCGGTGGCGTGGGTGGCTTAATTGTCGGTATGGCCGCAAAAGACATGCTTGCCAACTTCTTCGGCGCTATGATGCTGTATCTGGATCGCCCTTTCAAAGTGGGTGATTGGGTGCGCAGTCCAGATCGCCAAATTGAAGGTACGGTTGAGCGCATCGGCTTTAGAATGACGGTTATTCGCACATTTGATAAGCGACCATTATATGTGCCCAATTCTGTCTTTAGCTCTATTGTGGTTGAAAACCCTTCGCGTATGACCAATCGTAGAATTAAACAAAGTGTTGGATTACGTTATGAAGATGCGGCTGTCGTGGGCAGAGTGGCGGCTGATATAAAAGCCATGCTATTAAACCATGCCGATATTGATAGTAACCAAACCATGATCGTTTGTTTTGATACGTATGGCGCATCGTCATTGAATATATTGGTGTACACCTTCACCAAAACCGTTAATTGGGTTGAATATCAAGAAGTACAGCAAGATGTGATGCTAAAAATCGTGGATATTGTGCATCGTAACGGTGCTGATTTTGCGTTTCCAACCACAACGTTACACATGCCTGATACCGATATTACAATAAATAGCCGTCAGCCTAATTTAGCCTAAAGTAGGATTAGGTTTGGTATTCACGCCATAGCCGCGTAAAATGCGCGCAGAACACAAAGGGATGCAAACCGCTATGGTATTGCATCCCTTTTTCATTCCGTGATGATCCAACGTTTAGGTACAGAAATGGCTAACAAGTTTGATGTTGTAATTATTGGTGCAGGTGCTGCAGGGTTAATGTGTGCGGCAGAAGCAGGCAAACGAGGTCGTTCTGTGCTGGTGGTTGATCACGCAAAGAAACCAGGGCGTAAAATCCTGATCTCTGGTGGCGGTCGCTGTAACTTTACTAACTATGATGTGGCCGCTAGCAATTTTGTGTGTCGTAATCCGCATTTCGCAAAATCAGCCTTATCGCAATATACCCAGTGGGATTTTATCGCGATGATTGCGAAACATAATATTGCTTACGAAGAGCGCTCGCATGGGCAGCTATTCTGTGAAGATTCAGCCAAAGAAATTGTGCAAATGTTATTGGCTGAATGTGATTTACCAACGGTTGAACAGCGTTACCGTTGTGATGTACATGACATTACTAAAATCGACTCTGGCTTTAGTTTAAAGCTGAATACCGATACGGTTGAATGTGAGTCTTTAGTGATTGCGACGGGGGGATTATCTATGCCTAAGCTGGGTGCAACGCCTTTTGGTTATCAGGTTGCTGAGCAATTTGGGCTGAAAATGGTACCAACCACTGCGGGTTTAGTGCCTTTCACCTTGCATAAAGAAGAAAAAGAAGCGTTTGCTGAATTGTCTGGTATTGCGGTTCCAGTGACGATTGAAGCGGAAGACGGTACTTATTTCAAAGAAAGTTTACTGTTTACTCATCGTGGGCTGTCTGGTCCGGTTATTTTACAGATTTCATCGTACTGGACACCGGGTCAGAAAGTGACAATCAACTTGCTGCCTGACGTATCGTTGAGCGATACCTTGCGTGCGATGCGTGAAAGTAATCCGAACCAAAGTCTAAAAACGGCGCTGTCGCGTTTATTGCCTAAGCGCTTAATTGAAGTGCTTATTGAGCGTGGTGACATCACTGATAAACCATTGAAGCAATATAATGAGAAAGAGGTCGCTAGCCTTGATACGTATTTCCACTCGTGGTCTATTGCTCCAAATGGTACGGAAGGCTACCGCACTGCTGAAGTTACATTAGGTGGTGTGGATACTGATGAACTGTCATCAAAAACGATGGAAGCTAAACAGGTTCCTGGTTTGTACTTTGCTGGCGAAGTGATGGATGTAAGCGGCTGGTTGGGAGGCTACAACTTCCAATGGGCATGGAGCTCGGGTTATGTTGCTGGTCAGTACGCTTAAATGTATTAAAAGTGGCAAGTTACAAAGGTAAATCTAAAAGCGGCTATTTAGTCGCTTTTTATATATTTATTATCAATTAATCAGTCGCTTGCCTTATTACGGCTTGATAGTAACTGACTGCTTTTTTACCTTGATTTAGCTTAAAGCCTACATTGTTTTTATTTCAGAACTATTCACAAACAATTGACTCGTAATTTCCACAAAAGTGCTTATAATCCGCCGACTTTTTATCCATTTTAATTTTACGCGGAGTAACGCACAAATGAAAAAGATCGCACTGAAAGCTGTGGCGATGGCAGTATTGGCAACCTCTCTAACGGGTTGTATTGGTCAGATGGGCACCTCACAAATTGTGACCAAAGCAAACTTATCAGCTGTCGATAACCGTTATGGTCGTGCGGGTCTATTTGTTCTGTTAAGCCCGGTATACGGTATTGCTGCAACAGCCGATCTGTTTATCTTCAACTCGATTGAGTTCTGGACCGGTAAAAACCCGATTACGGGTAAATCACCGGCAGTGGCTGATATGCCTGTTGATGCTATCTTTAAGATCAACAGCAAGTTAGATAAATCAATGACGACTGTGCCGCTAGCAAGCGTGCAGAACAGCAATATTGAAGCGGCTACATTCCGTCAGCTTGACGATTCCACCCTAGAAATGAATGTGTCTTACCAAAATGGTGAAACTGCGCGACTACGTGGTGAGAAAGCTGGCGATAACGTGGACTTCTACTTAGACGGTGAGTTTATTACCACTGTAAGTATTGCAGAGTTAAACCAATACGCTGAAGTACAAGCTTAATCATTACGATGTGGTGAAAGCCGTATCATGCAATGAATAAAAAACGGGAGCTTATGCTCCCGTTTTGCTTTTGTAGTCAGCCACTTTTATATCATGGTTTGGCGACTAAGCCTTGCCAAAACATCTGGAAAGCACCGTCTTGGTAGCTTGGTTGTTGGAATAGCTCTGGTTGTTCAATAAATAAGGTTGTCACGGCTAAATAGTGATAATGGCAATAGTTAAGCACTAACGGTATGGGTAATGGTGCCAGTATGCCTTGCTGTTGCCCTTGTTCAATCGCTTCAACCAAAAACGCCATTGATGACGTCATTACATCTTGTTGTTGGCTAATTTTAAATTGTGGGTCGTTGGCAAATTGCTGCAGAAACTGCCATTTTAGTGGGTGACTCATTGCCCATTCAATCGCTTGATGCCAATAGCTTTCAATAGTGGATTTTAAAGCATCCGCTTGATTGTCCGATGAACCAACGTTATCAGCAGTATTTTGGCTAATGGACTGACTCAATTCATCTTTGATTGAACGGTATAGCGTCACCACCAATTCTTGTTTATTCGAAAAATGATGGAATAGCGTGCCCGTTGCCACGTTTGCTTGCTTGGCAATTTTGGCTGTTGCTGTTGCTTGAATTCCCTGTTCGACAAAGAGCAAGAGGGCGGTATCCAAAATTTGCTGTTTCTTTTCTGTAACCATAAACAGATTAAATTCCCAAATTTATCGAAGGAAGAAAGCTAACATCAGCTTTTGTATCCAGCCACCATAAGGTGGGGTCACTAATTTAGCGGTATTTATTTTACCGCGACTCAAAATTGTTTTCGCTTTCGAGAACGTTAAGAACCCTTCTTTACCATGATAATGCCCCATACCGGAAGGACCGATACCACCAAATGGTGCATCATCGGCAGCAACGTGGAAGACTGACTCGTTAATACACATTCCACCAGAATGGGTGGTGGTTTTAATGCGTTGTTGCAGCTCTGCATCAAAACTCATTAGGTATAACGCCAGCGGACGAGGACGTTGCTGAATATAATCTAATGCCTGATCAATTGTCTTATAAGGCACGATTGGCAATATTGGACCAAATATTTCATCTTGCATGACGGTCATATCATCATTGGTATTCAACAATATATGGGTAATCATACGATGTTGCTGATCATCTCGACTATTTTCATGGCAAGGAATCACTGTGGCGCCTTTGCTTTTTGCATCGTCAAGCCAAGCGGTTAGGCGTTGATATTGGCGTTGATTAATCACCGACGTGAAGTCTTTATTCGCCGTCCCCTTTGGGTACATCTTATTGAATTGTTTTTTGTACTCTGTAATAAAATCGTCCACTTTACCTTCTGGGACTAATGCGTAATCAGGGGCGACACAAATCTGGCCACCATTAAGGCTTTTGCCATAAATCATCCGCTCAACAGCAACATTCAACGGTATATCGGGGGCAATAATGGTGGGTGATTTGCCACCTAGCTCGAGTGTAACTGGCGTGAGGTTATCAGCTGCTGCGCGCATAACATGGCGGCCAACGGTCGTTGAACCCGTGAAAATCAGGTGATCAAACGGTAATGCAGTAAATGCCGCGGCGATATCGGCTTCACCTTCAAAAACCGCCACGTGTTTGTTATCAAATGCCGATGCCAGCAATTCACGCAGTACGATGTTGGTTGCAGGGGTGAATTCACTGAGCTTAATCATGGCGCGATTACCCGCGGCTAAGGCGGTGATTAATGGCCCAAGGCTGAGCATTACTGGGAAATTCCACGGTACTACAATTCCGATAACCCCAAGCGGTTGATACACCACTTCCACTTTGGCTGGCGCTAACAATAAGCCAGCATGGCGCTTCGAGGGTTTGATCCACTTTTTTAAGTGTTTAATGGTGTAGCTAATATTCATGACACAGGGCAGTACATCAGCCATGAGGCTGTCTTGTTGGCTACGTTGTCCGTAATCTTGATTCAGTGCCTCACACAGTGCTGTTTTGTTGGCTAACAAGGCTTGTTTAAGCGCCTTTAGCTGGGTGATTCGTTCAGCGTAGTCTGGCATTGAGTGAGCAGAATAACTCGCACGTTGTTCGTGTAATGTATTTTGCATTGCCGCGATGTCTAATTTGGTGACGACGTTTTCTGCTACTGTCATTGATATTGCCTCATGAGTGATTGGTCACAAAGATCCTGAACAGTTCGATGCCGTGTCGAAACAATACCCGTCACCGACTGATTAGTCGGTTTTAGTATAGTGCATTTAACGTGCGATGCAAATTTGTACAATAATCGTTGTGATTGTCGTAACTCAGTGTTTAGTATGACCACTTTTCTCTGCATGAAATACTTCAATAAAGGTACTGAAGTATTGTTCTAGCTTGGCTGCTTGTTGTGGTTGGTTGGTCAATGAAAGTAATGCGATGCCTGCTTCACAAGTACACAAATTGCCAGCCTGCTGATTACGGCGTAGCTGATATTCAGACATGGATTTTGGCGTTAGGCTCAACCGTGGCAGTGTGGCTAACCATGGGCTTTTACGTACCATTTTTCGTGCTTCTTGCCAGGTCGCATCAAGAATGACAAACAGCGGTATTTTCTGATCCGTTGGCTGAAAATCACTGGCTGGATGGGTTTCATCACTAGGAAATAATAACCAAGGGGCAAATTGAGGGTCAGTTAATTGTTGGATGAGTTCGCTCGGCGGTGTTATTCGATCCCAGATGACGCGGCGGCAATGAGGTAGGGTACGCTCCATTAAGATTCCGGTATTGGTGTCTTTGTTCAGTTCTTTGGGGTGAGTCAGTAATACAAAATGCGCAGCACTGGTGAGTGATTGGGGTTCAGCATGGCAAATACAGTTGTGTTGGAAACCACAGCGCGGGCAAGGCATAAACGTTCTCTTTAAATAAAAATGACATAACGAAAACGGGAAGCAGATCCACTTCCCAAAGGTAACCGTAATATTATATCAAGCCACACATGTATTGCTTGAATCTAGCTTTATTGTTTCTCGAGCCGTAAACCGTCACGACCAAGGCTATAAGCATGACCGTTAACCACTTCTTCTGTGGTGATTAGCGTTTTGCCGTTTAATGTAAATAAACGTTCGCCATTTAAACGACGACCTTGATGGTGTGTCATCATAACTTGCACAGTGTTTTGATTGGCTTGTTGCCAAAACCCTGTTTCAACAAGGCTATTATCACCATTTGTATAAGCGTACGTTGTGGTTGCTGAGTGGTCAGGATTAAGTACTAACGTAGTGGTTAATCCCGTCTTTTTGGTAGCTTGAGCGCTACTCTGATACTCACCAATCCAGTTTAAGGTGACATCGGTAGCGCCAATGGTCGCGCAGCCTTTGAATTGCTTACCTTGCCATTCTAATGTGGATTGCCAACCAAATAACGCATCGCTCATGGTATCGTTACATTGCGCTTTGGTTAGGGTTAGGCTGAAGTCTTTACCCGTATATTGCTGTTTACCCGAAATGGATGATGTTGAGGTAATTGCTTGGCTTTGGCGTTCTTTACCCATTTGAATTAAGGTAACTTGTTTGTCTTTGATTTCAGCAGCCCAACCGGGCTCGTTACCAAAGGCACGTGTTGTGTGCGGTTGTTTTTTACAGCCACCACTCATTTCAGCAGAAATCATGTTGATTTGTTTTACCGTAAAGCGGCCATCGTAGTTAGCGGCAAAGCCTTCCTCGGGAGCGGGTTCTAAGAAACCAATCATTTCCCCATACATAGCTTGGTAGCCGTCTGGGGTGATTTTTTCAAGTGCAGCACGATCAGATATTGCTGTTGTTAGCCAATATTGTTGCGTGCTACCGCAAGGTTGAATGCTATTACTTTCATGACCGAGCGTCACCATGCCTCGCATCATAAAGGCTTGTACTTTTCCGCTATCATTGGTCTGAACACTTGCATCAACAACCTCTGTATTTGCCGTCGTCGCTGAACTGCTGCCAAGTTGTGTTTGCTCTTTGGGTGGTGTGAGATCGATCATGCCCGATGTGGATGACGAAGGGGTAGATGTCGAGCAACCTGTTAAGGCAATAAGAGCGGCAATCGGTAACGCTGTTCGCATCCATGGATGTGTCATGCAAATCCCTCTTCATGTTAGGCTTGGGTGAAAGTACTTTATATTATACCAATCTAGATAATTACCTGATTACTTATCCAGAATGGTATTCAATGAGAATGATTATGGGCTATTGGTTATTTAAAACAGAACCCGATACCTTTTCCATAGACACTTTAAAGCAGCAAAAAGTTTCGTGTTGGGAAGGGGTTCGTAACTATCAGGCACGGAATATGATGCGTGATCTGGTTAAATTGGGCGATCAGATCTTTATTTATCATTCATCGTGTAAAGATGTGGGGGTGGTTGGTATTGCTACCGTGGTGAAAGAAGCCTATCCCGATCATTTTCAATTTGATCCGACCTGCCCGTATTTTGACCCTAAATCAGATCCTGAAAACCCTCGTTGGATAATGGTCGATGTGGAATATCAGCGTCATTTACGGCTTGTTTCACTAAAACGAATGAAAGCCAATCCGTTGTTAGAAGAGATGCCTTTAGTGAAACGAGGTAATCGATTGAGCATTATGCCAGTGACTGAAGCTCAGTGGCTGGCAATATTACAAATGACAGGGCAATTCTAACCATTAAACGTATCTGAAAAAAATGCTCAAAAAAGGCTGCGTTGGCAGCCTTTTTATATGATGTGATTCACTGTAAAAAGATGCTTATAACAGGTTGTCTGCTAAGTAATGCGCTACGGCTTCATCAGCACAAGAGCCGATAACTTCATTGTTGGGTAAGGCTTTTTTTACTTTGTCGTGAGAGGTTTCCATCACTAACCCTTTACCTGCCATTGACAGCATTTCAGCATCATTCATGCCGTCACCAAATGCGAGGCAGTTTTGCAATGCATAGCCTTTTTCTTTCGCAACCGCTTCTAGCGCATGACCTTTTGATACGCCAGCATCCATCACTTCTAAGCACCAAGGGGTCGAGAATGCGATATTAGCACGGCTGCCAAAATGTTCATTAAGGCGATCTTCCCATTCAACCAGCTTGTCATGATCGTGGTCATCACGAGTGAGAAATATTTTAGCCACACCTTCTAATGGAGGGTTTTCGACATCAAAAAGTTGGTAACTAAACGTATCATGAAATTCGCTTAGCGATTTATCTTCCATATTTAATAGCCAATCGTCGTTGCGATAGATATGGATTTTGAGGGCTGGATCCGTTTTGGTTAATGCAATCACGCCTGCGATGACTTCTGCTTGAACATTTTGTTGGAAGATCAACTCGCCTTTACAATTATGCACACGTGCACCATTAGAGGTGATCATGTACGCAGGAATACCGATATGTTCACGCATACCTGCAACATCAATATGGTGGCGGCCTGTGGCGAACACAAAATCTTTACCTTGCAGGTGTAAGCGATTTAAGACGTCTTTAGTGAATGGCGCAATTTTGTGGTCAGGAGTAAGTAGCGTACCGTCTAGATCTGAAGCAACAATCTTGTACATGAATATTCTCGCAATGAAAGCAGGGGTCAGATACACACAATAACCTCTGTACCTGATTGGTATGATGAATTCTAAACCAGTTTACGTCAGAAAAAAGAGGCTAATGTGTGATTTCATAATTTCCGCTTTTACTCGTTTATGTTGATGATGTGCTGTTGCCGTGGTTCAAATGAGAAAAAGTCGCGGCCAAGACGGTATTACGATAAGCATCTTTTTCGAACAATAACTCGTGACGCGCGCCATTAATGGTTTTTAATTCACACGAGCGATTGGCTTGGTTCATGGCTTGGCAAAAACGATGGTGTGCTTGATTATCAACAATATTATCATCGCTACCCTGAATGAGCAGTATAGGGGTAGCTATGTTCGCTGCTTGTGTAATGCAGCGATTCGCGGCCGCCATACCTTGCCATACCCAGCGAGCACTGGGTCCGCCAATTTTTAATGCTGGTTTGTTTTCATATAAGTCGCGAAACCATTGATAACGTATCTGGCTTTGGCACAATTTATTATTGAGAAAAGGCTTGGGATAATAAGGTACTTGCCCTGGTGCATAATTAGGTTGGCGTTGTAATTGCTCAACGACACGTGCAAAAGGGGAAGCGATTGGCTTCATCCAATTAGACAATTGAATACCATGCATCGGTGCACTTAGTACCGCACGTTTAATCAATGATGGGTATTTTGCCAAGAATAAGGTTGAGATGGTTCCCCCCATTGAATGACCAAGCAGAAAGTGTTGTTTATACTTTTTAGGGGTTACCACGGTATCAAAGAAGGTTTTTAGATCGGTAACATAATCATCAAACTCTTCAACGTGGCCTAATTCGTTATCTTTGGCTAAACGATCCGAGATACCCTGACCGCGATGGTCAATGGCATATACATCGTACCCTTGTTTGACTAAATCGTAGAAAAGTTCTTGGTATTTCCAATAGCTTTCGATACGACCATTCACCACAATAATCGCTTTATCATGGTTGTAGCCCGTCAGGCTTACCCAACCAATATTGAGATCATCGACACCTTTGAATGTGCCTTCCTGGCGTTGTTTCCACATTTCAGCTACTGGCCCAGACATTGTCTCGGCGTATCTGTCTTCTTGTGAAAAATCAAAATAATGTAAAGGTTGAGCTGTCATGTTTTCTCTCGGCCTGACGAAATAGGAAATGAATAATAAAAATGAAAGCCATTTGATTATAGAGTCATAATTTTGAATTAATGATTACAGTTAAATCATAGATAGGTCGCTTATATATTACGAATCTCTTTGATAATAGAGTATATCGTAAAGTGATACGGCAGAATAATGATCCACAGGTTGCTTTCACTGACATTCTACGGTTAACTTGCGTGGATCATGGGTAGTATTGATAGTTTTCACTTAAACAAATTCACTATGAGGTGTGGTTGTGAACATTGAGGTTTGGTTGGCATATTTAGCGACAGCAGTGATATTTAGCGTTGCACCAGGCTCGGGCACAGTGAACTCGATCAGTAACGGCATGGTTTATGGTTTTCGTAAATCATTAGCGTCGATAGTCGGCCTACAAGCGGGGTTGGCCTTTCATATTATATTGGTTGGGGTTGGCCTTGGGGCGATTGTTGCTCAATCTGAGATGGCATTTTCCATCATCAAATGGGTGGGGGTGATTTATCTTGTTTGGTTAGGCGTGCAAAAATGGCGAGAAAAAGCCGTTATTAGTCTCGATACACCCGCCGACAATGTGTCTGCTCAATCATTATTTCGCCAAGCCGTATTTGTGAATATGACCAACCCTAAAACGATTGTTTTTCTGGTGGCCTTATTTCCACAGTTTATTAATCCGAATGAACCGCAAATGATGCAGCTTATTATTTTGGGTGCGACAACAGTCTTGGTCGATACCTGCGTTATGCTGTGTTATGTATCACTAGCTTCTAAACTGACAGGGTATATACGATCTTCTCGTGTGATGAACACGTTGAACCGTGTGTTTGGCTCGATGTTTATTGGTTGTGGTGCATTGCTCGCATCAGCACGTGCTTAATGCTAATTTTTTTTACGGATAACAGGATACTTTAACCGTCATGTATTCATACGTTGCACGCCAGCCCATCTTAAATCGTCAGCAACGTACCGTCGGCTACGAGTTATTATTCCGCGACGGTGAAAGTAATGCCTTTCCATTAATTGAAGCCAATAAAGCGACCTGTCGTTTGTTGGTTGAAAACTATATGGCAGTGGGTGGTAACTTAGCAACTGCTGGTCAACGTACCTTTATTAATTTTCCTCATGAAAGCTTAATTCGTTTATTACCACTGCTGCTGCCTAAAAAGCGGGTGGTGATTGAAGTGCTTGAAACTTGCATTCCTGATGATGAGTTATTCATTGCGATTAAGCACTTACACCGTAATGGTTACGTGATTGCATTAGATGATTTTGAAGCTTCGGCTGAATGGCAACGTTTTCTACCTTATGTACATATTATTAAACTTGATTTGATTAAGTTAGGTCTTGAAAATTCGTGTGCATTTGTGGCTGAAAATAAGCATCGGAAAATAAAGTTTTTAGCTGAAAAAGTGGAAACACATAAAGATTTTCAAATATCACTGGATGCGGGCTTTCACCTTTTTCAGGGATATTTTTTCAGTAAGCCAGAATTGCTGAAAAATCGTCAAATTGAACCGCAAAAACTTACAACGGTTCGCTTACTGCAAGAAATTTGCCGAGAGCCAGTTAACTTTAAAACGGTTGAGCAGATTATTGCCAGCGATGTCTCGTTGTCTTATTTATTACTGCGTTATGTAAATACCGCAATGACGCGCACCGTTGAGCCCATCAGTTCATTTAAACAAGCATTGGTGTATTTGGGCGAAGACAAAGTCCGCATGTTTGTTGGGGTGGTCGCAACGGCGCATGCCGCATTAAACAAACCGAAAGAGTTGTACTCAATGTCGCTGCAGCGGGCACGGATGTGCGAAGTCTTGGTGGCGAACAGTAATTTAAAGGCAAAATCTGAACAGGCATTTCTTACTGGGATGTTTTCATTATTGGACGCATTATTAGACAGCTCACTCGATCAGCTGCTGGCATTGTTACCCCTGCAAGATGAAGTACAAACCGCGTTATTGCATCATCAAGGTCAGCTTGGGCAGGTCTTGGCACTGTTAGATGCTTACGAGCAGGCTGACTGGGGCAAGGTCAGTGCGTATTGTACTGAATTAGGTATACCAGAAATATTGGTGGCCAGTAGCCATCAGCAGGCGCTTGATTGGACCAATAACTACGAAAAGCTGTCGTAGTGTTTTCCTCTTAAACCATCAGCGCAGTATCATCAAAGCAATGCTCACCATGGCAAGGCACTATCCCACAAAGTCGATATCCCGCTTGTTGCCCCAGTAAATACCCGTGCTCCAGTTTACCTAGGTGGCGTGTCAGACGACCCACTTGAAAGGTTTTATTGGGGGCAATAATGGTTATTTCACAGTCAGCGGGAGGATGCTGAATAAAGTCCAATGCTTCATTATAACGCTTGGCGCGATGCAACAAGGCTTCGGCTAATTGCGGGTGATGATGAAACATCGATCGTAATAACCATGGCACTTTGGTGTCACTTTTTCGGTAACCTAACGGTTGAGAAAGTACGACGGTTATTTTACGCGCCCCACGTCGATACGCCTCGATAACCGGAATTGAATCAGCAATGCCGCCGTCACTCATGGGCGTTTTATTTATTGTGGGGTAGTCACGATAAGCGAGCGGCAAAGCACACGATGCCATCATGACTTCTGCGACATTATTATGAGTGACCTCAGTGTATTCTGCCTGCCCAGTCTCAACGTTTGTGGTCGTTGCAAAAAAGGGAATCTTGCGTTGTTCGAATTGAAATAAATTGAGCGGTAATTCTCGGGTCGTTGTATTCCACAACCAGCGGATGTCGGTTAAGTGTCCGCCATGGGTAAAGCGAGAAAAGTTGATGAATTCAGGGCGACGAGAGTAATCAGTGATGATCCGATGGCTACGGCCATGATTGCCACTTAAGTACCCTAACAGGTTGGTTGAGCCCGCAGATACCCCCATTGCAAAATCAAACGGCATATAGCCATTTTCAAGAAAAGCATCCAATACGCCACTGGCAAATATTCCGCGCATTGCGCCGCCTTCTACGACTAGTGCTCTTGATGGGGTGCTATTCATGGGCAAAACCTGTGCTTCAAACCTTATAGAAGCACAAGCATAAATCTGACCAGTAATTTGAAACAGTCGATTTTACTTATCGTTGCGATAGATAAAACTTAACTCTCGGTGTTTTGCTCGGTAAGCACCGTACCGACCAGATCGCTGTGTGCGTATTGACTGAGTACTTTTACTGCTGCCGATAGCGCTGGATTGAGGGTTTTATTGGCGGGGTAACATAACCCTAAACGGCGAAACATACGGGGGCCATCAAGGGGAACAGTGACTAGTTCTTTGGCTGTTTCTAGTACACCAGTTGGTAGAAATGAAATACCTAATCCTGCTTGAACAAGGTGCATTACCTGCGTTTTATGTTCGGCTTTGGCGACTAAATTTACCGCCAAACCATCACAGGCTAATAGACCAATAGTTTGTTGGTGGGCTTCACACGGTGGGCACTCAATAAAGTCATGCTGATGCAGTTGCTGTGGTGTGACTTTATTCAGTGCAGCGAGTGGATGGTTGGGTAACATGCATAACACATAATCTTCATCCCACAGGGGTAAGAAAATCTCACCATCGGCCTTGAACATATCCAATGTGATACGCGCATCAGACTCAGCACTGTGATCGACTAACTCTAACAGCACATGGGGCACTTGTTGGGTCAATAAGGCTAAGAAGCGTGCCAGTTGGCTTTGACTCAGATCGGGGAAGTTGCCCAAAGTGAGCGGTAAGCATTCTGTTCGTTGCTGAAATAATTGTGGCAAACGATTGATGTCGTTAAGTAACCGAATCGCTAATGGGTAGAGGTAATGAGCTTCATCTGTAAGATTGACCCCTTTCTTATGGCGTATAAATAACGGTGTACTTAGCTCTTCTTCTAACTGCTTAATGGCATTGGAAATTGATGGCTGAGAAACAAAACAACGTTCAGCCGCAAAAGTAATATTCTTTTCTTCATAAACGGCAACAAAGAAACGAAGTAGACGCAGATCCATAAGAGGTAGCCCAACGATGAAAAAGTATTTATATCCACGTTACCTCAAGATGCTCGTTTCAGCGAGAATTTGTTGGGCTCTAGGCAAGGTGTTCATTTCACGTGACGTTTCACCCGATATCTTGAATCGCAGATAAGAAAAAGCCGAGATAACGATCTCGGCTTGAGGATGTTTATTATCTAAGGAAGATTAACCCGCGATATTAAAGTAGGTTGCTGAACCTGGACCTACCGGGATACCCAGAACAAATACCCATACGTAGAACATGATGCTCCAACCAATAACAAATATCATCGAGTAAGGCAGCATGATTGAAATCAGGGTGCCTAAACCAAGATTCTTCTGGTAGCGCGTAGCAACAGCCAAAATCATCCCGAAGTAGCTCATCATCGGTGTGATCAGGTTGGTGACAGAATCACCAATACGGTATGCCGCTTGAATTGTCTCTGGTGCGTAACCGACCAGCATTAGCATCGGAACAAAGATAGGTGCCGTTACTGCCCACTGTGCAGATGCAGAGCCGATCATTAGGTTAATGAAACCACACATCAAGATGAAGGCGAAGAACAGCATTGGGCCCGTTAGACCGATAGACTGTAGGAAGTCAGCACCACCAACGGCGAAGACTTGGCCAAAGTTTGTCCATTTGAAGAAAGCAACAAACTGTGCAGCAAAGAACACCAACACAATGTACATGCCCATGGTCGACATTGATTTAGACATCGCGTTGATTACATCGCGATCGTTCTTCATTGTGCCGACTGTTCTGCCGTAAACAAAACCTGGAATAGCAAAGAATACAAAAATGAACGCAACGATACCGCGAAGGAACGGAGATCCCGATACCAAGCCTGTATCAGGATGGCGAAGAATGCCATCAGCCGGAACGATAGTCAGTGCTAACAGTACTGATACAACAAGAGCGGCAAGACCAGCAAGCTTAAGACCTTTCTTTTCAAGATCGGTAAGCTGACCCATTTTATCGCCCCCAAGGTCTTCACTTGCTTCCTCTGCATTGTATTTTCCTAGTTTTGGCTCAACAATTTTCTCGGTAACAAATGCGCCCATGATCGTGATTGCAAATGTTGATGCAAACATGAAGTACCAGTTCGCTTCAGGGCCAACAAGGTAGTTCGGATCGATCATTTGTGCTGCTGTTTCAGTGATACCCGAAAGCAGTGGGTCAACCGTGCCTAGTAATAAGTTGGCACTATAGCCGCCAGATACACCCGCAAATGCTGCCGCTAAACCCGCAAGAGGGTGACGACCTAATGAGTGGAATAACATTGCAGCAAGAGGGATCAGAACCACATAGCCAAGCTCTGATGCGGTGTTTGAGATGATTCCCGCAAATACTACAACCAGCGTTACCATGCGACGAGATGCACCCATCACCAGGCCACGCATAGCAGCAGAAAGCAGGCCAGAGTATTCAGCAATCGCAACACCCAGCATGGCGACGAGTACCGTACCTAATGGTGCGAAACCTGTGAAGTTACTAACAAGGTTAGCAACAATAAGTTGTAAGCCTTCTGCGTTAAATAAGCTAATGACATGAATCATACCATCAGCTGCACGTCCCGCTGCGCCTTCTGGACGAGGGTCGATAACAGAAACGCCAAAATAACCGGCAATGCCAGAAGCGACTAAAATCGCCACACAAAAAAGTGCAAAAAGAGTGATTGGGTGAGGTAAAAGGTTTCCGAGAAATTCTACGGTATCAAGAAATCGGGTAAAGACCGTTTTCTTCTGCTGTTGTGGTGTTTGCTGTGAAGCTGATGAGTGCATCACTCCCTCCGTTATCGTTTTAATCCCATCAATGGGTACTTCTTTTCTGAGGCGAAAGGTTACGTCATTGTTAACGATATAAACAAAGGTAGATTTGTTTCTAAATGTTTCAATTGTTTGGTTTTTGTCTGCGCAAGGTTAAATTTATAGTCAAATGTCGCGGTATTAATATTATTCCGCAGTAAGTTATTCGGTAGGCATATGCGTTTGAGTGCCCCTCCTGCGCCAGTTAACTCTTTGTCCTATAACGGATGGCTCTGAATACAGATGGCTTAATTTTTGTATGGGTATTTGATGTAAAAAAATGCGATGTTAGTCATTAAAACAATGTTTCAAATGGCCTTTTCGATAGCATCACCGAGCTGTGAATGTGCATTAAAGGTTCTATCCATAGTTTTTTTTTATGGTAATCAGAAGAAATGGATATTTTTCAGTTAGAGATAAAGCATCTATATTTACCTCCATCAACATCACCGAACAGTGATAGTGATGAAATATCTTCTTATGTTTATGAAAGGGTTTATCTATGTCTAAGTCTCTAATTGTTATTACTGGTGCAAGTTCTGGTATCGGTGAAGCAACCGCTCGTAAATTATCAGCAGAAGGTCATCCCTTATTACTGTTGGCACGCCGAGTTGAACGCCTTGAAGCTCTGAACCTGCCTAATGCAATGTGCCGTAAAGTGGATGTGACCGATGCAGCAGCATTTGCAGCTGCGGTAAAAGAAGCCGAAGCACAATTTGGTCCTGTTGATTGTTTAATTAACAATGCAGGCATGATGTTACTGGGTTTAGCGCATGATCAAGATCCTGCTGAATGGAAAACCATGTTCGATGTGAACGTAATGGGTCTGCTAAACGGTATCCATGTCGTATTAGCAGATATGAAAGCGCGCCAGCACGGTACTGTGATTAATATTAGCTCTGTTGCTGGCCGTAAAACATTCCCAAGCCATGCTGCATATTGCGGTACTAAGTTTGCGGTTCATGCGATCACCGAAAATATCCGTGAAGAAGTCGCAGATGACAACGTACGCTTTATCACAATAGCACCGGGTGCTGTAGAAACCGAGCTTCTGAGCCATACCACAAGCAACGATATCAAAGATGGCTATGAAGAATGGAAAGAAGGCATGGGAGGGGTGATTGCCCCTTCAGATATTGCCAATGCAATCAGCTATGCGTACCAACAGCCACAAAACCTATGTATTCGTGAAATTGTTCTAGCAGCAACCCGCCAACAGCCGTAATTATCCTTTGTTAATTTTGTGTTAGCTGTACCAAATAGTAAGAGTAAGTTCAGGTACTTACTCTTACTGGCTGCTATATTCAAACAAGAAAGTCGAAACACGCCGCTTTTATTTTGCGTGTTTCGACTTTATCGCTGAATACAGGAGCAGGTAAGGGTGAGGCAAAAAGTTTGGTATTTCGATATATTGCGGTGCTTGGCCGCTGTCGCCGTTGTGGTTATCCATGTGCTGGGACCATATCGTGATCAGCTGGGTATTATCCCTAACAGCGAGTGGATTACAGCGACAACTTTTAATAGCTTTAGCCGTTGGGCTGTGCCTATTTTCATTATGATCACCGGTGCATTAATGCTGAGTGACAGGCGTGAATTCGATGCCAAATACTATGTGAAGCGTCGTTTAGGCAAAGTGCTCTTACCTTTTGTTGTATGGTCAATATTCTATGCGGGATTATCGGGCTTCACCCTCGCTGGATTTGATGGCACAGTAGCACTTGATACGCTGGTAGCTTTACCGGTTCACGAAACATATTACCACCTCGGCTTTTTCTACTACTTTATTCCACTCTATTTTATTATCCCTCTGTTTCAAATATTTGTTCGTAAGTATGAACAAAGCACAGTGATTGGCATGACGTGCCTTTGGCTAACACTGACCACGTTATTCCTCTTTAAAATTGATGGTCCATGGAGTCAGGAGTTGGTGCTCTACAGTGGTTATCTATTAATGGGCTATTGTTTGTTTCAGTATCGCTGGCCACCATTGAAATGGTTATTCCCCTTGGGTATAGCTGCACTCTTACTTACCGATTACATGGTCGTGAGTAAGAGCTTAGTGCTGGATGAATACACGGTGGGTCGATGGATGTCGTATAAAACACTGAATACCGTGATCATAGCCGCGATGATTTTTGCTGTATGCCAGCGTTACGGTGAGAATCTGGGGAATTTCTGGCAGTCAAAATTTGCCTTTATCAGTAAATACAGCCTAGGGGTATATTTGCTGCACCCCATTTTTTTATGGCCTGTTCGGGCGTTTGATCTGTATTTTGCTCACCCAATAATCATGATTCCATTTTGGACGATTATTTGTGGCGGTTTGGCCCTAGTATCCAGCTGGTGGTTGGCAAAAAGCCCTAAAACGGCATGGTTGGTCCCGTAGTCATAAAGCAAAGCGTAATGATGATAACGCGAGAGTGATTTGTACTGCGTTATCAGCATTGTATTAGTTGATAGATGATGAGCTAGCTTCGTTGTAAGGCGAAATGTAAAAAGTCTCTGCCTTTATACGTCATCGTGCCTTGATCGCCAGAGTTGAGTGCATGATAGTAATGAATGCCTACCATGAATTCTCGTTTGGGGCCGCCAGCGGTTGGTTGAACATAAATCCAATATTCTTCGTTATCTTCTCCGACTCTTGCACCAATGATTGGCGTGCTTTGTTTCTCGAGAATCGTCACATTAAGGGTTTGTTCAACGGCATTTTCACCGATGATATGACGGCGATAAAAGCGAACATAATAAAGAACTGAAAAAACCAGTAGTGTGATAATGACGAAAACAATCCATATCGGCATAACTCACCTCCTTGATAGTCAAATAAATGTGTGGATATAGGTGATAGAGCCTCCATTATTGTTGAGTAGTACAACAGTAAATATCAGAAGACGAGGAAATAGTGATCTGAAAGCACTTTTTGATGTATGAACATCAGAAAATTGGATCCAGATATATATTTAATGAGCTTTTATCAAGCTGACCAGTAACTGAAAATATTGAATAATCAGATGACTTTCTACTTAGTGAAATTAATTTTTTGAAGGCTAAACTAAAATCTAATGTAAATCAGTGTCACGATGCTTTGAATGGACTTTAAGTCGCTGTAAGGTAGAGAGAACAGGAAGAGAGGCTGCTTATGGCTAATATTGAAATGGTGGTAACGCGAACTCGACGTATTGAGCATTTATTACGTCAGCATTATCACGCTGAAGGAAAAGGACTGCATCAGTTAATTAGCAGTAGTGAAGAACGCTTACCTCATGAAATTGTGCCAAAGTTACGTTTTATCGCATCGGTTCGTAATAAAACGGTTCACGAAGACGGTTATAAACTTGATGACAAAAAAGGGTTTTTAGCTGCATGCAAGTTATGTGAAAAAGAGCTTACTCCGCGAAGTGGACGTTTTATATGGGGGGTAGCAGTATTTCTCGTACTCGGCTTTACAGCCCTAGCGATATGGTTTTATTCAGTCCATTGGCATCATATTAAGCTAGCACTTTAGAGTACACCGATATCACGATCTCATTCTGAAGGCCTTGTTATTTAACAGGGCTTTTTTTTCGTCGTTATATTTAAGATTATTTCCACCTTATTATTCATTTTTCTTACGCAAAAATGCTGACCACGGACTTATCCAGAAGGGTATTACGTCAAGATGGAGTGTCAGTGAGAATTGATGGACTTGTAATTAAGGCGTTGATTTAACAATATCGTTGCTCTACATCAAAAACAAACAGGTATCGATTTTAAAAATTAATTACCCTTCGTTGCGGCTTAAATAGCATCATTCAGAAGAGGAATGATTGGAATGGGATATGGATGAGCAGTAGAAACAAAAATGGCGCCGAAAGGCGCCATTTTTATGGAATTTTTTTTAACTTAATAGATTACAGGCAGTGTCATCAGGCCCATTACTATTGCGATCATCACAAGTCCTTGTTTTTGAGAAGAAGTGAACATAGTAGGTCTCCTTGGTTAGCTGCTGTCTTCATCTTGATTACAAGAATAGCATCTTTTTCAGTACTTAGGCAAGTTCAAGTTGACTTTTTATGTAAAAATGTACTTTTAACTGCGGATGATTAACCTTTTTGGCTCCTGTAAACTGTGTTTTTTAGTGTGTTCTTAATTTGAGCGATTTGTTTTGCGGTTGCTTTTTTTGTCCCTAACCTGTTGATTTTAAGTGTTAATGTTGCGACGATTAATATGTCTTTTCGTTATGATAAAATTAACTATTTATTTATTGGATCATTATTGAGTTGAAGGTGGCTAGGTGTCTTTTAGATGGGTCTGTATTTTTTAAAGATGGCATAATTAGATTTGTATTATATAAAACATGCAATAAACCACTGTTTTATTTCAAGTTATTTAATTTTACGACATGATATAAAACGATGAGTCATGTTTGGTCTGTCTGGTTAAGTTATTAGCATGTATGTGGGTCTTATTAAGATTAAGCTATTGATTTAAATTGTTTATTATTCGAATTATTATCATTTATGCAATGCGGTTTCAGGCGATTTAAGGCTGGTTTTCATCGGAAGTTATACCAAATAATGAAGAATGTCAGGCAAGAAGAACACCAAGGCTTGTTTTGGTGAGTTATCCAGATATTAGGTTGATTAAAGGCATAGTTAACTTGTTCGATGAGTATGTCGGGTCTACATAATGCCTGAGGTTTAAATATGCAGGCAAAGGTAGATATAGCTAAAATTCATGATGCTTTTTCTAGCGGGGTCTAGTTATGAAGGTATTACGCTAGACAATTGCGGTTGGGTTTCTACACTGTCTTGGCTTATAACTATATCGGTGATGCTATGTGGGTTTGGTTAGCCATCTCTCTATCGGGTTTATTACATATTAATGCGGCTTATCATGGGCCCAAATGGCAGTTTTACTTATTCAAGCCATTTACCATGGTGTTGTTACTGATTGTTGCTTGGCAAACAGGGCTAGGCAGTTTCTATCAACAAGCCATTTTTGGTGGTTTGTTATTCTCTATCATTGGGGATGTGTTGCTAATGCAACCCCAAAAGCGTTTTGTTCAGGGGCTCATCAGCTTCTTATTGGCCCATGTTGTCTATTCGGTGGCTTTCTGGAGTCAGCTTTCAGGTAGTATCGTGTGGTGGTTACCCGCCATGTTATTTGCCGGGGGGATTATTGTCTTTCTGTTATTGCTGCCGTCTTTAGGGCGTTTAATCCTACCTGTTGCGGTTTATATCGCGATGATCACTCAAATGGCGTGGGCGGCGGGTGAGTTTTGGTTAACGGCTCAATCGACCGTTGGGTTATTGGCACTTGTTGGTGCGCTGATTTTTGTGATATCTGATATTTTATTGGCAATAGAGCACTTCCGTGGCTCTTTCAAGCATTCTGTCAGTGCGATTATGAGTACATACTTTTTAGCACAATCACTGTTTGTTGCTTCATTACTGTTGTAAATTATCTAACTTTTATTAAACCGCTGTTATCAGCGGTTTTTTTATACCTAAAATAAAAGAAAGAAGAATACTCAATGCTCGGTCTATTGAGGTAACTTGGGTATAGAGGAGCAATCATGTCGAAGCAATGGATTCAAGTGTACAGTGCGGCCAACAACTTAGAAGCGCACAGTTTAAAAGGGATGCTAGAGAGTGCATGTATCGCTGTTAGGCTTACTGGTGAGAGTCTAGGTTCAGCAGTGGGGGAATTACCTACTAATGCCGTTGAAGTCGGCTTATGGGTTGAAGCAGAGTACACTGCTCAGGCGGGTCGCCTACTGCAAGATTATGAGCAGGCTGAATACCGTGATTGGATCTGTACGCAGTGTAATGAGACAAATGAAGGTCAGTTTGAAATATGTTGGCAGTGTGGATGTGAAAAGCCGTAATAGTATAGATAGAAGCCAAACTATAACATGCACTTTAAATGCTATTTTTTGTTTTGCATCAAATCAAAAAAAATTCAGCATGGTTTAATATGTTCAATACCCATAACGTAAAGAGTGTAACCATGAACCAATCTATTCACGCCCATACGGTACTTAATTTGTTGCTTGCAGAAGATGCAGAATACACCCTTGCTTCACTTAAGCATGCTGTTGAAGCTGAGTATGGTGAAGGTGTACGCTTTTATACTTGTAGTCAACAAGACTTAACATTTGATGCGTTGTTGTCATTCTTGCTAGATCGTCAGAAAGTGGTACTTCAGGGTGACATGATTACAGCGAACCGTGAGCGCATGTGTAGCCATTAATGACGGCTCGAAAAATATAACGATTATATTGTAAATAAGGTGGTGGTTTCTATCGTCACCTTTTTGTTCATTTGTTATACTCCGCCTTTCTTAATTCAGCTGTTCAGCTGATTATGTATCTACTTCGAAATAATCTTACGATTTATCTCTGATTGAGGTTCACCCTGTGGAAATAATGTCTGCAGCGGTCATGTTATTTTTAATCATGGATCCGCTGGGTAATTTGCCGGTAATGTTGTCGATCCTGCGACATATCGAGCCTAAACGTCGCCGTATTATTATGGTACGTGAACTGTGCTTTGCACTTATCATTCTGTTGCTGTTTTTATTTGGCGGTAAACAGATGTTGGCATTTTTACATGTCTCGACAGAAACCGTCAGTATCTCTGGTGGCATCATACTGTTTTTGATTGCGATAAAAATGATCTTTCCACAACCCGGTGGAGTAACAGGGTTAGCGGCAGGTGAAGAACCATTTTTAGTGCCGATGGCAATCCCGATGATTGCTGGGCCTTCTGTTTTGGCTTCTTTATTGTTGTTGTCGAATCAAGATCCCACTCGAATGTGGGATTGGGTGTTAGCTGTCTTATTGGCTTGGGGGGGATCGTTTGTAATCTTGATGTTCCACGAAGTCTTTAATCGCTTATTGGGCGAGAAGGGCTTAAAAGCCGTTGAAAGGCTAATGGGATTATTACTGGTGATGATTTCAGTGCAAATGTTCTTAGATGGTATACGTGCCTATTTATCTATTGGCTTGTAGTTATGGCGGGTTTGTATTGAGTTAGAAGATGTAAAATCAAATTATTGTGAAATGGGCAAGTATCGGTATTCGATACTTGCCCATTTTTTCACATCATATGTTTACGACGGATATCGAGCAGTGCAAAAATCCCGAAAATTAAAATCGACCACATTTCCCATTTTGACATATTAATTTTATCGCCAAATGCGCCGATAAAAATAAGCATTTGCAGACCATGCATCATGAAGAGAAACCCTGTCATGATGTAGAGTGCCATCGCTGCAACACCTGGGAACGGGGAGAAAATATTGATAATCAGTATTAGCCAAACAAAACCGATAGCGGCTTTAGCTAATGCAATGAGTGCTTTCATACTTTCTCTCTTTCAAATAGACGATAACAGACTTGGCCTGCTATCTTTTCGCGATGTAAACGCCAGTGTGAAGGCGTTACGATCTCACCCAGTTCTTTCTCCGCTTCAATATAAATCATTGCATGGGGAGTGAGCCAGTTGTTGGCTTCTAATAGATCGATAACATTTTGTATCAAATCTTTACGAAAGGGTGGATCGATAAACACTAAATCATGGGGCGTGCCTGTTTGCGCTAAATATTTTAGACTATCAGTGTTTAGAACGTTGGCATTGGTGGCACCAATAGTCGTTAAATTCTGTTGTAGTTGATTTGCGGCTTTTTTGTCTAATTCAAGCATAGTGATGCTTTCGGCACCACGAGACAAAGCTTCAAAACTTAAACCACCACTACCAGTAAACAGATCAAGGCATTTAGCTTGATAAATGTCTTGAGCTAACCAGTTGAAAACAGTTTCCTTTACGCGATCAGTGGTGGGCCTTAAACCTTCAACGTCGTGGACCGGTAATTTACGTCCGCGCCACTGCCCACTGATGATTCTAACGAACCCATCTCGGCGATTATTTGGCATATTTCGGCCTGTTTGCTGCTTGTGTCTCGTCATAGATTTTTTTGACCGTTTAGAAAATGATAGTATACACCTGTTTTTAGACTGCAAATTGTACCAATCAAGGGCTAGGATTTGCCAATGGCAGAGAAAAAGAAACGCGGATTATTTTCGTGGCTGGGTTTTGGATCTGAAGAGAAGACCGAGCAAACCGAACAAACGATAGAAAATCAAACAAATGAGGTGGATGTTGATTCACTGCAATCAACAGACGATAAGGAGAATAAAGAGGCTGTAGCTCAGCAAGAAGCTGATGCGCTTGCACAAGCGAAAGCCGATGAAGAAGCTGAGGCACTCGCAATTGCCAAAGCCGCGGAAGAAGAAGCACTTGCTGTAGCGAAAGCGGCAGAAGAAGCAGAAGCTTTAGCGGTGATAAAAGCGGAAGAAGCAGAGGCGGCTGCTAAGGCAGAAGCTGAAGCGCAAGCAGCAAAAGCGGCTGAAGTGATCATTCACGAGCAAGAAAAACCGCAATCTGACGGATTTTTTGCTCGCTTAATGCGTGGTCTAAAGAAAACCAAAACCAATTTTGGTTCAGGTTTCTTTGGTCTCTTCAGCGGTAAAAAAATCGATGATGAATTATTTGAAGAGCTAGAAGAGCAACTTCTTATTGCCGATGTAGGTATGGATACTACGTTAAAAATCATCGAGAACCTGACAGACAAAGCTAACCGTAAGGAACTTAAAGACGGTGAAGCACTCTATGGTTTGCTCAAAGAAGAATTAGCCGACATGCTGTCAACGGTTGAGCAGCCGCTGATTGTTGATACCACCCAAAAGCCATTTGTTATTTTAATGGTGGGTGTTAATGGTGTGGGTAAAACCACAACAATTGGTAAGCTAGCGAAGCAATTCCAGAGTGAAGGTAAATCTGTCATGTTGGCGGCGGGCGATACATTCCGTGCAGCAGCTGTTGAGCAGCTTCAAGTCTGGGGTGAGCGTAATGGCGTCCCTGTTGTGGCTCAGCATACTGGTGCCGATAGTGCATCTGTGATTTTTGATGCGATAGAATCAGCAAAAGCACGTAACGTTGATGTGGTTATTGCCGATACTGCGGGTCGATTGCAGAACAAAGGTCACCTAATGGAAGAATTACGCAAAATTGTACGCGTAATGAAGAAGGTTGACCCGGCTGCACCGCATGAAATTATGCTTACCGTTGATGCTGGAACTGGTCAAAATGCGATCAGTCAGGCTAAATTGTTTAGTGAAGTGGCACCAGTATCAGGTATTACGATCTCTAAGCTTGATGGAACGGCAAAAGGTGGTGTGATCTTTGCCATTGCCGATCAATTCAATATCCCTATTCGCTATATCGGCATTGGTGAGGGTATTGATGATCTGCGTCCTTTTGTGGCAGATGAGTTTATTGAAGCACTATTTAGTGACGAGGAATAACGTGTGATTCGATTTCAGCAGGTAAGCAAAGCCTATCGTGGCGGTAGCCAAGCGCTACAAAAAGTAGATTTTCATCTGCGGTCAGCAGATATGGCTTTTTTAACTGGTCATTCTGGAGCAGGCAAAAGTACCCTGCTGAAATTGATTTGTGCCATAGAGCGACCAAGTGATGGTCATATCTTTTTTAATGGTCACGAAACAACACGTATCGACAATAAGCAGATACCATTTTTACGTCGTAATATTGGTATCATTTTTCAAGACCACAAATTATTGATGGACAGCAGTGTCTACGATAACGTTGCTTTACCTTTGCGGGTAGAGCAAGTGTCTGAAAATGATGTTAAACGCCGTGTATCAGCAGCCCTAGATAAAGTGGGGCTGCTTAATAAAGCGCGTTGTTTACCGATTCAATTATCCGGTGGTGAACAGCAACGAGTAGGCATTGCTCGGGCTGTGGTTAACAAGCCCATGTTGCTATTAGCAGATGAACCTACTGGTAATTTAGATGCCGAATTATCACAACAGGTAATGCGTTTATTTGAAGAGTTTAATCGCGTTGGTGTGTGTGTATTGATGGCAACACACGATACGTCGTTATTATCGACACATAATTATCGTCGATTAGATTTACAGCAAGGACATTTAAGGGAGCTTGCTCGTGGCGCGTAAACAAACTGGCTTTTTTGCGATTCATAAACAGCAGTGTTTTGAAGCTCTGAATGATCTTTTTAAGCGTCCGTTAGGTAATATCTTAACACTCGCGGTCTTAGCGTTTGCTTTAACGTTACCTTCAACGTTTTATTTATTAGCGAAAAACGTCACTTTGGTGGCGCAGGCTTGGCAAAACCCGACACAACTTACGTTGTATTTAGATAATAATGCTTCAGAGCAAGTCGGCGCTGATTTTTCTGAGCAGTTACAATCGTGGCCTGAAATCGAAGCTGTGACGTATATATCACCCGATAAAGGCCTTGAAGATTTCAGAGAGCATGCGGGGTTTGAGCAAGCACTCAGTTTGCTGGATGAAAATCCATTACCTGCTGTCATTATTGTGCGCCCAGCACCGGATTGGCAGAATAATGAACAAGCAGCACAACTCGCCACTAAAATTCGCACAGAGCCTACGGTTGATGAAGTGCGATTAGACAGTGACTGGCTACAACGGTTAGCTGCAATTCAGGATCTATCTGTTACCTTGGCGTTACTGATGTCTGGGTTAATGCTGTTTGCGGTCTTTTTAATTGTGGGTAACACCCTACGTCTTCAAGTGTTGAATCAGAAAGATAGAATTCAAGTGATGAAGATGGTGGGAGCGACAGATAGCTTTATTCTGAGACCTTACTTATATGTAGGTGTTTGGTACGGTTTAATTGGGGCCGTTATTGCGTGGGTGCTCACGACAATTGTGACTATACTTCTTGACAGTGCCGTTGAAAAACTCGCGATGTTATACGACAGTAATTTTCGTTTAGTGGGTTTAAGTTGGGATGAAAGCCTGATTTTAATGATGACTGCGGCCTTCCTTGGATTACTTGCAGCTCGCTTTTCTGCGGGGCGTCATTTGAAAGAAATTGAACCTATCTGACATTTTTTTGTTAGAAAATGGTGTAAATTACGCGGCTCGCTTGCAAAGCGACCTATTTTCTTGGCACTATTACAGGTTCAGATAACGTTATAGGTGTTCAGATAACGTTATATTGGTATAAAAAACACACGAGGTTTATTTGAATGGCAAAAGAGATGTCTTCAATGGCTCTAATTTCTGCTGGTAGCTTGGATAGTTATATCCAGACAGTCAATAGACACCCAATGCTTACCGCAGAGCAAGAAAAAGAGTTAGCTGAACGTCTGCATTATGATGGCGATATTGAAGCTGCGAAAGGCTTGGTAATGTCACATATGCGCTTTGTTGTACACGTTGCTCGTGGCTATTCCGGTTATGGCTTACCAATAGCCGACCTAATACAGGAAGGCAACATCGGCTTGATGAAAGCGGTAAAACGCTTTAACCCTGAAGTAGGGGTTCGCTTGGTGTCTTTCGCTGTACACTGGATTAAAGCTGAAATACATGAATATGTTTTACGCAATTGGCGCATCGTGAAAGTTGCGACAACCAAAGCGCAGCGTAAACTATTCTTTAATCTACGTAAGTCAAAAAAGCGTCTGGGTTGGTTTAATAACGCAGAAGTTGAAATGGTTGCAGAACAACTGGGTGTTAATCCATCTGAAGTACGCGAGATGGAATCACGTTTAGCAGCACAAGATCCCGCATTTGAACTGCCAAATGAAGATGATGATCGTGATGCTGGCTACACTGCTCCTGTCTATTTTCTTGAAGATAAAGCGTCTGATGTCGCTTTAAGTTATGAAGAAAATAACTGGGAAAATCATACTAACAACCGTCTATCTAATGCATTAGCAGGATTGGATGAGCGCAGTCAGCACATTGTGCGATCTCGTTGGTTAGATGATGAAAAGACGACTTTACAAGATTTAGCTAATCACTACGGTATATCTGCCGAAAGGGTTCGTCAGCTTGAGAAAAACGCCATGAAGAAGCTGAAAGAAGCAGTAGGCGATTTTTACTAGGATCGACGTGATAACGATGATCTAGATCGTTATAAGCTATCCACAAGCCGTAAAATAAAAACCGACTTATCATAGTCGGTTTTTTTGTGGCTAAAATTCGGTGCGTAACTTTTTCTAACGCATTGAATTTACCGATCTGTTGGCGCTTTCACCTTGAAGTATCATCAAATTATGCTGATAAACGGCGTTATTCCTGTTGGGATATCTTTGGGGATATTTTTTGCGATGTAACTCACGTTTGTGAATATACTTGTGGGCTATATGGCTAGTTATGCACAGCTTATGATCGGATCCTCACTACATGTAGTGGATCCTATTATCTAAAAACACATTATCAACGCAATCCACAGGTTTTTCCACAGCTGGTTGTTTTTTGCTCGCCTTGGTTGCAAGGTAACACTTCTGTTTTTTTAAAGCCCCGTGACACCTATCGTAGCGGTAAACTTTATAGTGTGGATAAGACCCTACATTCTGTGCGAGGTTGTGAGTAACTGAGTAAGGTACAATACGTAACAACGATATTTTCTTATTCATGTTATCGGCGGGATCCTAAAACGGAGGATCGTCACACTTTGTGATGGGGAAGATCGTTATCTACTATCAGAACCAAGAGGCAGGCAATGGAACAGTTCGAACATATTTCAGTTGATCAAGCATATAGCTTATTGCAACAAGAAGATTCACCGGCAGTGTTAGTGGATATTCGTGACCCTCAATCATTTGGGCTAGCACACCCTGAAAATGCTTATCATCTGACGAATGACACCATGGTTGAATTAATGAATCAGGTTGATTTTGAACAACCTGTGATTGTGATGTGCTATCACGGCATTAGTAGCCAAGGTGCTGCTCAATATTTGATTAACCAAGGGTTTGAAGCGGTGTATAGTTTGGATGGTGGCTTTGAAGCTTGGCGTCGTCAGGCTTTACCCATTGTTCAACAGATCGGTTAATGGTAACCAATTGTCGATCTGACACTTTGTCGGAGGAAAAGATGCATCGATTAGCTGGATTCCATAACCCTCGTCAGGCGCAAGCGTTTATCGATTATATGGCGTCGCGTGGTATTACATTGTCTTTAGTATCTGAACCAGAAGGTGTTTTTGCCATCTGGTTAGTTGATATCCAACATCAGGTTGAAGCAGAGTCTGAACTCAATACTTTTTTGAGTAACCCGAATGAACCTAAGTATCAAGCCGCATCTTGGGATGTAGCTGAAAGCCGTACGGCAAAATTCAATTATCGTAGCCCGAGTTTAATGGGAATGATTAGATCACAGGCTGGACCGTTTAGCTTATCGGTTATGGTGGTGGTTATCGCAATTTATGTATTGTGGTTCTTCGGGTTACAGCAGCCGATTTTTGATCTATTCCATTTCCCATTTATGGATGGGGATCAGTGGCAAGTGTGGCGATTTTTCTCACACGCTTTAATTCACTTTTCTGCCTTACATATTATTTTTAACTGCTTGTGGTGGTGGATCCTCGGCGGGCAATTAGAGCGACATAGTGGCAGTGCAAAACTGGTTCAAGTCTTTTTGATATCAGCGTTGATATCAGGGTTTGCTCAGTTTTGGCTTCATGGTCCTAATTTTGGTGGCTTATCTGGGGTTGTTTACGCCCTTATGGGCTACATCTGGTGGATGGGCTGGTTAGTACCTAAACGGGGTCTTACCATGCCAAAAGCGTATATCGGCTTTATGCTGGCATGGCTGGTGATTGGATTTGCTGAGCCAATGGGAATGTCGATAGCAAACATGGCACATTTATTTGGCTTGATCAGTGGCTGCTTAATCGCACTGGTTGATGCGAAATTTGGAAAATCAAACTATTAATAACTCACCCTCCCTTAAGATTAATGTCATTCCATTTCCTCGTTGCGAATGGCATTAGTCTCTGATTTCAAAAGCACTTCTATTTATTTGTCTGCTTTTTAAGGCAAGATGTCTCATTTTTGAAAAATAAATCTTCGTTTATGATTGTTTTCACATCTTTATCTTTTCATTCGCGTAATAATCCGCGCCAATTGAGCGAAATCGATTGTTTTGCTCGTTTGTAGCTTGCGTTCGCGCAAAAATCCATCGTTGAAGCAACAATTTGTTAAAAGCAATATCGTGACAACAGTACTCTGTTTAAAAATCGTCCTTGCTAAAATAACAATAACTTTTAAAGGAACACCTTATGTTTGGCATCTTTAAACCCGCAGTTCATACTGCGCAACTGTCTGGTGGACAAATAGATCCTGTCTATAAACGTCTACGTTGGCAACTCTTTATGGGTATTTTCTTTGGCTATGCCGGGTATTATCTAGTCCGTAAAAACTTCAGTTTGGCCATGCCTTTCTTGATTGAAGAATATGGCTATAGCCGTGGTGACTTAGGTGTTGCTTTGGCTGCTGTTTCTATTGCTTATGGTTTATCCAAGTTCTTAATGGGGAGTGTGTCAGACCGTTCTAATCCGCGCTATTTTATGGCGGCAGGTTTGACCATGTCGGCGTTAGTGATGTTGTGCTTTGGCTTTATGCCTTGGGCAACAAGCAGTATTACCGCCATGTTTATCTTATTGTTCCTGAACGGTTGGTTCCAGGGCATGGGATGGCCAGCTTGTGGCCGAACAATGGTGCACTGGTGGTCACGCAAAGAACGTGGTGAATTAGTCTCGGTTTGGAACGTCGCGCATAACGTAGGTGGCGGTTTAATCGGTCCAATGTTCTTATTGGGTTTATGGGCCTTTAACGATGATTGGCGTACGGCATTTTATGTTCCTGCATTCTTCGCGTTGTTGGTTGCAGCTTTCACATTAATCACCATGCGTGATACACCGCAATCTTGTGGTTTGCCTGCTATTGAAGAATACAAAAACGATTACCCAGATAACTACGATGAATCACATGAAAAAGAGATGACCGGTAAGGAAATCTTCTTCAAGTATGTATTTAACAACAAACTATTGTGGTTTATCGCCATTGCAAACGCATTTGTTTACTTGATTCGTTATGGCGTACTTGATTGGGCTCCTGTGTACTTAAGTGAAGTGAAAGACTTCTCAGTAGATAAGTCATCTTGGGCATATTTCCTTTATGAGTGGGCGGGTATTCCAGGTACATTATTGTGTGGTTGGATGTCAGATAAGTTCTTTAAAGGTCGTCGTGCACCTGCTGGCATCTTATTTATGTCACTTGTAACGATTGCGGTATTGGTTTACTGGTTTAACCCTCCGGGTAACCCAATTGTCGATATGACAGCACTGGTTGCTATCGGCTTCCTTATTTATGGTCCGGTAATGCTTATTGGTCTGTATGCGTTAGAACTAGCACCGAAGAAAGCAGCGGGTACGGCAGCTGGCCTTACAGGTCTGTTTGGATACCTTGGTGGTGCGGTCGTAGCAAACATCGTACTAGGCTACACCGTTGACCACTTTGGTTGGGATGGTGGCTTCATGGTACTGACTTCAGCCTGTGGCTTGTCAATTTTCTTCCTTGTGTTAGCACTAATGGGGGAAAATAAGATCCATGAAAAACGTGCCCTTGAGCGCGCACAACAAAATGCGTGATTGAGATCGCCATCATTGGCATCTTTCTACCGCTGTAGGTAATATGATGAGGCTCCGCATTCGCGGAGCCTTGTTGTAACCAGGAGCAGCGTCAGCAGTGAAGCAAAGCAAACGACATCAAGAAATTATCGACATCGTTAAAACCCAGGGCTATGTCAGCACTGACGACCTGGTTGAACGTTTTAACGTGAGTCCTCAAACAATCCGACGAGATCTGAATGAACTCGCCGCCGAAAATAAAATTCGTCGTCATCACGGCGGAGCAACCATTCCATCCAGTTCCGTTAATACCTCTTACACTACGCGTAAAGTGATGCAGCTGGTTGAAAAAGACCGTATTGCAGAAGCCATGGCTGAGCATATTCCCGATGGGGCCACACTATTTATTGATATTGGTACAACGCCTGAAGCTGTAGCCCGTGCGCTGCTTAATCATAACGACTTGCGTATCGTGACGAATAACTTGAATGTTGCCAGCGTATTAACGGGAAAAGATGATTTTCGCGTTATCTTAGCGGGTGGTGAAGTACGTAACCGCGACGGCGGTATTGTGGGCGAAGCAACCCTCGATTTTATTTCCCAGTTCCGGTTAGATTTCGGCATCATGGGGATCAGTGGTATTGATCTTGATGGCTCGTTGCTTGATTTTGATTACCATGAAGTACGCGTGAAGCAGGCGATTATTGAAAACAGTCGTTGCGTGATGCTGGGTGCCGATCATACTAAATTTGGTCGTAATGCGATGGTGAATTTGGGTGATATTAGCCAGATTGATATGCTGTTTACCGACGAACATCCGCCAGAAGCGTTAGCGAAGCTGATTACTGAACATGAAATCCATATGGAAGTTGTTGGTCAAAACAATGCTCCAGATTGATCATAAAGTGTGATAACAAAAAGAGATAACCGATACGAAAGCGTGTCGAACAGCTTTCCTAAGCGGACTGCCAGTAATGGCAGTCCGTTTTTTATGCGTGTTATTTGACGAATTGGTCATGTTTTTGTAACAAATCGCAAATAATAATGATGATCTTGAGTTAATTGTCAGTTATGATGCTCGTTATCGAATCAAAACGAACATTTTAATGTTCGCATTGGTTTCGAATTATCAAAACCAAGCATATTATGGGATAGGTGGATGGCATGACGGCAGAAAACACGCAGATTTTGGATCTAATTGTAGTAGGTGGTGGTATTAATGGCGCAGGTATTGCCGCGGATGCTGCTGGACGAGGTTTGACTGTCGGTTTATATGAAGCTGATGACTTTGCTTCTGCTACTTCTTCTGCGAGTTCGAAGCTGATCCATGGTGGTCTTCGTTATCTTGAGCACTATGAATTCCGTTTAGTTGGCGAAGCACTGGCAGAGCGTGAAGTGCTATTGAAAAAAATCCCTCATATTGCGCGTCCTATGCGTTTTCGCTTGCCTCACCGCCCACACCTTCGTCCGGCTTGGATGATCCGTGCTGGCTTATTTATGTATGATAACTTGGGTAAACGCACGACATTGCCTGCAAGCCATGGTCTTAAATTTGGTCAAGATTCAGTATTAATTCCAGAAATAACCAAAGGGTTCGAATACTCAGATTGCTGGGTAGATGATGCGCGTTTGGTGATTTTAAATGCAATGGAAGTGGCTGAAAAAGGCGGTGATGTGCGTAATCGTTGCCGAGTTGAAAAAGCGGTACGTGAAGGTGAATTTTGGCTGGTGACCATTCGCGATGTCCAAACGAACGAAATATTTGTACGTAAATCACGTGCGCTGGTGAATGCGGCTGGCCCTTGGGTGAAAGCGTTCTTCGATAACAGCATGGAAGAAGTATCTCCTCGCAATATTCGCTTAATTAAAGGTTCACACATTGTCGTGCCACGTGCACACGATGAACCACAAGCGTATATTTTGCAAAATGAAGATAATCGAATTGTTTTCGTTATTCCTTACTTAGATCGTTTTTCGATTATTGGTACGACAGATGTTGAATACAATGGTGATCCGCGTAATGTGGCAATTGATGACAACGAGATCGACTACTTATTAAAAGCTTACAACACCAATTTTGTGAAAAAGCTGGATCGTACTGATGTGGTATGGACTTACAGTGGCGTTCGTCCGCTATGTGATGACGAATCAGACTCACCACAAGCAATTACCCGTGATTACACCTTAGAGCTTGAACAGCAAGCGAATAAAGCCCCTTTACTATCGATTTTCGGGGGTAAGCTAACCACATATCGTAAGCTTGCTGAGGCAGCGATGACCAAGCTATCGCCTTTCTTCTCCAACATGGGCCCAAGTTGGACCGCTGATTCGTATTTGCCGGGTGGTGAAGCGAACTTTAGCATTCCACTGCTGGCCAAGAAACTGCAACAGCAGCATGCATGGTTATCTGCCTTTACGTGTGAGCGTATGGCAACGAACTACGGTAACCGAGCGGTGAGATTGTTAGAGGGAGTCAATGGTGAGGCCGATATGGGGCAGCACTTTGGCGAAGGTCTTTATGCTCGCGAACTCGATTACATGATTGAGCAAGAATTTGCGCAAAATGAAATCGATGCATTGTGGCGTCGTAGTAAATTAGGTTTGTATCTAAATGATGAGCAAATCGCAGCGGTGGCGCAATACATTACGGATAAAGCACTCTCTATTGCGGCTAAAAAATCAGAAGCAAATGTTGCGGCATAAGCGATAGATGGGTTAAAGCAGGCTAAGATTATATGCTTTAGTGCTGCTTGATAAATAAAAAATAGATATGAAAAAGGCGCTCATTGAGCGCCTTTTTTTATTGCCAGTCATAAATTTTATAACGACTATTAGCCATTATTGGTACAGATACTTCGTAAACAATAACTCTGTTACCAGTTTTTGTCGGGTCTCTGTGATCAGCAGTTCATTCACTTTGGCAAGGCAGGCTTGTCGAATTTCTTCACGCCCCGCCAATGATTTCACTTTCGCTTCTGGCTGTTGACCAATGATGTTGATAATAGCATCACGAATTAATGGCGTATGATGCTCCACCTGCTTGATTAAGCTGGGATCAGATACCATTAAATCGATCTGTAAGCGCAAATAGCCTAATTTTTTACCCTGCGTAACATAGTTGGTCGTTATGTCGGGGGTCAGGGTGTAATAAGAATATTCTGGTTGCGACAGTGGTGCATCTGCTGCTGCAACATGCTGGGTAGCTAGAATACTAGCCAAAAAAAGGGTGAAGCCAAAGATTGTCGATTTCATCATTACACTCATGGGTTTATCTGAATTTGTCGCAATGAATTGCTATCTTTCGACCGTAACGATATTCCTACTCGTTACGGCTTGCTACAATAGCAGATCATCATGGTAATAAATTAACCGCATTCTACCAAGCTATTTTAATCATAAGCTTGTAGAGTTCGAATTGGAAAGATGTCGAAATTCAAGCAGTTGTATAAACCATTATTGGATAATGTGCAGTGGGAAACACCCCTCTCACTCGCGATAGAAGGCACAGAGTTTGGGCATTGGTTGCTTGAGCCTGATTCATTATCACGTCGACTTCAACGTCATTGTGATGAATTTACCGTGTCGCTCATTGAGCAGAAGAAAATTGATAGTACGATGCTATCGGCTGATGAGCGTGAGTTGATCGGTGATGTTGATTGTCTATTACGTAAAGTTGTTTTGATGGGAGACGGACAACCGTGGGTATTTGCTCGTACTTTAATCCCGCTATCCACCCTTACTGGGCAAGAGAGCGACCTTGAACAATTGGGTGAGATGCCACTAGGCTTTCGGGTATTTACTGATAGTAGTGCGCGTCGTGATGCATTGGAAGTTGCGAATACAGGAACACAAGTACAGCCACTATGGGCTCGCCGTTCACGTTTATGGATAAATAATAAACCGTTGCTGGTTGCTGAATTATTTTTGGCACAAGCCCCAGTTTATTCAAAGGAGAGACAATGTTAGCAATGACTAAGGCGAAAGCATTTTGTCAGCTGGCACGATTTGATCGCCCTATTGGTAGTTTACTTTTATTATGGCCAACGTTGTGGGCACTGTTTTTAGCCGCAGATGGGTTACCCAGTGCGCATGTGCTGGTGGTTTTCGTGCTTGGCGTTATTTTTATGCGCGCGGCTGGATGTGTAATTAATGATTTTGCTGATCGTAATTTTGATGGCCATGTAAAACGCACAGCTAAACGACCAATGCCATCAGGCAAGGTGTCGGAACGTGAAGCGCTCGGATTATTCGGTCTATTGGTATTAGTGTCGTTTTTGTTAGTACTAACCATGAATACCTTAACGATTATGCTCTCTGTGGTTGGGCTGGCATTGGCTGCCGCTTATCCATTTATGAAGCGTTATACCCATTTACCGCAGCTGGTACTAGGGATGGCATTTGGTTGGTCAATTCCAATGGCATACGCCGCACAAGCGGGTGAGTTACCTGTTGTTGCATGGTTATTATTTACCGCCAATATATTGTGGACGATTGCTTACGATACTCAGTATGCCATGGTCGATCGTGATGACGATTTAAAAGTTGGCATCAAATCCGCCGCTATTTTATTTGGTCGCTTTGATAAGATTATTATTGGTGTATTGCAGTTAAGCACTTTAGTGCTCATGATTTTGATTGGACATAGCCTCGATTTACATCAAGTTTATTATTGGTTCTTATTAATGGCGTCAGGCTTGTTTGTGTATCAACAACGACTGATTGGAAGTCGTGAACGTGAACCGTGTTTTAAAGCATTTTTAAATAATAACTATGTTGGCATGCTGATATTTTTAGGTATCGCCATTGGTGTGATGATGCAATAAATAACGATATTGAACGGCTTACATCATAAAAAGCACCTATAGGGTGCTTTTTTATTATCTGCGATTTGTGTCAATCTTTCTTGTTATAACCGCTGTACAGCTTTTTAATTAAAAAACACCATCAAACTAAGAAACGTCTATTTCTTGTTATTAAACGGGCATTGCATTAATGAATCATTAACTTAGCTGAAGCCTATCAGCTCTGGGGTGTAGGTTAGTTTTTCGTGATACTTTTAAAACTGTACAGCTTTAGAGGTTTTATATACCAGTAACCTCAAAGCTTGCGTTTTTAGACGTATCGTAATGAATACGGTGGTTGCCAGCTAGTCGCTAGTACATCGTCAGGGTTGATGTACATGTTTAGGATGATTAGGAACCCCATAACCCAAAAGCTTATAAAATGATTAAGATAAATCGCAGGCAATAAAAAAGCTGGCAATGCCAGCTTTTCGTTTAAAGGTGTATCTCAGCGGTGAATTGAATTACGCTTTTTCATCGCGATTCATTACCGCTTGAATGGTTAATTTCACTTCCGGTGAAACCAATGCTGTTAATTGATCGGCAAGGTTTTCTACTTGGCGAGACACCGCATGACATTCATCATTGAGGTAGCCTTCGTTGCGCAGCGTTTTCACTAATATTGCGAATACACCTTTGTCGAAAAATTCTGGCGCATTAATCCCGTGTAAGCGACTTAAACGTTGTGCCATCATCTGGCTTTGCTGTTCTAAATCACTCTTCATCATTTGAGGATCTGCATGCAGTAGCGTTAATGTGATGGTATAGCGTTGCAACGTTTCAGTGATCGTACGGGCTAACAACTGTAGCGGTCCAATACGGGCATTATTCATCGAGATAGTGTCACCATCACTTAATAGTAAACGCTGACGAACCAGCTCACTAATGATGGAGTCAATGACAGCATCTAGTTCATCCTTCTCAAAGCGTAAGAATAACTCAGCTTTTAAGAATGGATACAGTAACTGCACTTGTTCATAAAGCTTATCTTTGGATAAGCTCTGATGCTGAACGATGATGTGTGCAATTAAAGACGGTAACGCAAACAAGTGAATAATGTTATTACGGTAGTAAGTCATCAAAATAGATTGTTGACGATCAAGCGAAATAACCTCACCTAAACCATCACGCTCTACAATGAACTTATCCATTTCTAGTGCGTGTTCGACCAAGGTTTTTTCATCTTCGTCTGGCATCGTACATTGTGATGAATATGATGCGTTACGCAGAATTTGCAGGTAACTATCAATCTGCTGTTCGAGCTCTTCACGGCTAAGTGCACGCTGACGAGATGATAATAATGCTAACGCACATAATGTGAGAGCATTGGTCGCAGCGGCATCATTAATGTGTGTCATCATTTTAACGGCAAGATCGTTCACCACGGGATTTAGCCAGCTTGGCTTTTGTGGTTCGATTGGGTCAACGTCATCATGCCATGTTGGCACGTTATCATTGAGGTATTGATTCAACGGGATTGGCTCACCGAAATTCACATAACCTTGCCCAAAATTACGCAGTTTACGTAACGTACGCAAAATTTGACCCAGATTTTCTTTTTCTTTACGTTTACCTTGCAGTTCTTTTGCGTAAGTGCCCACTTCCATAACGTGTTCATAACCGATATAGACTGGCACCAATGTTACTGGGCGATTTAAGCCTCGTAACATCGCTTGAATTGTCATTGAAAGCATACCCGTTTTCGCGGGTAATAAACGCCCGGTACGTGAGCGTCCACCTTCACTGAAGTATTCGACGGAATAGCCTTTCGCAAAAAGCTCTGCCAGATATTCACGAAAAACCGTTGAATATAGGCGGTTACCTTTAAAACTACGGCGAATGAAGAAACCACCACCACGGCGGAAAATCGGCCCCGCAGGGAAAAAGTTCAGGTTAATACCCGCAGCAATGTGCGGCGGTACTAAGCCTTCTTTATACAATACATAAGATAAAAGTAGATAATCCATGTGGCTACGGTGACACGGAACATACACGATCTCGTGACCATCCTGTGCCAGTTTGCGTACTCGCTGAGCGTTGTGAATATTCAGCCCTTGATAGAGCTTGTTCCACAACCAACCGAGAAAACGTTCGGCATTTTTAATCAGTGAATAAGAGAAATTAGCCGCAATTTCTTCCATCATGTCGATGGCTTCTTTACGGACTTTTTCTACCGGAACATCACGGCTTTCAGCTTCTTCTCGAACCACTTTTTCGATAGCTTTAGATGCCAGTAAGCGTTTGAATAAGGCTTGGCGATCGGGTAAGCGTGGGCCTGAAGCCGCAATTTGTTGGCGAGAGAAATGAATCTTTGCCACACGCGCTAATTTTTGCGCGATAGCGTCATCAGTGCCGTGATTTTCTGCCATATAACGCAATGATACCGGCGTGCTTAAACGCACTAAACAATCACGTCCGTGACCCAAAATAGCGGTAAATTTCTCAGGACCATTGAGTGGGCGCAGTACTGGCCCTCTGTGGCTTTCTTTACCTGGCTTTCGTCCCCATAAAATAGAGGCCGGAATGAGCTGAATATCAAGCTCAGAATCTTGCTTATGCTGCTCAAGTAAACTGGTGAATAACTGAAGTGATTCTTTCGGTAATTCTCGATCGGTACCAAAAATACTTGGACCGTTTGCTACGAAAACATACCGCGAGAATTTTTGACCACCAATTTCAAGTGGTGTCAGTGGGTCGGGTAGACCTAGTTCCTGGGTGCTGCTACGCAGTGTCATTAGGTCCGTATTTGAACGGAAAGGTAAGATATAAACGATTGGTCGTTCGATATCTAATTCTAAATCTGTAACGGGATCTGATGGAATTGAATTGGTCTTAACCAACACGGAAAGCGGCAAATTCAATAATTTTTGATAGATTTTCTGCCAACTTGACATATCTTTTACTAGCCTCGAATTCTTAATGCGTGGCAAGGATAGCAGAAAATGGCTGCTTTCATGCAGCGAAAATGCGAGATATTGATATCAAATCATGATTTTGAATAATCTTTTATTCCATTTATCATCTTTGTTTGAGCACGGCTAGTTTTCACGTTCTAATCACAGTAATTAATCAAATACTTATGTTAATTTTAAGGCTTTTGCTGCATTAAATCGTTGCGCTTTCTATACGGATTGGTCTTTTCGTGAACAATTGTCTTTTCAAGCCTGTAAACACTGGATATACTCACAGTAGACTGTATAAACAAACAGGGTGAATCATGAAGCCGTTAACGCCGCGCCAACAAGAAGTCTTTGATTTGATCAAAGCAAAAATCGAAGATAGTGGGATGCCGCCAACACGTGCTGAGATCGCTCGTGAATTGGGGTTCCGTTCAGCGAATGCTGCTGAAGAACATTTAAAAGCTTTGGCACGCAAAGAAGTGATAGAAATTGTGCCGGGTGCATCACGAGGTATTCGCGTGTTGCTCCATGATGAAGTTGAAGAAAAAGGCTTACCATTAATTGGTCGTGTTGCTGCTGGTGAACCTATTTTGGCTCAAGAGCATGTTGAAACGCATTATGAAGTTGATCCAACATTATTTAAGCCGCGCGCTGATTTCTTATTGCGTGTAAATGGCATGAGCATGAAAGACATCGGTATTATGGATGGCGATTTACTTGCTGTGCATAAAACCCAAGATGTTCATAACGGGCAAGTGGTTGTTGCTCGTGTTGATGATGATGTAACAGTAAAGCGTCTTGATAAACAAGGCTCGCAAGTTTTGTTGCATGCTGAAAATGAAGATTTTGCTCCGATCGTTGTTGATCTTACTCATCAGCAATTGGCGATTGAAGGCATTGCTGTTGGTGTTATTCGTACTGCTGACTGGATGTAATCGATCCTTGTAAATGTTAATTAATCATTATGTTTTGCATTAGTATCGAGAATACTTTGCAAAACTTAATGATAGTCATTATCATCTGCTCTATATCACATGGAGATGATAATGGTTAATTCCTCTCGATACCGCATACCTTCTGAATTGCTGCAGCCATTATGGCTAAGAAGCAGAGAAAGTTTGGCTGATGATGGACTTATTTATGATCCCATCGCCGCTGCTGCGTGTAGTCAGTGCCATCTTGTGCCTGATTGTCTGGCTGGTAATGTTTCTGAGCGCCAATTACTGCATGCCACGCTTACCTTACAGTGTGATAAACAAGTCTTGAAATTTCTTCGCCGTCATCCCAATGGTTTTATTATCAATGTTGGGGCGGGGCTTGATACCCGTTTTTATCGTTTAGATAACGGCCGTTGTCGTTGGTTTGAATTAGATACTGATGAGAATCTTTTATGGCGTGAGCGGCTTTTTCATCGCAGTGATCGCTATACCATGCAACGTGGCTCCGTTACCGATTTATCATGGCTAGCGTCATTACCGACGCAGAAAAATACCCCCGTTTTATTGTTGTGCGATCAAGCACTATTGAAATGTGAAAGCCAAGAGTTAGCCACTTTTATTCAGCGTATTGGCTGCCACTTTAGCCAAATTGAAGCCTGTTTAGTTCTGGCGGGTGATCGTTGTGATTCTGCATTAGCGAAAAAGATGGGGGCTGAACAATATAGTCACGGGTTTAAAGACTCAGCACAGCAAGTATTGAATTGGTTGCCATGGGCTGAATTAATCAGTCGTTATAGTCCGTTAGATCATGATTGCCCACGCTGGCGATCTTGGCAGCGTTGGATCGCAAGAATGCCAAGTTTAAAATATCGAGTTACCCCCGTATTGGTGCACATACGCTTCTAGATCATGAATTTTAGCATCATATTTCCTTTTGTTACTGATTGTGTATCTAGTTTTCTTGCCTTCATGCCGGATTAATTTTTTATTAGCAATTCTTTGCTCATTTCTTCTGTTTTGTCCTAAGTTAAATGTAAACAAAGTGTTAATCATTGTTTAGGTGTTATACGTAAACGGTCTGGTTTTCACTATATATTATTGTTTTCATTGAACAGTTCTTGATGAATGTCAGGATGACAAAAGGAGAGGTCAGGAAGATGATTCGTCGACTGATCAGCGTATTATTGTTAAATTTTTTGGCATTGCCTGTGGCTGCTGAAACGAAAAGTATGCCGTTAAATATGACCCAAGGGGTGACTCGGGTTAGCCAGCAGGTGTACGACCTACACATGACTATTTTTTATATTTGTGTGGTTATTGGCATTATTGTTTTTGGCATCATGTTTTGGGCCATTATCCATCATCGGAAATCGCGTGGCGCGGTCGCTGCCTCGTTTCATGAAAGTACTAAAGTCGAAATTCTCTGGACCATCATTCCCTTCGTTATTCTTATTGCCATGGCAATTCCTGCAACAACCACTTTGTTAGCAATGGAAGACACGTCTGAGTCGGATATTACTATTCAAGTTACTGGTTCCCAATGGAAATGGCATTACAGCTATTTTAACGAAGATGTCGGTTTTTACTCACTATTGGCCACCTCTTCTGCCGAGATCGAGAATGAACGCGATAAACGTGAAAATTACCTACTTGAAGTTGATCGCCCTTTGGTTTTGCCAATTGGTAAAAAAATCCGGTTTCTTATTACCTCACAGGATGTAATCCATTCTTGGTGGGTACCTGCATTCGCAGTAAAAAAAGATGCTAACCCTGGTTTCATTAACGAGGCTTGGACGCGTATCGATAAGCCCGGTATTTACCGCGGGCAGTGTGCCGAGTTGTGTGGGAAAGACCACGGCTTTATGCCCATTGTCGTGATTGCCAAATCTCAGAGTGATTATGATTCTTGGCTTAAAAAGACCCAAGCGACTCAGAAAGCAGCGTATGAAGAAGAGCAACGTTTATTGTCAATGCAAATGCCAATGGAAGAGCTTATGACGTTGGGTGAAAAAACCTATCTCGCTCGCTGTTCTATGTGCCATCAACCAACGGGAGCAGGCCTTCCCGGTGCATTTCCTGCACTGGCTGGGCAAGGTGTTTCGATTGATCCTGCTAAAAAATTAGAGCATATCAGCATAGTTGTTCATGGCCGGAAAGGAACTGCTATGCAGGCATTTGGACCTCAGTTAAGCCTAAAAGAATTAGCCGCTGTTATTACCTATGAGCGCAATGCATGGGGTAACGATACGGGTGAAACCATACAAGCTGCAGAAGTGCAGGCTGTGCTCAACGGCAAAGAGCTTTAAGGGAGCAACAGACAATGACGGATATGTTACGAGAAGAAGCTAAAACTAACGTTGAAGACAGTGACTCAAACAGTAGTATTTTAGAAGATGGCTCGTTAAAGAACGGTTTTTCAGATGATCAGCATTCACAACACCATCATCAACCAACCGGTTTTAAACGCTGGCTTTTTACGACCAACCATAAAGATATTGGTTCGTTATATTTAATCTTCAGTTTTGCCATGTTTTTAACAGGTGGAGCGATGGCAATGGTAATTCGAGCTGAACTATTTCAGCCTGGATTGCAGTTAGTTGAACCCAACTTCTTTAATCAAATGACCACAGTTCATGGCTTGATTATGGTCTTTGGTGCAGTAATGCCAGCTTTTACTGGGTTGGCGAACTGGATGATTCCAATGATGATTGGTGCGCCAGATATGGCGTTACCAAGAATGAATAACTGGAGTTTCTGGATTCTACCGTTTGCGTTTACCTTGTTGCTATCGTCGCTGTTTATGGAGGGAGGCGGTCCTAATTTTGGTTGGACGTTCTACGCACCACTGTCGACCATGTATAGCCCTGCTAGTACAGGTCTATTTGTTTTTGCTATTCATATCATGGGGATAAGTTCAATTATGGGGGCGATCAATGTGATTGTGACCATTATTAACCTGCGTGCTCCTGGTATGACTTACATGAAAATGCCTTTGTTCGTATGGACGTGGCTGATCACTGCTTTCTTGTTAATTGCCGTGATGCCCGTATTGGCGGGTGCTGTAACCATGGTACTGACTGATAAATATTTCGGGACGAGTTTCTTTAACGCGGCGGGTGGCGGCGATCCGGTTATGTTTCAGCATATCTTCTGGTTCTTTGGTCATCCCGAAGTCTACATCATGATATTGCCGAGTTTCGGTATTATTTCAGCCATTGTTCCTGCCTTTTCGCGTAAAAAACTTTTTGGCTATAGCTCAATGGTGTATGCCACCGCGTCGATTGCTGGCTTAAGTTTTCTGGTGTGGGCACACCACATGTTTACCACGGGTATGCCAGTAGCGGCAGAACTGTTCTTTATGTATTGCACCATGTTGATTTCGGTGCCCACTGGGGTGAAAGTCTTTAATTGGGTTGCGACAATGTGGCGAGGCTCGTTGACCTTTGAAGTACCGATGTTATTTGCTATTGCCTTTATTGTCTTGTTCACCATTGGCGGGTTCTCTGGGCTGATGTTAGCCATTACCCCCGCTGATTTTCAATATCACGATACTTACTTTGTGGTTGCTCATTTCCATTACGTTCTGGTGTCGGGTGCCATCTTCTCCATCATGGCTGCGGCGTATTATTGGATGCCTAAATGGACAGGGTACATGTTCGATGAACGGCTGGCTAAATGGCACTTTTGGTGCTCTATCGTATCGGTGAACATTCTATTCTTCCCTATGCATTTCCTTGGGCTTGCGGGTATGCCACGTCGAATCCCTGATTATGCTCTGCAATTCGCTGATGTGAATGCGGTAGTCAGCATTGGCGGCTTTATGTTTGGTTTATCTCAACTGATTTTCTTGGCAGTCGTGGTTAAGTGTATTCGCGGTGGTGAGCCAGCAGCAGCAAAACCATGGGAAGGGGCTGAAGGGTTGGAATGGACGGTGGCCTCACCTGCACCTCATCATACATTTTCAACACCCCCGAAAATTGATTAGCCCTTTTATTTGCTTCATTAATTTAATCTGTCGGTGACCTTAGCAGGGATACGTTATGAGTAGCGCAGAAAAGAAAGCAGAGCATAAAACGGATATTGAACAAAATACAAAGCGGCAAGGTAAACAACGGTCTTTTTGGTCTTTGGTCGTGATGTCTGTTGCCATGTTTGGCTTCGCTTTTGCTTTAGTGCCGCTCTACGACGTGTTTTGTGATCTTACGGGGATCAACGGTAAAACGGCGAATACGCCAACGGAACAGAGCGAGCGTATCGTCAGTGATCGTAAGGTGACCGTGGAGTTTGTGGCTTATATCAATCCGGGGATGCAGTGGACATTTGAACCGCAAATTACCCGTATTGTGGTTAATCCGGGTGAAACAAAAACCATTAAATACGCAGCCCGTAACCTGACTGCGACGGCATCAATAGGTCAGGCTGTGCCGTCTGTTTCTCCAGGTTTAGCTGCTCGTTATTTTAATAAGATTGAATGCTTTTGCTTTAACCATCAGCCTTTAGAGGCGGGGGAGTCGGCAGAGTTGCCGTTAGTGTTTTATATCGACCCAGATCTTCCTGAAGATATAAATACATTAACTTTGGCTTATACCTTATATGACGCTCAGCCTACGGGCACAGCGCTAACGCAATGAAGAACAAGAGGTTGTAAAGATGTCTAATCCTTACAGTGAACATGAATCGTCTCTTCCTGAGCAATCAGCGAATAAATCCCATGAACATTATTATGTGCCTGATGCTAGCATATGGCCGATTGTCGGGGCTATTGCTTTATTTCTGATAGCTTTAGGGGCTGGCGCAACGGTTGGTGATTTGTTTAATGGACAAGGACCGTGGATTTTACTGACAGGTGTCGGTTTAATTCTTTTTATGCTGACGGGTTGGTTTCGAGATGTGATCCAAGAATCGATGGGGGGCTTGTATAGCTCACAGATGGATCGTTCATTTCGCCAAGGCATGAGTTGGTTTATTTTCTCTGAAGTGATGTTCTTTTTTGCCTTTTTTGGGGCGTTATTTTATGCCCGCATGATTTCAGTACCTTGGTTGGGTGGAGCGGGTAATAATGAGATGACAAATTTGGTGCTTTGGCCAGAATTTGTCGCGCAATGGCCACTGATTAAAACCCCCGATGGCAGTGAAACCCAAGCCATGGGTCCTATTGGCTTACCTTTATACAACACCATGATTCTATTGGTCTCATCTGTCACGGTTCATATTGCGCATACCGCGTTAGAACAAAATAACCGCAAACGGCTGACCTTATTTCTGTTGTTAACCGTTTTGCTTGGCAGCTTGTTTGTTTACTTACAAGGCGTGGAATATATCCATGCTTATCAAGATATGGACTTAACACTCGATTCTGGGGTGTATGGCAATACATTTTTCTTACTCACCGGTTTTCATGGGCTGCATGTCACCTTAGGTACGATCATGCTATTCGTGGTGTGGTGCCGCATTTTAAAAGGGCACTTTACGCCACATCAACATTTTGCTTTTCAAGCTGGTGCTTGGTATTGGCACTTTGTCGATGTGGTTTGGCTATGCCTATTTATTTTCGTCTATATTTTATAAGAGGTTCGTATTTAAAGGCTTGTTCACTAATAGGGGCGAGGGTTCGGTTCAATAATCCCAGTAGCGACTGCCAGTAATAATAGAGCAAAGATAAAAACGGACAGAAGAAGACGGCGGCCAAGAAAGTGCGACATTGGTTTATTGGATGATAACGGATCCGTCTTGCTTTTAAGCATCATTGGTAATGCTCGAAATAGGTTCAGCACAATAAATATTAATAGGCAGACGATGGTGGCTTTAATGAGCATGGCGTCTCCAAGGGTGAAAGGTAAGTATGCGAAGGATTGGTTTCATACTTTTTACTTTGGCGGTAATGACGACATTGGTCAAGTTGGGGTTATGGCAAATGTCGCGTGCGCAAGAAAAAGAAGCATTGAATATTGCCTTAGAACGCCGCAGTGAACAGGTTTACTACAGCCTTGCAAGCTTACCTTCTGATCCCCGGTGGTACGGGTTAACCCTTCATGGCAAGTTTGAACATAGCAAAGCCGTATTACTTGATAATCAACTGTATCGAGGTCGCCCTGGTTATCACTTGCTCTATCCTTTTGCGGTGGATGATGGATGGTTTTTAGTTAACCTCGGTTGGATTGCAGCGCCGCAATATCGTGAGCAATTACCAGTACTGCCTGAACACCATGGCGAGCTTAAAATTACAGGCATTATTGCAAAGCCGTCACAGCTTATTGAGCTGTCCGCTGAGTCACTGGATTCTGATTGGCCGTTAAGGGTTCAAAATATACATATGGATGAGTTATCAACGGTTATGAATCTGCCACTTCAGCCGTGGATATTACAAATTGAGCCTGACAGCCCTGTCGCTTTACAGCAAACATGGACCCCCGTGGTAATGGGGCCACAAAAACATTACGCCTATGCATTGCAATGGTTTTTGTTAGCTATTGCTGTTTCAGGTTTAGCATTTTGGTGGTTAAAGCCATCAAGCACGGGCCACCGTCAGGAATGACATTATCGAGATACCGTCATAAAGGAATGTTCAATGAAAAAAAATAGGATGTTGCTGTTATTACTCGGTGTCTTTGTCTTGCCGTTTTTATTGGCAAAAACCGTACTAGACTTAAATTGGTATCAAGGTGGTGTGACGAATCGCGGGCAGCTATTAGCGTCGCCACTCACCGCAGAATGGTTAAGCGAGCCAGAAACGTGGCAATTGGTGTATTTGTTACCTGAATCGTGTGATGAGCAATGTGAGGGCGCATTATTTAATTTACGCCAAGTGCCACAAGCGATAGGGGCTTATCAAGATCGCGTAAACAGTGTGGTGTTGATTACTGATGGTTTGCAACGTGATGGTAAAATTGTTGATGGACAAATAATTAATGAAGAGCAAATGAATGGGTTGGAACTCATCGCCATTCCTCAGCAGGTTGTTTCACAAATAAAAACACTGGAATTTGGTATGAATGCGATTTATATCGCCGATCCATTGGGTAACGTCATGATGGCGTATCCTTTAGTGACAGGACAGGCAGAGATTTTAGCGCAGGGAAAAGATGTTTTACGTGATCTTAAACGGCTATTAAAACTCTCGAGAATCGGTTAAATCCCAGTATGTAGATTTCAAAATACATCGATTTGATAGGCACAAGGAATGGAGCCGATGCGATTATTTAGCTTTAAATCTCTTATCTATTTTACATTTCTTCTTTCTCTTTGTGTTATCGCCTTAGGCGCTTATACCCGTTTGACTGAAGCGGGCTTAGGCTGTCCAGACTGGCCTGGCTGTTACGGCTTTATTTCGGTACCCCAAAGCACAGAGCAGCAGTTGGTCGCACAACAACTTTTCCCCACTGCACCGCTAGAGGTTGAAAAAGCATGGAATGAAATGGTGCACCGTTACTTTGCAGGTAGTTTAGGCATCTTAATTCTACTGATTAATGTGCTGGCTTGGCGACGCAAATACGCCCCCAAATTATTGCCTGCCTTATTGTTAGTGACTGTTATTTTTCAGGCCTTGCTCGGTATGTGGACGGTCACCATGGCACTGATGCCCATTGTGGTGATGGGGCATTTATTAGGCGGCTTTACCACTGCTTCTTTATTATTGCTATTGGTACTGAGAGTCCGGCAACAAGAGCGTAAATCTACCGCTATTTTTTCTTCAATGTTGCATTCACCGCGGTCATCCTCAAGTTATTTAAAAGCATTCGCACTGGGTGCGTTATTTGTGGTGATGGGGCAAATTGCGCTGGGCGGGTGGACAGCTGCGAATTATGCCGCAGTGGCATGTACTCAATTACCTGTGTGCGAAGGCGATTGGCAGGGTAATTTTGACCCAACGGCATTTGAACCGATTCAGCCTGTTCATGATAGCTATCAATACGGGGTACTTAACTATTATCAACGTGTATCGATTCATGTTGCTCATCGAATCGGAGCGATGGTGACCACGGCAATATTAATACTATTGATTGGTTTTTTGCTACGTACCGCTGGGTTGCGAAAATATGGATTTATCCTCACTGCAGCATTAATTGTGCAAGTGAGTTTAGGGATTACGAATATTGTGGCGAGCTTACCTTTGTTGGTGGCTGTGGGGCATAACGTAATGGGTGTCGTTTTATTATTAAGTATTGTTGCAACCAATTATCGTATCTATTGCGGGCAACAAACTCTGCAAGGATCGCATCTATTTGCACGGGAGGGCAGAAATCATGGCTAAATCACAAGTATTGGGTAATGCACCGCGAACATCAACGGTAGCTGAAACAGCGAAAACAAGAAGCGCTTCCAAACCAAGTGTATGGCGCGATTATCTCACGATGACGAAGCCCAAAGTGGTGGCCATGTTGTTGCTGACCGCACTGGTTGGTATGTGTTTAGCGGTGCCAGGTATTCCCCCGGCAAAAGCGGTTATCTTGGGTTTAATCGGTATTGGTTTTCAATCGGCGGCCGCGGCCGTTTTTAATCATGTTTTAGATCGCCGCTTTGATACTCAGATGGCGCGAACCTATAACCGACCATTAGCAAAAGGGCGCATTGAAACGTGGAAAGCCGTCGTGTTTGCTTCTACGTTAATGGTAATGGGTTTTGTTATTTTACTTGAATTGAATGCACTAACGGCTTGGTTAACCATGGCCAGCTTAGTGGGGTATGCGGTGGTTTATACCGTGTGGTTAAAGCATGCGACACCGCAAAATATTGTCATCGGCGGTATTGCTGGTGCTGCGCCACCATTGCTCGGTTGGACAGCGGTAACTGGGCAGTTAGATCCTCACGCATTGTTATTGGTCATGTTAGTTTTTACTTGGACGCCACCTCATTTTTGGGCACTTGCTATCCATCGTCGTGATGACTATGCCAAAGCGGGTATTCCTATGTTACCTGTTACCCATGGCATTGAATTTACGAAAACCATGGTGCTGTTATACACCGTTATGTTGTTTATCGTTGGTCTATTACCTTGGCTAACGGGAATGAGCGGTGGCGTCTATTTAGTGGGGAGTAGCTTATTGAATCTGGGGTTTATCGGCTACGCATTGAAGCTGAAGTTTGCGGATTCAAAGGGGCATGCCTGGGCCACCTTTAAGTATTCAATTTGGCATTTGTTAGCCCTGTTCGTGTTCTTACTGGGCGATCATTGGATAACATCTTTGATGTTCTGATTATCTCTAAATTATTCCAACCTCTGCTTCTATTGATACATTTCTGATTTATCTGCTGCTGATGGCTGTTGTCATTGGCAGCAACTCGCTACACTGTGCTGCTATTTTAAGCAAGTCCCTACCGTTATCCGTTTGAGGTTCACAGTGCTAGCAGCATTAAGAGACAAATCACTCCATTTCCAAGTTTTTGCGTTAGCCATTCCTATGGTGCTGTCCAACATTACCGTGCCTTTACTTGGGCTAGTTGATGCTGCTGTGATTGGTCATCTCGATCATGCTTGGTATTTAGGGGGTGTTGCTGTGGGCGGCACCATGATTAACATGACGTTTTGGTTGCTTGGCTTTTTACGGATGGCAACAACGGGTATTTGTGCGCAAGCGTACGGTGCCCATGATAAAGAAGCACAAGCCGGTACATTTGTGCAGGGAATGGCATTAGCTTGGTTGTTGGCATTGTTACTTATTGTGTTTCATCAGCCAGTGGCCACCTTAATTTTCCATTTCAGCACTGCCAGTGCAGAAGTGAAAATGTATGCAGAGCAGTATTTTTCAATCCGTATTTGGGGTGCGCCAGCTGCTTTGGCTAACTTTGTGATTATGGGGTGGTTGCTCGGGACTCAAAACGCCAAATCACCCATGTGGTTATTGATAGTGACGAACCTAGTTAATATCGGCCTAGATGTTTTGTTTGTGCTTGGTTTTGGTTGGAAAGTGCAAGGGGCCGCTGTCGCTTCTGTTATTGCCGATTACAGTGGTATGTTCTTGGGTTTATGGTTTGTTTCTCGTCAGTGGATTGCCCATTCGTTACCTGCCATACGTGAAAAATTAGGCAGTGTTCGTCATGGTATGGGGCGTTTATTAAAACTAAACCGCGATATCTTTTTACGCAGTTTATGTCTCCAGCTGACCTTTGTGTTTATGACTTTTCAAGGGGCGACGTTAGGCGACAATGTGGTGGCGGCGAATGCCGTATTAATGAGTTTTTTGATGTTGGTCTCTTACGCAATGGATGGTTTTGCCTATGCGATGGAAGCATTGGTCGGCAAAGCCATTGGGGCGAAAAACCGTGATGAACTTAGCCGCTATTTAGTGGGAACAACATTTTGGAGTGTAATAATTTCCCTGGTGTTAACCGTCACATTCAGTGTTTTTGGTCGAGAGATTATCGGGCTGATTTCTAATATTCCAACCGTTCAGCAAGAAGCGATGCGTTATTTACCTTGGTTAGCAGCATTCCCTTTAGTTGCGATGTGGTGTTTTCTACTGGATGGTATTTTTATAGGCGCAACGCGCGGCAAAGAAATGCGCAACAGTATGTTTGTTGCGATGTGCTTTTTCTTTACCATTTGGTGGGTGCTTAATAGCTACGGCAATCATGCCCTGTGGGCAGCTATGTTAGGATTTATGGCAATGCGTGGAATTGGGTTGGCTGTAATATTTTCTTACCAATGGCAAAAAAATATTTTTCTGTCTCCGGCGAGTGCAAACAATTAGTTAGAAATATTCAACTGATATTGATTCTTTTTACGACAAAAAATGCTATTCATTTAGTTATTGATCTGTTTAAAATGTGCACAATTGTTAAACAGGTGATATCAATGAAACGAACGATTTGGGTGTTTTTACTGGCGGTAATGTCATTAGGCTGGGGAACAAATGCACTGGCAAGTAGTGTAAAGAACCTTAAAGTAACAGCGACGGCATATAACTCAGTAAGAGCACAAACCAACGCTAATCCATCCATTGCGGCTTGGGGCGATAGATTAAAACCAGGAATGAAGGTGATTGCAGTATCGCGTGATCTTCTAGGTATGGGGCTGACTCACGGCGCTAAAGTGAAGATTTCAGGCTTGCCGGGTGAATATACCGTTATGGATAAAATGAATAAGCGCTGGACGCGTAAAATTGATATCTATATGGGTAAAGATATTCAAGCAGCCAAGAATTGGGGACGCCGTAGTGTCACCATCACCTTAATCTAACGAAGAATAAAAAAAGCCGCAATGCGGCTTTTTTTGTAGCTGGAATAAGGACTTTTTGTCGTTATTCTCTCGCGACTAAGTTGAAGGAAGCTTAACTTAGTAGTACGAGTGCTCGCCACGTGCGTGTTCAGTGATATCACGAACACCTGTCAGTTCACCTGCGAACTGAGCAAGAAGTTCTTTCTCGATACCTTCTTTCAACGTCACATCAACCATTGAACAACCGTTACAACCACCACCAAACTGGAGGATTGCAATGCCGTCTTCAGTGATTTCAGCTAGAGATACATTACCGCCGTGACCCGCTAACTGTGGGTTAACTTGAGTCTGGATTGCGTAATCAACGCGCTCCATTAGCGTTGCGTCGTCAGACACTTTACGTACTTTAGCGTTAGGCGCTTTAAGGGTTAGCTGTGAGCCCATTTTGTCGGTAACAAAATCGATTTCAGCATCATCCAAGAAAGGAAGACTTAGTTCATCAAGGTAAGCATCAAATAGCGCTAACTCGATTTTAGTATCGCTCGCTTCAACCGCTTCTGGTGGACAATAAGACACACCACACTCAGCATTTTGAGTACCTGGATTTACCACGAAGACACGAATGTTTGTACCCTCAGGCTGCTGGGCAAGAAGCTTGCCGAAGTGCTGCTGAGCGCTTTCAGTAATAGTGATCATAGACACGACGTAATACCTGACCTATTTAGTAAGATTTAATCTATTCTACTCTTAGACGCACTTTCTATCACCCCTTAATCTTCGCAACCATGTTTTCGTCACTAATTTCGTGATTAATATCGATGACTTTCACGATCATTCGATTGAGGGTGTATAGCAAATACAGTAGACATCAACCCGTTCAACACCGTTATTCAGTAGCAAACGGGTGAGTTCGGCAACAGTGCTACCCGTTGTCACAACATCATCGACAATCGCGACATGCTTGGGTAACGACTTTATCTTAAGTATAAAGGCTTGGTGAACATTTTTCTTCCGTTCGTTTTTAGTCAGTTTTTTTTGCACCTTGGTATAACGCTGGCGTTTGAAGCCATTCGCGATACATTGGCTATTTGTTGCCTCGGCGATTGCCCACGCTAAATGTGCACTTTGATTGAAACCACGATTAAAGCGCCGTGCTGCATGTAACGGCACGGGTAAAATTAAAGGGGCTGGCTGGTCGAGAGATAATACGAATTGATCCGCCAGCGGTTTGGCTAACCAAAACTTACCGTTGAATTTAAGTTGATGGATAATCTGTTTGAGCGGGAAATCGTACTCACCTAATCGATAGAGACGATGCCACGGCGGAGGCGAACGTAAACACTGTCCGCATTGTTCAACTGGGTTGACGGTAGTGGTGCCACACCTTGCGCAGTGAGGTGGTTGAGGGAAATGGGCGATGCAATGCCGGCACCATATCGACTCATTGTACGGCAGTGGTAATTGGCATAGCTGGCATTGTGGGTGGCTCCATCGACGTTGATTGAATTGTAGAACCATTGATCTTAGCGATGAAATGGATAACATCCTTGCCATCCTTATAAGGTAAATGTTTTCGACAATGTGATTTTAAAAAGGAAGTGTAAATGACAACGGCACTATATTGGCAAACTGAAGGGCAAGGTTCGGATCTGGTTCTCATTCATGGTTGGGGAATGAATGGTGCGGTGTGGCAGCAATTATTGCCATTACTGACTCCTTTTTATCGCGTGCACTGGGTTGATATGCCGGGTTACGGTCACAGTCATGATATCTCTGCCGATAGTATTGAAGAAATGGCACAACTGTTGCTTGATAAATCACCAATGTCTGCAACGTGGTTAGGTTGGTCATTAGGCGGTTTAGTGGCAACACAAGCGGCTTTACTGGCACCAGAGCGTGTTACTCGTTTAGTTACAGTAGCAAGCTCACCACGGTTTGCAGCTGAAGGTACATGGCGAGGCATTCAGCCTCAGGTCTTAGATGATTTTCGACATCAATTAGGTAACGACTTTCAATTGACCGTCGAGCGATTTCTAGCGCTACAAGCAATGGGCAGCCCAACAGCAAGGCAAGATATCAAATTGCTAAAGCAAGCGGTGTTATCACGGCCACAGCCTAATCCTGAAGCTTTATCAATAGGACTCAGGTTACTGGCTGATGTTGATTTACGCGCACAGTTAGGTGGTATAACCCAACCATGGTTACGCTTATATGGGCGGTTAGATGGTTTGGTTCCCGCTAAAGTGGCGAAAGATATGGACCAATTAGCGCCTCTGTCTTGTCGGCAGATCTTTGCCGCCGCGTCGCATGCACCCTTTATTTCTCACCCAGAGGAATTCGTGCAAACGCTGAAAGATTTCATCAAATAAGGCTGATTATGTCGTGTGTATAGGGAATTGGTGATTAAAAGTTAAACTTTTTGATTGTTTTGCCGATAGGGATTTTAATGGAGTTACTCTATTTACGAGAGGCCATATGACAATAGGAAGTGTAGGGAATAGTTCAACGTATTCTCCGGCAACATTACAAACCTCAACTGCGGGGGGGGTAAAAACGGATGCCGAAAAATCACAGGCTGATAATGCCAGTGTGAGTAAAGCTGCGGGTACAACAGTGAGTATCTCTGATGATGCAAAACGTAAGTTGGCCGCTGAAGCGGATACACAGACACAAGCTAAAAAAAATGCAGATGGCACGGTAGAAGAAGACAGCAGTGTCGCAGAATCTTTTGCTTATGGTGCATTGGGGATGGATCATCCTGATGAAGTTAAAACCAACTCCGATGATTTTTATACTGCGGGACAAGTACTTTCGGCGATAGGAACTGTAGCAACGGTATTACTTGCCATCGCCTAAACCGTTCGCTTAGGTATATACTCATGATCTTGATATATAGCGATCGCGTTTTATAAGGATATGGTAATACCACAGTATGATTTTTTCGCCAGCCAATGCTGGAGCGCCGATTGTTGCTCCCTCTGTTAATCCGCCAACCGAACAGGCTGCGCGGGATAACCGTGTGCGTGAAAAAATTGTTCCTCCTACTCAAGCGGCAGAGTCTCCTCGTGAAAAGCCGTTAAGCAGCGAAGAAAAACAGTTTAAAAAGCCAGCATGGGATCCGAGTGAGCACCCAGATTACAGTGAGCTGCCTGAGACCATTGAAAAACAGTACGGCTATCAAGATGAATTTGAACTGTTAGTAAAAGCCCTATCTGCCGATAGCTACATGGCGCCAGTGACCGAACTCGGTTATGCAATGCACATTAAACTGCCGCGAGAAATACTGGATCAGCTTGAGCAAATCAGTAATAACGAACGGACAAAAGGGGTCGTGGCTCACCGTTATGCACAAGCGACGGTGCCTAATCCGCCCACTGAATATTTAGTGGTGCTGTAAGTCGCTGCATCTTGATTACCCAATAAAAAAAGCCAGTATTTTCATACTGACTCTCTTTTTATTAAACGGGTTTACTTCTTCGCTTTGGCAAATGCTGCGGCAAACGCGCCACCCATAGCGCCGCCTGCTGAGTTATTTCCTTGGTTACTCTTTGGGTTATTACTGTTACCGCGGTTATTACTCTGTGTATTATGGTTTGCAGTACTGCGTGCTTGGTTTTGTTGTGGCTTACGAGCGGGTTTTTCTTGCCCCGGCTCATCACTCATGCGCATCGACATGGCAATACGTTTACGTTGCAAGTCCACTTCCATCACTTTGACCTTCACCACATCACCGGCTTTAACGACTTCACGCGGGTCAGAGATGAATTTATCTGATAGGGCTGAAATATGTACCAAACCATCTTGGTGAACACCGACATCAACGAAGGCACCAAAGTTAGTCACGTTGGTGATAACACCTTCCAAAATCATGCCTGGTATTAAGTCTTTGACTTCGTTAACCCCTTCAGCAAACGTGGCGGTTTTGAATTCAGGACGGGGATCGCGACCGGGCTTATCAAGCTCGCTGATAATATCGGTAACCGTTGGTAGGCCAAACTTTTCATCAGTATAGTCAGCAGCATTTAGGCTACGTAAAAACTCTGTGTTACCAATGATGGCATCCATTGCTTTGCTGTTATTCGCGGCAATGGTTTTTACTACAGCATACGATTCTGGGTGAACCGCCGAGCTATCGAGTGGGTTTTTACCGTTCATGATCCGTAAGAACCCCGCACATTGTTCAAAAGCTTTTGGCCCTAAACGTGCGACTTTTTTCAAGGTAGTACGGCTTTCGAAGCGGCCGTGCTCATCACGATAGTCAACCACATTCTGCGCCATGGTTTTGGTTAAGCCAGCTACTCGTGTGAGTAGGGCTGCTGATGCGGTATTTACATCCACCCCTACGCCGTTTACACAGTCTTCCACGACAGCATCAAGACGTTTAGCCAACATGCTTTGGCTTACATCATGTTGATATTGACCGACACCAATGGCTTTAGGGTCAATTTTCACCAGTTCTGCCAACGGATCTTGTAGGCGGCGACCAATTGAGACGGCGCCACGGATCGTTACATCCAGATCGGGGAATTCATTAGCTGCAAGTTCAGAAGCCGAGTAAACCGATGCACCTGCTTCGCTGACCATCACGCTTTGAATTTTGAGGTTGTTGTCTTTTAAGATCTTGGCAACAAAGGCATCTGTTTCACGTGAAGCAGTTCCGTTACCGATAGCAATTAAGTTGACTTGGTGTTTGTTTAATAATGCTAAAACCGCGGCTTCAGATTGGGCCACTTGACGCTGTGGCTGATGCGGGTAAATGGTGGCGATATCGACTAATTTACCCGTGGTATCAATCACTGCGACTTTACAGCCAGTACGTAAACCTGGGTCGAGTGCCAATGTGGTACGCGGGCCTGCTGGTGCCGCCATCAGTAAATCACTCAGGTTGTCAGCAAATACCTGCATAGCACCATCTTCGGCTTTTTCACGCAATGCACTCATTAGTTCGGTTTCCATGTGCATTAATATTTTAATGCGCCATGCCCAGCTAATGACTTGCTTACGCCATGCATCGGCAGGTTGTGTGCCGATTTTGACGCCATAATGATCAGCAATAATGATTTCACAGTAAGAGCCGCGTACGCCTTCTTCTTGATTAGGGTCCGCATTTAATGACAGTTGCAAGAAGCCTTCATTACGACCACGGAACATGGCGAGCGCACGATGCGACGGTACATTTTTGAGCCGTTCATTATGCTCGAAATAATCTTTAAACTTCGCGCCTTCTTGTTCTTTGCCTGCCACCACGCAAGAGGTAAATTCGGCATTGGTTTGAAGTTGACTGCGGATTTTATGCAGTAGTGCGGCATCTTCGGCAAAGCGTTCCATCAAGATAGCGCGAGCGCCATCAAGTGCCGCTTTGGTGTCAGCAATGTTTTTGTCTGCATTGATATATTGAGCTGCTGTTGCTTCTGGATCGTTAGTTGGTTGCTGCCACAATGTATCGGCAAGCGATTCTAAGCCGGCTTCTATCGCGATCTGTCCTTTGGTGCGACGCTTTTGTTTATAAGGCAGGTACAGATCTTCTAAGCGTGTTTTACTGTCAGCCGAGTTAATTTCAGCTTCCAATTGTGGGGTTAGTTTTCCTTGCTCGGTAATTGCTTTAAGGATGGTCTTGCGGCGATCATCCAATTCACGCAAGTACCCTAGGCGGGATTCTAGGTTACGTAGCTGAGTATCATCCAGCCCGTTAGTGACTTCTTTACGGTAACGCGAAATAAAAGGAACCGTATTACCGTCATCTAGCAGAGTGACTGCGGCTGTAACTTGCTCAAGGCGAACATTCAGTTCGCTGGCAATCATCTGATTGATAGAGTTGCTCATCCGTTGGTATCTCTTGGTTGCCATAAACTATGCACTGTATTCTACGGAGGATTCCGTTGGTGACAAGGTATGGCATGTTAAGAGTGTGTCAGTGCCCAGCTTCTCGGTAATAAAAAACCAGCAAACGATTACTCTTGCTTGCTGGAAGGCTGGTTTTTTTGTACTCGTTAGGCTTTTAAATCGACAGTAGTGCGGCGTTATACGTAGGGCAGAGATTCACCAGCACCTAAACGTGACGCATCACTGGATTCAACTAATATTCCCCCCGCCGTTTGCTTGATCTTGAGCCAGTCAGATTTATTGACCGTCACACCATGTTGCCAAGCATGCTGTTTTGCAGCAGCAAGGCTGGCAGATGAAATGTGCTGATGGTGCTCTGTTACTGTCGGTTGTGGAATAGGTGTTTTGCTGATTTCTATCGTCAAAGAATGCGTATTCATTGTTGATTCAGCCGTGGAGAGGTAAATATCAGGCAAGATGCATCCCGCATTCAATACATACACGACATGTTTAGGAGCACTGCCATTATACCACTGCGCTTGTACCGATAAGCCTTTACCCGCCAGTTTTACTAGTTCACCAAAGGCTAGCCAGCGATTATGGCATTGCTCAATGTGTAAGGTAATTGTGGGTTGGTTGACCAACTTTTCAATGGTGTAATCCAACAAGGTCGGTAAGTGGCATAAGATACTGCAACCGTGTAGATTCGCCGTTAGCTGTGAGCCGGCAAAAGCATCGACCTGTACAGGGCCATCGTTTTCATTTTTCATGAAGGCGAGGGCATTCACAAAATGTTGGACACCATTTAATCCGGCCATTTCTAAATCAGCCACCATATTGGCGATCATGTCTGATTCACCACAATGTCGGTGCAATCCATCGAAGGCTTTGGCACTGAGTACGACCAATTCGTTGTGTGATACTTGCATCATGCTTGTGCCTCCGGTGTTGATTCAGTGTTTGTGGGTAATAGTGGAAATAACCACTCTTGGTCGTGAATTTCGTCAGTTAAAGGAGCCCCTTGGAAGAAGGTGACTCGCACCCATCGATCTGAGCGAGGGTCAAACTTTGTGGCGCCAAACATGGCTAACTTGCAACGTAATAGGTGCATTGGTAAGGCATGTTGGTTTAAGACATTCATTTGAATATCACCCATTGGGCAATGCCCGAGAGTCCATGCGCGACGTGCAATAGAACGATATTGTGGTTGATGTAGCAGAAACTCAGCCAAGGTTTGAGATGGCTCTACGGTAGCTAAGGCAGCATTCAAGCGATAAACCTGACGCGCGATATCGAGAGCTAACTCACGATCATCACCAGGTTCTTCACCACGAATCCCCATTCTAGGTTCTTCTTTGTCTTCAGAGCGATACCAAAACCAATAGCTGTTTTCGGCAGAAGAAAAGTCGATATCCAGTGCCCAGCGGTAGCGCTCTTTCAATACTTCTGTCAGTTTTTGAACGGTGATTCCGGGTGCCAATGCTAGTGTTTCATCGGCATTCATGCTGTTTTCGTGGCTATCAACTAATTCTGGATACTGCTCCATGATGCACGAAATCGTTATTTCTTGGGCTTCGTTACAGTATTGCTGGTTATCTTCAATTAGCTGTTTCCATTGCCACTGTTTTTGTTGAGCGGCATTGATTTTAGCCATGATGTTGTGAATGTCACTGATCGCTTCAGCGTTCAACTTTTGTTGATGTTCGTTAATGGTGACAACTTGCGTAAGGTGCGCAATGGCGCGGTCTAATAACGGATAAATAGCCTGACTGGCAGTTGGTGTAATGGTGCATACTGATACTGCTGCAAGGGCTTTTTCGCGTTCTGACAACCATTGGTCGACAATACGCGGATGACGAATTAGGTAGGGTGCCATCCCTAGTCCTGTTGCATTTCCTACCCCTAAATAACGCTGTAATGGACGAGCCAGCAGAGTGGCTTTAGTGCCACCTTGTTGTTTAGCTAAGAAATGCACCCAATCAAGACTGAATTGGCGCAACATATAGACTGCACACATTTGAGCACTGAAAGAAAGATTGAAGTCTGGGTTCTCATCTAAAATTTCAAAATCTGCAATGCCAAATTTACCGTTACCATACACCGCAGTAGTACGTAAGATATAGCCAACATCTGCTAAGACTTGTGAGTCAGGTTGTTGCCCTTCAGCCAGTGAGGTGACTAAATGTTCAAAGACCCGCACACTTTTATTGGCACGAGCAAGCACCAACACTTGGCTTGAATTACGGCCCGCTTCTTGGAGTGGCACATTGTTTTGTAACTGGTTTAAAAATGCTTTATCAATATCACCTTGTACCAGTGCAAACGTTACATCCCACTTTTCAGCGATCACGCGGTCGTTACGTTCTTCATCGGCAATCGCATCAGAAAAGACCACCAAGTGGTAGTGATGGTTTGGCGTCTCTAAGCGGTAAACCGCCACCCCAAACCCTTGTTCGGAAATATCCCACTGAGCTAGAGATACTGCCCACTTCTGATTAGCCATACGACGGATCAAGCTACGTACAAAACTGATACGACTTTGATGCATTGCTCCCAATCGCTCTGGTGCCATTACCGTATCTGGGTGGCGTAATTGTGATTGGGTTCCAGTACAACGATGTGCATCCATATTGCTCACCATGATTCTATTCTTTGAGTTTTAGTCACTCATTATTGATAAAGGCAGCAAGGTTCACTGCCCGACCTAAGTAGATAAGTTGCGCGTTATAAACCTTGTTCCTTTGCCATTTCCCTTGCCATTTTTGGGGCATTCCACAGCGATGGCAACAAGATAAGAGAAACGGGGACTGCAGTGATGACGATAAAAGACTGCAACGCCGAGACACCCCCTGAACCTAAGGAGATTAGGATGATTGCTGTTACTCCCATCATTACTCCCCAAAATATACGAATAGCAGCATTTGGCTCGGTGTCGCCACTGACCACCACACTAATGGTGTAGGTCATTGAGTCGCCGGTTGTGACAATGAAGATCGTTGTCAGAATAAGAAATAGAATCGAGACAATGAGTGGAAACGGCAGCTGTTGAGTAATGGCGAGTAGGGCGGCAGGAAGGTTGAAACCTTCGAAAGCTTTACTGACGGAACCTGGATCAGCCATTTCAAATGCAACGCCGGAACCGCCGACGACAGTAAACCAGAAGCAAGTAATAATCGGTGCGATGATACTCACCGCCATCACTAATTGACGGATAGTACGGCCACGCGAAATACGGGCAATAAAGATCGCCATCATAGGGCCATAACCTATGAACCAGCCCCAGAAGAATACTGTCCACCAGCTTAGCCAACCTTCATCACCGCGGTAGGTTGCCATCGGAATGAAGTTGTCGATCATGCTGCCGACACCTTGAATGTAGCTATTTACAATGAAATTTGTAGGGCCAACAATCATGATGTAGGCCATTAAACCAACCGCTAAAATGATGTTATAGCGACTCAGAATTTGAATCCCGCGATTCAGGCCGCTTAAGGCTGATAAGGTATAAATAGCAATCGCACAAAGGATCACGATAAATTGGGTGGTAAAGCCGTCAGGAATATCAAATAACGCATTTAATGCAAAGCTGATTTGTAGCCCTAGGAACCCGATTGGGCCGATTGTTCCCGCGGCGACAGCAATAATGCAACAAGCATCAATCATTGCACCGGTTAAGCCTGTTAATGCGCGTTTACCAAGAATGGGGTAGAGCAAAGTACGCGGCTGCAGTGGTAATCCTTTATCGTAGTGCAGATGCATTAATACAATTGAAGTTAAGCTGCCAAGAATAGCCCATGCGAGGAATCCCCAGTGCATAAATGATTGTGATAAGGCATTAATTGCATTTTGTTGAGGGCTTTCTTGTGCCCCGAACAATGGTGGCGGGCTCATATAGTGAGCGATAGGCTCGGCGGCAGCCCAAAATACCCCGCCTCCTGCAAGCAGGGTACATAGGATGATCGCCATCCAACGGAAACCGTCTATTTCAGGCTTATCAAGCGCGCCTAAGCGAACGTGTCCGGTATGGCCTACGGCTAAAACGAGGCTGATCAAAAAAGTAAGTAATAATAATACTTGCCAATAAGGACCAAAAATTGTCACCGACCAAGAAAAGCCAGTATTGACTAAATCTGAGAGTAAAGCATTGTCGTACAATGCAAGCATGACAAAAAGGGCAATAAACCCACCGCTCATCCATAAGGCGGGGTTATCGAGCCCGAGTTTTTCGGCTGTCGATTGTGGTGTTGGAATATGTTCAGCTTTTACAGCATTGGTGAAGTCGGACATTGTGTATCTCCAGGCGTCGTTATTGGTATTGCTTGGACAAAATGTTTGCTATCGGCCCGCTTAAGGTAATTATTATGCGCAGGCCATGATTGAGTTTAGCTGACTGGTGTTAAGCCATCCTGTAAGAAGTTGAACCAGTTTCCTCCCATGACTTGGCTGCTTTCAGTTTCGCTGAAACCTTGCCTTATCAAGCCGTGGTAAATGTTTTCCATTCCTTTGCTGTCACAAAACCACGGAAGTGCATCAGGCCAGCCTGAATTACTTGACGAACCCTCACCGTAGTCCATGGCTTTCGACCAACGACCATTTCGCATCCACTCCAGCACTTCCTGTGGTTGGTTCAGGCACAAATCACTGCCAATGGCGAGGTGCTCAACGCCAACTAGCTCGGCGCTATCTGCCACCATTTGGCAGAATGCTTCTAAGGTACATTGGCTGCTATTGGGCAAGTGGAACGGATACAAACTAAATCCAATCAAACCGCCGCGATTGGCTAATGATTTAATGACCTCATTCGACTTATTTCGTAACGCTGGGTGCGCAAAATTCGGGTTTGCATGGCTGATACAAATCGGGCGAGAAGATATGTCGATAGCTTCTAGCGTTGAGCGCTCAGCACTGTGAGACATATCCACAATCATTCCCACTCGATTCATCTCGGCAATGGCTTGTTTACCAAAACGCGTGACACCGGAATCTTCCTGCTCATAACAGCCTGTCGCTAATAGACTTTGGTTGTTATAAGTCAGCTGCATGATCAGTAACCCTTGTTGGCGCATTACACTGATTAGACCGATCTCATCATCAATCGGTGAGCAGTTTTGCGCACCCAGGAAAATACCGACACGGCCAGTTGCTTTGGCTGTGGTGACATCTTCCATGCTCATTATCGGCATAATGAGATCACTGTTGTGCTCAAAGCGAAGATTCCATTGTGCAAAGCGTGTTAGGGTTTCGCGTGCCGTTTCGTGGTAAACCACGGTGGCATGAACTGCGGTAATGCCGCTTGCTTTCAGTGTTTCAAAATACGCGCGGTCCCAATTGCAATACTGCAAACCATCAATAATGATACGATCCTGATACATAGACGTTCCTTAGTAAGGGCGCTGGTAAGCGGTTTTCACAATGGTGTAGAACTCTTTTGCGTACTGACCTTGTTCACGAGGGCCAAAGCTCGATTGCTTGCGGCCACCAAACGGCACGTGATAATCCGTTCCTGCTGTTGGTAGGTTCACCATGACACAGCCTGTTTGTGCTTGTTGCTTGAACAATGCGCTGGTGCGTAAGCTTTGGGTGATGATGCCGCCTGTTAAGCCAAAGCGCGTATCGTTGACTGTTGCAATTGCCTCATCGAGATCGTTGACGCGAATAACACTTGCCATTGGTGCGAAGACTTCTTCCTGGTTTACATCCCAGTCGTTTTTCGTATTCAAGAACAAGGTCGGCGACATGTAGTAACCTTCATGCTCTAAATTAAGCTGCTCACCACCAAAGGCTAATTCAGCACCATGCCCACGGGCTTTATCTATCCACGACATGTTTGATGCGAGTTGCTTGTCATCTACAACTGGCCCCATGAACACACCATCTTGTAGCGCGTGACCAATCTTTAATGTGCTCATGCGTTTGATTAGGGCATCAACGTATGCATCGTGAATGCTATCGAGTACGACCAATCGCGAAGAGGCGGTACATTTCTGGCCTGCACCCGAGAACGAGCCCATAATGGTGGCTTCAACGGCAGTGTGAATATCGGCATCATCAGCGATGACCAAGGCGTTTTTACTGCCCATTTCTAACTGACAACGAACAAAATTAGGGGCGGTGGCTGTTGCGACTTTTCGACCAGTATCGACAGAGCCTGTGAAGCTAACGGCATTGATTTGGTCTGAATTAATCAGGGTGTTACCGACTTCAGAGCCGCTGCCGAGTACCAAGTTGAAAGTACCGACAGGCAAGCCTTGACGATGAATGATTTCTGTTAATGCCACGGCACTGGCTGGGGTAAGGTTGGCAGGCTTCCAGATAACACTGTTACCAAAGGCCAGCGCGGGGGCAATTTTCCATGCCGCTGTTGCGGTTGGGAAATTCCACGGAGAGATAATCGCGACAACGCCGACGGCTTCGCGGCTCACTTCTACCGATACCCCTGGGCGAGTCGATTGGGCGAGATCGCCCATTTGGCGCAGTACTTCAGCCGCATAGTACTGGAAGAATTGACCTGCACGGAATATTTCACCACGGCCTTCGGCAAACGGTTTGCCCTCTTCGCTTGAGAGCAAGGTGCCTAATTCATCACAACGGGCAATAAGCTCATCACCGATTGCTTGCAGTACTTTTTGCTTGTGCTCTAACGGGGTTTTTTCCCATTCAGGCTGCGCTGTTTTAGCTGCATCAATCGCTTGCTGCACTTGCTGTTGGCTTGCTTGTGCAAAATTACCTAATTGCTGAGAGATATCTGAAGGGTTGATGTTGGCTACAGTAGAGATACCTGATTGCCATTCACCAGCAATGTAGAGGGCTTTTTCAGCTTCAAATGTCATGAGAAATCCTTGTTATGTGGCGTAATTTAATTAGGGCGATTCTTTACGTTTTGCGTAATCTTTGAATATTTTGAAACTGATGCTTCGGCGTTAATGCTTCGAGCGCTGTTTATGATTCAACGGCAGCGTAAACCACGAGCTCAACCAGCATTTCTTCACGCGCTAAACCTGCTACAACAACGGCTGCACGGTTAGGGAAAGGGGCGTTGAAGTATTCTGCGTAGACTTGGTTGACGGTCGCAAGATAGCTGCGGTCGGTAACATAGATCAGTACTTGTAATACCGCATCGGTAGAAACGCCTGCGCATTCAAGGGTATGAACCAGGTTATTCATGGTTTGGCGTGTTTGCGCCTCGATACCACCTTCAATAACGACACCTTGCTGATCAATTGGGATTTGCGCTGTATACAATGTGCCGTTATTCACGACAGCCCACTCTAAGGGTGCTTTAGATGCGAAGAGCTCTGTTTTTACAGGTGTTTTGGCTAGTTGGGCTGGCATAGATTATTCCGTTATGTTGCGTATATGTTTCAGTGTGGTTAAATCATGCACAAAAAATAGTGATAAATCTAACGCTTTATTTTTGACAATTGATAAGTTTTATTTATCAATAGAGGAGGATTGAAGTTCGCTTGCTCACAAACGAGTAAAAAAAGGATGCGTTGATAAATGGATATTAAGCTGCAGCAGTTAAAATATTTTGTACTGGTAGTGGATGAAGGGGGATTTCGTGCTGCATCCAGCAAGGCAAACCGATCCCAAGCTGCCTTATCGACGGCAGTGAAAGAACTCGAGAAAATTCTGGGGCAGACCTTGTTTGAAGTCGGGCATAAAGTGAAGCTCACCCCGTTTGGCGAAATATGTTTGCCCAAGATCCGGCAGTTCTTAAATCATTATCAGAGTTTGACGTGTGATCTGAGTGCGGCAGCGGTTGGGCAATTAGGACAAGTGCGTATTGGCAGTGTTCCTTCCGTTGCGGCTAAGTTGATCCCGAAAGTATTAGCGGCTTTTACGGCATGTCACCCACAGGTGGAAGTGTCGTTAATTGATGATAATGCGGCTGGTGTTGAGCTGCGGTTGCTAGCTGGCGAGGTTGACCTTGCACTGGGGAACTGCTTGCATATTAACGATTGCCGTATTGATTTTACGCCTTTAATTTCAGATCCATTAGGTGTGGTGTGTTTATCTGACCATCCGCTAGCAGCGTTTAAAAATGGACTGGCGTGGCAGCAGCTTGAAGCCTATCCGTTTATAAAAAATGGCACCTGCACTTTATTGGCGCCGACCCCCGCACGGGTATTGGCAGAAAGTGCCTTGTATTCGGTTGAAAATATTACCTCATTATTTTCAGTACTAGAGTTAGGTATCGGTATAACCACCTTGCCTAAACTTGCTTTTCCGACCGATGTGAAAACATTAGTGTGGATCCCATTGATTGACCCCGTTGTTGAGCGGGAAATTGGCATTTTTCGATTGCTAGATCGCCATATTTCACCCCAAGCACATGCTTTTTTTACCTTGTGTCAGCAAGAGCTAATGTGCCAGCAAGAGTTAAAGAGTGAAGGTAAGTAAAGTGGTGTGATGTGACATCAAGAAAAACCTCATACTGTGCTAACTATCAGCCTGCTCAATGATTACATCGGGCTGTGCTGTTCTGGTGGTTTCGATAATGTTGGTTTTTGTGAGGTTTATCCGACTGCGATTGGCTCTAATTACGCATAGCGAATCGTATTTACAAACCACAGCTTCTTGCCCTGCGGGGTTACCACTTCAAACTCTTCATCTACCTCTTTCTTTAATAACGCGCGTGCCATTGGGGAATCAATCGAAATGTAATCATTCCTGCCATAGATTTCATCTGGGCCAACGATACGGAATGCTTTCTGCTCGGCTTCTTCATTTTCAATTTCAACAAATGCACCAAAAAATACTTTGCCATCTTGCTGAGGGGAGTAATCGACGACTTTGACGATTTCAAGCCGTTTTCGTAAATAACGTACTCGGCGGTCGATTTCCCGCAGGCGCTTTTTATTGTATTGATAGTCAGCATTTTCACTGCGATCCCCCAGACTTGCTGCCCACGTGACTTTTTTGGTTATTTCAGGGCGTTCTTCTCGCCACAGGAAATCGAGCTCTTTCTTGAGTTTGTCATAACCTTCACGGGTAATTAAATTGGTTTTCATGGTTCGTCCTGTACCTTCATCGAGTATTTCGCAGATTGATTTAGATAATTTTTACATTCTGGTTCATAGTATGGATAGCGATTTAGAAATTTTCTATCCTTTAAGGTAACTTAGGTACTGTTTCATTGGTGGCCATATGTGCTAAACGTATGTAAAAAGCATTGATGAGCAATAAACAGACATACCCAGTTACAATTTACGGTTACATTTAGCGGCGAAATTAAGCTTCTGTCAGGTTGACTCGAGTAAGATACGCACACAACTCGATAACACGATCGATGCAGGTAAGGTGAGATATGCAGGAAAATTATAAAATTCTGGTTGTTGATGACGATATGCGTTTACGCGCATTATTAGAACGTTACTTGTCGGAACAAGGTTTCCAAGTACGTAGCGTCGCAAACGGCGAGCAAATGGACCGCTTGTTATCCCGTGAAACATTTCACTTAATGGTGCTAGATTTAATGCTACCAGGTGAAGATGGCTTATCTATTTGTCGTCGCTTACGTAATGCCAATAGTGTGCTACCGATTTTAATGCTGACCGCAAAAGGCGATGAAGTTGATCGCATAGTGGGGTTAGAAGTTGGCGCAGATGATTATTTGCCAAAACCGTTTAACCCGCGTGAACTACTGGCTCGTATTCGTGCCGTGTTACGTCGCCAGACCATTGAAGCACCTGGTGCCCCAAGCATTGATAGTAAAATCGTTGAGTTTGGTGAATTCCGTTTGAATCTAGGTACGCGCGAGATGTTCCGTGGGGAAGAGCCTATGCCGCTAACCTCTGGCGAATTTGCGGTATTAAAAGCGTTAGTGACCAATTCACGTGAACCTATGTCGCGTGATAAATTAATGAATATGGCGCGTGGTCGTGAATATTCTGCAATGGAACGTTCTATCGATGTGCAGATTTCTCGTTTACGCCGAATGGTTGAAGAAGACCCAAGTCGCCCTCGTTACATTCAAACAGTATGGGGTTTAGGTTACGTTTTCGTGCCCGATGGTAACGAGAAGTAAGCCATGCGAATGTCTCCCCGCAGTACATTTACCCGTACGCTTGTTCTATTATCTGGCTTGCTTATAGCAAGTCAGGTTTTTTCGTATTTGACTGTTCTTAATTACGCGCTCCTTCCCAGCTTGCAGCAATTTAATCGCATTATTGCGTATGAAGTACGCTTGATGTTGCAAGAGGATCTGGATCTCGATGATGGTGAAACTTTTCACCTAGATCAGCCTGTGCGTCGCCAGTTGCTTGCTCAACTTGGTGTGACATTGCATTCAATCGATGACCCTGATCTAAAAGAATATAACAGTGCCACAGAAGTAGAGTATCTCAGTGACGAAATGACGGATGAACTTGATGTTAAAACGGAAGTTCGTTTAGTGCTGGGGGCTGAGAGTTATGTACTGTGGATGAAATGTGATGCGATGCCCGGCTACCTTATGCGGATCCCATTATCAGAATTGCAAGAAGACGATTTCTCACCGCTGTTTCGCTATAGCCTGATCATTGCCTTTATGGTGATAGCGGGGGGCTGGTTATTTATTCGGATGCAAAACAGACCGTTGGTCGAGTTAGAGCAGGCCGCATTATTAGTTGCTCGTGGCGAGATCCCCCCCGTTTTACCTGAGCAGGGGGCGTCAGAGGTTCGTGCGGTAACCAAGGCCTTTAACCAGATGGCTGAAGGGATTAAACAGCTTGAGGATGATCGTGCTTTATTATTGGCTGGGGTTAGCCATGACTTACGCACACCGTTAACCCGTATTCGCTTAGCCACTGAAATGATGTCGCCAGAAGACAGTTATTTAGCAGATGGCATGACCAAAGACACAGAAGAGTGTAACGAGATCATTAGTCAGTTTATGGACTATCTTAAATCAACCAAAAAGCCAGCAATGGAAGTTATCGATCTGAATGACTTACTACAAGAAGTCGCAGAGAGTGAAGGCGGGTACGAGAACGAAGTTGAACTCGGGTTGAGTGATACTCCGGGACGTATTGAGGCGAATGCTGTCGCGATGAAACGCTGTGTTGCTAATTTAGTGGTGAATGCCCTTCGCTATGGCAATGGTTGGGTTAAAATTTCAAGTGGTACATCCGCAGATCGAAAATCAGCATGGTATTGTGTGGAAGATAATGGGCCTGGGATCCAAGAAGATCAGGTTTCTCGTATGTTCCAACCTTTAACCCGTGGTGATTCTGCTCGTGGCAGTGATGCTGAAGGTACGGGGTTAGGTTTAGCCATTGTGAAACGGATTATCGACCAACACGATGGGGAGATTACTGTGACTAATCGCCGTGACGGTGGTTTGAAAGTCCAGATTACCTTGCCTTTGGTAAAGTAAAATCAAAAGATAAGTAGAATAAAAAAACGCGCATTATGCGCGTTTTTTATATGTGGATAGCCAGTACCAGTATATAAAGCTTAGTCTGTGTTTTTCTTCTCTTCGGGAAGTACAAGATTCAGGATGATGGCAGTGATACCACCAGCTGCCATGCCTGACGATAAAATACCTTTCACCCAATCTGGCATAAATTGCAGAATTTCAGGTTTCTGAGCAATGCCCAGCCCCATAGAGAAAGACAACGCCATGATAAGAATGGCACGACGGTCTAGCTCGCAGCGCGAGATAATACGAATACCTGAAGCGGCGATTGTACCGAACATCACAATTGTTGCACCGCCTAATACAGGCTCTGGAATTAACTGAACAAGGTTCGCGACCCCAGGGAATAAACCAAGTAGCACCAGCATGCCAGCAACGAAATATCCGATATAACGACTTGCTACACCCGTTAACTGAATGATGCCGTTATTTTGGCTGAACGTTGAATTAGGGAAGCTATTCAATACTGAAGCGATGGCAGAATTAATGCCATCGGCTAATACGCCACCTTTAATACGTTTCAGATAAATCGGGCCAGCAACAGGTTGTTCCGAGGTCTCTGATGTCGCGGTAATATCACCAATTGCTTCAAGTGATGTAATCGCAAAAACGATCACTAGCGGAATAAGCAGTCCCCAATCAAAGCTCAGCCCATATTGCATTGGCATTGGAATCGCAATGAAGGCATTTTGTGTTTCTTGAGGGGCATTTAGCATACCAGTGAACCAAGCTAATACCGTACCTGCTGCCATTGCGATTACAATCGAAGAGACGCGTAGGTAAGGATTTTTGACGCGGTTTAGTAACACTATTAGGCCTAATACTGTGCCCGCTAGCATTAAGTTTTCAAGGCTACCAAAGCTACCGTCGTTAATCGCGGCATAACCACCACCCACCGATGTTAGACCGATCTGGATCAGGGTTAGACCGATCAGGGTGACAACGATACCTGATACCAATGGTGTAATAATACGTTGTGCGTGTTGCAGTACGCGTGAGATGAATACTTCAGTCAATGAAGCCACAAGAATGGTACCGAAGATCGCAGCCATCATCGTTGGAACATCTGCGCCACCGGCTTTTAATGCTAAACCGGCACCTATGATGGGGCCTAAGAAGTTGAAACTGGTACCTTGAATAGACAGCAAACCTGAGCCAATAGGGCCAAATGTACGAATTTGGATAAATGAAGCAATACCAGAAGCGAATAAAGACATGCTAACGATGGTGTTGGTATCGCTTGCAGGCAACCCCAGTGCTTGACAGATAATCAACGACGGTGTGATCACTGCAACAAACATAGCCAGTAAATGCTGAGTGGCCGCAAACAGTGTTTGTGGTAGCGGCGGTCGATCTTCTAAACGGTAAATAAGATCTGAATTTCGTGGTATTTCAATGTCGCTATGCTGGCGGGTCATGGCCGTTTTATTCCTTAAGCTGACTTCTTAATCCCGATCGAATGCGCTGAATGGGCATTGATACGTGAATGCTGGATATATCTGTGATTGCTGTTACTCAGGTCCAAACGAACACAAGGAGAAGTGAAAGTGGGTGAAATTTGTGCGCTATTGTAATTATCTTGCCGCAAATAGCAAACGTTTGCTTTGTTTGTTGATGATTTATTTTTCTTTCACGATAAAACAGCATCAGTAAGCTAAAAAAGTAGCTAATGGGCTAGAGGCGAGATTTTTACAGGTGTGCCGAGATCACAGTGAGAAATAGAAAGGCAGTAAGAGGCATAAAGCGAGCGGAATAACATAATGTTTACATGCTTTCGTGATGATTTTTCAACAAGGCTGCGCTAATTGATTAGAACGCTGCCTTGTATGAGTGAGAGAAATGACTTGAGTGCATTAGGCGTTTGAGTAATTTTCTCGTTGTCCTAACCAGCGCTGTACAATGGCTTTGGCATTGTTGGGATATTGCTCGTGAATGTAGCGTGCCAGTTTCTGTACCTGTGGGATCAAGTGTTGGTCTCGTACCAGATCGGCAATTTTAAAGTCAGCAATACCGGTTTGTTTGGTGCCAAGCAACTCTCCTGGCCCTCGGATTTCTAGGTCGCGCTGAGCGATAACAAAGCCATCACTACTATCGCGTAATACGCCCAGCCGTTTCTGCGCGGTTTTGGATAATGGCGCGTGATACAGCAAAACACAGTGGCTCGCCACTTTGCCACGACCAACCCGACCACGTAGCTGGTGGAGCTGTGCTAACCCTAAGCGTTCAGGGTTTTCAATCACCATTAAGCTAGCGTTCGGTACATCTACCCCGACTTCAATCACCGTTGTTGCGACCAATAGCTGTAACTCTCCGGCTTTAAAGCGGCGCATAATCTCTTGTTTTTCGGCTGCTTTCATTCGACCGTGCACTAATCCCACGTTTAATTCGGGCAGTTGGGCGGTCAGCTCATCGGCGGTATCAGATGCCGCCTGGGCTTCTAATACTTCAGACTCATCGATAAGGGTGCATACCCAATAGGCTTGACGCCCTTCATTTTGACAAGCTGAACGAATACGCTCTACGATGGCAGCGCGGCGAGTATCGGGTAGTGCGACGGTTTGAATGGGTGTACGGCCTGGTGGTAATTCATCAATGACCGAGGTTTCAAGATCGGCATAAGCCGTCATCGCGAGTGTGCGTGGAATCGGGGTTGCGGTCATGATGAGCTGATGTGGATAACGCCCTTCATTTGCCCCTTTTTCTCGTAGCTCTAAGCGTTGATGCACCCCAAAGCGGTGTTGTTCATCAATAATGACTAACGCTAAATTGTTGAAGGTAACATGGTCTTGAAATAAGGCATGTGTGCCGACCACCATTTTCGCTTCGCCACTTTCAATGCGTGCTAATTCTGTTTCGCGGGCTTTACCTTTGAGTTTTCCTGCCATCCAGCCGACTTGAATGTCCATTGGATTGAACCATTGAGCAAAGTTTTGTGCATGTTGCTCTGCCAGCAGCTCTGTTGGTGCCATCAGGGCGACTTGGAAGCCATGCTGGATTGCCCGCAAAGCAGCAAGTGCTGCGACCAAGGTTTTACCTGAGCCTACATCACCTTGTATTAAGCGCATCATGGGTATGGGCTTTATAAGGTCGGCTTCAATGTCTGCCACCACCCGTTTCTGGGCGTTGGTTGGGCTGAACGGTAAACTCGCCAGTAATTTTTCTGTCAGGCTATCCGTTGGGTTGCTACACGCGGCTAATGGCCACGCACTATGTTGTTGGCTTTTGCTGCGAACGGCCAGCATCGATAAGTTTTGGGCTAATAATTCTTCGAGAATTAATCGGTGTTGTGCTGGGTGTTTACCGGCTTCGAGTTGATCGAGAGAGACATCTGGAGTAGGGCGGTGCATTACGTGCAGCGCCTGTGCCATGGTCATTTGTCGGTCGTATAAACCTTCAGGCAGTAATTCAGTGACGGCGGCTTTGTCGAGTAAGCTCAATGCTTGATCGGTCAGATTTCGCAGTGTGAGCTGGCGTAGCCCTTCCGTGGTTGGGTAAACCGGTGTCAGTGTTTCTTCACCAGTGAGTGATGCTGATTCTGCAAACACCGAGTAATCGGGGTGGATGATTTCCAACCCAAATTTACCGCGTTTAATTTCGCCAAACGCTTTAACTTGCTTACCTTCAGCCAAGCTATTTTGCATTGCCGCATTGAAATTGAAGAAGCGTAATGTTGCAGAACCACTATCGTCGGCAATGCGGACCGTTAGCATACGACGTTTACCAAACGTAATGCTGCTATTGAGTACTTCGCCTTGAACAGCAATGTGTTGACCGGGCATCGCCTGAGCAATTGGCCAGATACGTGTACGGTCTTCATAGCGGAGGGGCAGATGAAAAAGCAGATCTTGAACCGACGTTAGACCGACTTTTTCGAGTTTCTCTGCCATTTTAGCGCCAACACCAGACAGCTCTGTCAGGGCGATGGTTTCTAATAATTGTCCGCTCATTGCTTGTGTTGATCCTTTTTCTTTTATTTGTGCTTTTTAGGCTCGATAGCCTGCATGGTCGCCCACCAATCATCGCCAGCCACAATCTGACCTTCATCATCAAGCGGTGGATAAGGTAGCCCTTTTCGGCGAGCAACTTTTGCCAATACCGGGTGACCGCGTTCAAATAGAATGCGATGAACCACCTCATCAGGCAATAAGGTTTTTTCGCGCTCGTACATCCCAGCATTTTGACGCTGACGCTGTGCTTCATACAAGATTAAGGCACTCGCTACCGATACATTTAAAGACTGTACCATGCCAACCATAGGGATGATGATATCTTGATCGGCCATCGCCAATGCTTCAGCGGTGATCCCATTTTTTTCACCGCCTAAGATAATCGCTGTTGGCTTGGTGTAGTCCACATCACGAAAATCAATAGCGGTATCAGACAAGTTGGTTGCTAATACTTGCATACCTTGTGCTTTCAGCTGGGTAATAGCATCGACCATATTGTCGTGGGTATCGAGTTCAACCCAGTTACGTGCGCCGGCTGACGTATGGCTGAGCACCCGCATATTTTCTTTTGGCCAAACAGCATGTACTTTATGAATACCCACAGCATCAGCGGTGCGGATAATGGCGGAAACATTATTAGGCTTATGTACTTCTTCCATGCAAACCGTTAAATCAGGTTGGCGAGTGGTGAGTACTGAATGAATACGTTGGTAACGATCAGGAGTCATAATATCTTTTTTATCTAAACCATAAAGAAAACGCCCGTAAACGGGCGTCTGTTTTATCTTAGAGAGATGAAATATGAGTGTATGGTATTCTCATTATTTCATGTCTGCTGATTAGTTCTTTTGTCGTGCCACACGTACAACATTTGGCATCACACGAATATGTCGCATAATCTTGGCCAAATGAATACGGCTCTTAGTCGTGAGACGAACAGTGATGGTATATAAACGGCCATCCTTTTCTTCTGTCGCCAAACCTTGAATATTAGAACCCGTTGCTGCAATGGTATTGGTTAAATCAGCCAGTGCACCTTGGTGGTTTTGCATATCCACTTTTAGGTTGGTCACAAATTCATGTTCGAAGTCTTCACTCCATTCAACAGGCATATACTTATCAGGTTCACGCTGGTAGCCACGAATGTTAGAGCATTCTTCGCGGTGGATAACCAAGCCTTTACCTGGGCTAACATGTGCCATAATTGCATCGCCCGGCAGTGGGTGACAACAATTGGCGAAGGTCATTAAAATACCATCGGCGCCACGAATCGGCATCCGACGACCCGTATTAGCATCTGTAGAGTGGTTCTCTTCAGTATTACCAAGTAAGCGACGTGCTACAACAATGCTCATTAACTCACCTAAACCAATTTCAACCAGCAAATCATCTGATGTTTCTAGACGCTGATCGGTCAGTAGTTGTTGTAGGCGAGTTGGATCAACTTGGTCGATATTCAGTTCACCAAGTGCATGGTTGATTAGGCGTTTACCCAATGTAATGGATTCTTCACGGCGCATAGTCTTAAGAACCTGACGGATCTTCGTACGTGCACGTGCTGTCACTACATAGTTAAGCCATGCTGCATTAGGGCGAGCACCGGGCGCACTGATAATATCCACGGTTTGACCGTTTTTCAGTGGCTTGCTTAATGGATAAGGTTGACGATTGACGCGCGAACCGACACAGGCATTACCTACGTCAGTGTGTACTGCATACGCGAAGTCAACGGCCGTTGCACCTACAGGCAATTCAACGATTCTGCCTTTTGGCGTGAAGACGTAAATTTCATCTGGGAACAGATCAGATTTAACATTTTCAATGAATTCGAATGAACTACCGGCACTTTGTTGAAGCTCAAGTAAACTTTGCATCCAGCGCTGTGCTTTAACCTGAGCGGTTGTGCCAGAGCTTTCGCCATTTTTCTTGTAAGACCAATGAGCAGCAACACCTTTGTCAGCCATCTGGTCCATATCGTCAGTACGAATTTGTACTTCGACAGGTACACCGTGAGGACCAACTAATGAAGTATGTAATGACTGGTAGCCATTGCCTTTAGGGATGGCAATGTAGTCTTTCATGCGACTTGGGCGCGGCTTGTACAAGTTATGTACTTGCCCTAATACTCGATAACAAGTATCCAAATCTTTCACTAAAACTCGGAAAGCGTAAATATCCATAATAGAATGGAATCGCTGTTCCTTGTTTTTCATCTTGTTATAGATGGAGTAAAGATTCTTTTCGCGGCCTAAGACTTTGCCTTCGATCCCCGCATCACCGAGACGTCCCTCGATTTCAGCGTGAATCTTATTGATCATTTCTTTTCTGTTACCACGTGCAGCAGCAACAACCCCTTTAAGAACGCGATAACGGTTTGGGTATAACGCTTCAAAGCCTAACTCTTCGAGTTCTGTTTTGATGTTATGGATACCTAAACGGTGAGCGAGGGGAGAAAATATTTCTAAGGTTTCGCGGGCAATTCGGCGACGCTTATCTGGGCGTAAAGCACCCAACGTGCGCATGTTATGCGTACGGTCAGCGAGCTTGATAAGAATAACGCGAATGTCATGAGCCATCGCCATGATCATTTTACGGAAGTTCTCTGCCTGAGCTTCTTTGCGGTCACGAAACTTAAGCTTATCCAGCTTTGATACACCATCGACGAGTTCGGCTACGGTATCACCAAAGCGACTTGCAAGGTCTTCTTTCGTGACTTCGGTATCTTCAATAACGTCGTGGAGTAAAGCTGCCATGAGCGTCTCTTGATCGAGGCGCATTTCCGCAAGAATGCGGGCAACAGCAATAGGGTGGATAATATAAGGTTCACCGCTTGAGCGGGTTTGCCCTTCATGGGCATCACGCGCAACGAGATACGCCTGCCGAAGAGCCTCAATTTGAGACTCTGGCAGGTATTCGATTGCGACTTCTTTCAGGCTATCAAATAGATACAATTCGCCCGGTTCCCTGAATTAACGGTGGTGGTGGTCGCCTGCAATTGCACTAACAGCAGCTAGTTCTGCCGCTTCTTGCTCTTGCAGTTCCTGACGCTCGCGAGCATCTAGGATATCTTTAGTGATTAGGCCTTCTTCGATTTCACGAAGTGCGATCACTGTGTATTTGTCGTTTTCTTCTGGTACCAATGGATCCTTGCCGCCCGTTTGCAATTGACGCGCACGGCGTGAAGCAATTTGGATCAGGTCGAAACGGTTGCCAATTTTATCAACAGCGTCTTGAACGGTTACGCGTGCCATGGAGGACTCCAGTGGTTATATAATGAGAAAGAAAATTGTATATAAATACTTACTGTTCTGCCAGTAGAGCATTTAGCATACTGTTATATTTAGCAGTTTGCTTGTCTTGCTTCAATCGTTCTGCACGAATAATGGCTTTAAAATCCATTAACGCAGCATCGAAATCATCATTCACGATAACATAGTCATATTCGTTGTAATGAGAAATTTCAGAACGAGCTTCTTGCATACGACGTGCAATTATGGCTTCACTGTCTTGTCCACGAGCATTTAAACGACGCTCTAATTCTTCTTTTGAAGGTGGTAAAATGAAGAGGCTTTTCGCCGCTGGCATTTGTATGCGGATTTGACGCGCACCCTGCCAATCAATATCTAAAAAGACATCAATACCTTTGTTCAGCTGGTCTTCAATCCAAGGGCGTGATGTACCGTAATAATTACCAAATACTTCAGCATGTTCAAGGAATGACTCTTGTTCGGTTAGTTCTGTGAACTCTTCAACACTAATAAAATTGTAATGAACACCATTTTCTTCACCAGGTCGCATACCGCGAGTCGTGTGGGAAACGGATACTTTCATGTCATAGGTCGGGTTAGTTTCAAGCAGCGCATTAATCAAACTTGATTTACCAGCGCCACTTGGTGCCGACACGATGTATAGAGTACCTTTGCTCATTGCCTATTTTCACTCAGTGCTAGAAGGGCGCGCAGATTATCACGAATTGCGCAAAATTGAAATTATCTGATTGCTGGAAATTTCATCTTTTATACGGTTAATGCGACTTTATAAGCCGTCAACTTAAGCCTAGATGGATTTAGGGCTAATTTCAGACTATTCGTATTTTTAATGTTAACGCTAAAAAGTGTGATGATGAACCTATAAAGGCAGTATGACTACTGCCTTTATAGGAATGACATAAAGCCGCTCATCCGCACATTCTGATGGTTATTCGATGTTTTCGGTTATTGAAACGTATGAGTTAAAATCTCAGCAGTTTAACGAATTCAATCTGGCTATCGATCAGCTTGAGCCTTACATCGCTATGTTATGTGTCATTATTGATCTCTGCTTGTTTCGGGGCACTTGCATTGTTGTTTATTGGTGCATGAATTTGTTGGTAAGCCAGTAACCAAATAATGAGCACGGAACAGGCTAGAACTGCTTATGAGAAAATGAAAGCAGCAGGTAGACGGTTGCCTTGGGTAATAGCAGAGCAGTTATTAAAATAAGAGTGATAAACTCCACTAAATGTTCGCGAAAGCGCTAGAAAATATATGGAAAACAAAGGGAAACTATGAGTTTAGCTGATGTATTGAGACAGATAGCAAATGGTTGGTTGAAGGCAAAAAATGAGACATTTACAAATCATCCAATTGCTAAATTAGTAAGGCAGGACTTAATTGAGTCGGTCAAAGCTGCTTTGGGTGACGATCATATAAAATATTTACTAAAATCTAGCCCTGGAGCTGGAAATTGGGCGGATGTACCCTGGCTCGCAATTTTGAATCCAAAACTTACGACATCAACTCAGTCAGGTGTTTATCCTGTTTATCTTTTTCGCGCTGACGGTACGGGCGTTTATCTATCACTTTGTTTTGGTACAACAGAGTTAAAACAGAAGTTTGGTACAAATGGTGCTAAAGAAAAAGCTGCTGAATTGCGGGATGAAATTCGTAAACATGACAAGAGATTGAGTTCATGGAATGAGTTTATAGATTTAAGAACAAATACAGCCTTAGGCCGTTCTTATGAGTGGGCTTCAGCTGGTGCTAAATTTTACGATATAGAGAATATCCCTCATGACAACGAACTGTGTGAAGATATAAAAGAGTTAATACAAATTTATGCAAATACGGACGTGAGGCAAAAACCTATCAAGAAGCCAAGTCATGTTTCGGCATGTAGCATACCCAAACCATTTATTCTCCTTGCTGGCATTTCCGGTACAGGTAAAACCCGCTTTATTCGTGAGCAAGCTAAGCTAACCGGTTCAATCAAAGAAACCTATTGTTTGACTTCTGTGCGGCCAGATTGGCATGAGCCTTCAGACTTGCTTGGCTATGTGTCAAGGCTAAGTGGTCGTGCTGAATATGTCGTTACCGATGTGCTTAAGTTTATTGTTAAAGCGTGGATAGAGCTAAAGCAAGCTGGGCTAACTCTTCAAGGTAATGATGTGGCTGGTGATCAAAATCAGCAACAGCAAGTTAAGCCATTTTGGCTTTGCTTAGATGAAATGAACCTTGCCCCAGTCGAACAATACTTTGCCGATTACTTATCAGTACTAGAGACACGACAGTGGGATTGGGATGGTGATAATTTTAATTACCGATGCGATCCATTGTTAAAGCAAAACCTATTAGAAAATATTGATAATAAAGATAAGCTTAAGATCGATTTAGGTTTAGACGGTTGTGATGATTTATGGCAACACTTTCTTGAAAATGGCATCGGTATTCCGTTTAATTTGATTGTGGCGGGTACGGTTAACATGGATGAAACCACGCATGGTTTTTCCCGAAAAGTGATCGATCGTGCTTTAACGTTTGATTTTGGTGAGTTCTTTCCTAATGATTTTAATGCGTTCTTTGAGCCACATTCAGAGCCTAAAGCCTTAAGCTACCCAGTTTTTACCGATGGAAGAAACAAGGCAGAGTTAAGCGATACGCATGATACTGATGGAGCGTTGTCGATTGATTTTCTTACCCAAATTAACGCTATTTTACACAACACCCCGTTTAAGCTTGCCTATCGAGCTTTAAATGAATTGCTGCTAACGGTGATGATCCAGAAGCCTGAAGATGTGATTGGGTTGCAGGCGGTATGGGATGATTTCTTGATGTGTAAAGTGTTGCCTCGCATCGAAGGTGATATAGATAAACTATCCAAAGGGGACTCTGAGCAAAATATACTAGAGCAGCTTAGTGGTTTGCTGAACCTATTGTTAGCTGAAATATGGGATACACAAGTTCGTCCTGATTTATTCCAAAAATCAGCAAAAGACGGCTCAGTATTAACGATAGAGTGTCGCAGTAAAGCAAAGCTCGAATGGATGAATTCTCAGCTAAAAAATGGCTTTACCAGTTTTTGGCCATAAAAAGAAGGTAGCAGGGTGCAAGAGCTTATTTGTATAGAAACACCTGAATGGGAGTTGACGGTAAGCTGCCAACACTTAGAGGCTAGGCAGAGTACTTATTTTGATATGCTTAAGCGTCGAGAGTCTGAGCATGTCTCCAATATGCTGCGATTTCAACCCGCGATTAGCCCTGAAAAGGTAAGCTTGCAAGGGCTGAGTAGTGACTTGATTAGCGATTCGGCTATAGAAGAAATCCTGCTCCCAATGCCTTTATTCTTTGAAAATACATCGTATCAGTTCGAGTGGGTATTCTTGCAAGATGACATTGAGCAAGCCTATATCTCGCATCCATTGCAAAGCATTTCAGATGCTTTTCGTTTTACGACGAAGCGCAAGCATAGTGCAGCAAGCCTTATAGGTACCATTAATACTGGGAATGACATCGGCCAATTGGCTTTACCACTAACCTATTTGGTTAATGGTGAGTTAAAAAAGATACAGCTAACATTAGAGGTGCTGCCAACAAAAATGCAGCTACATAGCGATTTGCCTGCCATGTATCGGTCTATCGATGACGTCTTTCCATTGTGGCGATTTAGCTTAGCGGAAAAAACGGAACAAAATGCAGCGAAGAGCCAGCACCGTGGCCACTTTCCTTTATTGTGGTTGGCACAATTTAAAGCATTAAGAGAAAGCTTAGAGCAAGGCTTGAAAGTTATTACCAACTCTCCGCATAACCGCCTACAAAGCAAAACCTCCCACATTAAAGCGGATCGACTAAAAGGTAGGCTTGCTAACCGCTTAGCAGAAAAGGTTAGAGAGGATCTTGCGAATAAAGTTTACGACAAGCGCTATAAGCAAGATAAAAAATATTTAAGCCTGAATACACCGGAAAACCGATTTATCAAAATGGTGGTTACTCAGTGTAAGCAAGAGCTAGAAAAGTTATCGGATAAGCTTGAAGTGAATAATCAGAAAGAGAACAACACCCACTCACGTTTGTCGCAACACTTTCTTTCCGAATTGAAAAACTGGCAAAAGCCGCTAATTAAAATGGAACGGCACAGCTTTTTAAAAGAAGTCGGCGACTATACTGGCTTGCAGCGTGAATCTCTGGTGCTTCAGCAAAAGACTGGTTACAACACGGTTTATAAAACATGGCAAGAGCTTAAGTACTACTTAGATATCTTTGCAAAGCACTCAACCGTTTCGATGAAATCCGTCGCTGAAACCTATGAAGTGTGGTGTTTTTTGGCAGTGCGTAAGGTGCTAACGGATGTACTTGGCTTTAAAGAGACAGAACAAAAAAAAGCAAAACTTAAACTAAATGACTATTTTGAGTTGCAATTAGAAGATGGTTTAAGTGGTGCTGGTGCTTTTGTATTTGAGCGTTCCGATGGACTTAAAGCCAGATTAGCTCATGAGCCAGTTTTTCGCAGAGCGGGTAAAACAATCCGTTCATTTTGGGTGACCCAAAAACCAGATATCTTGTTGGAAGTAACCTTTCCTGATGGTAAAAAATGTATTTGGTTATTTGATGCGAAGTACCGAATCAAAACAAAAAGTGATCGCTATGAACTGGATAATATCGATCAACAAGACTTTGTTCCTGATGATGCCATTAATCAGATGCACCGTTATCGAGATGCTTTAATTCGTATTGAAGGGCAAGAAGGGCTGCATTCAAAAAGCAGGCCTGTATTGGGTGCTTTTGCTTTATACCCGGGGTTTTATGATCAGTCTGTAGCTTCCAATCCATATCAGGCTGTTATCAATGAAGTAGGTATTGGCGCTTTTGCTCTTTTGCCGAGTGCTGAAAATAATAAAAATTGTTGGTTAGAAGCATTTTTGCTTGAGCAGTTAGGTTTGCCGTCTAGCACTTACTCTGACACCCATATCAGCGATGCGCTTTACGTTAATGAAGCAGCTAGAATTCCATACTCTGGTATGAAGCAAGTGCTACACCAAGATTTAGTGCTTACTGCAAGGCTAGGTGAGAGCCGCTCTCAAACTTATATCGATAATTTTAAAGCAGGTAAAGCCAAGTGGTTCCATATACCCGTTTTTGTTTTTGATACACAGTTTGGTAAGCACATAGCGCAAGAGGTAAGTTATCTTGCAATCGCAGATGCGAGTACAGACACGTTAGAAATAACCAAGGTTTATCGTGTCAAAAGTGTATTGCAGCGAGAGCGATCTGACATTTCCCCTGCCCAGTCGGGTGTGACGGAATCACAGGTAAAAGAAGATCAATATTGGCTATTTGAGCTTGGTGAAGTGTCATTGCTTAGTCAGTCAATAGTGAATATGAATTGCACTGGATTCAGGCAATCACTCAAGTTAACAACTTTAACTTTGATGCAAGGGATCACTGACTTTGATAATTTAGATTCTGTTTACGAAAAGTGTATCGTGTAAACGTACAATGATAGTGGCGAATATTATTTTACTCACCACTCACTGTTTGAGTCAGTCTACTATACCTACCTTTAACTACTATCAGATGGTAGTTAAAGGCAGGTTATATACGACAATAGCAGAAGGCTAACTCAAACCTTATTCAATATTCTGGATCTGCTCGCGCATTTGCTCAATCAATACTTTTAATTCAACAGCAGATGCTGTGATTTCTGTGGTGATTGATTTTGATGCCAGCGTATTAGATTCGCGGTTGAATTCTTGCATCATAAAATCAAGACGACGGCCACATGCGCCTCCTTTCTTCATGATTTTTTGGGTTTCTTTAACGTGCGAATCTAGGCGATCTAGCTCTTCAGCGACATCACTTTTTTGTGCCATCATGATCAGTTCTTGCTCAATACGACCTGCATCCAGCTCCACTTTTGCATCTTCAAAGCGGCTGGTTAGACGTTCACGTTGCCATTTAATAATTTCAGGCATTTGTGCGCGAACGTTAGTTGCTTCAGCAGTAATGGCATCAAGGCGTTGAACAATCAATTCCTTCATGTTTTCGCCTTCGCTTGCACGTGCGGCAATAAAGTCAGCAACTGCTTCATCAAAACCAATTAATAGATCTTTATTAATTGCATCTAAATCTTGCTCGGGGGCTTCCATTACACCAGGCCAGTTCAATACCTGGAAAGGACCAATATTGCCTTCACCAGCTGTGTCTTTTACCCACTTAGCGGCTTTAATGACTTGCTTGGCTAAATCTTCATTGATTGTAAGCTCGCTGCTTGCTGCTTGGTTTGCTTCAAAACGCAGGTTACATTCAACTTTACCGCGGGCTAGGCGTTTACGAAAACGCTCACGTAGTACAGGCTCTAAACTACGAAATTGCTCTGGCATGCGAAGGTACGTTTCTAGGTAACGTTGGTTAACTGAGCGAATTTCCCAAACGGCAGTGCCCCAATCGCCTTTAACTTCGCGACGAGCATAAGCGGTCATGCTATGAATCATTGGCTGATGGCCCTTTATATAGATGGAATGTAACTACTTATTAAGTTTACTGCTATCGAGCAGGAAGCGTAATAGAAAGAATAGGCGCGTAGTTACAAGGTTACGGTGATTATACTCACCATTACTTATAAAAGAAATGAAGCGCAACATACACTTGATATTATGGGGTCGGTTTGCGGTCGGGTTTAACGTGCACTGCGAGTGAGAACTGGCTATAATCGCCGGTTAATGTAGCCCAGCGAAAGGTAAACCCCCGATGCGTCCAAGCGGAAGAAGCACTAGTCAAGTACGTCCTATTACGATCACTCGTAATTTCACAGCACATGCTGAAGGTTCAGTATTAGTCGAGTTCGGCGATACAAAAGTAATCTGTACAGCAAGTGTGGAAGAAAATGTACCTCGCTGGTTAAAAGGTAAAGGACAAGGTTGGGTTACTGCAGAATATGGCATGCTGCCACGCGCGACTCATACACGTAACCGTCGTGAAGCATCAAGCGGTAAGCAAGGTGGCCGTACGATGGAAATTCAACGCTTAATTGCACGTAGTCTTCGCGCTGCAGTTGATTTAGAAGCGTTGGGTGAACAAATGATCACCGTTGATTGTGATGTAATCCAAGCAGATGGTGGCACTCGTACTGCTTCTATTACCGGTGCAATGGTTGCTTTGGTTGATGCCGTCAACTCAATGATTGAGAAAGGCACCCTGAAAAAGAGCCCAATTAAAGGCATGGTTGCTGCTGTGTCGGTGGGTATCTATAAAGGCGAAGCCATTTGCGATCTTGAGTATCTTGAAGATTCAGCGGCTGAAACCGATATGAACGTGGTCATGACCGAAGAAGGTAAGATGATCGAGATTCAAGGGACAGCAGAAGGCGAGGCGTTTAGCCACGAAGAATTACTGGCCATGCTGGCTCTGGCGAAAGACGGCATTGCCGATATCGTCACAATGCAGAAACAGGCATTGGAAAGTTAATTATTAGGCGACTCGATTGAGTCGCTTTTTTTTGTCTGCATTTTGTTGAATGGTGTCCTTTTGACTACATTCGATAGATGTAGCGTGTAATACGTATCACCTATTTATCAATATTAAGGAATTACAATGAAAGCATATCAGCGTCAGTTCATCGAATTTGCCCTAGAAAAAGGTGTGTTGAAGTTTGGTGAGTTCACTCTGAAATCTGGCCGTGTTAGCCCGTATTTTTTTAATGCTGGTTTGTTTAATACTGGTCGTGATTTAGCGCGCCTAGGCCGTTTTTACGCTGAAGCTTTGGTTGATGCGGGTATCGATTACGATGTGCTATTTGGCCCAGCGTATAAAGGTATTCCAATTGCGACAACAACAGCGGTTGCACTGGCTGATCACCACGATATCGATACGCCATATTGCTTCAACCGTAAAGAAGCGAAGACACATGGTGAAGGTGGTAGCTTAGTGGGTAGCGATCTTGAAGGCCGTATCATGTTGGTTGATGATGTGATTACGGCAGGCACTGCAATTCGCGAATCAATGGAAATTATTAAAGCGAACGGTGCTGATCTTGCTGGCGTGTTAGTGGCCATTGACCGTCAAGAGAAAGGCAAAGGCGAGCTATCTGCAATTCAAGAAGTTGAGCGTGATTTTGGTTGCGCAGTTATTTCTATTGTATCACTGGGTGATGTTGTGACGTATTTGTCTGAACAAGACGGCATGGGGGAACACTTAGCAGCCGTGAAGTCGTACCGTGCTGAGTACGGTGTATAAGTTTGCACTTATCTAAACGCTAGAAATACAAAAGGCTTGCCAGTGTGCAAGCCTTCTTTTTATCTTATGTTACGTAATGATTTAACCTAGCTGAGCACTTAATAGTTGCCAGTAGTTATCAAAGTTTTCGGTAGGTTTATATTTGAAGTTAGAACGCACATAGCGGTTCAAACTGCCTTCAACCTGACCAAGCAATTGTGCCGCAAGTACGCTTTCATCAACCGGAAAGCCTTTCCCTTCCCGTAATTTTCGCTCACGTAATACCTGACGAATTTGGGTTTCAATGCGTTCAAACAGCTGATTAATACGCGATTGTAGACGGTCTTGTTCAAACATCAGAGCATGACCTGTCATGATGCGTGTTAAGCCTGGGTTACGTTCTGCAAAGACCAGAATAAGCTGAAGCACCATGCGTAGACGGTTCATGGTATCTTTTTCATCATCAAGGATACGGTTGATACGGGTAGAAATTGAATCTTCAATAAACTCAATCAAGCCTTCAAACATACGGGCTTTACTCGGGAAGTGACGGTACAGTGCCGCCTCTGAAACACCGACTTGTGCCGCCAGTTTTGCTGTTGTAATACGTTGGCTGCCCTGAGTTGATTCAAGCATTTGTGCTAATGCTTGAAGGATCTCTTCGCGGCGATTGTTTTTTTTGTTGCCAGCCATGAATAACCGTTCCTTTTCAAAAATGACTGCATATAGCTGCAGTTTGAAACCCGTCTATCTTAGCGATGCCGTTGCGTTGTGAAAAGCGCAAGCTGTCGATACTGATCTATTTATCGACAAAAAAAGCGTAAGCTTAAGGCTTACGCTTTATATTTGATCAATTTCGTTTAATTACTAGTCAGATTAAGGTGTTGCCAATACCATTTTGAGTGTGTGTATCTTTTGCTTTCTCTTAACGCTGACCAGAATGACCAAAACCACCGTCACCGCGTTCCGTTGCATCGAAATCAGTCACGATATTAAATTCGGCTTGTACTACAGGTAAAAATACCAGTTGTGCGATACGATCGCCTGGTTCAATGGTGAACGTTGTTTGTCCACGGTTCCATACCGACACCATAAGCTGACCTTGATAGTCAGAGTCAATCAGACCGACTAAGTTCCCTAACACGATACCATGCTTATGACCGAGCCCTGAGCGCGGTAGAATTGTGGCGGCAAGGCTGTTATCGGCAATATGAATAGCCAAACCTGTTGGGACTAAATGGGTTTGGCCGGGTTCGACAATTAATGCGTTATCTAAACAAGCACGCAAGTCTAACCCTGCAGAGCCGGTAGTGGCATAAGCGGGTAGTGGAAATTCGCTACCTACACGTGCGTCGAGAATTTTAAGATCAACTTTCTTCATGCTTATTCTCTTTGTAAAGTGCGAAAATTTCTGTGATTAGCTGTTGTCCCAGTGCATTTTTTGATGATAACGGCAGGGCTTTATTGCCGTTTGACCAGAATAAATGCAGTGCATTATGGTCACTGTTAAACCCTTGCCCTGACTGGGATACATCATTGGCGCAGATTAAATCTAAATGCTTGCGAGCCAGTTTGCTGCGGGCATATTGTTCTACGTCTTGTGTTTCTGCGGCAAACCCAACAGTAAAGGGACGTTGCACTGACAGAGCGGCAACGTTTGCGACGATATCTGGGTTTTTCACCAGCCTCAGTACCATCTCGTCTTCATCTGATTTTTTCTTCATCTTGTGCTCTGCAACGGCTGCCGGACGGAAATCAGCCACCGCGGCGCAGGCAATGAAAATGTCGTGCTCAGTCGCCTGTGCGATTGCTGCCTGATGCATCTGTTCAGCACTTGCCACATCAATGCGGTTCACTCCAGCTGGCGTTGCAAGGCTCACAGGACCACTGATGAGCGTAACGTTTGCACCGCGTTTAGCGGCGGCTTCAGCGATCGCGAACCCCATTTTTCCAGAACTACGATTGGTAAGGTAGCGAACAGGATCAATGGCTTCTTGGGTTGGACCAGCAGTAATAACAACACTGAGGTTGGTTAGATCGGCGGGTTGAAAGAAATCTTCCGCTAAGTGTACCAATTGCATTGGCTCTAACATACGACCTGGCCCTACATCGCCACAAGCTTGCTCACCACTGGCTGGTCCCCAAATATGGAAGCCACGGCGTTGCAGTGTCGCAATGTTTTCCTGTGTCGCGACATTGAGGTACATCTGTTGATTCATTGCGGGTGATACGGCAATGGGGGAGTCTGTTGCCAAGCATAATGTACTGAGTAGATCATTCCCCATGCCCGCACTGATTCGGGCGATAAGATCAGCGGTGGCAGGGGCTAATAAAATTAAGTCAGCCCATTTTGCGAGCTCGATATGCCCCATCGACATTTCAGCAGCAGGATCTAATAAGCTGTCTGATACGGGCCTACCAGACACGGCCTGCATTGTTAGTGGTGTAATGAATTCTTTTGCCGCTTTGGTCATTACTATCTGTACTTCGGCGCCGCGCTCGATTAAGCGACGTGTCAAATCTGCACATTTATAAGCGGCAATACCGCCGCTAATACCAAGAAGTATTTTCTTTCCTGCCAGTGTTTGCATTGTTTTACCCAAATCCATATTGCGTCTAAATCAACGCGATCCAAACCTAAAAACCTTGCCTTAATACCAAATACGATATCACTAAAGGGCTATGGATTCATCGGGAACACGTTTCTAACCATTAGTGTGAAGGCATAGGGAAAGGGTGCTGCCCATAATGTAAGCCTCGATAGAAAGTGCGAAGGCATTCCCATAACCAACAAGATAAATTGAACAAGCAGAGAAAACCCCCTCATTTTAAAGGGCAACCATAAAGGGGAATGTATGTCATTAAAGCTATTACCTGAAGAATCTCGTCCACGGGAAAAGCTGCTAACACGTGGTGCAAAAGCATTATCCGATGCGGAATTATTAGCGATATTTTTACGAACTGGCATTAAAGGGATGAATGCGGTTGAGCTTGCAACCCACTTATTGGCAGAGTTTGGCTCGCTTAGGGCTTTATTTGCCGCCGATCAAACACTATTTTGTTTGCATAAAGGGTTGGGGCCAGCCAAATATGCTCAACTGCAAGCCATAATAGAAATGAGCCAGCGGCATTTGGAAGAAACATTAAAGGAAGGAGATGTGCTGACCAGCCCCCAGCATACTCGACATTATTTGAGCCAATTATTACGCGATCGGCAACGTGAAGTTTTTTATGTTTTGTTTCTTGATAATCAACATCGGGTGATTGCTGGAGAAGTTTTATTTGAGGGAACAATAAATTCTGCAGCGGTTTATCCAAGAGAAATTGTAAAAAGATCGTTGGAATTTAATGCAGCCGCTCTTATTTTAGCGCATAATCACCCGTCAGGCGTAGCTGAACCTAGTCAGTCAGACCTCCGAATTACACGAACAATCAGCGATGCGCTGGCTTTAGTCGATATTCGTGTACTAGATCATTTTATTGTAGGTGACGGAGATATTGTCTCTTTTTCCGAGCAGGGTTGGCTATAAAATAAGCTAATTTTGACAAAAAACATGAGAAAGGGTCGCTCGGGACTTGAGCAACTGGTTCTGACTTAGTATAATGCGCGACCTTTGATAGCTATGATTATATGTGAAAAGCTTTTTCGCATTGAATTAATCATAGTAGATATCGAGCTGAAACGATTTGGAGAAGACAGTAATGTCCCGAGTATGCCAAGTAACTGGCAAGCGTCCTGTAACGGGTAACAACCGTTCACACGCACGTAATGCCACCAAGCGTCGTTTTCTGCCGAACCTGCAAACTCATCGTTTCTGGGTAGAAAGCGAAAAACGCTTCGTTAAACTACGTCTTACCGCTAAAGGTATGCGTATCATCGACAAGAAAGGTATTGATATCGTTCTTGCAGAGATGCGTGTCCGCGGCGAGAACGTTTAAGAGGAATTTGAACAATGGCTAAAGGCATTCGTGAGAAGATCCGTCTAGTATCATCAGCTGGTACAGGCCACTTCTACACTACAGATAAGAACAAGCGTAACATGCCAGGCAAATTTGAGATCAAGAAATTTGATCCAGTAGTTCGCCAGCACGTTATGTACAAAGAAGCTAAAATCAAGTAATTGATTTGTAGTACTTTGATAAAAACCCAGTTTAGACTGGGTTTTTTTATACCTAAAATTTGCCGCCAATATTACCTACCAATATTATTAATTTCCTCGCGAGATTGACCTTATTCCTTTAGTGTTATAATTCAAGTCGTTATTACGGCAAGACATACGCAAGGAAAAGCCCAATGAGATTGTCACGACGTGGCTGGAATAATGTCATCATCATCGCGGTTGTTATCTTCATCGCCATGATGCAACTGCCCGATCTAATTAAAGCCCGCTTAGCATCGTCTGATATAGCGTCATCTGATGAAGTAGCGTCGCCCATTTTGCATTCTTTATTACCCGCTAAAGCGACTATTTCTCAGTTAGTCTTACCTCATCATCAAATTATGAAGAAAGAGGGGATTTGGGTATCAGAGCCGAGTATTAATACAGAGCCTCAAGTATGGATTGAACATTGGGAATCTATTGCTGGTACGCCAGTGAATGATGACATGATGGTGCAGTTAAAAAGCCAGCTCACATCCCCCCGTACGGTTGAAATCTGGTTGCAATCAGCAGAAGAGCCGATACGGGTGACGGTATATCAACAGCCTCAGTTCTGGTTGTTAAAAAGCTGGCAAGGTAGTTGGATCGCTATATCTGTAGAGGAAGCTTACCTCTTTCCTCTTTAATGTGATGTCAATGTTCATGAAGTTAGCAATGCTCATGAAGATATCGACGTTCATAAAGGTGCCAGCCTCCGCTCACAATAGACGAGAGACATAATGCCTGAATTACCCGAAGTTGAAGTAAGCCGAATGGGGATCACTCCGCATGTGGTTGGTCAAATCGTGACTAAAATTATTGTCCGGAATCCTAAATTACGCTGGCCCATCCCTGAGGAAATTCAGCAAATAGAAGGGCAGGTGATTCGAAAGGTGACTCGTCGAGCTAAATATCTACTGCTACATACCGATGTGGGGTATGCCATTGTGCACCTAGGTATGTCGGGGAGTTTGAGAATTTTACCTGCCTCCATTCCGCCAGAAAAGCATGACCATGTTGATTTAGTACTATCGAGTGGTGAGGTACTGCGTTATAACGACCCTCGTCGCTTTGGAGCGTGGTTATGGGAATTGCCTGACCTAGACCATAAAGTATTGAGTCAACTTGGCCCTGAGCCGCTTAGCGATGATTTTACCGCTGAATACTTACAAGATAGGGCGAAGGGTAAGCGCACGGCAATAAAACAGTTCATCATGGATAATAAAGTGGTGGTGGGAGTCGGGAATATTTACGCGAATGAGTCGCTATTTAGTGCAGGTATTCATCCGAAACGCGCTGCGGGTGAAATATCGGCCAAAAAAATTGCGCTATTTGTTGATGAAATCAAATCGGTGCTCGCGTTTGCGATCGAGCAAGGCGGAACGACGTTGAAAGATTTCAAAAATGCAGATGGTAAACCCGGTTACTTTGCTCAAGAACTGCAAGTCTACGGTAAAGGCGGAAAGCCCTGCCCACGCTGTGATAATCCGTTGAGTGAAATGAAAATTGGTCAGCGAGCCAGTGTGTTTTGCAGTGAGTGCCAGAAGTAGGCTCAATTAGGTTTAACCTGGGCCTCAACATTATTGATGGTATTTATCGGAAGATGCCATACCGCACAAGCACGTGCAGTGCTATGATCCACTCATTGTTGAATTCGTAACAGTTAGATTTCTGTTTGGGTAAGAAGCGTTTATATGAAATATTTAGTAACTGGTGCTGCAGGTTTTATTGGTAGTGCTGTCTCTGAGCGCCTTTGCGCCCAAGGTCATGAAGTCATTGGTATCGATAATCTGAATGATTACTACGATGTCTCATTAAAACACGCGCGGCTCGAACGTGCGGAGCATGACAAATTTACGTTTGTAGAATTAGATCTGGCTGATCGCGACGGTATGGCTGCGTTATTTGCTGATCAGCAGTTTGATCGTGTTATTCATTTGGCGGCGCAAGCAGGCGTGCGTTATTCAATTGATAACCCAATGGCTTACGCTGATAGTAACCTTGTTGGGCACCTCGCTATTCTTGAAGGCTGCCGTCATAACAAGGTGAAGCACCTAGTGTATGCTTCATCGAGTTCGGTTTACGGCCTGAACCAAAAAATGCCATTTAATACCAGTGATAGCGTCGATCACCCGATTTCTCTCTATGCTGCGACAAAAAAATCGAATGAGCTGATGGCACACACGTATTCACATTTATACGATGTTCCAACCACTGGGCTGCGTTTCTTTACTGTTTATGGTCCGTGGGGGCGTCCTGATATGGCGCTGTTTAAGTTCACCAAAGCGATTGTCGGTGGCGAGACAATTGATGTGTACAACAACGGTGATATGCGCCGTGATTTTACCTATATCGATGATATTGTCGAAGGTGTAATGCGCATTCAAGATGTGATCCCACAGAAGAACCCAGATTGGACCGTTGAAGCTGGCTCGCCAGCAACAAGTTCTGCACCTTATAAAGTGTATAACATTGGTCATGGTAGCCCTGTAAAGCTCATGGATTATATTGAAGCGCTTGAAGATGCACTAGGTATTGAAGCGAAGAAAAACTTCATGCCAATGCAGCCTGGAGATGTATACGCGACCTATGCTGATACTGAAGACCTGTTTAAGGCGATCAATTATCAGCCGGCAGTGAAAGTGAAAGAGGGCGTGAAAGCGTTCGTTGATTGGTATCGCGCATTCTATAAATGCTAATTAGCTAGATTATATGCAGATACAAAAAAGGAGCCTTGGGCTCCTTTTTTAATTGGGGTCATTTTGAATTACTTAGTATGTAACTTCGCATTAAGTGCACCGGTAATTCGCAAATCAACAAACTGACTAACATCGCCTTTATGTAACGCGACTTCTTTAACGATGGTTGACGAAATAAACGAATTTTCTTCTGAAGGCGTTAAAAAGACGGTTTCTAGCTCTGGCATTAAACGGCGGTTCATATTGGCGAGCTGGAATTCATATTCAAAGTCAGATACTGCACGTAGCCCACGCACCAATATGTTTGCATTCGATTCTTTCGCAAAATCAACAAGTAGACCCGAGAAGCCAACAATTTCGACATTTGGTAAGTGTTTGGTGATGGCCTGCGTTAGCGCAACACGTTCTGGCAAATCAAATAAGGGCTTCTTACTAGGGCTTGCAGCAATACCAACAACAACATGGTCGAACATTGCAGCAGCACGCTCAATCAAATCGAGGTGACCATTAGTGATTGGATCAAAGGTACCAGGGTAAATTACACGTGTTGTCATTTTCATCTTCCAGTTAATAAAGTTTGTTAACGTTGGTTTGCAGTCGAGAGTATGCCAGCTAGGATATTTTTAACGTGCTCGACACTAATGTCTTGCATTAAATCCGTTCCCTTTACGCGAGTACCCCAAGGTAAGTCATTAACTGGTTTACCTTGCTGCTCTTCAACATGTTGCTCGTAAACGCTCGCGACAATATCAAGACTATTGTAAGGCCCCGTTCTTTTAGGGTTACTGTGAGCATATAGACCGATCACTGGCGTACCCTGTGTTGTTGCGAGATGTGCAGGCCCCGTATCCGGTGCCAAAACAACATCAGCTTGCCCTAATAGCGCCGTTAATTGTTTTAGGTTTGTTTGGCCAATTAGGTTTACGACGGGGTATTGGCAATGTTGCTCAATGCTTTTGCCTAGATTTATTTCTCTAGGGGCAGGAGAGCCGCACAACAGCACTTGCATCCCTTGCTGGTTGGCATAGTCTGCGATTTCGGCGTAGCGTTCTGTAAGCCAATTACGCTCATCTTTACTTGCGGCAGGAGAAATGAGTAAGGTCTTTTTATCTGCCGTATAATGTTTGGCAAATTGAATATCTTCACCTGTAAGAGGGATATTCCAACTTGGTGTGGTAAACGGCACACCAATATAACGTGCAAAATCGGCAAAGTTATCTAAAACATGAAATGAGTCAGTATTAGGAAGATGCTTATTGGTGAAAAGCCATTGGCCTTCTTTTGTACGATTGCGGCTAAAACCGACACGGTACTTCGCTTTTATACCTAAAGATAATGCACTGGCGCGTATCGCAGCTTGCATATGCAGTAATGCATCGAACTTTTGTCCTTTTAATGCACTCCATACTGCCTGCATGCCTTTTAACCCCGCTTTCTTATCGAAGGTAACAACATTGATGCCGGGTAAATTACCAATGAGTTGAGTTTCTATTTTTCCAGTGACCCATGTGATGTCCGTGTCTGGCCAGTGCTGTTGGATGGCTTGCACAACAGCAATAGCATGGCAAACATCTCCGATCGCAGATAGTCGTAGAATACATAGCGATTTTGGAGGAGAAGAAAATAGTGCCATGGCTGATACTCAAGAATAAATTGAAGAAGTAATTATGCAGTTCATTCAGGGGATTGTAAAATGATGGCGCCTAATCTATCAGGAGTTTCACCGTGGAAGAATTGTGTTTTGATAACCAGCGCATTTGGTTTGATCCGAACTTATTACAAGAAGACCCGAAAGCATGTTTTGATGCATCTTTTTGGCAGCAGCAAGGAAAAGTGATTGGGTCAGCGCAAGGGCGCGGTACAACGTGGTTTGTTCAAGGTGAGACGTTACCGATGGCATTGCGGCATTATCGCCGTGGTGGGTTATTCGGTAAATTGGTTGAAGATGCCTATGTGTTCACGGGGTGGGAAAAAACCCGCTGTGCTGAAGAGGTGGCGTTACTGTCGACACTTGCCGCTGGGGGGGTGAATGTGCCTCGCCCGGTAGCTGCACGAGCAACACGTCATGGTCTGGTATATCGAGCCGATTTACTGGTCGAAAAGATTGATAGTGCTAAGGATTTAGTGGCTTTGTTACAACAAGCAATGCTACCTGATCATGTGTGGTGTGCCATTGGGCGCACGGTTCGTAAGATGCATGATTTACAGGTGTGCCATACCGATCTTAACGCGCACAATATTTTAGTGGATAGCCGTGAATTGGTGTGGCTGATTGATTTTGATAAATGCTATACGCAAGAGGGCGAAGCGTGGAAGGCGAAGAATTTGTCACGCTTATATCGCTCTTTCATCAAAGAGCAAGGCAAGCGTAACATTCATTTCTCTGCCGCAAGCTGGCAAGTGCTGTGTCAGGGTTATGAGATGTGTGAGCCTGATAGCTGAGCCACAACAGCAGACACTGTTTTATTTACAGCACCTTGGTTTTGTTTGACCACGGTCAAGGCTGCTTTCCCCATTGCCGCTTTTTGCTCGGGGTGAGCGAATAACTGAATAAGCTGTTGCGCTAGCATTTGGCTATCATCACATACCCACACCGCTTCCGCTTGGCGAAGTTGCTCCGTTATGTCGGTAAAATTGTAATAACTTGGCCCGGTAATGGCGGGTTTACTTAAAGCCGCTGGCTCCAACAAATTGTGACCCCCTACAGCGTTGCCGATCAAGCTTCCGCCCATAAATGTAATGTCGGCAGCCCCCAACATAATGAGCATCTCTCCCATCGTATCAGCCAAATACACCTGTGTGCCTGCGGTGATAGGTTGAGTTTGTGTACGACGAACACACTCAAAGCCGGCTTGGATACACAATTGCTCCACGTCGTTAAAACGTTCTGGATGGCGAGGTACCAAGATTAGTAGGCTATCTGGTTTGGTATTGAGTACTGCTTGAAAAGCCGCTAAAACGTGCTCATCTTCCCCTTTGTGGGTGCTGGCAGCAACCCACACTGGTCGCTGAATACCAATCGTTTTTCGTAAAATATTAGCTTGTTGCACTATGGTATCAGCGATCTCAATGTCGTACTTTATTGAGCCAGTTACAGAGATGCGTTCTGCTGGCAGCCCTAATTGTTTGAAGCGTTCAGCATCATCGGAATGAAGACACAATACATGGTCGAGGTGCTTAGCCAGTAAATTAAACACAGATTGGAATTGCTGGTAGCGTGCAGCGGAGCGGGCTGATAAGCGGGCGTTCATTACCATTACTGGTATCTTGTTATTATGTACTGTCGCGAGGGTGTTGGGCCACAGCTCCGTTTCCATGATTAACAGGGCTGAGGGTTGAATGTTTTTTAGAAAGCTTCGTACACACCATGCGAAATCTAACGGCATGTAACGGTGTTCTACCAAGTCCCCTAATTTTGAAACTTGTTCTGCACCTGTGCTGGTGGTCGTGGTGACCACGATCGTTGTCTCTGGATATTGTTTTTTCAATGCTTTAATCACAGGTACGACAGCAATTGATTCTCCTACGGAGACCGCATGAATCCAAATTGGTGATTGAACTGTTTTGGCTGTTAATGGTGGAGTAAAGCCAAAATGTTCTTTCCAGCGTGAGCCAAAGGTAGGCTTTCCTTCTTTTTTTTTGTATAAACCAAAAAGGAGAAATGGCGAAGCCAAGGTAAGTAATAAGGTATATAAGCAACGAATGAACACACGATTACCTAAGCGTGATGAGTAGGAATCGACGATTGTAAACGAGAACCTTAAATGACTGATAGTCTATTGTTGAAGGTGTGATGACCTTGATAAGTTTTTTTCTGATAACTGGCTAGTAATGCGCTAAAATTGTGAACTGGAATTTTATTGTTAAGGTTTTTAAGGAATGCAATCATCCACAGCAGTTGGTTCGGCTGACGGCGGAATATATCGATTTCTGCTTTATGTCGAGCAAAATTACTCTTTTGCTATCCTTCGTCCTTTTCAAGCTGCTGCTATTGCTGCTGGTCATCAAGTGCAATGGTTATTGGTGGGTGATGATGTATCGGCATCTTTTTTGGCTTCGAATGAAACACGCTGTGCATCAGTGAAAGCGGCGGTTGACTACCAACCACATGCGGTATTTGTACCGGGTGATCGCGTGCCTTCTTTTATTCCTGGATTAAAAGTTGAAGTCTTTCATGGGCTAAATGAAAGTAAGCGGGGTAATGAATACCCAGAGCGCGGTATGTTTGATCTGTTTTGTACTGAAGGTCATGGGCGTACCAAGATGCTGCAACCTCTCGCCGAAGAACGTGGTTATTTTCAGGTGAAAGAAACGGGATGGATAAAACTCGATAATTTATTTAATTTTAAGCAATCCCCGTCATTCCCACGCCCTCAGATTCTGTTTGCTTCAACATTTACCCCAAGCTTGTCGTGTGCAGCTTCTGTGTATGATGAAATTAAAGCACTCAGCCGAGATAAACGCTGGCACTGGCTTGTGACTTTACATCCCAAAATCGACCCGCAAACAGCGGAGAAATACCGTCAGTTAGAGAGTGAGAATCTTACTTTTTTTGATAACGATAAAGTGATTGAATTATTACATCGTGCAGATGTAATGGTGTGTGATAACTCTTCAATTTTTCAAGAATTCTTATTGCTAAATAAGCCTGTAGTGACAGTGAATAACCGTGAACCACAAGCGTGTTTTATCAATATTACAACACCGGATGCATTAGCTGATGCTATAGAGCAAGCATTAGCGCCTAGTGATGAATTACTATCTGCGATTAAACAATATGGGCCTAATATTACGCCTTATTTAGATGGGCAATCTTCGCAACGTGTTTTAGCGGCGGTGACTGAGATGTTAGTTGCAAATTGGCAAAATAAAAAACCAGCAAACCTGTTTCGTAATTTAAAAATGCGCAAAAAAATGCATTACTGGAAGTGGTAGACACAATGAGAAAGCACACTTTATCCATCATCTTGATTACCAAAAATGAAGCTGACCGTGTTACGGCTTGCTTGCGTTCTATAGCTCCTATTGCCGATGAAATTATCGTGCTGGATAGTGGCTCTACAGATGAAACTGTAACAATCTGCCAAGAATATACCGATAATATATCAATTACCGATTGGCCTGGATTTGGCAAGCAAAAACAGCGCGCGCTGGATAAAGCCACATGTGATTGGGTGCTATCGATTGATGCCGATGAAGCGTTAGATACTAAAATGCAACAAGCAGTGATCCAATTATTAGAACAAGATGTTATTCAGCCAACAGCGTACAAATTACCGTGGGGTGTCACCCTTTATGGCAAGACCTTAAGATATGGGCGTAGTGCACGCTCGGTATTGCGTTTGTTTAAACGTGAAGGTGCGCGTTATACCTTGGATGAAGTGCATGAAACTGTTATCCCTGCTGAAGGGGAGACTGCAACGTTACCTGGCTTTTTATTGCATTATACTCACCGCGACTATGGACATGGCTTAGAGAAATCCTCGCAATATGCCTGGTTAGGGGCGCAAAAATATCACCGTAAAGGTAAGCGTTCGCATGGGTTAGGATTAGCTTTGCTAAGGGCTATTTGGACTTTTTTCCATATTTACATTTTACGCCGCGGCTTCATGGACGGCAGCGTTGGCTTCATCATGGCGATGACCTACGCCCAAGTGAACTTCAACAAGTATGTGGGTTTGTGGTTGTTAGAGAAAGGGCGTAGTTAAGCAACGTGGCGGTCGTCTGAACGGATATTATCGCCGCGCCTGATATCTATTTTGCACAAAAAATAGAGCTTGTGTCCCTAAATTAAAGGTGACGTTGCGTATTTTATATCCAATGCACATCAGGCGTGTGAAAAGGCTCTTTTTTTGGTTTCTTTTACGATCACCAATAATGGAAATATCAGTACCAGTCGTGACAAAAAAGGGCTCTAAGCTAAATATGGGCTGTTGGTGAACCCAGACATTGCGAATAAATACATCAACAGGAAAGGCAAGTTTATTGCTTTTTGCAAGCAGTTTTCTCGCTGCAACGGGTGATATTGCATAACAGGTTGCACACTGTGGCACTTTTAGGTAATTAAAAACCGTCATGCCATTTTGTGCTTTAACTTGATACTGCGGCTTTATATTCCCGTCTTCTAATCGAATGAAATGAAAGTCGTTAATTACTTTTTGGCATTCATCGAGCGCCTGATGTACTCCCTGTTTTAGCCTAAAATCATCCTCGAAAACAAGGATCGGTTCATTAAGCTCGACACACTTTTGCCATGCTAGCATGTGACTGGCGTAGCAGCCGAGCTCACCCATTGCAGCTTTTCTTCCGTAGTTATAAATGAAGGCTTGTTCATCATATTGAGCAAGTAGAATGGGATCTTTTTTTCGACCATCAATACCATCTATAAATTCAAAATCCAACTGGTATTCATTCAGTAACGACGAAACATTCTTTCGTCGCTCAGTGCTATCTAATAGGCTTAATACAAAGATTCTCATGCTAATCCCTTGAAAATTAATTCATTAAGCTAATCGCTAGCTAGCAAAGTTGAAAAGAAAGCAATGTGTTTTTCAACAGTTTGTGTTGCATTGAATTCTTTATTGAGTTTTTTCTTTGCCGCAAGGCTGAATGTGTGAATTTTATCTTTATCGTTGATCAGTTTATTCATCGCTTCGGCAAAGGCTAACGCATTCCCTGTTGGAACTACGTAACCGGAGACGCCATCATCGACCAGTTCAGGGGATCCCCCTGTTGTAGTAACCACTGATGTTGTGCCATTTGCCATTGCCTCGATGATTGTGCGGGGCAAGCCTTCGCCACTGATCGATGGTTGCACCTGGAAATCTGCCATAGCCATGATGGAAGGAACGTCTTGGCGGTGACCAACGACATGGATACGCGAAGACATCGGGCTTTGTTTTATTTCATCGAGATGGGGCTCAAAACCACTGCCAATTAATAGCAAATGAAAATTCGGGTTATTAATGTGGTGAGTGGCTTCAATGAGAACAGAAATACCTTTGCTTGGACGAACATGCGCGGCACATACTGCGATAATGCTATCTTCACTTAAACCAAAGTCTTCACGTTTAGTTGGTTCTACCTTATACCAATCAAGCTGATGTCCTTTATATATTGTGGCTACGCTTTCCTTAAGTTGCCATACACGGTGACGAACATCATCACGAACAGCATTAGATACACAGACAATACCGCTTACTTTTGGGTGAAGATGAGTTAAGTAGGCACTTGGATCATGACGATATAACCCTCCCGTTGTACCTCGATAGGTGACCATTTTTGCTTTGGTGCCTATGCAGGCAAAAGCTGCATTTGGGATGGTTTTAGAATTGAAGCCATAGCAAATATCATAATCCCCGTCTTTTAATTCACGATGGATCGTTTTGATTGTAGTAGGGCAAATTTTCTTTGTAGGATAGCAATCAATGACTTTTACACCATTATCACGAAAGCGTGCAACATAATCTGCATCACCTTGGGTCACGACGGTAACTTGATGCCCTTGTTTGACCATTTCAATGAACATCTCTGCCTCAGGGCGAACGCTGTTCCAGGCGTGTTTATAAGAGCTAGCAATAAGTATTTTCATCGCATTACTTCACTTTATGATTAATTTTATATTTGAAGTTATGGGTTTCACGACGAAATAGTTCTTTAATGCTGAACCATTCTCGCTTCACTCGAGAGAAGAAACTTCGAGGAGATTTTTTACCATAGCCGATTTCAGAATCGAAAATAGGATCATTGGTCAGACAGGCTGGTGAGGTGCCAAAACATTCTACTTCGTTTACCCAAAAACGATCCATATAAATATCGACAGCCATGTACCAACGTTGAGAGTACATAATGAGTTTACGTGCTGCTTCTGGAGTTAAAAGGTACCCAGTTGTGCTCATATGACCTTTGTTAAATTTACAAATATTTAAAGAGTCAAATTGCTCTTTAGGGGAGAAGCAAAAATTTTTCCTTTTATTATCAAAAAGCCTAACACACTTATATTTAGCTGCTATTTTAGTGCGGTGTTTAATAAAATCTAAGAATGGAACAGGATCAATTAATGCGTCATCTTCAATTATGATAATAGGGGCATTTATTCTCACGCATTCCTCCCACAATAAGAAGTGACTAGCATAACAACCTAGTTGACCTTTACTGAGTGATTTTCCTCTATATTGCTGACTTAATTTGTCATCATACATATCAAATAGAGGGTGGGGATCTTTACGACCATCAATGGCGGAGAATATCGTGTATGGCAATGACATATTATCTAATTGTTTAGTAATATTGACTTTTCGATCTAATGACGATGCCAAGTTTATTATATAAATGTTGCAGGTCATCCTACAAGCCCTTCTTTGGGTTGTTGTAGTTTATCAAACCACAAATGAGTAATAAGTACGTTGATAGCGTTTGTCCATGGTTGAATGGCACATCAGTCAATGCAGCGATAGCAAACAAGCCAACGATACCAATTATTTTGTATTTTCTATCCGTGGAAACGTATTTTACTTGTGTTATCGGAACAATAAGCAATGCTAAAAACAATAATAAACCAATCCCCCCAGTTTTAATAAAGTTGTCTAAATATTGGTTATGGTAATGTGCAGGTTTAAAAGAAAATAACCTTTCAGAAACAAGTCCTTGGCTGTAAAGCTTGTCAAATCGTAGTGCGTGTTTATCCCCCAAACCTAAGATGTAATTATCCTTAAGCATGTCAGGTGCTAGTTTCCACATTTGAAAACGAAAGCCAATTGAGGTGTCTAAGTTGCCCGATGTGATTGCATTTATCTCGGCTTGTGTTTGTACGATACGTTGTTCTATTTGTGGCTTAACTATGAAACCAATACTTAGAAGCGCGGCAAGCCCAATAGTGGTATATTTCCAGTTGATACCTTTATTCTTGATTTTGAGCAAAAGAATAATGATTGCAGCTATGGTAAAACCCAGCCAAATACCACGTGTATCTGTGAATATGATTGCCGTGAGGCTAAATATAAGTGCTAAGGCTGCTTGTAATTTTACATTCAATGATGCCGTTCTTGATAATTGCGCAATAGCGAGTACACCAAATACAGCACACATGGTTGCGAAGGGAATTGCATTGATCGGCCACTCAGCGCGATCAATATTAATATATAAACTATAGTAACAAGCATAGGCTAGGCATAAAGATGAGGCTAAAAGTGTTAACCCTAATAAGATTTTTTGGGTTAATAGCTCTCTTGGAAAACAAATTAAAAACAAGGATGCACCAATCAAGGCGCGAATTTCTCGTGAGCTACCACCGTGGTAAAAGTAAGAAAATAATGCATACCCAGTAATTACCAGTAGTAGCCATAAGGTTTTGTCATTTTTTAGGTTTTCTTTAATCGGAACCAATCCTCGATGAAGCAGGGTGGCGGCGATGGCAATGATCATCATGACGATCATAGTTTTGTCGCTATTACGCAGCACTAATAACCCGGTAAAAAGCCAGACATAGGGTAATAACATCAGAAATTTAAAAATATTTTCTTTATTCATTTTAGTTGTTGTTCTGGTATGGATTCGTCCCGCCTTCAGGGCGAGTTTTTAATAAACGCAAAATCCACATATATTGTTCTGGACGTTCCGTAACGTATTGTTCGATGCATTGATTCATCATACGAGCATCGGTTTCTTCACTGCCAGTCGGGAATGGTAATGCAGGGTAAAAATCGAGTTCGTATTTTCCGGTCTCACTGTTGTACATAGAAAACAGAGGGACAATCTTGGCACGGCTCAGTTTTGACAAACGCCCTAAGCCAGCCATTGTGGCTTTAGTCGTACCAAAGAAATCAACAAATACGCTGTGTTCTGGGCCTAAATCTTCGTCGGGCAGGTAATAACCTAGGTAGCCTTCGCGAATAGATTTAATGAAAGGTTTGATACCTCCATCACGTTCATAGATTCGGCCACCGTATTGCACTCGCTGTTTGTGCATTAGCCAATCAGATACCTGGTTTTTTTGTTTCTTGGCCATCGCTGAAACAGGAAGTCCACGAGACGCAAGCAGTACAGCGGGAATATCAATAGCCCAAGTGTGAGGAACCAATAAAATGACACTTTGGTTTTGATCTGTCAGTGATGTTAAATGTTCTTCGCCACGAACCACCGTATTGTTTTCTAGCCATTGTTTGTTACGAACAGATAACGAGGCAAACCCCATTAGAAAGGTGCCCGCTGTAATCGTGCTTTGTCGCAACATCTCTTCGCGCTCCTCGTGTGTTTTTTCTGGAAAACACATCTCTAGGTTAACGCGAGCACGGCGGTTTGATTTATTTTTTAACTTAATAGATTGATTGGCAAACAGAGTGGCAATAGCACGTCTGAAAGTGTGTGGTAGCAGGCAAAGCAGTGACGCTAGTATTACGGCTAGCCAAGTACCCCAATATTTGGGGTGTAAAAATCCCCATTTGAATTCAGGGTTATAAGCTTGTTTATCGTAGTGATCTTTCATTGAGCTTCTTCGCGATCTATTTATTCAATATAGCCATGTACTCAGCGACACCTTCGGCAACTGACTTAAATGGCGCATCATATCCAGCAGCACGTACTTTCGTGAGATCTGCTTGTGTATATTTTTGGTAGCGCCCTTCTAAATGTGCAGGGAAAGGGACGATTTCTACTTCGCCTTTTCCGTGGTGTTTGATGACTGCATCAGCAACGGCTTGGAATGATTCCGCATTACCGGTTCCGCAGTTAAAAATCCCCGAAACGCTATTTTTTAAGAACCATAGGTTCATTTTACAAACGTCGCCCACATAGACAAAATCTCGTTTGAAAATATTTGAACCTTCAAATAACTTGGGGTTTTTGCCTTCAGTAATTTGAGTGTGTAGGTGGAATGCGACAGAGGCCATGCTGCCTTTATGTTGTTCGCGAGGACCATACACGTTGAAGTAACGGAAACCTGTGATCTGGGACAGTTTCTCGCTACGTTCTTCGGCGTCTAACCAAATACGGCGGACATAGTTGTCGAATTGCTGCTTTGAATAACCGTAAACGTTGAGTGCGCCTTCATATTGCTTCTCTTCAATGAAATCATGGTCACGACCGCCATACGTGGCTGCTGAAGAGGCATATAAGAAGGGGATCTGGCGTTCTAAACAAAAATGCAGTAATTCTTTCGAATATTCATAGTTGTTTAGCATCATGTATTTGCCATCCCACTCTGTCGTCGCTGAACAAGCGCCTTCGTGGAAAATGGCTTCGATAGGTCCAAAGTCATCACCCGCCATGATTTGGGTGATAAAATCATCTCTATCCATATAATCGGCAATATCTAAATCAACAAGATTGGCGAATTTAGTGCCGTCTTTTAAGTGATCAACAACTAAAATGTCGTTATGACCTTGCTCATTTAAGGTTTTGACGATGTTACTGCCGATCATGCCGGCACCACCAGTTACAATAATCATGATCCATCCTGATATTGAATGCGTTGGTAACAGCGGGATGTCGCCACTGTTGTAAATATGCGTTATGACTTATGATAATATCATGTGATTGCTAATGGGCGAAAGAAGTGAGATCGAATGAAGACCCGCGATAGAATTATTCAGGCCGCCCTTGAACTCTTTAATGAGAGCGGTGAGCCCAATATAACAACGAACCACATTGCTGCTCATTTGAGCATTAGCCCTGGCAACCTATATTATCACTTCCGTAATAAGGAAGAGATTATACATTGTATTTTTGATGAGTACGCCCGAGATATAAGTACCCGTTTTCAGCCCCAAGCTGAATTTGATGCAACGGCTGAGAGCCTGTTGGTTTATCTTGATGCAGTGTTTATGTTGATGTGGCGTTATCGATTCTTTTACGCCAACTTACCCGATATTTTAAGCCGTGATCAAGCACTCCAATGTAAGTATTTGCAAGCACAAGAACAGCTGCATACCAACATAGTATTGTTGATGAATAGCTTTAAATCGAGTGAGCTGCTTGATCTTGATGACGGTGAGTTACTCAGTCTCGCGAATACCTTGAAATTGGTTGCTTCTAGTTGGATTTTTTACCAAACCACTCAAGTGCCCGGTGCTAAAATTACCAAAACCGTCATTTACCAAGGCGTGCTTCAGGTTTTGAGCATTGTTCGTCCGCTAACGACAGTGAAAGGTAGAGAAAGGGTTAAGCAACTTGAATTACATTACAGTGAGCAAGTACAACACGACCTAACCTAACACTTTATTCTGAGTCTTAAAGTAATGAATATGGGATGCATGCTTGTGTCCCATATTGATTTTGTTCGTTATGACAGTTCAAATCTCCGCAAACAGAGCCGACAGTGGTACCAAAGTAATATCTTCTTTCGTTAAGCCTGGCAGTAATTCATTTAGAGTGGACAGTGTAATTGGATGAGGGTGCCCAATTGCTATTGCATAGCCGTATTTCTTCGCCCGTTTTATTGCACTCGTTAACTGCTTTGTGACAAATTCTTTAGTTTGATAATGATCGAGAAAAATATGGCGGCGCAATGACAATACGTGATGGCTCCTGGCTTGTTGTTGTGCAATGGATTTAGCCGTAGTACGGCTGTCGAGATAATAAAGATTATGTTGTTTGAGTTCTGCCATTATCCAGCCCATCGCTTGTATATTTTGGCTGAGGGCGCTCCCCATGTGATTATTGATAGCAATCGCATCTGGGACTCGGGTTAGTGCTTGGCGTAAGGTGTGCTGTATGGTCTGTTGTGACATCGTCGAGGTTAGGGTGTTAACTTCGAGTGGGGCTAAATGTTCCGGCTCCATGGGCATATGAAGCAATGTCTCTCGGTGTTGTTTTTTTGCTTGTGCCGCGACAGTCAAATCAAACGGTGTATTTGGTAAAATGGAGATAGTGATTTCTGGGGGAAGTTTTGATAGTAATTCAGGCATGGCCTGATAGCCTAAATCATCGATAACAATCGCTAATTGAGCGGCGTGAATACTGATTGACGTTAACAGAAGTAGAATCAGTGATGCTGTTTTAACTACGTTCCTTTGCATTGTAGATTGTCTGATAGCCTTCTTCCTTGAAGTGAATATCGAAATCATGTCGGGCTGACTGTTAGCGTCTAGCCCGTTTTATATTATTTTTTTAGCCACGACTTAGGATTGGTAGGCGCCCCTTTACGGCGGATCTCAAAGTACAAGGCAGAGCGTTCTTGACCACCACTGTCACCAACAAGTGCAATCGGATCATTAGTGCGCACATTGTCGCCGACTTTTTTCAGCAGTGTTTGATTGTAACCATAGAAGCTCATGTCACCTTTACCGTGATCGATTACTATCATAAGCCCATAACCACGTAGCCAATCTGCAAACACCACTTTGCCAGAATAAATTGATTTCACTTGGCTACCTGATGATTGTGCGATAACCATCCCTTTCCAGCGCAGTTCACCTTGCTGAGTGGTGCCGTACGAATGCAATACAGAACCTTTGACGGGCCAAGGTAATTTTCTTTTGTGTCTAGCCAAACCATCCATCGGTGCTTTGTTTGCCGCTGCTTTAGCTGCTGCTTCGGCCGCAGCCTTCGCTTTTGCTATCTCGGTAATAAGGCGTTTTTCATTGCTTTGCAGTTCATTGAGATATTGATTACTTGAACTGATCTGCCCTTTAATACTCTTTAGGGTTTTTTTGCGTGTGGTTTGTTTTGATTCAAGTGTGTTTTTTTCTGTTTTTAACTGCGCCAATACGATTTGCTGCTGTTCACGCTGTTGTTTTAGTTGATGGTATTTAAGCTGTAATTCTGTATCGGTTGCCGCTAATTGGTTGAGTGCTTGGCTGCGCGCTTGACTTAAGCGCTCTGCATAGACAGTCATACGATCCAGTTCATTACTTTGTTCGCCACTCAATAAATTCGACAGTTGACTATTTTCACCTTGTCGATATTGCGCATTGAGTAGTTCCTTCAGCATTTCTTGCTGCCCTAGCTGCAATTGTTCAAGTTTCTTTTGCTCGCGTTCAAGCTGGGCTATAGAGGTTTTTAACGTAGAGAGCTTATTATCAGCCTGATGAATTTTTTTGGCTGTTTGTGAAATGCCAAGCTCTTGTTGTTTAAGTTCTTTCTGCAGTGCGTTGAATTTATTTTGACGGTTATCCAATTGATTTTGTTGGCGTGAGATTTCCTGTTTAACACCATCGAGTTGGTTTTGCCCTGAGGCTACGCTCGATGCTGAAAATGACAGGCATAAGAAAACGCCAGTGCATAATGCACTGGCGTGGATAGTTTGGTTGAGGTGTTTGATCATATCCCGCATGGGATTGATTATTTCAGATCAAACAGTACCTGACCAGTCATCTCTGCAGGGATTTCGATATCTGACAATGAAAGCATGGTTGGTGCTAGGTCAGAAAGCTTACCGTTATCTTTTAGAGTTAATGATTTATCACCAACATAAATCAGAGGAACAGGTAAGTTTGTGTGCGCAGTATGTACGCCACCTGTTTCTGGGTTGATCATCATTTCAGCATTACCGTGGTCTGCTGTGATCAATAGTTGACCATCGACAGATTTGATTGCTTCAACAACTTGACCAATACAACCGTCTAACGCTTCACAGGCTTGTACAGCAGCACCGTAAACACCAGTGTGACCAACCATGTCGCCGTTAGGGTAGTTACAGATGATCGTATCGAATTCACCGCTTTTAATGGCTGCAACTAACTTTTCTGTCAGTTCTGGTGCGCTCATTTCAGGCTGTAAGTCATACGTAGCAACTTTTGGAGATGCCACTAATGAACGAGATTCGCCGTCAAATTCGTCTTCTACGCCACCGTTAAAGAAAAAGGTTACGTGTGCGTATTTTTCGGTTTCAGAAATACGTAACTGTTTTTTCCCTTTCTTTGATAACCATTCGCCAAGAGTGTTTTCTAGGCTTGCTGGTGGGAAGGCTGCAGGTAACTTAATGTTTGCTGCGTATCGTGTAAGCATCACAAATTCAGCTAAAGCTGGCGTTTGTGTACGAACAAAACTGGTGAAGTCAGCTTCAAATGCACGCGTGATTTCACGCGCACGGTCTGCACGGTAGTTCATGAAAATAACTGCGTCACCATCAACCATTGCCGCAGATTCTTGACCTTCTGCACGAATCTCAGTGGCTTTTATGAACTCATCATTTTCATCACGAGCGTATGCATCAGTAAGGCCTTCAACTGCAGAATCAACCGTGAATTCCGCTTTAGCAGCAGAAAGTAGATTATAAGCGACTTCTACACGGTCCCAGTTGTTATCACGATCCATTGCGTAGTAACGACCAATCAACGATGCTGTACGGCCTTTGCCTAATTGTGCAAATAATGCATCGAAACGCTCTAAAGAGTTTTGTGCACTACGTGGTGGAGTATCACGGCCATCAAGGAAGCAGTGTAGATAAATCTTTTCTGCGCCACGTTTAGCTGCCATTTCAATTGCTGCTGCGATGTGATCTTCATGACTGTGAACGCCACCAGGAGACATTAATCCCATGATGTGAACGGCTTTACCTGCGTTAATCGCTTTATCCATTGCAGTTGTCAGTGCTTCATTTTCGAAGAAGTCACCATCTGCGATAGATTTAGTAATACGAGTCAGATCTTGGTAAACAACACGACCTGCACCAATGTTGGTATGGCCAACTTCAGAGTTACCCATTTGGCCATCAGGTAAACCCACATCAAGGCCTGATGCAGAAATTAGCGTGTTTGCTTCATTAGCAATCAAGCTGTCCATAACGGGTGTATTCGCGTTAGCGATTGCGTTATCTGAATTATCTTCGCGGTAACCCCAGCCATCTAGGATCACTAAAGCAAGTGGCTTTTTAGCAGACATTAACTGTCCCTCATAATTGATGAATTCTTATAAACATTGCCTTAAGCATCTGAAATGAAGATAGATGTTTAAGGCAATAGGTATAGATTGATTGTAATTTTACTACAGTTTACCTGATTAACGGTAGGTTGAGATCAAAGTATGCTGTCAATGGATTGTTATGTTACTAACAAAATATATGCATTTATTGCCCTGAGTGTAAGCCCTTGGTCACAGTTTTTTTCTATTTCATTGATTGGTGAGAGCTTGTTTACCTCTTATACTGTGCATGCTGCGCTCATTTCAGAACGAGTGAGCCAGTGCGCGGAATTGTTGACTGTTACTGTACAAGGCAGTTGACGGGGGTATACTCAGATTCCTTTTTAAGGCGTGATTAGCCTTAATATTAGGTACATTGTGCCAATTCGGTAAATAGAGCGGAAGTCATGCAGCAATATATAGAGTTTGTTACGGGTAATCCTATTTTAGCCCTTGTTTGGGTTGGTTTGGTTGTCGCAATTATTGCGTCGATGGTAAAGCAAAAGACAGCGGGCTACACGGTAGTGAATCCCAATGAAGCGACAGCATTAGTGAATCGTGAAAACGGTGTGTTTCTTGATATTCGTTCTCGTGACGAATACCGTCAGGGACATATTTCTGGCGCACTTCACACTTTACCAAGCCAAATTAAAGAACAAAACGTTACTGAGCTTGAAAAGTACAAAACTACCCCAATCATTGTGGTATGTAAGACAGGTCAGACAGCACAAGATAGCGCAAACTTATTGAAGAAAGCGGGTTTTGAAAACGTCAATGTCTTGAAAGATGGTCTGATTTCTTGGAATGAAGCAAAATTACCTCTTGTTCGCAGTAAAAATAAGAAGTAATTGTCGCCATTTCATGAGCAGCGAGAATTTATGTAACGTGTGATGATAATCATCACAATTGCGAATGTATGAATTATCTCATGTGATGGGATAGAAAGAATAAAAGGACTAAAAAGATGGCTGAAGTAGCAAATAACGAAGCACAACAAAATTTCCAGATCCAGCGTGTATTCCTAAAAGACGTTTCTTTTGAAGCGCCTAACTCACCTGACATGTTCCAGAAAGAATGGAACCCAGATGTGAAGCTGGATCTTGATACTCAAAGCCGTGAGCTGGGTGAAGGTGTTTACGAAGTTATCTTACGCCTAACAGTTACTGTGAAAAATGCAGAAGAAACAGCTTTCCTTTGTGAAGTTCAGCAAGGTGGTATCTTCACGGTTTCTGGCATGGAAGCACCACAGCTTGCACATTGCCTAGGTGCATTCAGCCCGAATATCCTATTCCCATATGCGCGTGAAACTATTTCAAGCCTAGTGGTTAAAGGTACTTTCCCACAGCTTAACCTTGCTCCTGTTAATTTTGATGCTTTGTTCATGAATTACTTACAGAACCAAGCTGAAGCAAACACAGAAAGCACTGAAGAAGCGTAATAAGCGATAAGTCACTATGAATCAAAACGTAAATAATGCGATCACAATGACAGTGTTAGGTGCCGGCTCTTATGGTACCTCGCTGGCAATTTCGTTAGCGCGTAATGGTGCCAATGTCATCCTTTGGGGACATGATGCAGAACATATTGCTCAGCTTGAAATTGACCGTGCCAATGAAGCCTTTTTGCCTGGCGTTATTTTTCCTGAGTCGCTGATTCTTTCTGCAGATTTAGAAATGGCCGTACAGGCAAGCCGTGATTTATTGGTAGTAGTACCGAGTCATGTCTTTGGTTTGGTATTAAGCGATGTGAAGCCATTTTTACGTGAAGACTCACGTATCTGTTGGGCTACGAAAGGTTTAGAACCTGAAACGGGCCGCTTATTAAAAGAAGTGGCCGTTGAAGCTGTGGGCACCGAGGTGCCTTTAGCTGTTTTATCTGGTCCAACATTTGCGAAAGAGCTCGCGGCGGGTATGCCTACAGCCATTGCTGTTTCTTCTCCTGATGATGCCTTTGTTGAAGACCTTCAAGAGAAAATTCATTGCAGTAAAACATTCCGTGTGTACAGCAATAGTGATTTTATTGGTATGCAATTGGGTGGTGCAGTGAAAAACGTGATTGCGATTGGTGCTGGTATGTCTGATGGTATCGGTTTTGGTGCCAATGCTCGAACGGCATTGATCACTCGTGGCCTTGCTGAAATGTGTCGTCTTGGCGCTGCATTAGGTGCTCAAAAAGAAACATTTATGGGCATGGCAGGTTTAGGGGATCTAGTACTAACATGTACAGATAACCAATCACGTAACCGTCGTTTTGGTTTAGCGTTAGGGCAGGGTAAATCTGTTGATCAGGCACAGATAGATATCGGCCAGGTTGTCGAAGGTTACCGTAATACCAAAGAAGTCTGGGCTCTTGCTCAGCGCTATGGTGTTGAAATGCCTATTTCAGAGCAAATTTATCAGGTGTTATATCAGGGTAAAGATGCAAGAGAAGCCGCGAAAGACTTATTAGCGCGTGACAAAAAATATGAATAGTCGATTATGGTGTTGTTAGGCGCATTTTCATTAGGGTGGCAACTAACATAGTCGAAATTGTTCTATTAAAAACAACGTAAGCTGAAAAGCGCACGTTGTTTTTTTTTCTGAGCAAGTTAAAGTTATAAGACAATATACCCAATTCTCGCTGAAACGAGCATCTTGAGGTAACTTGGGTATAGCCATTACTAACATAGATAAACCGAGGGTGATGTGAGGGAATGCCAACAGAACGAGGTCTGGCAAGCAATCAAGCTAGAAGCGAGAGCGCAGTCAGAACAAGAGCCTATGTTAGCCAGTTTTTATCATGCGACGATTATTAAGCATGACAACTTAGCCGCCGCGCTGAGTTATATTTTGGCTAATAAATTGGCGACGCCATCGATGCCTGCAATGGCTGTACGCGAAGTGGTTGAAGAAGCCTTTGCGGCCGATTGTATGATCACCGAATCTGCTGCTTGTGATATTAAAGCGGTTGTTGAGCGCGATCCTGCGGTAGAAATGTATTCTATCCCTCTGTTATATCTAAAAGGTTATCATGCTTTACAAGGCTATCGCGTTGCGAACTGGCTATGGAAGCAAAAACGCTTTGCATTAGCGGTATACCTGCAGAATCAAATTTCCGTAACATGCCAAGTCGATGTCCATCCTGCAGCGGTTATTGGGCAAGGTATTATGTTTGACCATGCGACAGGTATTGTTATTGGTGAAACGGCCGTGATTGAAAATGATGTCTCGATTTTACAAGATGTCACCTTAGGTGGTACCGGTAAAGTGGGCGGTGATCGTCACCCTAAAATTCGAGAGGGTGTGATGATAGGAGCTGGCGCGAAAGTACTGGGCAATATTGAAGTCGGTATTGGGGCGAAAATTGGCTCTTGCTCTGTGGTATTAAATCACGTTCTTCCTCATACCACCGTTGCTGGTGTGCCCGCGAAAGTGGTGGGTCGTCCTAGCAGCGATATGCCATCCATGGACATGGATCAGCAATTTAACGGCACTACGCAAACGTTTATTGCGGGTGACGGTATTTAACGCCAGCACTAATTTGCCGTCGTGTATATAACAACGAGAAGCGATTATTTGCTTCTCGTTTTTTATGCTTAACCTTATTGTCTGGTGAGATAATGAGGCTAGATTGATCCTTTAAAGCCGAGTTGACGCCATGCTTCGTAACCAATAATAGCAGCAGCATTTGATAAGTTCAGGCTGCGGCTATCTGGATGCATCGGTATACGTAAGCGTTGCTCTAACGGTAAACTTTCAATAAAGTCAGCCGGTAATCCTCGAGTTTCAGGGCCAAAAATGAGCACGTCACCTTCCGCGAATTGTGCATTAGTGTGGTAGTTCGTTGTCTTGGTCGTACAGGCAAATAAACGACGTCCAACCATTGCTTCTTTAAATGCGGCAAAGTCTTTATGGCGGTGTACGTGAGCTAAATCGTGATAATCCAATCCTGCTCGACGCAGTTTCTTCTCTTCCAAATCAAACCCTAATGGCTCTATAAGGTGCAGATTGGCGCCGCAGTTGGCACACAAACGGATTATATTGCCCGTGTTAGGGGCAATTTCAGGTTCGTAAAGGGCAATATCAAACATAGGTCTAGAAAACACGTTGCAGAAAGGTGGTGGTTATTGTGACAAGCACACCTTCAACAAGCAAATGCTTATGCCATTCCTTTTACTTAATAAGACTGACTTAACGGTATTAAAATCGTGATCCTAAGGCCGCCAAGGGGGCTCTTGCTTGCATGAATTTTCCCACTATGTTGGCGAATCGCGCTTTCTGTAATCGCAAGTCCTAAACCTGTACCACCACTGCTGCGATCTCTTGCTGTTGATACTCGGTAAAATGGACGAAAGATATCGTCGAGTTCATCATCAGGAACGCCTTCACCGTTATCATCAATCACAATAGTGAGCTGCTTTTCGTTAACTGAAAAATGCAGTGTTATTGTATCGTTACCATATTTGATAGCATTGCGGATCACGTTTTCTAATGCGCTGATGAGTAAATTAGGGTTACCATTAATGGGCCATTCTTTTAGCTCATTATAAGTTAATGACTTATTATTCTGCTCGGCTTCAAAGCTGGCATCTTCTAGCATTTCATACCAAAGACTGTGTGCATCAGAGTTTTCTAGCTGCTCGTGACTATTGACTTGCATGCGCGATAATTCCAACAGCTCGCTAATCATTTTTTCTAATCGTTCAGCTTCGGTATCAATCCGTGTCAGCTCTTTACTATCACCTTGCTTACGTTTCGCGAGTGCATTTGCCATGCGCAAACGGGTGAGGGGAGAGCGTAGTTCATGTGAAATATCGGATAACAAGCGTTGCTGGCCGCTAATCATTTGATTGATAGCCAATACCATTTGGTTAAAGCTAGCGCCTGCTTGTTTAAATTCACGAGGGCCAGTTTCAAGTTTTGGATCGGCTTCAAAATGCCCTGTCGCTACCCGCTCTGCTGCTCGTTGTAGTCGACGAGCAGGTAGACTAACAACCCAAGCTAACCATAAAAGAAAAGGGGTACTGACTAACATAGTAACAAGTAATAGTTGGAAGGGCTTATCGAGTATTTTAATGAAGAAAGGGGGCGTTTCACGCCATATTCGCCCGATATACATCAACGTAGTTTGCTGTTGATCGGTGACTTTTAATGGCCCTGCCATCATCCAGCGACCATAAAGTTTCTGTCTTGGATTTTGTGGATCATCGGCAACCGTAATGAAATTGCGTAACGCCTTATTTCGTCCGTGAGGGGAAATAATTTCACCGTCTTCAGTGGTAAAGTACAGCTGGATACCTTTATGATTATCCCGATCGGTATAGCGTTTAAGTTTTTGTTTTAACGATCCTCGCTCGTTACTGATACGTTCTGAAATATCTTGAGCAGAATCTTGTAGGCGTTTTAAATGTTGTACTGGAATCGTATGTTGCGCCCGCGGATCAAGGTTAGGAAGCAGTACGAGAGTGACTACCACTACGAGCAGCGTTAGCCAAAAAATCGCAAAAATTCTGCCATATAAACTAGAAAAGCGTGGGAATCGCATTATAGTTCCTCAACCAATAAGTAGCCTTTGCCGCGCAGGGTTTTGATGCGTGGTTTACCGTCTACGCGTTCTGGTAGTTTCTTTCGTAAATTAGATACGTGCATATCAATAGCGCGATCAAATTGAGCCAGACGTTTACCTAACACTTCCATACTGAGTTCATTTTTCGCAATAATTTTACCTGGATGCTGAATCAGGTAACTTAATAATGCGAGCTCAGTGCCTGTCATCTCGATAGACTCACCAAGGCAAAAAACTTCTTGGCGGCCAGGGTAAATATCGATGTCTTGATAAGACAGGCATTCCGGCTCGTTAGTGCGCAGGTTATTTTCTGTTAGTTGAGTTCGGCGTAAAATAGCCCGTATGCGAGCGAGCAGCTCACGATCACTGAATGGCTTGGGCAGGTAGTCATCGGCACCCAGTTCTAACCCGAGTACTCGGTCAATCTCTTCTCCTTTTGCCGTCAGCATCAATACTGGTGTTGCAAAGCTTTCTCTTAGTTTTCGTAGCATCTGAGTGCCGTTCATTTTTGGCATCATGACATCAAGCAAAACCAGATCGATACTGGCATCTATTTTTGCTAAGCCTTCAATACCATTGTTTGCCTCGACAATATCAAAGCCTTCCATCTCTAATATATCGGTTAATAAAGAGGTCAGCTCGATGTCGTCATCAACTAAAAGAATCTTTGCCATAATTAAAGCCCTAAATAGATGCCGTGATAATGACGGCGATATGCGCATAAGGTGAGTTCGATATAGATAAGTATCTCTAATCTATCCCATAGAGCCAAGTTTATATGTGCATGCTTTACGCAGCTTTACGTTCGATAGACAGCGCTTTACCTTGTACAGAGTAAGATTACTCCATACACCAACAACGGATACTTGGAGAAACAACATGACCTCATTTAAGAAAGCATTAGTAATCGCAATTGCACTTCCTATGGCTCTTGGCTCGGCGTCGGCACTTGCATTCGGCGGCAGCAATCATCATGGTGGAAAGGGTGGTTGTGGTATGCAAGATGGTCGTAAAGTATTTAGTCAATTAGATCTGACGGATGCGCAAAAAGAACAAATGAAATCAATGCGTGAAGCGAATCGTGATGAAATGAAAAGTAAGCGCCTTGAAAAGTACACAGAAATGAGAGTAAATCACGATAAGATGCAAGAGCTAGTGCTTGCTAGCGACTTTGATGAAAACGCAGTGCGTGATTTAGCCCAGCAGATGTCAGCGGCTCAAGTTGAAGGGCGTGTGGCAATGCTTGAGAAACGTCATGAAATGCTCAATATCTTAACGCCAGAGCAAAAGACGAAATACCAAACCCTTCAGGCTGAACGTGCTGAAAAATGCCAAACTCGTATGGCAGAACATCAAAAATAAATGATTACAGTGTTATTCATAGGAGCCGCAACCTAGTTTGCGGCTTTTTGTTATCTGAAATTTGGCTTTCATTCTGGCTAATTATGCAGTTTTGTTAGAGTAAATTGTCACGACAAGCTTTTTTTGTTATTAATTTTCGTCACAAAACAGCTATACTGCGGGGTATTAGATGTTGAATTAACCAATATTGATTTTATGATACCGTTCCAAAAAGTTTGAATTTTTTGATATACGCGTAACGTATAGCCGATATCTACATGCATTGGTTAGCAATGATCTGTAGTGGGTAACTTGAACATCAGAACATATACTTAGATTGTATTGTTATTTTCGCTCACGCTATGAGCTAGGGCTTATTATTGCTCTGAATGATACCGATCAGATTTATACCGTGATTAACGATACCTGAGCGCATGAGTCAGAAGTGATCGTGATATGAATCAACAAAAAATTTTATCAAAATTGTAATACTCCTACATAAGTAGGAAAGTTACAGTTTATACGAGCATAAATCGGACAGTTCCGTTTATGGTGCCGAGAGGGGGAACCTCGGTAACTCGTTCCGGATTTGAATTTTCAATTCCCAAAGTCAGAGGGTAACCATGATTAAGAAGATTGGTGTTTTGACCAGTGGTGGTGACGCACCTGGTATGAATGCAGCGGTTCGCGGTGTTGTACGTGCTGCGTTATCAGACGGTCTAGAAGTTTACGGAATATATGACGGCTACCAAGGTCTTCATCAAAACCGTATCGAAAAACTAAGCCGCACAAGTGTATCAGACGTGATTAACAAGGGCGGTACGTTCCTTGGTTCTGCACGTTTCCCTGAGTTCAAAGACGAAAAAGTTCGTGCTCAGGCGATTCAAAACCTGAAGATGCACGGTATCGATGCACTTGTTGTTATCGGTGGTGATGGCTCATACATGGGTGCCAAGAAGCTAACTGAGATGGGCTATCCATGTATCGGTATTCCAGGCACAATTGATAACGATGTAGCAGGTACTGATTACACGATTGGTTACCTTACTGCTTTAAATACGGTTATTGATGCGATTGACCGTCTTCGTGATACGTCTTCTTCTCATCAGCGTATTTCTATCGTTGAAGTTATGGGCCGCCATTGTGGTGATCTTACTTTGATGTCAGCAATTGCGGGTGGCTGTGAGTACATCATTACGCCTGAAACTGGCCTTCATAAAGAAGAGCTGATCGCGAAGATTAAAGAAGGTATCTACAAAGGCAAGAAGCACGCGATTGTCGCGCTTACTGAGCTGATGACAGATGCTAACGAACTGGCAAAATACATTGAAGATGAAACTGGCCGTGAAACACGCGCGACTGTGCTAGGTCATATTCAACGTGGTGGTCAGCCGACGGCATTTGACCGTATTCTTGCATCACGTATGGGTGCTTATGCGGTTGAGCTGCTTATCCAAGGTGAAGGTGGTCGTTGTGTTGGTGTTCAGAATGAGAAGATGGTTCATCACGATATCATTGACGCAATCGAGAACATGAAGCGCCCTGTTCGTAAAGATCTTTACGAGCTAGCAGACAAATTGTTCTAAATAGGCATGTATTGTTTTAAGCAATAACGACGTTGTTGTAATAAAAGCCGACCATAGTGTCGGTTTTTTTATATCTGTTATTTAGGCTTTAACCTTAAGCGCTGGGTGGTATGGCTGGAGAGTTGAGAATTAGCACTGGTTCAAAAACAAAAAGGCCAACCGAAGTTGACCTTTTCTCACGTTATTCTAAAAATAGAAATTACGCTTTTGCTTCAGCTGCTGCTTTAGCGATAGCGGCAAAGCTTTTCGCGTCAAGAGCTGCGCCGCCAACTAGAGCACCATCGATGTCTGGTTGTGCGAAGTATGCTGCTGCGTTTTCTGGCTTAACAGAACCGCCGTATTGAATAACAACGTTCTTAGCAACTTCTTCAGATTTCTCTGCAATGTGAGCACGGATTTGAGCGTGGATGCGTTGTGCATCTTCAGCTGTAGCTGCTTTACCAGTACCGATAGCCCAGATTGGTTCGTAAGCGATGATAGCGCCTTCAAGAGCTTCAACGCCTTGAGTGTTGATAACAGCGTCAAGTTGACGTGCACAAACAGCCATTGTTTCGCCAGCTTCGTTTTGTGCGTCAGACTCACCGATGCAAAGAACAGGTGTTAGGCCGTTTTCTTTTAGGAAAGCGAATTTCTTAGCAACAAATTCGTCTGATTCGTTGTGGTATTCACGACGCTCAGAGTGACCGATGATGATGTGAGATGCGCCGAATTCTTTAAGCATTGCTGGAGACATGTCGCCAGTGAATGCACCGCTGTTATTTAAATCTGAGTTTTGAGCTCCTAGGATGATCGCGCTGCCAGCTTCAGTAAGCGTATGCTCAGCAAGATCGATGAAAAGTGCTGGTGGAGCAACTGCTACGTCAACGCCTGTTACGCCTTCAAGTTCAGCGTTAAGGCCGTTTAGTAGATTAACAACCATTTCTTTGCTGCCGTTTAGTTTCCAGTTACCCATAACTACAGGATGACGCATAGTTTTTCTCCAAATCATTTATGTAAATTAACTAAAGTAATTGAGTAAAAATATAACAGTATAAGGTGATATTTTTACTGTCTAAAATCATTAATGAGCTCGTTGTACCTTTTTCAGGGAGAAAAGTGAACTCTAAAACGGAATTATTTCCGAATAAATCCAAATCGATTTGTGATCGGTTCGTAATTGTTAGTGAATTGGTGAAATTAACATTTGTATGAGCCTAATCGATTGCGACTTAAAAAGAGAGTGATCTTAGGTTGAATTTTCAGCCAATAGTTTAGCCTCTTGCAATGAGATCGGGTAAATTATGAGCTGAAAACTAAAGGTCATATCATGGAGGAGTTGTTATGCCTAATTTGGTAATGGAGTATTCTGACCCAGTAGCAGAGCGTGTGAATATTAGAGACTTACTGGAAGATCTCCATCAAGCTTTATTAGAGAGTGGTTTGTTTGAACCAGAGTCGGTTAAATCCCGTTCTTACCCTTGCCATAATTGGTTTGTTGGTGAAGATGGTGATCGTAAAACGTTTATTCATCTTAATCTGAGTTTACTGTCAGGGCGAACACCTGAGAAAAAACGTGAATTATCGCGAAGCCTATTAAGTGTATTAGAGTCACATGCTAGCGAAATTAATAGTTTAACAGTCGATGTGCGCGATATGGATGTCGATAGTTTTCTAAAGGTTAGTTTCTAACTTTCAGCTTGATGGACTGGGCGTGTAAATGCTTTTACTTCTGCAGTATGTTCAGTTAAAGCTTGTGGGTCATTTAACGCTAGGGCAAAGCGCTTTAGCTGTTGTTGTAACTCTGCCATTAAAAGAATATTGATGTGGTTCGGGTTTTTACCTCGTGCGATAACGTGGTTAATGTGGTTCATTTGCGCACGTAAGCGAGGCTGCATGGCTTGGCTAGATTGTTCGATAATCTCTTCACTCATGCTGTTTCGCAAGGCCTCAAGTTCATGCGGTGCGTTCTCTGCCATGGCTTTTAACTCGTCAAAAGATGGTAATGTTTGCATTGCAACGCCCTCTATCCGTGTCATCTTTTTATGACCTCGCTTTAATCTGCTGGGTCATAAAAAGAGTGAAGTGATTTAGATAAGCGTAGTCAGTCTAGTAAACTCTAGACTGACTTGTTTTTGAGACACAGGGTGAGACAGTGGCGAGATAAGAACGATTTATCATCTAGTCGCTATTACTAGCAATATTACCAATAATGCTCCATGGTGATTTGCCCTGGTTTACGGCGTAGGTTTTTCTCAAACCCTTTGGCTTCAAGGGCCGCTTTCGTATCTTTGACCATTTCAGGATTGCCACACAACATGATTTGGCTCGTGGCTGGGTTAAGAGGTAAGCCGACATGGCGTTCTAACATTCCATCTGCAATAGCTTGAGGTATGCGCCCCGGCAAACTGAGCATTGCGGGTTCTCGGCTGACAAAAGGTTGGACGATGAACTGATCGGGGTACCTTTCTTTTAGCGTATTTATTTCAGCTTGATAACTAAGATCAGACGCAAAGCGCACTGCATGGATTAGCACGACTTTACGGTAGCGTTTCCAAACGCTGTTCGCACTGGTATCTGAATTTAATAAGATAGAAAGATAAGGGCCAATCGCCGTACCTGTGGCAAGCATCCACAAATGCTCACTCTCGGGCACTTCATTTAGTGTGAAATAGCCATTGGCACGGGCAGATACAAATACCGTATCGCCTGCTTGTAAAGCGTGAAGGCGAGGCGAAAGCAAGCCATCAGCCACGCGTGTGGCATATACTTCAACAAGGGTTTCACTCGGAGGGTTAACGAAGGAGTAGGCTCGCTGGATCATTTTGCCATCAATTTCCAAACCGAGTTTGGTAAATTGCCCAGCTTTAAATGGTTCAATATTAGCGCGTAAAGTTAAACTAAAAAGGTCATTGTTCCAGTGACGATTAGTAACAACTTCCGCAGGAATCCAGTCAGCCATAATTTTCTCCCAATTCTTTATTCAGAATTATGTATTCGATAAGCGCAACGCCTCTCTCCGGCAATAATGTGTTCGTGTCTTTCTATGAAGCAATTGTTCCCTAATAGACGTCTGAATACAGAAAGTTCAGACTTACATAATGAAGGACAACGTTTTGCAGCGTGACAAATTGGACAGTGATTTTCTAATAATATGAATTCATCACCATCTTGCTGTAGCTCAGCCATGTAGCCTTCTTGTTCCCTCAGTGTAGTCAGTATTTCCAATTTTTCTTTTAAAGTTGAGCTATTTGCCATCGCGTATTGGTATTGTTCAAAGGTTTGATTCTCTCGTCGTTCGATGATTTGATTTAAACCACCATTGCCAAAAATGTCTTCGACAGAATCAAGCATTTGAATAATGAGATCGCCATGACGATCGGCAAAGCGACTATGTCCTTGAGTTGTTAAACTCCAATGTCGCGTTGGTCTGCCTACCTTGACTTTCACATCATGAAAATCCACTAAACCTTCATCTTCAAGCCCTTGCAAGTGCTGGCGTACCCCCATGGTGGTGAGGCTAAATTCTTGTGACAAGACTTTTGCTGTCACAGGGCCTTCACGCTTCATGTGGTAAAGAATTTTATCGATGGTTTTCATAACGGCCTGCTTCTTCCTTAGTTATGACTATTATGTAACTAGCCAAGTATATAAAGCAACGACTTTACATAATAAGAATAGAGCAGTTCGGCATTAATTGCTGATAGATATAAATATCTTATGGAAGTATTAAAGGGGCTGGCGTGTTTAGTGGGATAAAAAAGACGTACAGAAGTACGTCTTTTTCTTGGAATCTATTAAAGCGAGTTTAATTTAAACGATATGGTTTTTGATTGATTCGTCTTTACGATCAAGGTAGTGCGTTGACTTAATACGACGAATGGTGCGGCACTTACCACGAATCAATAGTGTTTCAGTGGTCGCGATATTACCTTTACGGGTAATGCCTTCAAGTAGGTCACCTTTCGTGATACCTGTACCGGCAAAAATAACGTTGTCGCTTTTCGCCATGTCTTCCATGCGTAGTAATAGGTTAGTTTCGATACCCATTTCTTTACAGCGGTCAATTTCGATTTGACCGAGGCGACGGTTAGCTTCGTTATCTTCTTTTACTTCATGGCGAGGTAGAAGGCGAGCGTGCATGTCACCGCCAAGAGCACGAATTGCAGCCGCTGATACAACACCTTCTGGTGCGCCACCGATGCAGTACATTACGTCTACTTCACTGTCTGGCATACAGGTTAAGATAGATGCCGCTACATCGCCGTCAGGGAATGCAAAGACACGTACGCCCATCGTTTGCATTTCTGCAATAACATCATCATGGCGTGGTTTAGCCAAGGTAGTAACGACTAGGCTATCCAGTGTTTTACCAAGTGCTTTTGCAATGTTTTCAAGGTTTGTTGCGAGTGGTAGATCCAGGTTGATGCAACCTTTCGCTTCAGGACCAACAACTAATTTTTCCATGTACATATCTGGGGCTTTTAGGAACGTCCCTTTTTCACCAGCAGCCAGAACAGCAAGGGCATTGTTTTGTCCCATTGCTGTCATACGCGTTCCTTCGATTGGGTCAACGGCAATATCAACGGCATCGCCACCTAGACCGACTTTTTCACCGATGAAAAGCATCGGTGCTTCATCGATCTCACCTTCACCAATAACAATTTCACCTTCAATTTCAGTTTGATTAAGAAGGGTACGCATTACCTCTACAGCGGCATTATCGGCAGCAATTTTATCACCACGGCCAAGCCATTTGTAGCCAGCAAGTGCTGCGCCTTCAGTTACACGAGAAAATGCCATTGCTAAATCGCGTTTCATGGTTACTCCAGAAATAGAAATCAGTGAGTTAATGTATGGGTGTTTAACTGGCGCGGATTTTATCATAGCTCGCAGTGAAACGTTTGCGTTTATTCAAAATCAGCAAGAACATCGTATTTTTAGCCCAAAAGGCAAGATTAAAGAATATTGATGTAAATAATGAAATGAGAATGTTAACAAGCAGGCAATAAAAAGGTCCGCAATTTGCGGACCTTTATTTACGAAAATTTTAAAGATTAATCAGTGTGATTATTCGTCTTCGTCTTCCTCATCGATAGCCCAGCCCTTCGCGCACTCTACGGCACGCTGCCAGCCGCGGTAGCGACGGTCACGTTTCTTATCATTCGCGCAAGGGATGAATTGACGATCAAGCTTCGCTTTATCTTGAAGTTCATCAATGCTATCCCAGAACCCGACAGCTAAGCCTGCAAGGTAAGCAGCACCCAATGCTGTTACTTCTGTTACTACAGGGCGGAATACCTGCGTATCCAAGACATCCGACTGGAATTGCATTAAGAAGTTATTGGCTACTGCACCGCCATCAACACGTAATGTCGCTAACTTGATACCAGAATCCGCTTGCATCGCATCGAGAACATCACGAGTTTGGTAAGCCACACTTTCAAGCGTTGCACGGATGATGTGGTTAGAATTAACACCACGTGTTAAACCGACGATTGCACCACGTGCATACGGGTCCCAATATGGGGCACCAAGACCTGTAAATGCAGGTACAACGTAGACGCCATTTGAGCTGCCCACTTTCTCTGCAAAGTATTCTGAATCTTTTGCATCGCCCAGTAATTTCACTTCATCACGAAGCCACTGAATGGATGCACCCCCCATAAATACTGCACCTTCCAGTGCATAAGCAACTTCGCCTTTAGGACCACAAGCAAGTGTTGTTAAAAGGCCATTTTGAGAAGTGACTTTTTCTTTACCTGTGTTCATCAGTAAGAAACAGCCTGTACCATAGGTGTTCTTAGCTTGGCCAGCTTCCACACACATCTGACCGAAGAGTGCAGCCTGCTGATCACCAGCAATACCACAAATAGGGATACGTGTGCCGCCTTTACCACCAATGTTTGTTTTGCCGTAAACTTCTGATGAAGCTTTTACTTCTGGCATCATAGATAGTGGAATATCCAGTGCTTTAAGTAACTTCTCGTCCCACTGAAGTGTGTTGATATTAAACAGCATGGTACGTGATGCGTTAGTGTAATCAGTAACGAATGTACGTCCTTGCGTCATCTTCCAGATTAGCCACGTATCAACAGTACCGAATAATAGGTTGCCAGCTTCAGCTTCTTCACGAGCACCTTCTACGTTGTCGAGAATCCACTTGACCTTGGTACCAGAGAAATACGGGTCAACCACAAGACCAGTATTTTCACGGATGTATTCTTCTAAGCCTTGTGCTTTTAATTCTTCACAAATGCTAGCGGTACGACGACACTGCCAAACAATCGCATTATAAACGGGCTTACCGGTGTTTTTGTCCCAAACAATGGTAGTTTCACGTTGGTTGGTAATACCAATACCCGCAATTTCATCAGAGCGGATGCCTGCTTTAGCCAATACTTCTACTAGGGTTGAACTTTGAGTTGCGTAAATCTCTAGTGGATCATGCTCTACCCAGCCCGCTTTCGGGTAAATTTGAGTAAACTCGCGTTGTGACGAACAAATGATATTCGCATCGTGATCCAGTATGACGGCACGAGAACTGGTTGTACCTTGATCAAGTGCAACAATATATTTTTGCTCAGTAGTCATGATGAATGTCCTTTAGTTCTAATTATAGGGTAGAGAAGTAATTAAGCTTTTGCCGTATCTTGCTCGTCAGTACCTTCGCACTGGTTTGGAATCGTACATTTGTTGCCAGGTAGGTAAAGTTCGATAGCTTTAGGGTATAGCCATCCGCCAAATGCAGCCCCACAGATAGGCGCTAAAAGTGGCACAATCATGTAAGGAATATCTTTACCACCAGTCAGAGCCATATCTCCCCATCCAGCTAAGAAAGCGAAGAATTTAGGACCGAAATCACGTGCAGGGTTCATTGCGAAACCTGTTAGTGGACCTAAAGAACCACCAATAACCGCAATTAAAATACCGATTAGAAGTGGACCCATAGCACCACGTGGTGCCCCATTCTTTTCATCGCCAATCGCTAGAATTGCAAACATTAGCACTGCTGTAATTACAAACTCGACTGCAAAGGCACCACCAAAAGAAAGTGCAGGGTGAGGGTAGGTAGAGAAGATACCGGCAGTCGCAAGGCTAGCTTCAGAGCCTCGTACAATTTGTTGAGCAGCTTCAAAGTCAGTGAATAGGTTAGCGTATAGGGCGTAAATTAATGCCGCTGAACAAAATGCACCGAGCATTTGCGCGACAATATAAGGGGCAACTTTGCGTTTATCAAAGCCATGGAACAAGGCTAAGGCGATTGTCACGGCTGGGTTTATGTGCGCGCCAGAGACACCAGCGGTACAATAAATCGCAATTGCTACACCTAAGCCCCACATGATACTTATTTCCCACTGACCAAATTCAGCGCCAGTCAGTACGAGTGCAGCTACACAGCCCACACCAAAAAAAATCAGTAATCCGGTTCCTATAAACTCAGCGATACACTCGCCAAGTAGCGTGTGTTGTTTCGAGTTAGTCATCATTCAGTCCTTTTGTTGATAATGGGTATGTCGTCGTAGAGGTACTTTTATATTTTTTATTCGAGCGTCAATTTACATTACTCGAATATTATTAACATACTCTTGAGTTAAAAATGTGCGTTCGAGCATAAAATTTGTATAACTTCGCTCATAAAAGCAAGCGTTTGCTTTTTTATGATTGAACGCACATTTTAGGTTTATATGATTTCAGTTTCAGATTGGAAAATAATGCTCGTAACGTAACTTGCTGATATAAATGAAAAACCCGACCTTAAGTGGGGTCGGGTGTGCCAAAGCGGCGAATTCTTGGATAATTCCAAGAGAGATACGATCAAGATAAAAATTAGCATGTGAATGCTGCATGAAAATAGAGTTAGATCGCACTTTTAAGCATTTTACATTCATTTAACGTTCTTTTCTTTTAATACCAAGATGTTAGTCATTTTGTATGACAATCTGCTTTCGTTTTGGTCCGATGAGTTCGGAATCCAGGAGGTATGTTACTTGTGTCCTAGTATGTTGATTTTACAGCTAGGTAGTCTAAAAAGTAGCCGAATGACAAAGTGGCTAAGCGCATTTGTTATATATTGCTCATGGCTTATTGGGTGATCGTAAATAGGCATTGAGCTCATAACCGAGTTATATTGCGTAGCGAGCAAAATAGTTGTCTTGTAATATGTATTGGCTGCAAAGGCTAAAGTGGTGCCAAACCTTTAAAAATAAGGGGGCAGCCTTTTTTGTTTGCAAAAATTTCAACAATATTGTGTGAAATTTATCCATTTACCACCAACTGGTGGAATAGTGGATGCCAGAGAGCGGTAGCCTCGTTAGAATAGATTTATAAACGAATTTAACCATGCTCGTGTGGTGCTCCCTTAACGGTTTAAGAGAGATACGGGCTTATATCAGGTGAACAATATGTCATTAGAAATGTTGGAAAAGCTAGAAGCCAAGGTACAAATGGCTGTTGATACAATTTCTTTGCTTCAGATGGAAATTGAAGAATTAAAAGAAACAAACGAAAGTCTAACGGCTGAAGCTCGTGAATTACGCTCAAACCGTGAAGTGCTAGTACAAGATAATGATAAATTGCAAAATGATCATCAAGCATGGCAAGAACGTGTTCGCACTCTGCTAGGTAAGATGGATCACGTAGAATAAAAAAAACAGAGCCGATGGCTCTGTTTCTTTATTAGCACTGTGGGTTATTACACCGGTTCGATTATTCGATATCGAGTGGTTCTGGCGACAGAATAACCCCTGTGTTGTCAGCGTAAATATGATCTTCTGGTAAAAACGTCACGCCACCAAAGTTTACGGCAATATCAATATCGCCTACACCTTGCTGATCCGCTCCTACAGGTATTGACGCTATAGCTTGAATACCTATCTCGAGTTCATCTAAGTCATCGACATTGCGCACACTACCGTAAACGATTAAACCTTCCCATTCATTCTCTGTTGCCAGCAGAGCAATGTCAGCATCAATGAGCGCTCGACGTAGTGAGCCGCCACCATCAACAAGCAATACGCGACCGACACCGGGCTGCTGTAATACCGTTCGAAGTAACGCATTATCTTCGAAACATTTTACCGTAGTAATTTGTCCACCGAAGGAACTGCGACCACCATAAGAATTGAACATTGGCTCAATCACATCAACCTGATCCAGATAAATGTCACATAGTTCGGACGTGTTATATTCCATACGCTAACTTCTTCTCGTAGTAAAAGAAACGGGTGCTGTCATTTCAATACTTTCAGGCGCCTATCGATAAGCCCTATGCTCGAAAGTAATTCGCTTGTTGAAATTATAACCAGCTTGTTAACCGATGCAACTGAGATTAAACGTTTTAAGCCAGTATAACGCCTGCGGCAAATAACAAATTAGTCAGAAGTGCGCACTTCACCATGGTTGCCATCATAGGACGAAGCGCGGCTCCATCTGTTGATTGAAAAACCTGTTTCCCATGTTGAAATAACAAAGGCGCACTTAAAATAAATAACCAACCAAACGGTGAGCGAAGTTCTAACCCTGCAAAGAGTGCAAGGCAAACAATACTGCCAGTCAGTAAAAATAGGTGATATTTACGCCCCCAATCAGGCCCCATGCGTACTGCTAGCGTAAGCTTGCCACAGGCACGGTCATTATCAATGTCACGTAGGTTGTTAATATTTAACACCCCAACAGCAAGTAAACCACAGGCTGTTGCCGGTAACATGATGATTGAGTCAATTTGCCCGGCTTGCAGGTAATAGGTTCCTGCTACGCCAAGCCAACCAAAGAATGTAAGTACTGAAATATCCCCCAAACCACGGTAACCATAGGGCTTATTACCCACGGTGTAAGCGATGGAAGCAGCAATCGCCATTACACCTAATAGCATGAAGCCAAACATGTCTTTTAGGTTATTACAGGCGAGAATTATGAGCGTTAAACCACTGGTAACTGTAAGTACAATATTCAATGCCATGGCTTTTTGCATTGACCCTTTGGTGACTAATCCTGATTGGATTGCACGTTGTGGGCCAATACGGTCATCATTATCGGTGCCTTTTACCGCATCGCCATAATCATTGGCGAGGTTAGATAAAATTTGGAGTAAAAGTGCGGTTAGCAGAGCGAGCCCTGCAATTGAAGCAGAGAAACTTCCTTGCCATCCTGCCACTGCACTGCCGCATACAATTGATGCGATGGCCAATGGCAAGGTTTTAGGTCTTGCTGCATCGAGCCAAATTGCGAGTGAAGATGATTTCATAATCAGTGTGCTTTAAAAAACTGTAGAAAGGGTATTATGGCGCAATTATAGCGAGGGGCAAATTTATCCGATCAATGTTTGTTTAAAAACAAAAAAACGGCGCCATATGGCACCGTTTAATGCTTTTACAGTAGGTTATCTTTCACCTGCTGCTACTTTTCTATTACAGAATGAAGCGACTTAGATCTTCATCTTCGACCAGTTCACCGAGACGCTCATTAACATAAGCTTCATCAATGACCAGCAATTCGTCTGATCTATCAGTGGCGTCGAAAGACAGTTCTTCCATTAAACGCTCCATAACAGTATGTAAGCGACGAGCACCGATATTCTCGGTACGCTCGTTAACTTGCCATGCTGCATCAGCAATTTTATTAATACCGTCTTCAGAGAAATCGATATTGACAGACTCTGTCGCCATCAATGCCTTGTACTGCTCGGTTAGAGAAGCGTTAGGCTCGGTCAGAATACGTTTAAAGTCATGGCTCGTTAGTGCTTCAAGTTCAACTCGAATAGGTAGACGACCTTGCAGTTCAGGGATTAAATCTGATGGTTTCGACATTTGGAATGCGCCAGAAGCCACAAACAAGATGTGATCCGTTTTTACCATGCCGTGTTTAGTTGATACGGTGCTACCTTCGACTAATGGCAGTAGGTCGCGCTGAACACCTTCGCGTGAAACATCAGGGCCTGAAGAGTCACCACGTTTACAAATCTTGTCGATTTCATCAAGGAAAACAATGCCATTGTTCTCTACCGAGAAAATTGCCTGCTCTTTTAATTCTTCTTGATTAACCAATTTAGCCGCTTCTTCTTCTGTCGCTGCTTTAATGGCATCTTTGATTTTCATTTTACGTTTTTTGCTTGTGTTACCAGCTAAGTTTTGGAACATTCCTTGAAGCTGGTTTGTCATGTCTTCCATTCCTGGAGGAGCCATGATCTCTACACCCATTTGCGGCGCAGCAATATCCATCTCGATGTCTTTATCATCAAGCTTGCCTTCACGTAATTTCTTACGGAATGACTGACGCGTTGAAGAGTCAGTATCGTTTTCTTCATTCTGCCCCCACTGATCACGTGCGGGTGGTAGCAGTACATCAAGAATGCGGTCTTCCGCTAATTCTTCTGCGCGAAATTGTACTTTGCTCATCGCTTGTTGATGCGTCATCTTTACAGCAACATCAGTTAAGTCGCGAATGATTGTTTCCACTTCTTTACCGACATAGCCGACTTCGGTAAATTTCGTGGCTTCAACTTTGATGAAGGGTGCGTTAGCGAGTTTTGCTAAACGACGAGCGATTTCGGTTTTACCGACACCCGTTGGACCAATCATCAGAATATTCTTAGGTGTTACTTCAACACGCAGCTCTTCTGGAAGTTGCATGCGACGCCAGCGGTTACGTAATGCAATCGCAACAGCACGTTTAGCTTTATCTTGACCGATAATATGACGATCAAGCTCATGGACGATTTCGCGTGGGGTCATCTCAGACATTGCAACTTCCTTACTTAGTTTCTAGCTCTTCAATGGTGTGATTATGATTGGTGAATACACAGATATCGCCAGCGATATTCAGTGATTTTTCAGCAATTTCACGCGCACCTAAATCGGTATTTTCTAATAACGCGGTTGCTGCTGCTTGAGCAAAATTACCGCCAGAACCAATCGCAATTAAATCATTTTCAGGCTGAACCACATCACCATTACCGGTAATGATTAGTGAACCTGTTTCATCTGCAACAGCTAAAATAGCTTCCAATTTACGTAGCGCACGATCGGTGCGCCAGTCTTTAGCAAGTTCGACTGCTGATTTCAGCAAGTGACCTTGATGCATTTCAAGCTTACGCTCAAAACGTTCGAATAGAGTGAAGGCATCAGCGGTGCCGCCTGCAAAACCCGCCAGTACTTTGTTGTTATATAAACGACGTACTTTACGAGCGTTGCCTTTCATTACTGTGTTGCCAAGAGAGACTTGACCATCACCAGCAATTACGACTTTACCGTTTCGACGTACAGATACGATTGTTGTCACGGTTGAACCCCTTTGATTCTCTTCGGCTTAATGCCGAGATCGATGTTATTAGTATATCTGGGGGTGGTGTATTTGTTTTTCAAGGCATACCGAGGTAACAAAAAAGGATGCCGAGGCATCCTTTTTTAAATCTGTTTTGGGATTGTAACTGGAATGGTTATTCCCAGAACCAAATTGCGCAAGGTGCAATACCTGCTCGTTTTAGCATATTGCGGTCGTTTTCGGCTTGGCGCTTTTTGGGATAAGGCCCAATGATGACTCGGTACCATGTGCCTTTTTCACCGGCCGATGCTTTAACTTGGCTATCTAATCCCTGAAAAGCAATCATCGCTTTACGTTGTTCAGCCTGATCTTGGCTGCGATATGCCCCGCACTGCATCAAGTAAGGCTTGGTTGGCTTGTCGTCGGCTTTTTTCGCTTCAATTTGTATTTCTTTGTTTTTCAATTCTTCGATGTAACGCCACTTTTCTTCAGGCTTCGGTGGAAGTGTGCTGGTTTCTTTGGCTTTACTTGGGGTTTTCACCACGGGTTGAGTTGTTTTTTCCGTTGTGTTTTTTACTGGTGTCGATATTGGCTGAGGTTTCACTGCTTCAGCTTTTGGAACTGGCTGAGTAGCTGGTGCAGGAGAGCTGGATAAAAAATACAAGCCATAGCCAAGTGCACCGACTAATGTCAGTGCAATAAGTCCCCATTTTACAGGGAATCCAGTGGAAGCTGGGGCTTTTCGGTTTTGGCGGGCTGGCTTTTTTGGCGAGCGTCCGCGTTTCACATAATCTTTAGTGGCCACAATGATAAAACATTACAAGAATCACAATTAGGCTATGGTACAAACTTGCGCCGTACCTGACTAGTGTTTGAATCAATCACTTGAGGAATAATCGCTTTTTTGCGATTGGAAAGTGTGAGCTTATGTCCAAAAAAGTAATAAGCTCACTTATTTCTGCATGTGATTACATTGATGGTGGCGCGGCACTCTCGCGAATAACCAGTTTGGCATCAAGTAAACGCGAGCCTGCACGAACATCTTTGCCTTTCAATAGTTCAAGTAGCATCAACATTGCTTGGCGACCAATTTCATAACGCGGCTGAGAAACGGTGGTTAACGGTGGATCGCAATATTCTGCAAATTGAATATCATCAAAGCCTACAATGGACAGATCTTGCGGTACGCGTAAACCAAGACGTTTGGCTTGTTGCATTGCACCAATGGCCATCACATCACTGTGACAGAATAGTGCTGTTGGTGGCTCAGGTAATGAAAGTAGGGCTGTAACAGCCCGTGCTCCTGCCGCAAACGAGAAGTCACCTTTAACGGTGTAAGCAGGGTTCAACTCTATACCACCACGACGAAGTGCTTGCTGATAACCTTGTGAGCGAAATTGACACAGTGCTGCTTGATCAGGACCAGAAATTTGCGCAATACGCTTATGACCCATCTGAGTTAAATAGTTTACAGCTTCATAGGCGGCAGTTAAGTTATCGATATGAACAGTTGGCAGCTCAAGTTCTGGCGCATATTCACATGCCATTACTAATGGAGGTAGGTTTTTTTGTTCGGGTTTGCTGACATCAAACGGTAAATCAGTGCCCAGCAGTAGCATACCGTCAGCTTGCTTGGTGAAAACTAAATTAACAAATGAATTCTCGCGAGTTTTCTGTTGTCCGCTATCACCGAGCAAGACTAAGTAACCGTGTTCCATCGCAGCTTCTTCGATACCACGGATAATCTCGGTGAAGTAGGGGTCACAGATGTCGGGTACGATAGTAACGATGGTTTTTGATTCATTGCGGCGCAGGTTTCTGGCCAGTGAATTGGGGGAATAACCAGCTTCCATAACGGCTTGTTCGACTTTTTTACGGGTCGATGCCGAGACCTTTTCTGGGTTCATTAACGCACGGGAAACCGTGGCCGTAGATACACCAGCTAGCTGGGCAACGTCCTTCATTGTCGCCATATTTGCAGTTCCTCTCTATTATTTCTCTCTTAATATGCTGGAGGACCTTGGCCAAAATGAGCAGGCACCGTGACCAGCAAGCATCTTATTGTATGCGCTCTGTTGTTGATTAAACATGGCTTTATGAGCATAAATTACATTCAACATGTGACTTACATCGCATTGTTCATTTTAAGTTAAATCTTGAGGTTCAACATCGATCGACCAACGTACTTTTTTCGCTAAGGGCAGTAGTTGAATTGCGGGTTTAGCAATTGCTAGCATACGCTGTAAGGTTTTACGATCCGGAGCCTGAAGAAGCAGTTGCCAGCGATAGCGCCCTGCACGGCGAGCCAAGGGGGCAGGGTTGGGACCCATAATAAAGATGTCTTGGTTAAACAAAGGGCTAGATTCAAATATGCCCCGTATTTGCTGTAAAAGTTGGCAAACGTGGTCGCTATTGTTGGCTTCTGAACGAAATAATGCCAAATGTGTGTAAGGTGGTAATAAGGCTTCTTTTCGTTCGATTAGTGCGTTATCGGCGAAGTTATCATAACCTTTGTGTAACAATGCTTGTAATAAAGCATGTTCAGGGTGATGAGTTTGCAGCAATACCTCTCCTGGTTTACTGGCGCGACCGGCGCGACCAGCCACTTGAATAAACAACTGAGCAAGACGCTCTGATGCCCTAAAATCATTACTGAATAACGCACTGTCGACATCAATGAGTGATACCAAGGTAACATTTGGAAAATGGTGACCTTTTGCCAGCATTTGAGTACCAATTAAAATTTGATACTCATTGTTCTTTATGGCCTCTAGGTAATCTTCTAGCGACCCTTTTCGACGGGTGCTATCGCGATCAATACGTACTGTTTTGTATTCAGGAAATAAGATTGCTAGTTGTTGTTCTAATTGTTCTGTACCCACCCCGACCGCATTGAGTTGAGTCGAGCCACAACTATTACATTGGTGCATGATAGGTCGTTGAGTACCGCAATGGTGACAACGCAGTTCTCCAGATTGCTGGTGCAGGGTGTAATACGCATCACAACGGTCACATTCTGCTAGCCAGCCACATTCATGACAAATCATGGCAGGGGAAAACCCCCTACGGTTTAAGAACAGAATGACTTGGTTGCCAGCCGTTAAATGTTTACGCATTTGGGCAATTAATGGGGCGGATAACCCTGCATCAAGGTATAAGCCTTTTACATCTAATACCCCATGACGAGCTGATTGGGCGTTACCGGCTCGGCGAGTAAGATGAAGGTGATGATATTTACCTGTTTTGGCATTGTGTAAACTTTCAAGCGCTGGGGTTGCTGAGCCTAAAACAATTGGAATGTTTTCTTTGTTAGCTCGCATAACGGCGAGATCACGGGCATGGTAACGTAAGCTATCTTGTTGCTTATACGACGCATCATGCTCTTCATCGACAATGATGATGCCCAGATTATGGAAAGGCGTAAACAAAGCAGAGCGAGTACCAATAATGATCCCTGCTTGATTATCTCGACCAGCTAACCATGACGATAGGCGTTCGGTATCATTTAGACCAGAATGCACGGTTTCCAGTGGCACATTGAAGCGACGACGAAAACGGTTAATGGTTTGTGGAGTTAAACCAATTTCAGGCACGAGTATTAATGCTTGTTTACCTGCCGCTAAGATTGGCTCTAAAGCATTCAGGTACACTTCGGTTTTACCTGAACCCGTAACCCCTTCTAATAAGTAACAGCCAAATTCAGGGTTGGCATTAATTGTCGCAATGGTTAAGGCTTGTTCTTCATTCAAGCGGGGCTTTTCTTCAGTGATCGCAAAATGCTTGTGCCAATCGACTAGGCGGGGCTTTTCTTGTAATTCGGTTATCCAGCCTTTATCGACCAGTGTTTTTAATGTGGCTGAGCTGATTTCTTCAGCGAGCAGAGCTTCATGGCTACGATTACCATTTCTTAATATATTCAACACTTGTACTTGGCGAGGCGCCCGTTTAAGTGCGGTGATTGGCTGATCGCGCCCAGCTTCTGTTAGCGCCCAGTATTTGAGCGTGCCGGCAGATGCTTCTCGTCCTTTACGCAGCAATCCCGGCATTGAGTTAGCTAATGTATCGCCTAATGGGTATTGGTAATAATTACTAGCCCAAGATAACAAGCTAAATAATGGTGAAGTCCATAATGGCGCTTGATCAATGACGGTATAGATGGGTTTTAGCTGTGCGATTGGGAAATCAGATTTATCAGTGATTTCAATAACAATACCGACCAGTTGTTGGCGTCCGAATGGCACCTTTACTCGACCTCCTACCACAGGGGAAGAGCCTGTTTTTATAAGGTAATCAAATGTTTTGTCCAATGGAACAGGAAGCGCCACTCTGGCAATATTGGATGTCATAACTAACCGAAGATGAAGCTGTGATTATATTAAAGGCACTATGCTGTTAAGCGTCACAGATGGTTTACTGATTGAGTTTGAAGTGTACAACGCACGGCAGTTTATCCCAAATTGATTAGTCATCTAGCCGCCATTGATAGCGCACTTAGTTATACTTAGTCGATAAACGGTGAAAATAGTAGCGTGTCTGTTGATCTGAGCGTAATGATTGATTATCATACGCGCCCTAATTTGTCGTTTATGCGGCATACTATTTTTAACGACGTGTGGTGCCCGGCTTTGGATCGGGAGAGCGACGCGGCCTTATACTTGAGGTTTTCCCATGAAACAAGGTATCCACCCAGATTACAGTGCAGTGAACGCTCGTTGTTCTTGCGGCAACACATTCATTTTTCAGTCTACTATGACTAAAGATGTAAACCTTGATGTGTGTGACAAATGTCACCCATTCTACACTGGTAAGCAACGTCAAGTTAGCTCTGGTGGTCGTGTTGATAAGTTCAACAAACGTTTCGGTGCTCTTGGTAGCAAGTAATTGCCCATTGAATTCCGATAAAAGGGGATGCTTATGCATCCTTTTTTTTGCCTGTTATTTGGTATTCCCCGTATTTCTTTATTAAGCTGAACGATGCAGGCATGACTGTGCGTGATGGCTCACACTCCCTTTATTCGCCTATTTTATTTCTGTAGCACGATTTATACCCAGCTGTCTGATTGAGTTAGCATATATAAGGATTCAATTGGCTTGACCAGTTGTGCCGCGCTAGGATTTTGTAGCGCTATATAATATGATCTATCTCCCAATACCGAACTGAACATCATTTTCATTCAGGATCGAGACCGCCTGTTACCTAGGACCAGAACATTATGTCGGAAGATTTTCGCCAACAAGCTCTTAATTACCATGCTTACCCTGTACCAGGAAAAACGGCCATTGCGCTAACAAAGCCAGCAGATACTGTTCAAGATCTTGCTTTAGCATACAGCCCTGGTGTTGCTGAACCCGTTCGAGAAATCGCGCAAAATGCTGAAAATGTTTATAAATATACCGGCAAAGGTAACATGGTTGCGGTTATTACCAACGGTACCGCTATCTTAGGTTTAGGTAATCTTGGTCCATTGGCATCGAAGCCTGTAATGGAAGGTAAATCTTTATTGTTTAAGCGCTTTGCTGGTTTAGACTCTATCGACATCGAAGTGAAGCACCGCACCATTGATGAGTTTGTTGATACAGTGGCAAACATTGCGGATACCTTTGGTGGTATTAACCTTGAAGACATTAAAGCACCAGACTGTTTTGAAATTGAAAAACGTCTGATTGAGCGTTGTTCTATTCCTGTATTCCACGATGATCAGCACGGTACAGCGATCGTAACGGCTGCAGGTATGTTGAATGCTCTTGAAATTCAAGGCAAAGAAATCAGCGAATCTGTCATTGTATGTTTAGGTGCTGGTGCGGCGGCTGTCGCGTGTATGGAACTGTTGATTAAATCTGGCGCTCAGCGCGAGAAAATCTACATGCTTGACCGTAAAGGTGTTATTCATACTCGTCGTGATGACATCAACGAATATAAGCAGCTGTTTGCTAATAACACTGATAAGCGTACGCTGGAAGATGTTATTGAAGGTGCTGATATTTTTGTCGGTGTATCGGGCCCTAACTTACTGGCACCAGAAGCGCTTAAGCTAATGGCTGATAAACCTGTTGTGTTTGCATGTTCAAATCCTGATCCTGAAATTAAACCAGAGCTGGCACATGCCGTTCGTGATGATCTGATTATGGGTACTGGTCGTTCTGATTACCCTAACCAGGTAAACAACGTTATTTGTTTTCCATTCATTTTCCGTGGTGCATTAGATGTACGTGCGAGCAAAATTAATGATGAAATGAAGCTAGCAGCGGTAAAAGCGATTCGTGAATTAACGAAAGAGTCAGTACCAGCTGAAGTTATGAAAGCGGCAGGCGTCGATGAGCTTGAGTTTGGTGTTAACTACATTATTCCAAAGCCAATGGATCCACGTTTACTTCCACGTGTAGCTAAAGCTGTCGCACAAGCTGCGATCGATTCGGGCGTGGCGCAAATTGACATGCCTGTTGGTTACATGGAAGATAAATAATTAGATTTGTCTTTAGTAATGCATAAAAAAACCAGCCAATAGGCTGGTTTTTTTGTATCGGACTAACGGCAAAGAGCCGTTATTCGTTGATGTCTTCGTAAGTAATGCCCATTTCATCCATGATCGCTTTCGCTTCTGCTGGAAGTGCATCTGGACAATCTTTACGAATATCGTCATCAGTTGGTAACGGCTGACCTGTATAAGCATGTAGGAATGCTTCACACAGTAATTCACTGTTTGTTGCATGACGCAGGTTATTTACCTGGCGACGAGTGCGTTCATCAGTCAAGATTTTTAAAACCTTTAATGGAATCGAAACAGTAATTTTCTTAACTTGTTCGTTTTTCTTACCATGTTCCGCGTATGGGCTGATGTACTCGCCATTCCACTCTGCCATGTTCTACCTTCTCAGCGATATTAGGGCTAAATAATTATAACCCGAATTTTAGCCGGATTTACCGCCACATGCAAAGACATATAGACGTCTAGAAGTGTTGACGTCTTAGGTTAATGTCGGTAATGTTGTTGTTGCTATTTTATTCAGGAACGGGCTAAGCCTGAAACAAGGAAGGTAATAATGAGTGACAAGCAACTTGCCACCATCGCTGTGCGCACAGGTATTGAATCAGACAGTCAGCACAACGCTGTTGTTCCACCTATTTATCTGACATCGACTTATAGTTTCCCCAAACTCGGTGAGTTACCGCAGTACGACTATTCTCGATCAGGCAATCCCACGCGGAACATGTTAGCTGATGCCTTATCTGATCTCGAAGGCGGTGCCGGTGGCGTTGTGACGAGTTGCGGAACTGCTGCAATTAACTTGCTTGTATCGGCATTGCTTAGCCCTGATGATTTAATTATTGCCCCGCATGATTGTTATGGTGGTACTTACCGTCTGTTTAATACACGTGCTAATAAAGGTGATTTTAACGTTTTATTTATCGATCAGTCAGATCCCGTAGCGCTTGCTCAAGCGCTGGCGAAAAAACCTAAAATTGTTTGGGTTGAAACCCCGTCGAACCCATTATTACGTGTGATTGATGTAGAAGCATTGTGCCAGCAAGCTAAAGCGGTTGGCGCGCAGGTTGCCGTTGATAACACCTTTCTTTCTCCGCTTTTACAGCAACCTATTAAATTAGGCGCTGATTTTGTGGTGCATTCGACGACGAAATACATCAATGGTCATTCGGATGTTGTGGGTGGCGTTTTAATTTCAAAAGATGCAGATCAAGCAGAAAACATTGCTTGGTGGGCTAACTGCATTGGTGCTACGGGGGCACCGTTTGATGCTTACTTAACATTACGTGGTTTGCGTACGTTAGGTGCAAGAATGCGGATGCATGAAGAGAATGGTGTCGAGATCCTTAAGTATCTACAAACAAATGCTCTGGTTGGCCAAATTTATCACCCTAGTTTGCCTGAGCACCCAGGCCATGAGATTGCAGCGCGTCAGCAAAAAGGATTTGGTTCTATGCTTAGCTTTGAGCTGGCAGGTACTTACCGCCAACTTGAAGTTTTCGTTGAGGCATTAAAATTATTTTCATTAGCAGAATCATTAGGTGGAACCGAAAGCTTAATTGCGCATCCATCAAGCATGACACACCGTGCTATGTCTGATGAAGCACAAGCAGAAGCTGGTATTAAAACGTCACTGTTACGCCTTTCTGTTGGTTTGGAAGATCCTCAAGATTTAATTAACGATCTTGAACAAGCATTTACTCTGGCTGCGGAGGCGGTGTAATGGTTCAAACAGTGAAACGTCAATTGCATAAATTTGGTGGCAGTAGTCTGGCAGATCCAGAATGCTACCGCCGTGTTGCGGGTATTCTGCGAGAATATTCCCACCCGAATGATCTTATTGTGGTCTCTGCGGCGGGCAAAACCACCAATTGCCTAATTGAATGGGTAGAGCGCCTAGGTAAAGATGGGCGTCAAGCGCATGAAACATTACAAGAGCTACGTCAGTTTCAGCAACACTTAATTGAAGCGCTAGTGCATGGCGAGCAAGCTGATCGATTACTGAGCCAGTTACACGCTGAATTAAGTGAACTGGCAAAGCTTAGTGGATTAGAAATCACAGAGGCAGTACGTTCTTCGATACTCGGCCATGGGGAGCTATGGTCGGCACGACTGCTAGCGGCATTGCTTAATAGTAATAATATGTCTGCGGTCAGTTTAGATTCTCGTGACTTCCTGCGTGCTGAACGTGCAGTACAGCCAGAAGTGGATCGCACACTTTCAAGGCCGTTATTACAACAGCAACTGGTTCAGCATAATAAGTGCCGTATTGTGATCACTGGTTTTATGGCGCGTAACCAAGCGTCAGAAACGGTGCTACTTGGGCGAAATGGGTCGGATTATTCGGCAACGGTTATCGGGGCATTAGCGGACGTTTCTCGTGTTACGATCTGGAGTGATGTGGCGGGTGTGTACAGCGCGGATCCTCGCAAAGTTGCTGACGCATGTTTGTTGCCATTATTACGCTTAGACGAAGCTGATGAACTTGCCCGCCTTGCCGCGCCAGTCTTACACAGTCGAACACTTCAACCTGTTGCGCAAAGCACGATTGATCTCACTTTGCGATGCAGCCATCAGCCAGAATCAGGTTCGACACGTGTCGAGCGAGTGTTGGCTTCTGGGCGTGGCGCTAAAATCGTAACCTCATTAGATGAAGTCTGTTTAATTGAATTAGATGTACCGCGATCTCATGATTTTGATGCAATAAAAACCGATATAGAACGTACTCTGCAGCGAGCTCAGTTATTGCCACTAGCGCAAAGTGCTGAAGTCGAGTTAGGACGTATTTTATTGGCTTATACCAGTGAAATGGTGAACTGCGTATTAGAGCTATTACAGAATCGTGGTGTCGCGGCAGAGCTACGCCTGCGCGAAGGTTTCTCTATGGTTGCGGCTGTCGGTGCTGGCGTCGTCAATAATCCAGTGCATTGTCATGGCTTTTATCAGCAGCTAAAAGGGCTACCGGTTGAGTTCATGACTGAAGCGGAATCAGGGTTAAGTTTGATCGCCGTATTGCGTAAAGTCGATACCGAAGGTTTGGTCGCCCGTATTCACCAAAGCTTATTCCAAGCCCAAAAACGTGTCGGTATTGTTTTATGTGGTAAAGGCAATATCGGTAGCCGTTGGCTTGAATTATTTGAGCGAGAAAAAGAACAGCTAGAAAAACGCCACGGTATGAGCTTTACCTTGGTTGGGGTGGTTGATAGCAGCCGTCATTGGATTGACTTTAGCGGTATTAACCCTAAACGTGCACTCAATAGCTTTGATGAGGAAGCCATTAGTTATGCTAATGGGGAGTTATTTCCCGCATTAGCGTCGAGTGATTATGACGATGTCGTCATCTTAGATGTGACTGCCAGTGCTCAACTTGCAGCAAGGTATCCCTGCATTGCGGAAAGTGGTCTGCATCTGATTTCAGCAAATAAAGTCGCAGGATCAGCCTCGAGTAAAGATTATCATGCGGTTCAAGATGCTTTTGCTAAAACCAGCCGTCATTGGTTATATAACGCAACAGTAGGGGCAGGTTTACCCGTTAACCATACCGTGCGTGATTTACGTGAGAGTGGCGATGACATTATTGCAGTTTCAGGTATCTTTTCGGGTACGTTATCGTGGCTATTTCAGCAATATGATGGCGCATTACCGTTTTCTCAGTTAATTGAGCAGGCTTGGCAGCAAGGCTTAACAGAGCCAGATCCTCGCCATGATTTGGATGGTAGCGATGTGATGCGAAAGCTTGTCATATTGGCGCGTGAATCAGGTTTAGAGATTGAACCTGAGCAGGTGAAAGTCGAATCCTTGGTACCTGATGATTTAGCGGCATTGAGCATCGATGGCTTTTTTGAACAGGCCGAAAAACTGGATGAGCTGTTACTTGAACGTTTATCGAAAGCACAGCAAGAAGATAAAGTATTGCGCTATGTTGCTCGCTTAGATAAAAATGGCAAAGCCAATGTGGGCGTAGAAGCGTTGCCTCAAGAGCATGCATTAGCCAATTTATTACCTTGTGATAATATTTTTGCGATTGAAAGCCGTTGGTATCGTGATAATCCGTTGGTTATCCGTGGCCCAGGTGCGGGGCGTGATGTCACCGCTGGTGCCTTGTTGTCTGATATTAATCGTCTTGCTGCGCTTCTATAAAATAGGATGAATACTTACCTTAATAGTATGAATGTTTACCATAGGGTATAGGATTGGCCGTAATCACTGAATGATATTAAAAACCCGCTATATACGGGTTTTTGCTTATTTGGCGTATATTTACTATGTTGAAGTTTATGCAATATGAACTTGAAAAAAATTCATGATCACTTTGTTGACATTAAATTGGTTACACGACATTCTGTAGACATATAGACGTCTAAACGGTTATTTAAGACGTCACCATTTTGGGAGCTGGCCACACGGCCAAAAAGGAAGGGATTCACTATGGGATACTCTCACGCAAGTCATCTAGACTCGTTAAACCAGAACATTGCTGATATTAACGGTGATATCAATGTTTCTTTTGAATTCTTTCCACCAAGCAGTGAAAAGATGGAAGAAACCTTATGGCATTCAATTCACCGCTTAAAAACACTGAAGCCAAAATTTGTTTCTGTAACTTACGGTGCAAATTCTGGTGAGCGTGATCGTACCCACTCCATTATTAAAGACATTAAAGATCAAACAGGGCTGATTGCTGCACCTCATTTAACCTGTATTGATGCGAGCCGTGACGAGCTGCGTACTATTGCTCGAGATTATTGGCGCAATGGTATTCGTGATATCGTCGCGCTACGTGGTGATTTACCCGCTCAAGGCACTAAGCCTGACATGTATGCAGCCGATTTGGTTGAGTTACTACGTAAAGAAGCTGATTTTGATATTTCAGTTGCGGCTTACCCTGAAGTGCACCCAGAAGCGAAAAGTGCTCAGGCAGATTTGATTAATCTAAAACGTAAAGTGGATGCCGGCGCTAGCCGAGCCATTACCCAGTTTTTCTTTGATGTAGAAAGCTACTTACGTTTTCGTGACCGCTGTGTGGCTGCTGGTATCGATGTTGAGATTGTACCTGGTATCTTGCCTGTTTCTAACATGACGCAAGCCAAGCGCTTTGCAGCGGCCAATAACGTGAAGATCCCAGGTTGGCTAGAGAAGCAGTACCAAGGCTTAGATGATGATCTTCTTAGTCGTCAGATGTTAGGTGCGAGTAATGCCATTGATATGGTTCGAGTGCTGAGCCGAGAAGGGGTGAAAGATTTTCACTTCTATACACTGAATCGTGCAGAGTTGACGTATGCGATTTGCCATACATTAGGTGTACGTGCCGAAGTTGAAGCTAAATAAATCATGCTTCCCAAATGTTAGAATTAAAAAAAGCCGCTGTTGCGGCTTTTTTATTATCAATAAATACTCAGTAAAGAATATTAATTGATTTGAACATCGCTATCAGCGCTATCCATATCTTTCAATTCAGCTAACACTTCTTCAGCCCAGTAAATCCAAGCTTGACGGTTGTGTACACCACGACGAAGCGTTAGGCGATCTAAGCGCGCTTGACGATCCATTTCTTTGTGATTAGCAAAGTGGATTTTCTCAAGCTCAGCGTAGTGACCCATTAAAGTATGAGACTCTTCGATTAGCGCTTCTAGTTGCTGTTGCATGGGTTCAGAATTATGAACACCACAAACAAGCAGTTTCGCTGAGAACTCATCACGAATAGTTGGATTACGAGCTGGTTCTTGGAACCACTCAAGTAATGCCTGACGTCCTAGATCAGTAATTGAATAGACCTTGCGATCTGGTTTACCGTCTTGGGGCTCTAGTTGACAAGTTACTTGGTCGTTGCCGGCCATCTTATTCAGTTCACGGTACACCTGCTGGTGGCTCGCTTTCCAAAAGTAACCAATACTGTGTGAGAATTCTTTTGTTATATCGTAACCAGTAGCATCTCTGCTACATAGTACTGTTAGTATTACGTGAGGTAGTGACATCTCTTCTATCCGATAAAATACGACAAAATAAAAAAAACAATCAAACGGACGTTACCCTTCGCTCTTTGGCGTTTTATAATCGTCTTGTTGCACTGCTTGATTGAGATCGCACAGAGTATCATTAATATACTCAATATCGATACCTAGCTGACTAAATTTATTATTCATCAAAGCAATAAATTACACATCTTGTGACCTACGTTTGAATCTTTCATTATTTACGGCACTGCACTTAAGTTTTAAACAATCTGGTTCATATCGTTTTTTGACTCTAGCGCAGTGACTAGTGAATTGAATGTCTCATTGTTGAGATTGAAAGGGAATTAAATGTGCCGAGCAGAATAATGCAGCTGTTTAAAGGCAAGTAAAGCGGTGAGCAGCATAAAATAAAGGCCGCAAAAGCGACCTTTATGAGGGGGGAATTATTTTGTTAGCTTAACCTGTGTTACGCATACCTGTTGCGATACCGGCAATACTGACCATGAGCGCTTCTTCTAAAATCGGCGATGGTTCGTCTTGTTGACGGGTTCGGTATAATAATTCAGCTTGTAGCATATTGAGTGGCTCAACATAAATATTACGTAAGCGGATTGCTTCAGCGCCCCAAGGATTTTGCTCCATGAGGTGTGCGTTATTTTCCACGTTTAAAACGGCTTTAATATCTTGCTGTAGCTGATCACGTAATTTCTGCCCCAACGGCCATAACGACTTGTCTGTTAAGCGTTGGTCATAGTATTCAGCGATACCCACATTCGTCTTGGTGTACACCATTTCTAACATGCCTAAGCGTGTAGAGAAGAATGGCCACTCACGACACATGTCTTCTAAGAGCTGCGCGTGCCCTTTGTCGATAGAATATTGAATGGCTTCACCAGCACCTAGCCATGCAGGCAGTAGCAGGCGGTTTTGTGACCATGCAAAAATCCACGGAATTGCACGTAAGCTTTCAACACCACCGTTAGGATTACGCTTTGCAGGACGCGAACCCAACGGTAATTTACCCAGTTCGAGTTCTGGCGTCGCAGCGCGAAAGTAAGGAACGAACTCGTCGCTACCACGAACCACGTTACGGTATGATTCACAAGAGACCTCTGACAGCACATCCATCAAATCACACCATTCTTTTTTCGGTGCTGGTGGCGGTAATAGGTTCGCTTCTAGTGTCGCGCTCGCATATAGGCTTAAGCTATTTACGGCTACGTCAGGTAGACCAAGCTTGAAGCGAATCATTTCACCTTGCTCTGTAACGCGTAGGCCGCCTTTTAAGCTACGAGGTGGTTGCGAGAGTAGTGCTGCATGAGCTGGCGCACCACCACGACCAATAGAGCCACCACGGCCGTGGAATAGCGTTAGTTCGACACTGGCATCTTCACAGACTTCAACTAATTCTTCCATTGCACGGTATTGTGCCCAACCTGCCGCCATTACGCCGGCATCTTTGGCTGAATCAGAGTAGCCAATCATTACCATTTGATGGTTTTGAATGAAACCGCGATACCAATCAATACTCATTAATTCTTTAATAACGGATGCACCGTTATTTAAATCATCAAGTGTTTCAAATAGTGGGCACACATCCAGACGGAATGGACAGCCCGCTTCTTTCAGTAATAGGTGAACAGCAAGCACATCTGATGCCGTGCGGGCCATTGAAATAACGTAAGCGCCTAATGCTTCACGAGATTGCTCTGCAACGGCTTTACACGTGTCGAGTACTTCTTGCACTTCTGCCGATGGTTGCCAAGCTAGTGGTAACAGAGGACGCTTAGATGCTAATTCACGCACTAAGAACGCGACTTTATCTTGTTCATTCCATTGTTCGTAATCACCAAGGCCTAGGTAGCGGGTCAGTTCAGAAATAACATCTGAGTGACGAGTGCTTTCTTGACGGATATCAAGACGCACAAGGTGGATGCCGAAACACTTAATACGGCGAAGTACATCAAGTAATAGGCCATCTGCAATAATGCCCATACCGCATTCGCGCAATGACTGGTAACACGCATGTAGCGGTGTCCAGAGTTGATCAACATCATCAATGGTGGCGAGGTTTGGCGCATCTTGCTTTTTAATCTTGGCATCCAATACATCACGGGTATTGGTTAGCTTGGTGCGTAAATCTTTTAAAATAGCGCGGTAGGGTTCGTGTTCATCACCCGCGAGTTCGCGAACTTGGTCATTACATTTAACCATTGATAGTTCACTAACTAATTCTTGAATATCTCCTAAGAATAAATCTGCAGCTTTCCAGCGAGAAAGTAGCATCACTTCACGCGTCACGTCAGAGGTGACAAATGGGTTGCCGTCTCGGTCACCGCCCATCCAAGAGGTAAATTTTACGGGAGATGCATCTAATGGCAGGTTTTCCCCCAGGTGTTGTACGAGTTTTTCATCAAACTGACGTAAAAATTCAGGTACCGCATGCCAGAGAGAATTTTCAACAACCGCAAATCCCCATTTTGCTTCATCAAGCGGAGTCGGGCGTTGCTTACGAATAACATCGGAATGCCATGCTTGCGCGATCAGCTGCTCTAGGCGTTGTTCAACACGCTGGCGTTCGCTGGGAGATAACTCACTCAACTCAAGGTTTGATAAGCATTTATTAATCTGTACCAATTTGTGGATCATGGTACGTCGAGCAATTTCTGTTGGGTGTGCTGTTAGTACTAATTCGATATTTAAATCGCGCACCGCCTGAATGGAATCAAACTGGCTGATATTGTTGGCATTCAGTTTGCCAAATAAAGAATCGATCGAATCAGGGCTGCAAATTTGCTCTTCGCAGTGGCGAGAAATTGTATGGTACTGTTCAGCAATATTGGTCAAATTCAAAAATTGACTAAAGGCGCGAGCGACAGGAAGAAGTTGGTCGTCGGGAAGGTTTTGCAACTCGTCGATTAACTTAGCACGATCGCTATCATTACCTGCGCGAGCAGATTTAGACAGCTTACGTATGGTTTCTACCTTATCAAATAGAGGCTCCCCATGCGCATCTTTAATCGTATTACCCAGCATGTGGCCGAGCATACTTACGTTACTTCTTAACGCACTGTACTTTTCATTCATATCGCATCCATCTCGTAATTTTGTTACATCAAATTCATCCATATACATAACAATCTAGCCGCGATCCCACTTTCAGGTCAACATCGATTGCATTTATCAGTGATAAATCGAGCTAGATTTGATTTTAGTCATACACTTGCTTCAAGCCTGAAACTTTATTTCGTAAAAATGGGTCATAAAGCACGTTTTTTGTGTGCTTTTGCTTATTTGGGTGGAAAATGAAGCGGTGATGGTTTGCTTTGTCATCACCCTGCCGTCAGGAACTATGCTTTAGTAAACTTATTATTAAAGAAAGGGGAACTCAGCGAAATTGGTCAAATTTAATGAGGGTTGACTTCCTCTCCCACTAAATCAGCAAGCTGATTTTGAAGGAGATTCCTAGTCGTCACCGACCAAGTTCCTCTCTCAACACGCCTTCACTAGTTAAAAGTCGCTTAAGCGACTTTTAACCCCGATC